>Ga0308415_1000873_pt1 | contig 13405 bp, 16 predicted proteins | sample HotsprSampleOS55_FD_203465 | JGI IMG/M metagenome (GOLD analysis project Ga0308415, IMG submission 203465) | Hot spring phototrophic mat microbial communities from Octopus Spring, Yellowstone National Park, Wyoming, United States - 20090730_OS55 ... | reverse complement strand
CCTCTGCTATTATATCACCATCCACCTTTATTATCAACCTGAAGTGCCCAGAGCCAGGGTGCTGGGGACCTACGCTTAGAGTCAGTATACCTCTATCCTCTCCTTCCATCTGGAGACCTGGTATCTCTCTGACTCTATCCTTGAGTGCCTTATCCTCCTGCTGCATATGTATCACTCCTCCCTCCCCTTTATATGGAAGTCCTTCAGTAAAGGAGGTATATCAGCCCAATCCTCTGGTAGTAGTAGCCTCTCAAGTCTTGGATGCCCCTCGAATACAACGCCCAGCATCTCAAATGTCTCTCTCTCATGGTACTCAACACCTCCATACACTGGTATCAGTGTAGGCATCACAGGGTTATCCCTAGGCAGGTGTACAGCAAATGCTAATACTAATGATCTATACTCATCCCTACTGCATGAGCCTATATGGTATACAACCTCTATAGTGCTCCTCTTAGGATAATCTACTCCAGATACAGATATAGGATGATCGAATCCCAGTTCATCTTTGGCGAATCTAGCGAGTTCTAGAGCATGATCCTTGCTCACATCTATCCTTATCCTTCTAGGTTTCAGATAGGATACCTTGATTTTATCACCGAACCTAGAGTTTATCTTATCTGCTAGAGCCTTCTCGACATACAACTCATCTGTACTCTGGCTCATGCTTATCTACTCAGACCGCTCATCTATCTGAACCTTGTGCACTTTATCTTCTCTTGTAGTAGCATACATCCCTGTATCAGTGTCTCTGGCCTCGGTGGGCATCCTGGTACATACACATCTACAGGTATAACTCCGTCTATTCCAGGTAGTACGTTGTAAGAGTCAAAGTATAACCCTCCAGTTATGGCACATGCTCCCATGGCTATAACGTACTTTGGATCAGGCATCTGATCGTATATCATCCTTACTCTAGGGGCCATCTTCCTTGTAACTGTACCTTGTATAACCATGAGGTCACACTGCCTCAATGAACCGAATGCCTCTATTATACCGAAGCGTTCTACATCGTACCTTGGACCAGAGGCTGCACCGAACTCAAGGCTGCAACATGCTGTCTCTAGGTGCACAGGCCATAGAGACCATAATCTACCCCAGTTTATAGCATAACCCAAAGGAGTATCAATTGCCTTAACCAATACCTCTGATAGCTTGCCTACAAGGACGTTGAAGTTAGTGGGTCTATCATGATGATCGCTTAATACGCTCTCCTTACTCTCACGCTTCGGAGTCAATAACTCTCTGAGCATCTAAGATCATATACCCTACTCTGCAATCTTATTTATATCTTACGAGCATATAAATAAATAGTGGAAATACTCTACGGTGTACATGGTAAAGGCTTACGAGGTACCAGCCGATCTACTCATAGCAAGATTAGCAAGATACCTCAAGGATGAGAGTATAGTGAAGCCCCCAGAGTGGTCAAAGTACGTTAAGACTGGAGCACATGCATCAAGAGTACCACAGGATAAGGATTGGTGGTACACTAGATGCGCCTCACTACTCAGGAAGATCTATATGCATGGACCGATAGGGTTATCTGATCTAGAGTCTGAGTATGGAGGTAGGCAGAGAAGGGGTTCTAGACCATCCCATCATAGAGACGCTGGAGGGGCAATAATAAGGACTGCTCTGCACCAATTAGAGGATGCAGGCTATGTATCAAAGATGCATAAGAAAGGTAGAGTACTCACAAGTAAAGGCATGGAGGTTGTAGATAGATACGCTAAAGAGGTATTCGATGAGCTGCTCAATGTCATGCCTGAGTTAAGTAGATATGCTTAACCATATACCATCCTAAAGCCTATACAGCCAGCAAAGCACCCAGTTAAGTAGATATGCTTAACCATATACCATCTAAAGATTAAGCAGATAAAGAAAATTACATTTAAATATAAAGTTCGCCCTCTGATCATCATGGCTTACTATAATAACAATGAGAGAGCAAGAGAGGAGGAGATAAGACAGATGCGTGAGAGAGCATTGAGGATACTCCTAACACCTGAGGCTAGACAGAGGCTTAACAACCTTAAGATGGTTAGACCTGAACTGGTCAGTAGTGTAGAGGATTATATAATAACCATGGGATCGCAAGGGAGGATAAACCGAGCCTTGACTGATGAGGAGCTGAAGAAGATACTGCTACAGATACAGAGCAGTAGAAGGGATTTTAAGATAAACTTTAGAAGATAATCATGCGTATAGTAGATCTCACAAGGCTAATAACCATAGACATGCCTGTATTCGAGAAGCGGATAAAGCCTCTTACTATACCATGGTCTAGGATGGATATACATGGATACGATCTAGAACTCATCTTCATGAGCACGCATACTGGCACACATATGGATGCGCCCAGTCATTTCAATACCAAGGGTTACACCATAGACGAGGCTCCATTGAGTAACCTTATCTCCGATGCTATACTACTAAGGGTTAGTAAAGGTGCTTCTGAGTATATAACCAGAGAGGATATATCCATAGTGGATGATCTTAAGGGCAAGAGCCTGATAATATCCACAGGGTGGGAGCATAGATATCATGGAGAGGAGTATCTCAGTAGTAACCCTGGTCTCAGCAGGGATGCTGCAGAGTATCTTGTTGATAAGGGAGTGATACAAGTAGGTATAGATACCGCAAACATAGATAATGCTGAAGACCTAAATTTCACAGCACATAGAATACTCTTAGGCAACAACATAACGATAATAGAGAACCTATGTAACCTTACCGCTCTAGAGAGTAGGTTCAGGCTTGTAGCGTTGCCCTTGAGGTTGAAGGGTGCTACAGGCTCCCCTATAAGGGCCCTAGCTCTAATCGGTACGCTCTGAATACACCTTAATTATATAAACAGGAGTATCTTAAATTATCTTATCTTATATTACATTATATTATAAACTGGAACCTCTTAGTATAAGCATTCTTACTTAACCTACCTACTATAGGTATAGGATATGAGCAGTATCTACACTTGTTATGCTCATCGAGGTTCCATGCTGTTATATTGTATCCGAACCTTCCTATGACTACACTACTACACTCTGGACAGTATGTACTCTCATACCTATGCCCAGGCACGTTACCTATGTATACATACCTTAATCCTACACTCTTAGCCACTCTATAATGCTTCTCAAGAGTCTCTATAGGTGTATCTGGTAGATGCATCATCTTATAGTCTGGATGGAATCTAAGGAAGTGTAACGGTACATCGGGACCAAGTTCATCGTATATGAATCTTGCTAGACGTTCTGCTGCATCAAGGCTATCCCCTACCTGAGGTACTATAAGATCTGTAACCTCTACATGTATACTGGTCTTATCCCTTATCTCCCTTAGGGTATCGAATACTGGTTGTGCATCAGGTATGCCTATGTACCTTCTAACGAAGTTACGCTCCCCACTCCCCTTGAAGTCTACAGTTATACAATCTAGGAACTCCTTCATCATACCCACAGACTCTGGTGTTGCATACCCATTTGATACGAATATATTGAATATTCCTCTCTCCCTAGCTATAACACCACAGTCCCTAGCATACTCAATGAATATAGTAGGCTCATTGTACGTGTATGCTATCCCTTCACAACCATAATAGTATGCTTCTTCTACTATCTGCTCAGGTGTCATCTCTAACCCCTCTATCTTCCTCCTCTGACTCAGATCGTAGTTCTGACAGTACTGGCATAACCAGTTACAGCCTGTAGTTGCTATAGAGTATACCTTACTCCCAGGATGGTAGTGTATAACAGGCTTCTTCTCTATTGGGTCTATCTGCCCTGCTATAACCCTGCCATACACAAGTAGGTATAGTCTACCCTGTATATTGCCTCTTACACCACATAACCCTATCTTACCCTCTGGTATAGAGCAGTATCTGGCACATGCTGTACACTTGGTCCTAGAACCCTCCCTTGTGTAGAGTATCGCTTCTCTTCCTATCATGAGTATTATTAGTTATCGAAGGATATAACCTTTCTACTCTATTGAAGTCTCAGATAGGAGGGATAGTTCATCTTAACATAATCCAAGAGGAATATATACGCTCATCTCCTTAACAGAACAGCCTATACTACTATTATTACTACCTCTTACTTGTAAGTGAGTTGTTCAACCAATGTATACCCTGTGTGGTTATCCTATACTTCACACCATGCTCAGTACTCTCCTTCTCTACATAGCCCATCTTAACCAGCTCGCTCAATCTAGAGCTCACTGACTTCTGCTTAAGTGCTGTCATAGACTGTATCTCTTGAGCCGAGAGGCTTGGGTTATCAGATCTCTTCAACTCGAATATTATCCTAGATGCTACAAGCTGTAATGCTATAACCTCCTTATCACTTATCCTCTTAGCACTCTCGTTTATCACCCTAGGGCCTTCGGGTGTTATTCTTATATACTCCCCGAACATCTGCATGAGTTGAGGGAGTGAGTAGTTCAGGGTTATCTTACTTGCTATATCAAGGTTAGGTACTATATTAATTAGGAACCTATGGATGGAGTCTAGCACAGCCTCCGCTGAGCCTCTGAACTCCACACTCGTATCCTTAACCTTTACTACTGCTATGACCTCTATGCTATCGGTAGTATCTGTATCTATCACACCCTCCATTAGAGTACACCTGTATCATAATCGTTGAGCATCTCCATAGATGCGGTGTATACAAACTCATTATCCTCCCCCTTGAACCTCCTTAACTTTCCATGCTGTGCAAGCCTTAAGAGTGTTACCGCTACAGACTGCTTCGGGTATGGTAGACCATAGTACTCCAGTACCTTCTTAACATCGGATAGTCTCCTCTCGCTCCTCCCCCATGGTGTCTTGAATATCTTGAGTATTATATCACTCAATGTATCGCCCTTCTCTACGCTTATCTCTGGAGGTTCTACCACTGGAGTCTCAGCGGTACTATTTGTGGTATTGGTAGAGGGTAGAGATGCTAATGCTGATGATACCCTGTCTAGTAATGATGGCATGCTATCCATAATCCGTTCTAGAGATTCCACTGGTGTATCTATCTCAACCTCTACAAGCCCTATCTTGATCCTTATCTTTGTGTTAGACACATACTCTTCACACTAGAGTACTATAAAACCTTTTTTGATCTCAACGGGATTCTATTAACTAACGTTAACTCTAGCATACTATACACACCTCATTCAACCCTTAAGAGCCTCCAACAAGTATGATACATCATAGTATAGTATGTGCTGCTAGTATGATGGAGTTATGCGTACGTATATGCAATAGATCATAATATCTCTACATTACTGTGAAGACCTTACCCTCCTATCGATCTCGTAGAGTAATAACTGTGAACCGTTACCGAAGAGTTCTATCAGCATCCTCTTTAATATACCCATATCTATATTCTCTGGGTTTATACTCCTCTTATTAAGGTAATATATTATAGCCTTACTTGAGTTACTACCTAATATAGATAATGTATCCATTAATATATTCCATAATCTGTTCTTATCCATAGTTAAGGTATTATCACTGATATTTTCCATATACTACATTCCGATACTAGATTAGAAAGCATTTAGTATGTACTATAGCGTACAAGCTAAGATAGATATACTTGTAGAGATCATACTATCCATCTCTACGTTATAATAATTCACTACCATGCTACTCTATGCCTCTCTCCATTAATGATTTTAGCCTCTCCCTTATCATTACATTCACCTTACTACCATCTACCCTGCCTCTGAGCCTGCTCATGGCTAATCCCATCAATGGGTTTATGGCATTGATACCCTTACTCTTAACTATGTGCATATTCTCATCTATTATACTATTTATGATACTTGCAAGCTCATCCTCACTGATGGCCTTTATGCCCAATATGCTCATTGCCTCCTCTACACTACTAGCCTTACCACGCATCAGGAGTGCGAGTATAGCTAGTATGGACTCCTTGGCTACCTCACCCTTATCTACCTTGTAGAATGCATCCTTTATATGCTCAACTTTGAGCCTTGATGCATCGAGTCCTTCCCTCTCAAGGCTGATAATACCCTCACTTAGCGTGGATGCTATGAAAGATGGTTGAACACTCTTTATATTAGATGCTAGCTCCTCGAATAACTCAAAGTACTCAGAGTCGAAGACCTTCTCTGCCAAGACCCTATTTATACTGTAATGCTCACATAGTTCATCCACATACTCATCCCATGGCTTAGGTACACTACCCCCAAGTTTAGCAAGTGCATCTTTGCTTATCGGTATAGGAGGGATATCAGTCTCTGGGTACATCCTTGCTGAACCAGGCCTAGGCCTAAGGTATATGGTCTTGCCTTCAGGCGTGGCTGCTCTAGTCTCGCTGGCTACCCCAATGAACGCCTGCTTCAGTCTCTCCATAACAGCATATACCGCATTGCTCACCTTTTCCCCAGGACCAGCGAATAGTATGAACGCATCCCTTGGTTCTAACCTCATATATCCCCTTAGAGTATTTACATCCTCGTCTGTTATACCATATGCAGGCAACTCATCGGAGTGGAATATCCCTCCTAACCCATAGAACCTTACGAGCTCGCTCAACTCTTTGCCTAGTCTTATACCCTCAAATGGTTCATATGCAAATATTCCAGCAAGACCCCTAACTGATAATGCCTTGACTACTCCACCATCATCTAGAGCCTTCCTTATAACCTTCGATCCTGCATTACCCAATAGATGGGTAACATCATGGAGTGATGTCTCTAACTCCATGCCCAAGGATCGCAGCCTCTCTGCTATGATATGCATTGCGTACTGTCTATACATCTCATACTCTATAACACTCCTAAGTTGATCTAACCTCTGTACACCTTTAACTTCTATGACATTATCACTCCCAAGTATTGATATGTTAACATCCTGTCTTATGGTACCTAATCCCCTTGCTACCCTTCTACTTGCCCTGAGTAATCTCCCTAGTGCTAATGCTATATCTACAAGTTCGTCTATACTTGCATTGATAGGCTCCAATGCTATCTCTACTAGAGGCACGCCTAGTCTATCTAGGGCATAAGTTCTAGTACTACCATCATCGCTTATGAGTCTAGCAGCATCCTCCTCTAAGCATATGCTCTGTACCTTGACCTCCCTACCCTTGACTCTCATTATACCATCAGTTGCTATAAGCATGGTCCTCTGGAACCCTGTTGTATTTGAACCATCTATGACTATCTTGCGCATAACATGTACCTCATCGATGATCCTAGCATTTAACGCTAATGCTATGATGAGTGCAGTCTCTAGAGCCTCTCTGTTTATATCATGAGGAGGCTCTTCATCCATCTCAACCAAGCATGATGATCCCTTACTCGCTAGATACCTAATCACTTTACGTTTAGAGAACTCGAATAGAGTTGCCCTATCGTACTCTCCCAACTCACTCAACACAGGTCTAAGTCTTCTTCTGAACTCATAATCATACTCATCTGTAATAGTATTAGAGCATGAGCAGAATAACTTCTGTTTGGTCGCTAACTGTTGATGTACCTCAAACCCTACCTTAAGTCTTATCTCGTACGGATCGAGTCTATTCATGTGCATATACTTATTACTTCTTACACTCTTTATCGCTATTTATATTATGTTGTTATTTGAACTCCATAGCCGTATCCTTAAGCATGATACTCCTAGCCTCATCAGCAAAGTTGGCTAGAGCCCATGATAACTTCACATATGCTACCTCGGATAACATGTTCAATGGTACCACTCCTATGTTAAGCAAGTCTCTCCCTGTACTGTACACACTCATCCTTAACCTACCCCATATACACTGCGATGTCATGTACACAAGCATACCGCTATCTATAGCCCTCCTCAGAGCATCGAAGCAGTAACTCCCTACATGCCCTAACCCAGTCCCTTCTATAACTAAACCTCTATAGCCATTTGATACAAGATACTCTATAATAGCAGGATCGAAGTTAGGGTAGAACTTCAATAACGCAGTCTTATCATCGAATCTACTCCTACACTCTACTCTCCTACTCTTATCTCTCCTAGGTACTCTTACTCTCATATCTATACTCTTCGAGTCTACATCAACATACGCTATAGGGGTAGTATCTATAGACTCGAATGCATCTCTACTACTAGTATGGTTCTTCCTGACCTTTGTACCTATATGCAAGGCTATCCTATCATCACTACTCTCTGCATGCATGGATACGAATACACCTGCTGCATCTGCATATGATGCAAAGAGTACAGAGCCCAAGAGGTTCAGAGAAGCATCCGATGATGGTCTATCCGATGACCTCTGTGAACCCACTAGCACTACAGGCACTGGTAGGTTCTGTAACGCAAAACTCAACGCTGCTGATGTATAATGCATCGTATCTGTACCATGTGCTACCACTACACCATCGTAACCCTGTTCAATCTTCTCCTTTACATCCTCTGCTATCATACTCCAATGTCTATGGGTTATATTCTCACTGTACTCCTGCATCAAGGGATAAGTGTCTATAGATGCTATATCATTCAACTCTGGTACCATAGTATACAACTCATCTGCGGATAGTGCTGCTCTAACCCCACCTGTTCTATAATCTATCCTACTAGCTATAGTACCTCCAGTGCTTATCAGTGCTATCCTAGGCTTCTCCTTACTATCATCCTGTCTCTTAAGACCTGTATGGGTACTAGTTATATCCCTTGCTCCTTCCATACCTATTATATCTATTATATTATCTATATGCAGGCCTATGTTGTAACCATTCCTCAACTTTATCACTATATGCTCATCATCTGCTAACTCGTATCTAGGCATTATGATACCCCTGTACTCTCCTCCATTAACTCTAACCAGAACCTCTGCTCCAAGAACTACACCTCTCTCCTTGAGTAATGAGTATGCCCTACCCTTGTATCCCGTAACCTCCACATTAACATACCATATGTACTCTAACAAAAACCTTCCTTCATTTATAGATTATAAATGATTATTTATAAATTTATATATAATAATGGATATCTCATTAATATGAAGGGTAACAAAGGAATCGATGAGGTGGATACTGAGATACTAAGACTCATATACAAGAACCCTTCCATAAGCCAAGTAGAACTAGCAGAGTCTGTAGGGTTAACACAACCAGCAGTTTCATTGAGATTGAAGAGGTTGAAGGAGATGAATATCATAGATGGACCTGCATACTCCATAGACCCAAGTAAGATAGGAGTAGAGGTTGTAGGGGTAGAGATAACAACAAATAAACCTTCTAGGTTGATGGATAAGTTCAAGGACTGCTCATGTATGATCAATATATTCGCTAGTGATAACAGTGTGTTCATGCTTATGAGTGGAGAGAGTAAGGAGTTCATAAACTGCTGCCTACTAAGACATGTGTATGGGGACAACGATGTGACTAGAGTAGTACCAAAGGAGGTTAATGGCATGTTAAGGGTAGTACGTAATCATACCAAAGATTATCTATACGATACTACTCCATGTGATGATGGTAAGTGTAGCGAATGTCCATACTATGTAGATAACGGTGGTAAATGTAACGGATGTCCCATGACTAAGTTCTACAAGGGCTACTTATGAAGTGTAGCAGTTATTGAATTAATGCCTATACAAGGCCTAGCATTCTCTGCTAGCCTTACCGTTACCATTCTCTTCTCCACATTTTAAACCAATGTATGACTCAGTATGAATCTACAGATCTCTGCATCTTCTTCACATCCAGGACTATAACCTCCTCTGGTATATTTATCTCAAACATCCTCTCATTTGGTTGATTGAAGCTTAGTATATGTACCAGCATCTGCTTGTTATGTATACTTCTCTTACCTATCCTTATACTAGGCTCAAAGAGCAGATCAAACGAGTATACGTATGAATTACCCCAGAGTGAAAAGGAGTGCTCTACTCTGTAGTATGGTATAGATAACCTTGGGGAGGCAAGATTGCTAGAAGAGTGCAGTATACTCTTGGCATCGTAGAATCTATCATGGAACTCGTCTACGAAAGGTACCTTTGCATATACACTCTTCTTTATCCCCTTCCTCTCACATATACTAGAGTACTTTACGAACTCTTCCTCAGGGAGTATGGATAATCCGTATCTATGATCATCGTATAATGTTATCCTTCTATTAACTATCATCTTGCCTACACCAGATCTTAATAGCCTAGATATATTCTCTATGAACTGCTGTTCATTGCACTCATAGACTGAGGTCATGTGAGCACCTCGCTTATCTTATCTATTGTAGTATCTGTAGCGTACATACTTATTATAGGGTCTTTGGGATAAGCGTAGCCTATCTCCTCAGAGATACTCACTGATTCGTAGCCCTTTGTGAATAACATCCTCCTCCAGAACTTGCCATCACTGACTACTGTAGCTTCGTACTCTCTTATAAATCCCAGACTCTTCAGTTGTGCCTCTATACTCTCCACTGGTGTTAGTACTGCTATTGACTTGCTCCTCAGCCTCATACGTTTATAATAGAGGATAGTAAATATAAATCTGCCCTTTATAGCGATATGCTTACTGTATGAATTATGCTGATTGTATATGTTTAATAGTTGATATCGCTTGTAACTCTATGTCGTATATGTACAATATATAATGAATATTTATGCATCTGCATATTATTTATATTTAGAAGGAACTGATCAAGGCATTGATGATACGTATTAGTCTATAATGTTGATGATGGTTAATAATAGCTACAAGACAGAGTAAAACTTATTATATTCTATAAGTATACATAGAGTTATGGAGAAGAGCATACAGAAGCTGATAATACTTACCCCAAAGGCTGCTGAGAAGGTAAAGGAGTTCATGAAGCAAGAAGGTAGGGATGACCTCTACCTAAGGGTATACGTTGCAGGAGGAGGATGTGCAGGGCTATCCTATGGCATGGGTTTTGAGGAGAATGTAGCGGAGGATGATATAACTATAGAGGAGCATGGAGTGAAGATACTCATAGACTCTTATAGTTCAAACTATCTTAAGGGCAGTGAGATAGATTACGTTGAGAGTCTAATGGGCGCTGGCTTTAAGATAAATAATCCTAATGTGGTAAGGAGTTGCGCATGTGGCCATTCATTCAGTACAGAGTAGTATGATAGATGGATCTACGAGTGAACAGATGAATAAATAAATAAATCAATCGAATAAATAAATAATAATTTTTATCTTCTTACCATACTCTCTAGTCGATTCTATATGTTATGCCTGTTGAGCACCACATTGATAACAGAACTTTGCGCTCTTAGGTATCTGTATACCACATTTTATACAGTATTTAACATCAGTTATAACACTTGCATGCTCAATGCTCCTCAATGCCTTATCCTCGCTTACAAGCTCATTTATACCAGCAAGTACCCCTGCTATTATATCATCACTTATATTAAATACAGGTTTAATACTCTTCCCGTTCTGTTTCACTGTTAACTGTATCATAAGATCATGTTCATGTAATCCCTTCCTCCTGGAGATTATCTGTGCATTCTCTACATCAGTAGCATCTATAACAATCTCGCCCTTGTTGGATGTGAAGAGTAATCTATTCCTACCATCCCTGCTCCTCTCGAGTATCAGTTTACCTCCAAGTATCTGTTCATTGAATCCTGGATAACCCTCGATATAATCGCAGTTATACGCCCTCTTATCTAACCTCTCACTCGTAGTAGCAGTAGGAGTAGTGACTACACTGTTACTAAGGAACCTTATCTGATCCTTTATATACTTCCATAGATTCGATTCGAAGCTCTTACCTTTGTACACCTTTACTAGTGTAGCAGTTATGCCTACTATCGGTACTACAAATAATGGCACACTAGCAAGCATGTTCTTGCCCCATTCACCAGTCCCTATGGTAACCTCAAAGCTATCTGGTTTACCTTTAATAGTTATATCGGTACTCCTCCTTGCCCCTGCCACAGTTCTAAGAGCACTGACCTTCCTTGCCTGTATGAAGAACCACGATGCTGGCTCTGTAGGGTCCTTCGAGTATGCCACCTCGAATCCATTATCCTGTAGATACAGTTGCACTCTAGTCGCTAATCTCTCAAGGTCAACGTTAAGTCCTGTGAACCTCTCCGTCTTTGCCATACCCTGTATTATGGGAAGATACTTATATTATTTACTACTATGGGAGAATCAAGGTACAGATTAATAAGAAGCATACTGTGAATAGTACAAAAAGAGTTTTATAGTATGGTGCATACAGATGCTTAGATGAACGGTAAGAGGATAGTATTAACAGCCGATAGGAGCCTAACAACTAACTACAGAGGTAACTTCCTCTATGGCTTCATAGCCTGTGGTCCATACGAGCTTGTACCAGAGTGGGTCTTCGATAAGGTATTCTGCCCTAGCGTTGAGACAGACCCTGCCACAGGCGAGGCTAAGGTTGCACAGTGTGGGCTTAGAAGGATAGAGAGTGCCCTGCTAAGGGAGTACAAGAGGGAAGAGGTCTTCATAGCACACCCGGATATGTTAGATAAAGCAATAGGTGAGGATACGAAGGTGGTAGGTATAAACGTCATGGACCCATTGGGTATGGCACCAGTCACTACCACGATGAGCCCAGAGAAGCTATCCTACATAGCTATGAAGTTCAAGCGTATGTGTGCTAAGATAATCCAGCTCAAGAAGAGATATGACTTCAAGGTACTTGTGGGAGGTAACGGTTCATGGGAGCTCGCTAGACCAGATAGGATGAGGATACATGGTATAGACTCTGTGGTTATAGGAGAGGCAGATGAGATAGCTGTAGACCTATTCAAGGATGCTGAAGAGGGTAACGTTAAACCACTGATACATGCTTATGTTAGGAGTATAGATAATATACCTGAGATACGTGGGCCTACAGTCAATTCACTCATAGAGGCCATGAGAGGCTGTGGTAGAGGCTGTGACTTCTGCGATGTTAATAAAAGGTCTAAGAAGGATCTTCCTCTAGAGAGACTGCAGAGGGAGGCTAAGATAAACCTTGATTATGGGTTCGATAGCATCTGGCTACAATCCGATGAGATACTCCTCTACGGCTGCGATAACAAGGACTACATACCAAATAAGGATGCCATAACGTACCTATGGAGCGGGCTCAAATCACTTGGCGCTAGATTCGTTGGTACTACACATATGACACTCTCTGGTGTAGTAGCAAAGCCAGACCTGATAGAAGAGTTGAGTAGGATAAATCAGATGAGTAACGATAGATGGCTAGCAACTAACCTTGGTCTAGAAACAGGCTCCCCTAGACTAGCTAGGAGGCATCTAGGAATGAAGACCAAGCCATTCAGCCCTGAGGAGTGGCCATGGGTGGTAGAAGAAGGTTGTAAGATACTCAACAAGAACTACTGGTTCCCTGCTCTAACACTGATAATAGGCTGGCCAGATGAGACCCCAGATGATACTAGGGATA
>Ga0308415_1000870_pt1 | contig 13415 bp, 9 predicted proteins | sample HotsprSampleOS55_FD_203465 | JGI IMG/M metagenome (GOLD analysis project Ga0308415, IMG submission 203465) | Hot spring phototrophic mat microbial communities from Octopus Spring, Yellowstone National Park, Wyoming, United States - 20090730_OS55 ... | reverse complement strand
CAAAGCCACCTGTACTTGCATTGGAGGCAATCATCACGATCAGCATGATCAAACCTGCGCCAAATGCCAGCCCCATCATCACGATGAGCGGTGGACCACCAGCACTCCCGCCCGAAAAGGTAGAACCGCCATTACCGCTGCTGCGTGAACGGAAACTGCTTCTTCCAGAACCTCGCCAGCTCATCTGTAACCTCCTCCATGTTGTCAGTGTGTGATATTCGGCACATTCCTAAGTGTAGCACAAAATAAATCATTGATGTATAACGGATTTGCGGAAAGGAAAGCAAGGTGTATGAAAAAGCAAACCTTATCTACTTGATATTAGTTCTGTCACAGTGACCCTTGCATGATCCTGCCAACCGCTGGTTGCATCGCTTACGTGCTGTCTGCCGGTTGGCGCAGTAGTGTAGTCGAAGCGACACGGTTTTCACAGAAGGGGTTGGCATAATAACAATCCTTTCTGTGACAAGCGGATACCATTCCTCCCAAATGCATGCGTCAGCGAGCGGAAGGCGATGAACAGACCGGAACAGTGCTGCCCGAGGTGCGCACGATGAGATTCAGATGCTGCTTGCCAATGCTGAGAGGGGCGCCTTCCGAATCCCGTGTTGCCAGGGCACGACGGATGCCTCGCATTGGATGACCGCCATATTGGATGCTGACCGGATGACTTATGAAGGATGCGGTGCTGTCGCGATCCTACTTACCCACCACATCTCCGCTATTGGCGAATATGGGTGCGGTGAATCGTTCGGACATACCTTGACCTTGGCGGACGGCGATCACTACAGTGAGTGCCACGTTAGTGCTGCGGCCAGCATTACCCACCAGCACCTCCACGTTCCGTGCAACATAGATGTTTGCCCAGTACTGTTTCCACACGTGCAAGAAATACCTTGATTTGGGTGAGTGGGGGTAAGCGTGTCTCCGGACGTTAGCCTACTAAACCTTCAAGTTCGGATGGTTCTGCAGTAGTGAGCTGTAATGCATCACCGATTTTGCGTAGTGTCTGTAATGTAGGATGGCGTCTACATCTCTCATTTTCGATTAAGGGGGTTACGCCATTAAACCCCAATAATTCGAGAGCCACTTTATTAAAAGAAATATTTCGTTTCTCCCGAAAATACTTTAACGTCACTCCAAATTGTTTTCGACGATCTAGTTCGTTTCGGTGCATACCTTGATTCTCCTCCTAGTAACGAGTGAGTGAGTAACGCTCGTTAGTTGACAAGCGTGATAAAACGGTTCTACTCGAACGAAGTTCTAGCTTTCCCAGGGTTGGGAAATTCCCTGTATGTGCTGCCATACCCTGCAGCTAGTATGCATCCATAGAAGATTGTCTCCTACAGTGCCGTAGTTTATAAGTCAAGCAGGAGAGATTATTGCTGACAAAACATGAGGTTGTATTGATAACGTTATCAGAGAGCGATTTAAAATCGGATTGACTATCATGATCAAAGCACAAATCGACTCTGCTGGTAATGTTTTGGTAATAGTTGCTCTGCATCATCCATCCAGGTGCTTGCAGGAGAGAATACAGCAATGGCAGAGATAGAGTTTGACGTGTACTACGCTCCAGAGCGAAGCGACGGAGTATTTTTTGAAGAGATGCAAACGGTTAGTAGGCTTACAAACTTCCTCGTCTCACGTTTCAGATTGCCCGATACAAGCAGCCAGGGTATGCGTATTGAATATGGACTGTTTCTCGATAAGCAAGGACTACCCCTTGATCCAGGCAAGACATTGCGTCAAGCTGGGATTCGGACTGGAAGCGCAGTATATATGGCCGATAAAACGGCTCCCTGGTGGCATGTCTCTGAGCCTCGCGATTCGCGCAAATCGCTGCCGGAAACAGGACAACTTCCTCCACCGCCAGAATTCGTCCGATCTCCAAAGCCAGTTTCTTCGTCCATCTGTAGGATGTATCTGGCGCCAAAATCACCTCCGATACCGGTTACTGGTAATAAGGTAGTCCTAAACCGTCAATATTTGCTTCAAAATTTGTCGAGTGAAATTAAGCTAAAAGAGAAATTGCGCCGTGCTACCTATGGTGAATCACCTCTCGACTACGTAAGTCGAACCGAACATTGTACGATCTTTCGATACAACGAGCAATGGTACCTGAAAGCGCGACGTGATACGTATGTTGACAATGAACTTATCTCTCAGGGTGAGGTGAAATTGCTGGACAGACCTCGGATAACACTTGCGCTCGGTGCACATCAGCGAGGATGGAAGATAACGGTGGAAATTCTTTCGTCCGAGAGCCTACCTTAGAATCATTATCTACTCTACATCCTGATCAGTATCTTTGATTCAGGGCGTAGGGTGAGTGATAAAGTAAGTTTTTGACAGGAGGTGATAGCCGAATATCAAGAAGCACACCAATCTCTACCTATGATCGATCTCATTTTTGACTGATATTCAGTCTATGCGTGAAACTGTGTAGGAGGATTTTCTCTATGGCATCAATTCCTGAAATAGTAGAGCAAATTCGCTCAACAGCATCGACGTTCGACAATAGTCGGGGCACGATTGAAGGTGAAGTCAATCGCATGATGAATGCTGTCAGTGGTACGACCTGGACTGGTCAGGCTCGTCAGCAATTTGATACGCAATGGGAAGAATGGCGACGGCGTCTGGCCCAAATGTTGAACGATTTGCAGGCGATGGCTAATGGCTTACGTACCGAGGCAAATCAGCTCGAAGAAGCTACGCGAAGCTTTGATCGCTAGTACGGTCGTGTCGGTAGAACGCTAATTCTACATGAGGAGGAACAGCTATGCCACTTATCAGTATCGATACCGATCAAGCTCGTGCCACTGCTTCCACTTTTGATAGCAGTCATAGTTCTATCGAGTCGGCGCTGCGTAATATGGTCAGTGCCGTGGATGCTGCACTGGCAGTATGGCAAGGTGCGTCTAGCCAACAGTTTGCAAATGAATGGAATGATTGGCGCACGGACCTGAATGAGATGCTGGAGTTACTGAAAGGTTTGGCAAACGGCATCCGTCGGGAAGTCGATGAGTTTGAAGCCGTCGATCGTTCATTTATTAGCGCGTGATTGTGATGGCTGGGGTGGACGGTGTTCCCGACCGCCACCCCACTCAGTTGTCTTGGCAACAATATCGTATCAAAAAGCCTTTGTTATGGAAAACAACTATGACGAGTGTAGAAGAAGTTGAGAATTTTAATCGTCCACCTCGTATTCTTCGGCAACTACCTGCTGAAGAAATTGAAATACCGAATCCACCGAACCGTTCCTCTTTCGCGAGTCTACCATCGCTCGCTTACGTAATTCTGCCGGCTGCTACTGGTATCTTTTACCTTATTGCATTGATTGCCCGTGGCGATCAGGGTGGAAATATTTGGCTTTCCTTGCCTATTGTGGTGATTTCGTTTATCAGTGTCGGTATTGGGATATGGAATTATCGGAAACAACTTCGTGAGCAGGAGAAAGCAAAGCGAGATTATGAGAACACGTATAACGAGGTACTGAATAAGATTCGAACACAATTAAAGTACCTGACTGATGAGCAGAGACGGGTTATGACAGAAAACGACCCTGCTCCGATAAAGCTCCTTGAAATTGCAACAGGTGATGGTGTACTTCCGCAGTCGCGATTGTGGGAACGGCGTCCAGATGATGATGATTTCCTTCTTTTGCGGATTGGAATTGGTGCTGTACCTCCCGCCTTTAAAATTAAGCCGCCTCGGATTGATCTCTTTCAGTTTTCCCCTGAGTTGAAGCAAGCACTGGAATTGGTAAAGGAATTCTCTGAAGTACACGATGTACCAATTACCCTCCCTCTTCGTGAATGTGGCTCGCTAGGTATTGCCGGGAGCGATGAGAAAGTTGTTGCCTTTACCCGATCCCTGATCTGGCAAATCGCAGTTCATCACTCTCCCAACGAAGTACGACTAGCGATGTTTTGGTCGTCGGTCTTTGATCGCCACTGGTCGTGGTTACGTTACTTGCCACATACGCGGGCTTTTGAAGATGTCTCTTATCGTTTACTAGCGCGCTACGATGTTAATCAAAGTCATTTTGAACAAATAGTTGGAGCGCTAAAAAATGAACTACGTCAGCGTATTGAGCACGGTGTCAAAGGGCGACCACAGGTCGTGATCATACTCGACAGCTATCCGAAGTTTAAGTCTCAGTGTGACACTTTCCTCGAATTGTTGACGAAAGGTCGTGAATTGGGTTTTAGTTTCTTTTTCCTGGTGCAACAGTCGCGGCAGACCCCTGATGCTTGTGGCGGGTACATCGATATACAGCCTTCCCAAGCAGTGCTCGCACTGACAGGGAACAAGGGTGGGAGAAAAACGTTCAGGGAGGACGCAGTTTCGTTAGAAGATAGTGTACGTTTGGCGCGAACTCTTGCTCGCGTTAGTGATGTCACTATCGCCACTCGACGTGAATTGCCACGGCAGGTACGATTCTCTACTCTGCTTAATCTTGGCGATGTGAAGCAGTTCAACCCGAAGGAATATTGGGATGAGCGGCTGAAATCATTGAAGGATAGCTGGCATCCCGTTCCAGTGGGGGTAACTGGTCCTGAACTGAGCCGTGACCGTTTTGAAATTAACCTCAATGAAGGATACCACGGCGTACATGGGATCATCGCAGGCACCACTGGTTCAGGCAAGAGTGAATTCCTGTTGACGTTCTTGATGTCACTGGCTGTTTATCATAGTCCTGATCGGCTCAATTTGATGCTGATCGACTTCAAGGGCGGTGCAACATTTAAGATCCTGGAAACACTTCCACACACGGTAGGTGTTGTTACAGATCTTGAGGGGTATCAGGCTGAACGGGCGCTGATTGCAATCAACAGTGAACTTGATCGCCGGAAGCGGAAGTTGCAGCATTACAATACTTCGAATATTCGTGAGTATCGTCGGTTGGCGAAAGATAAGGCTCTGCCGCCAATTCCGAATCTGATGATCGCGATTGACGAGTTTGACGAAATGGTGCGTGATTATCCCGATTTTGTTACTGAATTGATTCGGGTTGCGAAACAAGGTCGGAGCCTCGGCGTTCACCTCCTTTTTGCCACTCAGCAGCCATCGATGGTTAAGGAGGGTTTATTGCGTAACCTCACGTACTGGATTGCACTGCGTGTTACTTCAACCGATGATAGTAAGTTGATGGTACAAATTCCTGATGCAGCATATCTGACTACTGAAACTCCAGGACGTGGCTATTTCCGTGTAAACAAGGAAGTAATAGCTTTTCAGTCGGCCCGTGTAACAATCCCTTATCAACCCCAGCAGCAAGGTGACGTTGGTGGATTCATCGATGAGACTGGGCGGCGTTACGTTGTACAAAATATTGCCGCTGATTTCAGAAGGAGGGTCGAGGAATTATGTAGCAAAACCTATAACAGCAGTGATCGACTGATCACTCTGATTATCGAAGAGTACAAAGAAGCGGTAGAACGTGGTACATTGCCAACTCCATCGAATATGGGTAAAGCAGAAGCGATTATTCGTGAGCAGGTGCAGCGATACCTTGAACGTTCAGATAGCGCAGTGATCGATGAGATGATCGCTCGATTGCACGCTCAGCACGATGAAGTAACGGAATTCAAATTGCTGATTGACGCTATGGAGCAGGTGTACAATCGGCGTCGTTATGCTGCTGAGACGTACAAAGTTTGGATGGAACCGCTGCCGGAACAGTTGACACTGGCAGAAGTGCAAAAGGTGTTCTCAGTGGCAGATAATGCTTGGATGCAGGCTCCGGTCGGTTTACTCGACTACCCGACTCTGGCTGAGCAACAGCCTCTTGTCCTCGATCTCGTAGGTCAACATGGGAATGTGTTGGTGGTTGGCGCGGCAGGTTCCGGTAAAACATTCTTCCTCCGTACCCTTATGGTTTCGCTCGCTTATCATCATTCACCAGATGACCTATGGATTTACACCATTGATGGTAGTGGCCGAGGATGTGGGTTAGCAACGCCACAGGGCCGTTTGGTTCATATTGCCGATACGTTGATCCCTCAAGACAGCGAACGAATTGAACGTTTACTATTCGAACTTGAGTCTGCTGTTGAAGAGCGTACAGCACTCCTCCGCAAATATGGGGTTGATACATTGACTGACTATTGTCGCCTGTATCAGCGTGCGCATGACCGTTCACTACCGTCGCCGCCCCATGGCATTCTCATAGTCATTGACAATTTTGCCGAATTGAGCAATGCACAACCAGAGTCTACGATTGAAGCAATTATTGCCCTGATGCGACGTGGACGTGCGTTGGGAATCAGTGTTGTTGCAACAACTAGCTTGCTCAGAGATATGGGGCGGTTTCAGACCTTTTTTGAAACGAAAATCGCGCTGCGGGTTAATAGCGACGACGAATCGACGATGATAGTTGGGAAGCCCGTGGCTTTCCGTATTCGACAACCCGGTCGTGCCTTCTTGCGTACCAGTGAAGGTCCGGTGGAGCTGCAAGTTGCATTACCAGTGTTACCAGAAATGAGCAAACCGATCAAAGTTAAGGATGGTGAGGGTGGATTTGCTCCTGATCTCCAAGTAGACCTTAATCGGGTAAGAGAGGTGATTACTGACAAGTGGCAGCGCACTTCTTTGAACAATTTACCTCGACCACTTCGCCTCTTGCCAGCAGAGATTCGACTCGAAGAATTACTGGCCGAAGTAGAAGCTCCATTGGCGCCGTTTGCTCGCGATGGTCTGCGTCTCAAGCCGATTTCCTTCGATTTGAGCAACAAAATTCCACATTTGTTGATTGCAGGCGGGTCTGGTGGCGGTAAGTCGACGGCGTTGCGATCGATACTGACTGCTATTATGCTGCGCTCACACCCTGATGAGACCAGGTTCATCTTGATTGACTATCGCCGTCAGACGCTCCTACCCTTTGCCAATGTACCGTTCAAATACGATAAACCGGTGAGGGTGTTTGAGGGAGATGTTCCTCCTATATCATTTCCGCCAAATTCATCACAGATGCAAACTGCTCTCAAGGGCTTACAAGCGCCTGAACATGCGAAGTCGCTCGGGGTTGCTGTCACCGAGGGTCAAGTAGCGGGCCTTTGTCTGCATCTACGTGATGAACTCAATCAGCGATTGCAGCTTTTGAGTAATCTTGATGGTCAAGACAATTATCAGGTAGATCGACCACGGCTTATTTTGGTAGTCAATGATCTTGATCTTATGATTGGTCAGGAAGTAAACTACCTGACTTTGCTCACACCGTTTGCAATGCGAGGTGATGAGTTAGGCTTCCATATCATTATGACCGCTACTGATTTTTCGCCCTGGCAGAATAACCAGCTTATCAAGACGCTGAAAACGTCTCGATGCAGTTTGTACTTAGGTAAACCGCCATCGGATGCGACAAAAGCTGATCCCAAAGAGGTAGAGAGTGTTGGTATTAAGTGGCCAAAGTCGTTAGCTAGCGCTGCATTCCCGCCAGGACGTGGTCTAGTATTGTGGTATGGTCAGCAAATGCTCACCCAAGTTGCGCACATCGCTGATCCAATGCAGCTTCTTAGTTCGGTTGCCCTGAATGGAACAAGCCAGAGTACAGTAACAGTCGAAACGAATACGAATCCCTTGCAGGTTGAGCGGGTTGAACAGTAAGTAGAAAAGGAGAACGCCAATGAGCGAGTATGAATTGTGGCGTTACTTTGAACAATACGCACAGGTTAGTAACATCTGGTGGTATTCCGTTGCAGTCCTGCCAGCAACGGTTATCTCGGTGGGGGCCTACTTCTTGATGGCATTTGCGCTGCGGCGATCAAAGGGGTTCAAAATCTTTTTCTGGCTATGTTTCGCCAGCCTACCGGTCATTCTGGTTGGTCCATCGTTCTACGTTAGTATCAACCTGACTGATGCTTTACGACGGATCAACTTTCAAGTTCCAGCAAATATCCAGCAGATGAGTCGGGTTGATGGGCTACAGGTTGGTGGATATTTGTCCCAGCTCGCTACGCTCGGGATTATTGGCGCTGCACTAGCCGTTGTTGTCCTGATCGCAGCTATCATTGTTGGTGGTTATGCTCCCCCTACTGTGGTGAAAACTCTTAGCAATATCTCACAACAGTTTACGAAAGCGATCAGTGGAGTTACAGCACTAATGGGAAGTGGTGGGGGTAAATCCCGAGTCAATTCAAAATATGGCAAGGTACAGGTAGAAAGAGGGGAATCGCCCGGTCAGGAATTCGGTATTGTGCACGGCGCACTCATTGGCAAAGCTGGTGAGGCGACCATTCTGATTACCGATGCGTATGTTTCCCGTCGGCATGCTCAGTTTGAGGTACGGGATGACAAAGTGTATCTCCACGATCTTGGTAGTAGGAATGGCACGTTTGTCGAGCGGGACGGTCAGCAGCATCAGCTTGATGGAACGCCTTACGAAATACAGCACGGTGACAAGATTTATCTCGGTCATCCTGCATCGCCAGATGCAGTGATATTGAAATATGAGCGTAGTTGATTTCTTAAGCATACGCATGGGGTGGAAGGTATTATGCAACGAGGATTGGTTATTATCAGCGTTGTCCTATCTTTACTGGTGGGGACGTCAGTAGCTGCTCAGTCTACTGGCTGTCGTGGGATTGAGGTGCTAGCAGCTCAGGTCGCATTTCCTAAAGTGACTGTCCAGTTCCGACTGTGTGACCAGCAGGGTAATCCAATTGTGGATCTGAACCGAGGTGCAATACGGTTGCTGGAAGATGGAGCCGCAGTAGCCGATTATACCCTAGACTCGCAGATCGCAAGTGTTGATCAACCGATCTTGAATGTACCCCTGGTCAGTGGCGCCCAGTACCCATTGACCGCAATCGGCGCCAGTATTGGAATCGTGTTTGATGCCTCTCAGTTACTTAACGGGAGTGGGGCAGATGTGCGCGATAATATCGGCGCTGGTCGGCAAGCGATTGAAGCATTTTTGCTGGAAATGGGTGACCCGCCGCCACCGCGCACGAAGTCACCAGCCAATCCCGAACGGGTCGCTCTGTTCATTCCGGTTGAACAGCCCTCCCAGTCCTTATTTCCATCATCGTTGCCGGGATTTACGCAGGATCGCTATGCGGTGATCAATACGCTGCGCCAGGATTTGCCGATTCGGCAAGGCAAGACCAGCCTGGCGGCTGCTATTCAGACAGCGATTGACGCAACCGCTCGTGATGCCCGTCAGAATGGTGGCAATGCTATCGTTCTCGTCGTGAGCGATGGCGGTGATGCGCTCACCGGTGATACCTTCAACAGTCTGATCGCTTATGCCAATCAACAGAACGTGAAAGTGATTGCGTTCGGGATTGGAACTGACAAAGCCCTAAGCAATAATGGATTTCGACTGAAGCAGTTAGCTGAGTCGACCGGTGGTATCTACTTTGAACGTCCAGGTGAAGTGGAAGCCGGGCAGGCGTTTCTGTCACTGGTGCAGCCGCAGCCAACTGCGCTCTACACCCTGACCTACAACTCACGGATTATCGATGATGGCAAAGACCATTCGATGACGCTGGAAATCAGTATTCCAGGTGGAACGCAGAATTATACTCTACCCCTACGGTACAACGGTACGGCGACCACCGTGCTTGTACCGCTCCACGATGTGTTAGTGCGTCAGTATCTGATTTTCGCGCTACCGATTGCCATTCTAGTGTCATTTGTGCTGCAACTTGCGATGGGGGGATTCGCAGGGAGTGGTGCGGCGAACACTACTACTAAACGATGATGCGTTGAGGTAACGTATGACTCGATCAAATACATTTGAAAAGCTTGGTGTGATCGGTCGTGGTCTGACCGGTACGGTCTACAAAGCACGGATGCGCGACGGAACGCTGGTTGCACTCAAGGTTCTGGATGCGGATAAACAGCGTGACCGGATGGTGTTCGGTTACTTTACCAACGAGAAAGTAGTTTTGAAGCGAATTCGTGATCATCGGCGTCATCCCCATATCGTGGAATATGTGGCGGACAATTTCGTCAAGCCACCTTTCTGGCTAGCCACCCGTTTGGTGGACGGAGTCAGTTTGAGCACCATTCTCAATGCGCAGACGCTAGCCTTCACTATTGGGAAACCCCAACATCCATCATTGGTTGTGCGGGTGATCACAGATATCGCTGATGCGCTGGATTATCTGCACACCGGTGTTCCTGAATGTAGCCCGATTGTGCACCGTGATGTGAAGCCAGATAATATTCTGGTTGGAAAAGATGGACGGGCAGTACTAATTGACTTCAGTATCGCAACTCACCCTCATTACGGTTTGACTGATGAGAAGGTGATGGGGACGTTAGGCTATATGGCGCCTGAACAATTGATCGGTCAGGAACAGCCAGCGTCAGATCAGTTTGCGTTGGCGATGGTGGCACTCCAAATGTTGACCGGTCGGCGCGTGCGACCGAGTGGGGCTACGGCTTGGCGAAAACAGATTGAAGAATGGCAAAGTACGAACTACGCCGACATTCGGCAGTGGTTAGGAAAACGCACTCACACTGCGGAGACAATATGCAAGGCACTGGCGGCTGATCCGCAACAGCGTTTCCCATCGTGCAAACAGTTTGCTCATTCTCTCCGAACAGCACTCGAACAGGATGGTGAAAAGGTTTTTGAGAAGATCAGGTTGAAACTCCCCAATTCTCCATCAGCACCTGTGCAACCAACTGCCATATCATCACGGATTGCAGTTGGTCTCATCGTGGCAATGGCAATCCTGTTACTCGCCTTTGCAATTGTCAGTAATGCAGGCGGCTCTTCGTCTACTCCAACTCCAAATATGCTTACATCTACTCTGGTACCATCAAATCAGTTTACAGGTAGGGTAGGAACATCTATTGTACCAACATCAGCTCCTACGAGTACCATTGCGCCGTCCCAACCTGCATCGACACTAGCCCCAACGTTACCACGGAGTACACTTGTGCCGAGTGGTATGGGTTTTGTGAGAATGAGACAACGAGAACCACTACGCGCCGGACCTTCAACTGAGACGCGCATTTTACTATGGATGCCGGAAGGGGCGCGAGCTGAACGCACCGGACGAGAACAACAGCAGGGTTCGTTTACGTGGTATGAGATTCGCTACAATGATCAGGTCGGCTGGTGTCGAAGTATATTCTGTATTCCTAATTAGTATAGCCACTCGCTTGAGGAGCAGCATCAATGAGTATGGGTACTTCTACATTTGATGTTGATGCTCGCACTGATCGCGGTCGTCAACGTGCTAGTAATCAGGATAATGTTGGACGGGCTGATCAATGGCACCGAAAAGATGGCATTAGTGTTGAGCGTGATTTACGAGAGCGTTATGGGCGGCTTTATGTCGTAGCAGATGGTGTTGGTGGTAATGCAGATGGTGCTGATGCTAGCCGAATTGTTGTAGACGAAGTGATTAATGCGTTTTATTACGGTACCGGTGATGATCAGTTCCCTGAAGCGCCAGTAGACCGCCTTAAGGCAGCGATTGAGTACGCATCGCGTCAAGTGTTTGCCGAAGCCAAGCGACGACGAAACAATATGGCTTCCACCGTTGTTGCAGCCTTGATCCACGGCAATACACTCACAGTTGCTAACGTTGGCGATAGTCCGGCTATTCTATGTCGTGTTAACGAACAACCTAGAACTCTGATCAAAGCGCACATCCGACGTAGTGAAGATGGAGGGAAAGCCCTCTCCCAGGCAATGGGAGATAAGCAGGTTTATCCATCGCTCTATTCTACCGAATGGCGTGAAAATGACGTTATTGTACTTTGTTCTGATGGATTAACGGATCTTGTCACACCGGAGGAAATTGCAGATATCGTTCTTTCCACACCTAATGCACGTCAGGCGACTCGCAAGCTGATCAACCTTGCAAACCAGCGTGGGGGGCACGACAATATCAGTGCGGTTGTGGTGCGTCATGCACCACCAACTGGCGAAAAGGTGATAGATAGATCATGGTCAGTGCCAATCCCGACACGGACGCAATTCCTGGCAGTTATTGGCCTCGTTGCGTTGTCTGTACTTTCGTTTATTGGCTTTCTGTCAGTGGCGGGATCTGACAGTGGATCGGGGTCTCCAACAACTGTTACTCATGCTACACAATTCGTACCAACAGTTTTTACAAATAACGGATCGAACAGTAACCCTGTCTTGGGTGTCGCACCTACTTCGACTTTAGGTGCGTTACCGCCTGAAATCACACCAACTATGGTTACACCAACGGTAATACAGACAGGCGGACAGGGTGGTAGTAACCCTGGCTCTGTAAGACCGACTTCAAAACCGTCGCCCACCCGACCACTTGTATCACCGGCTGTAACGCAGCCAGTGCTTGCCACAGATACTCCGACAACGAAGGTTGTCGTTCCAAATGTCATAGGAAAGCCACTTGCAGAAGCTGAGAAGGAACTGCGAAATCTCGGCTTGCAGCCGATCGTTGAAGAAATAGAAAAACCTGACGGAAACCCGGGGCATGTGTTTGAAATGAATCCACCCCCCGGAGCAGAGGTAGAACAGGGAACAATTATCACCCTGAAAGTCGCTAAATCATTGTCACCATCGCCGACCGCGCCACTACCACCACCCGCGCCGACGAACCCGCCGCCACCGCCGCCGACGAACCCGCCGCCACCGCCGCCTGCGCCGACGACCCCGCCTGCGCCGACGAACCCGCCGCCACCGCCGCCCACGCCGACGAACACGCCTGCGCCGACGAACACGCCGCCACCGCCGCCCACGCCGACGAACCCGCCGCCCACGCCGACGAACACGCCTGAGCCGGCGAACCCGCCTGGGCCGAACATCCCATCATGTGAAGGTTGTTGAGGGGGGGTAACCCTTGAGATGTACCTGTGAACGGTCGCTGCGCAGGTGAGACTGAAAGAGAGGTTACAATGTTCGTTGTAAAACTTATTCAATGGATAGGGATAGGAGCAGTAGTGGTAGTCTTAGGCGGGTTGATACTGTATACTCTGCAACCGCCAGTCGGGCCGACGACCCGATCAGAAACATTATCTCCGGTCCTTTATCCGTTACCAGCGTCGCCTCGCCCAGCAGGATTTCCCACTGTAACTCTGAGTAGTATAGCAACGGCCACACCACTTTCTGTGATGGTGCAGGCGACCTCCACCCTGGCGCCAATGCCAACAGGAACGAGACCGCCTGCGGTGTTACCATCACCTGTGCCACCGCCACCACCTGCACCGAGGACGCCACCGATTTATCTTGCACCAACAGATACACCAGTACCGCCGGCGCCGGTGCCAACGGATACGCCACCACCGGCGCCGGTGCCAACGGATACGCCACCACCGGCGCCGGTGCCAACGGATACGCCACCACCAGCGCCGGTGCCAACGGATACGCCACCACCAGCGCCAGTGCCAACGGATACGCCATCGCCGCCCGCGCCACCACCACCACCGGCGCCGACGAACCCACCGCCACCGCCGCC
>Ga0308415_1000869_pt1 | contig 13425 bp, 6 predicted proteins | sample HotsprSampleOS55_FD_203465 | JGI IMG/M metagenome (GOLD analysis project Ga0308415, IMG submission 203465) | Hot spring phototrophic mat microbial communities from Octopus Spring, Yellowstone National Park, Wyoming, United States - 20090730_OS55 ... | reverse complement strand
CAGCACGTTCAGAATGTCGGCGCCGACGACGTTGCCGACGGCAAGCTCGCCGTGGCCCCGCCGGGCCGCGCTGATCGCCGTAATCAGCTCGGGCAGGGACGTGCCGAAGGCGACCAAGGTCGCGGCGATGATGCTGTCGGGGACATCGAGCCTACGAGCCAGTTCGGCTACCGCGGGAATCAGCACGCGAGCCGAGACGATAACCAAAGCGATAGCGGTCACCAGCCGAAGGAGAATGAGCGGCGCGGGATCGCTCACATCGCGCTCGCGAGTTTCGACCGTGGCGCCAAGCGCGTCATTGCGCGCCCACTGGATCGACTTCACGATGTACAGTACCAATGCGCTGAGGAAGACGAAGCCGGCAAGCTGGGGCAGGTGTCCGCCGTCAGAAAAGGCGCTCGCCGGATTATGCCAGGGCGTGCACGCCAGCACCAAAAGGACCGCCGAGCCCACTTGGATCCAGCCCTGGCGCCCGGTGACCTGGCGGTCAAGTTTGAGCGGAGCGATCAGGCATGCCAGACCCAGAATCAGTCCCGTGTCGCAAATGATCGAGCCCACGGCGTTGCCGAGCGCCAGGCCGGGATTGCCCTGAATCGCCGCCATGACCGAAACAGCGGTCTCGGGCGTCGTGGTGCCCAGGCTGACGATCGTGGCGCCGATGACGGTCTTGGAGACGCCCGAGCGCTCCGACAGTGCTACGGCCTCGTCCACCAACCAGTCGCCCGAGCGTGCCAGCACGGCGAAACTGCCTACGATGACGAGGGCGAGAAGACTCCAGTGAAGTCCGGCAAAGAATTGCTGAAGGGCTTCTTCCATGAGAAGGCTGGACGCCGTAGCGGTTCGAACAGACCACCATCATAGCCTTACCTTCGAGACCGATGCCTGCCGCTGATATCCTCGAAAGAAGATGGTGCTGGGACTGCGAGGACTTCGAATTCTCATCGTCGCTGCGGCCCTGGCCGCGGTCGCATGCGCCGGCGCCGGGCGGGATCTTCGCCGCCTCACGATCCTGCATACCAACGATCTGCACGCCCGTTTCTTGCCGGACGAGCGCGGCCGCGGCGGCTTTGCGCACCTGGCCAGCGCCATTCGCGCCGAGAAGGCCCGCTCGGCCGGCGCGCTCGTGCTGTTCGCCGGCGATCTCGTCCAGGGTACGCCGGTTTCCTCTATCTTCGAGGGCGTCCCCTGCTACGAGGTGGCCAACCTGCTCGAGTTCGACGTCGCCACGCTCGGTAACCACGAATTCGACTACGGTTGGGAGAAGATCCGCGAATACCGGCGGGTGGCGAAGTTCCCGATTGTGGCGGCCAACGTGGTGAACGACGCCGGCGAACTTCTGACCGAAGAGGCTTATGTAATCCGCCGGGTCAACGGCTTGCGGGTGGCGGTCCTCGGTGTGCTCACCGAGACGCTGCCTCGGCTGACCATGGAGAAGCAGCGCGGGCCGTGGCGGGCCGCCTCTGTTGTCGAAACCGCGCGCTCCTGGATCCCGCGCTTGCGCCCTCGGCCGGACTTGATCGTCGTGCTGGGTCACCTGACGGACGAAGAAGCAGAGCGGCTTCTCGCGAACGTTCCGGAGGTCAACCTCCTGGTGACGGGCCATCCGCACGGCGGGCAGGATGCGGTACGAGAGATCGGCGACAGGCTCGCAGTCAAGGTGCAGGCCTACGGACGGGAGCTCGGCCGCCTGGACTTGGAAGTCGATCGGAGGGCGCGGCGCATCGCGTCCTACCAGTGGCGGCGGATCAGGATCTCGTCGACGGAGTATCCTGCCGCAGCCGACGTCGCCGAGCTCGTCGAGGCCTGGGAGGCCAAGGTGCGGACGCTCGTCGACGTGCCGATCGGCGTCGCCGAACGCACCTTCGATCGCCGCGAGCTCGCGGCGCTGATCGAGACGGCGATGATGGAGGCCACTGGAGCCGACCTGGCGTACATGAACCTGGGGGGAGTGCGAGACGGGCTGGCAAAAGGCACCGTGCTGGTGCGCCACATCTGGAATATCATGCCCTTCGACAACGTGATCGTGTACGGCTCACTCAAAGGCAGCGAGATCCCGGCCGAGGCGCTACGGGGCCGCTCCGTCGACCCGGAAAGGCGCTATGTGCTGGCCACCAACAATTTCGTCGCCGAGCAATGGGGCCGCGCCGGCGCCCAACTTGACCGCCAGGGACCGGACGTCCGCGAAGCCGTCATCGACTGGGTCAAGAGAACGAAGGTGCTCCGCTGAACGCCAGCCGCCGCGCTCAGAAGAAGAACCGCAGCCCAAACTGGACCTGGAGCGGCGTGCCGACCTGCATGTTGTTGCGGTCGTAGGTGCCGTCGGCCAGCTTCAGCCGCCGGAAGCGGGGATCGACCGGAGCCGGAGTGCCGTCGGGATTCAGCCCAGGGCCGTAGATGCCGCCGAAGATGCCCCCGTTGACGCCTGAGTAGACCACGTTGTCCAGATTCAGCAGGTTGAAGAATTCGACGGAGAACTGCAACCGTCTCTGCTCGCCGAGGCCGAAGTTTTTCAGGATCCGGAAGTCGTTGGTCACCACGCCCCGGTTGCGGAAGGAGTTCCGCGGCATGACGACGCCGGGAGCGGTAAAGGGCCGGTCGTTCGAGGCCAGGTCCTCGTTGGTGTCGGTGCCGGTGAGCGCGTTCACCGGCAAACCGCTGCGCGCCGTCAGCGTTCCGGAGGCCTGGAGGCCGAGCGGCAGGTCGTAGAGGAAGTAGCCGGTAAAGCGATGGCGGACGTCGAGTCGCGAGTAACCGTAGTCCAAGCGCAGGTTGAACAGATCCGCCGCATTGACGCCCGTGGCGTCCCTCTCGCTGTCGTCGTCCGAGAATGTCTCCGACAAGGTGTAGGACGCCCCGAACTGGAACGTGCTCCTTCGATATTGGGTGTTGAAGCTCACCCCGCGGAACATGGAGCGCGCCGAGGAGGCTCGCACCCAAAGCGAGCCGAGCGTGGGGATAGGACGCGTGTTGCCGCTGCGAAGCCCATAGAAGGGCCGGCGCGTGGCGTCTGGCGGCCGGATGATCGGCGCCGGCAGGTTGTAGTCGTGATTGCGCAGCAGGTTAACAGAGTTGACGTAATGAAACTGGACGCCGCCGGTGAAGTTGCGCGCAAACTCGGTTTCAAAGCCGATACCGGCTTGCAAGGCCCGCGGGTTGCGGAAGTCCGGCGCCATCGCGATGAGATTGGCGCCGGCAAACGGGCTGCGCGTCTGGCCGCCGAGCGCGAGCGAAGCGGCGCGCTGGACGGTCTCGACGGGGATGACGGGCAGATTGCTTAACGGGCTCCGGTTGAGATCCACTCCGACGGCGAGCAGTTGCTGGTAGACGGTTTGAGTCGCCGTCGCCGTAAGCGAGATGGAGACGTCGGCAGGCGGCAGGCGGAAATTGTTCGTCGGGCCCGCCATCACCAGCATGGGGGTCGACGCGTAGAAGAAGCCGGTGTAGCCGCGGACGACGGTGCGCAGGCCGCCGAACGGCCGCCAGGCGAAACCGAGCCGCGGCATCCACTGGTCCTTGCTGTCCGGAATGAGGGTCGGATCGAGCGTCAAGCCGTTGGGGAAGCGGAAGCCGCGTACCAGGCGAACCAGCTCGTCGTTGTTGGCCTCCGGCCTCGGGTTGAACTGGCCTTCCCAACGCAGGCCAAGCTCGAGCGTCAGCCGGCCTCGAATCTGCCAGCTGTCCTGCGCATAGAGCGCCAACTGGTGCATGTCGAACGCCGCCAGGAGATTGCCAAGCTGCCGGCTGTAAGTCACCGAGCGGTCGTCGAAACGGTTCGGGATTGCTCCGCCCACCGAAAGGATCTCCAGATGCTGGTCGACGTTGGAGCCGGAGAGACTGAACGAGCCGAACTGATTGAAGCCGAATACCTGGGCGGTGGTGACGTGGTTGTAATCCAGGCCGACCTTGACCGTGTGCCGGCCTCGGGTGATCGAGAGCGCATCGGCGATCTGGAGCCGTCGATCATCCTGTGTCGTGGGCAGAAAGTTTCTGGCGCCGAAGATCCCAATCACGGTGCTCACCTGCGGCAAGCTCGAGTTCGACAGCCGCGGGCGCTGTTCGTACGTGCCGGAGAAACGCAGGTCGTTCAGCACGGTCGGAGAAAACAGATGCGTGTACTGGGCCGTGCCGGTGTGAGTGCGGTCCTTTTCTGTGCCGTCATTGCTGATGGTGCGGTTGGTGAAGGGGCTCAGAGCCCCGCCGACGGAAACGGCGTTTTCGGCGACGTTGCTCGAGCCGTTATAGCGCAGCGTCAGCCGGTGACCTGCCTCCGTCTGGTAGTCGCCCCGCACGGTGTACGCCCAGGCGTCGTTCGTCTGGATGAACGGCTTTTCCTCGCTACGGAAGAACTCGAAGGCCTCACGGGTGTTTTCATTCGGCGTGCGGCCCTGGAGCTGGGCGAAGAAGACCCGCCGCGGCGTCGCGGCGTCCTGGCGCTCGAGCGCGCCGAAGACGAATAGCCGGTCTCGGCGGATCGGTCCGCCCAGGCTGGCGCCCCCCTGATGTTGCGTCTCGAGCGAGGCGATCCGCTGAATCGGATCCTTAAGTCCCATCTCCTTATGCCGCAACTGGTAGAAGGCCTCGCCCCGCCAGTCGTTCGTCCCGGAACGCGTGATGGCGTTCAGCACCCCGCCGGTCGAACGACCGTACTCGGCCGAGTAGCCGGAAGTCACCACTTGGAACTCCTGGATGGCGCTCTGCGGTACGGTGAAGATGAAGTTCGAGCGCTCTCCCCCGCGGATGCCGCCGAAGAAGGGCTGGTTGTAGTCGGCCCCATCGAGCATGACGTTGGAGTTGATGCCCCGCTGGCCCACAAAGGAGAGCTGCCCGCGCTGCGGGTCCACTTGCACCGTGGGCGTCAGAACGGCAAAATCCTGAAAGCGCCGGCCGTTGATAGGCAGATTCGTGATCGCTTGCAAACCGAGCGTCGCGGCAGGCGCCGGCAGCGTGATGTTCACCGCTGAGGTCGTAACTTCGACGGTTTGAGCGGTGGCCTCCACTTCGAGCACGAAATCGACGCCCACGCTGGCGCCGACCGTAACCCTGATGCCCTCCGCGGTTTTCGGCGCGAACCCGGTCTTCTCCGCCGAGACCGTGTAGGTGCCGGGATCGAGGAGAACCACGCGGTACTGGCCCACGGAGTTCGTGAGGACCTCGCGCCGGAAGCCAGTCTCCGCGCGCTGGACGACAACCCTGGCGCCGGGAATGACCGCCTGGGCCGCGTCGTAGACAGTGCCGCTGATCTGTCCCTTGTTGGCGTCGGTCTGGGCAACCAGGCTCAGACTGCTTACAAGAGAACAGAAAAGCAAAATCGTTCGGAATCGCATTCCTAACTACCTCCCCTTCGGCAAAGTTCGTGCCGCCGTACCGAAACTTTACGCTGTTCGATTCCCGAGTGTATCCGACGGGTGTCAGAGAAAAGTTACAAGCCAGTTTCATTTTGACAAAAGCCGGCGGAACTATTCGTAAAGGGGGGCTTCGCCCGGCGGCCGCGTTCTCCAGCGGCGGTGGATCCACAGCCACTGGTCCGGGTAGGCGCGGATGATCTGCTCGACGATCTTTTGCAAGCGCTGCGTGTCAGCCACCGGGTCGCCGCTCATCGCCACCGGGGGGTAGAAACGCAACACGTAGCGACCTTCGTCCTCGTTCCACAGGGCAAAACCCGGGATGACCGTCGCCTGGCTGCGTGCAGCGATCTTGGCGAAACCGAGGTTCGAGCAGGCCGGCAGGCCGAAGAAGTCGACGAAGGCGCCTTCTTCGAGGCTCGTGTTCTGATCGATGAGGATGCCGACGGCTTCGTTGTTGGCCAGCGCGCGGAGGATCCCCCGGGCGAAATCCTTCTTGGCGATGACTCGATTGCCCGCGAGCGTGCGCAGGCGCTCGAGCAGCGCGTCGAGCTTCGGGTTGTCGAGCGGCCGGACGACGATATGCATCGGTGCGGCCATCAACCCGTGGGCGAATGCACTGAGCTCCCAGTTGCCCAAGTGCGCCGTGGCGAACAGCACGCCCTTGCCGCGGCGCAGTCCCTCTTCGAAATGCTCGAAGCCTTCGTAACGGATCCAGCGGCCGATGTTGTTGCGGTTCAGGCGGGGAAAGCGCGCCAGGGCGACGAGCAACCGGCCGATGGAGGCAAAGACGCCGTCGATGATCCGGTTTCGTTCGGCCGCCGTGAGCTCGGCAAAAGCGAGCTCGAGGTTCCGGAGGGCGATGCGGCGCAAGCGCGGCACGGCCCGGTCGAGCAACGCCGCATAGAAACCGGCCAGGCGGCGGGCAACGCCGAGCGGCGTCCACGCCAGGCTCGCCAGGATCAGCCGGGCCAGAGCATATTCGACGTAATTGCGAAAGGCGCTCCGCCGCTGCAAGCGGTTATTCTAGCTGAGCCGCCCGCGGCGGTCACCGCCCGAAGTAACGAACGCTGAGACCGCCGTCGACCACCAGATTGATTCCCGTGATCCACTCGGCATCATCCGACAGAAGAAAGCGCGCCGCCTTGGCAATGTCGGCCGGTGTGCCCCGGCGCCGCAAGGGGTGCCAGGAGCGCGTCGCCGCTTCGATCTCCGCCGCATCGGGTTGCCTGGCAAGCCAGGCGTCCCATAGGGGCGTGTCGATGTAACCGGGCGAAATGGTGTTGACCCGGATGCCGTACGGGCCGTTTTCGAGCGCCAGCGTCCGGGTGAGCGACACCAGACCGCCCTTGCTCGCGTCGTAGTGCGCCCAGCCGGCGAAGGAGAACTGCGCATGGACGGAGGCGATGTTGACGATGCTTCCTTTGCCGAAGCGCCGCATGTGGGGAATGACCGCGCGGGCGCAGAGAAACGCCCCGCGGAGGTTGACCCCGAGGACCCGGTCCCATTCCTCACTGGACATCCGGTCAGCCTCGACTTGGGAGCCGGGGATGCCCGCGTTGTTCACCAGCCCGTAGATCGAGCCGAAGCGAGCCGCCACCTCGGCGACCATCGAGCCGACGCTTGCCTCGGAGGCGACGTCGGTGGGGATGAACTCGGCCACGCCCCCTTTCCGGCGGATCTCGTCGGCGACGGCCGCGCCGTTGGTTTCGTTGATCTCCGCGATGGCCACCCGAGCCTCGTCGGCCGCCAAGAGCTCGGCGATGCCGCGGCCGATGCCGGAGCCGGCGCCGGTTACGATCACCGTGCGCCCATTCAATGACATTGTGCCTACCTCCTTGCTTTGGCTCGCCCGGCTCAGTATTCGCCGCGGTCGCGCGGTGGGTGGCCCTTGAGATCAGGGCGGTCGAAGCCGCGCGTCGCGGCGCGCTTGTTGGGCGGGATGATCGGGTCGAAGGTCCGCAGGGCCGCCACAGGTCCTACGCTCCGAGTCGTCCGCAGACGCAGCGTGAGGATCTGTTGCGGCCGGACGGCGGAGCGGTATTCGCGCGCCTCGCCTGCGCTGGTTGCCTCCGCCGGCCTGCGCTGCTCGCCCGTCAGGTTGCTCCAGACGGCCTCGCTATGCGGCAGCCGGACGCGCATCCAGGCCTCGCCAGGCTCTCCGAAGGCCTCGACAGCGCGAATCTCGATCTCGTCCTCGACGCGGCGCAAAGCCTCGACAATGAGGTTCTGCGAGGTCTCGACCGCAGGGCCCTCCAGTTCGGCGGGCCAGCGGCCCGGCGCTGCAAGCACCGGACTGTTGTACTCGAAAGCCATCTGCGGTACGCGCGCCTGGCGCCAGTCGCCCTCATGCGCCAGAAGCGCATATTCGAAGCGATGCAGTCCGTCGCCGGTCGTCCAACGGCAGTTCGTGTCCCAATAGTAGGTCCGAAAGGTGTTGTGGAGCAGGACCACGGCCGTGTTCTCGTCGAGTTCGCGGCCCGTGACCCCGCGGTCGAAGAGCGCCAGTCCGCCGCCCTCGGCGAACGTGTAATGAGACCACCGGATCACCGGCACGATGCCGCGATTCTGCCCAGGAAGCGCCTCGGTGGGCTGCGGCCAGGCGCCGTGCGAGAAGCCGTACGGGATGGCGCGGCGCACCTCGGTGACGCTTCCGGCGAACGGAAACAGGGCGCTGGCGATGATGCCGTCGGGGAGATTTGTGATCTCGGTGATGAAATCGATCCGCGGCGTCCGACTATGGAAACGCGTAAGCCGGCGAAGCGTGCCGCCGAGGAACGGGCAGACGCTTTCCACAATGGTGGCGAGTGGACCCGTCCAGACGCGTATGCGGTTGGGCGCCTCCGAGGCGCGCCGCACCGGGACCCGATCCGGCCGGCGCGGAATCTCGTGGCCGAAAACCTGTTTGGCATGCTTCTCGCCGCGCTGCTCGGCGACCACTTCGTTTGCCGGACCCCCAAGCATTTCGCGCAAGGACGGTTTCAGCCGCAGGCTGACGAGCGCCCCGGTCTTCGGGTCGATGCGGGCGGTGTAAAAGTCGGTCTCGATGGCCGCGGGCAGCGAGGCGGCCTGTGACGGGGCGGGTGCGCCGGGCTTGAGGGCCAAGCTCGTCAAGGCCAGCGGGGAAGCGGCTAGCTCAACCAGCGCCGTTTGACCATCCTCGAGGAGCTGGGCGGCGCCCTCGGCCGGGATCCGTCCCGGCGGAAGTCGAAGCTCGGCGGGGGCGAGGCGATTCCAGTTCACTGGGTTGAACACGGCCAGCGTTTCGGCCCGCTCCGTGCTCGCGAACGCCGAACTCACCACCCGCTCGGCGATCTGCTCGAGCGTGTCGAAGCGGTCCCGAATGTCCCAACTTTTCGGGTGTTCCCAGACCGCGTGTACGGCGGCGCCCCAGAGTGAGTTGCGGTCCATCAACAGAGTCAGAAGCAGCCAGGCGTTCCAGAGGTCTTGGGCGGGATAGTCCGTGTTGCGGCGGAGGCTTGTGACGGCCGCCAGCGCCTCCGCAGCCGCCAGCCGGTGCTCGGCGCGCCGGAACCGCTGCTTCATCGGCGGCGCGCTAACCCAGAAGGCAGTCCATCCGTAAATGCGGGAGCCGCTGCGCACGGTCTTGAGCGAGTAGTCGCGCCGGCGGAATTCGTCGTACCACTGAGAGAATGTGGAGAAACGCAGGGCCACCCTCGGCCGACTCTCTTGCCAGATTTTCAGAAGCTCCTGCGGGTATTTCCTGTAAAGGAAGGGCAGGGAATAGTCGGCTTGCCCGGCGAAGGCCACCAGAGGGGCACCCTTGGGGAAGCGAGCCTGCTGCCGCTCGACCAACGCGCCGACCTGCTTGAGCACCTCCTCGCGCGGCAAGGCCTCTTTGGCCAGCATCACATCGCGAAGGGCCTCGGAGTAGTGGCCCGGGTTGACGGCCAACGTCCGGCTGCCGTCGGGCGATTCGATCCAATGGAGGGATTCCATCGGATCGGCCACCTGCGCCGTGGCGTCCGGCGGAGAGGTCGGATTGTACCGGCAATAGACGAACGTCTCCAGGCCCAAGCCGTTGACGATCTGCGCCATCTGTTCGTGCCAGCCGCAGATGTCGATCATCCAGGCATGGCGGGGCCGCACCCGCATCACTTGGTTGTACCATTCCAGGCCCAATACACCTTGCATCACCAACGCCTCGCCGCCTGAGAGGTTAACGGTCGGCTCCACGACGAAGGCGTTCACCAGTTCGACCTTACCCCCGGCAATCAGCCGTTCGAGCTCGGTGACGCGCGCCGGATGGCGCTCGAGCATCGTGATCAAATGGGGAATCTCAGAGAAGACGTATCTGTACTCGGCATCCCGAAGGGCATGATCCTGGTGATCCAGGTACGAGTACAGACAGTAATTTCGTTCGACGGAGTAAGGCGCCAGCCAGCCCATGACGGCCGGATGGAAGTTCGGCACGACGTGCAAGGTTTGCCGGGGTCGGAGGCCACAAGCTGCGACGCCGCCGAGCGCCGCCAGGAACTCTCTTCGGGAATTCGCTTTCAACGGGGCTTTTTCGTCCATCGGTCAATCCAGTCCAAAAAGGTTTCGTACCAGAGTATGCTGTTGCGCGGTTTCAAAATCCAATGACCCTCGTCGGGGAACAGCAGGAGTTTGGACGGCACGCCCTGCATTTGCAAAGCCGTGAACAGTTGCAGCCCCTGCCCGTAGGGCACGCGGAAGTCGAGCTCGCCGTGAATGACCAGCGTGGGCGTGAACATGTCCTTGACGTACTGGCTCGGCGACCACTTCCGGTACAGCTCCGGATTGTCCCACGGCATCCCCTGAAACTCCCAGAGCGGAAACCACAGCTCCTCGGTCTCGAGCGTTTTGCTCGGCAGGTCGAAGACGCCGGCGTGCGAGACGAAGGCCCGGAACCGCTGGGTGTGTCCCATCATCCAGTTCACCATGTAGCCGCCGAAGGAGCCCCCGGCCGCCGCCAACCGGTCGGGATCGACGTAAGGAAGCCTGGCCACGTGGTCGACCACCGCCATGATGTCCTCGTAGACCTTGCCGCCCCAGTCCGCGTTGATCTCGTCGGTAAAACGCTGGCCGTAGCCGGTGGAGCCGCGAGGGTTCGGCAGCACAACGACATAACCGGCGCCGGCGAACACCTGGGCGTTCCAGCGGTAATGCCAGCTTTCCGTCCAGGCGCTTTGCGGGCCGCCGTGGATGAGAAACAGCGCCGGGTAACGCTGATCCGGCCGGAAGTTGGCCGGCTTGACCAGAAAGCTGTAGACCGGGGTTTGGCCCGCGCCCTCCACCCGGAACTCCTCGAATGGCGTGAGCTGATAGCGCTCCAAGAGCTCCGCATTCATCCTCGTAAGCTCGATGGGAGAACCGCCGGTGGAGCTGGCGGCGTAGATCTCCACCGGGCGCGAGCCGCTTTGGGCCGTGTAGATCATGGTCTTGCCGTCGCGGGTGAGCTGCTGATCGCCGAGCATGCTCGATCCGGAAGCGACGACCCGCGCCGCTCCGCCCGTGACCGCGATCATCTGGATCGCCGATCGGCCGCGGTCCTCGGTGGTGAAGAACAGCCGGGAGGAGTCCGGCGCCCAGGTGAAGCCGGTCACGGGCCGATCAAGGGCATCGGTGAGGATTGTCACCATTTCGGTGTCCCATTCCGGCCGAATCTCCTGCCCGACACCCGGCGCCGAGGCAGGAGGCGCCTTCCGCTTCATGAGCATCAGCCGCCACCGATCGCTTTCGTAGCCCGCGCGCATCTGGCTGCGCCAAGCCAGGTAGTTTCCGTCGGGAGAATACAAGGGCGAATTGTCCGCGCCCGGCGCCTGCGTCAGGCGCACCGGGGCGCCGCCCTCGATCGGGACGATAAAGAGCTCCGTGTTGGTGTGCGTGGCGGGGTTGGGATCCGGTTTGGCCACGTAGCAAAGTTCCTTGCCGTCCGGCGAGATGGCATAGTCGTCCGGCCCGCCTAAGGAAAACGGCGGGACATCGAGCTCGCCGGGCGTGAGGTCGCGCACGCGCCCGCCGGCGAGCGATACGGCCAGAATGTGCCTCCGCCGCGCCGTCTTCCAACTGTCCCAATGGCGATACAGGAGTCCCTCGTAGATCCGTGCCTTGACCGGCGAGGCACGCTCGGCCTCAAGCCGCCGCCGGTTGCAGTCCTGGTCCGGGCAGTCCGGATAGACTTCGCTTGTGAAGATTAGCGTGTCGCCGTCGGGGGAGAAAAGCACTCCGGCGGCTTCCGTGGCCAGATCGGTGACCTGTCTCGGGTTGCCGCCATCGGCGTCCATAATCCAGATCTGCGAAGTGCCGCTGCGGTTGGAGATGAACGCGATTCGGCGCCCATCCGGTGACCAGCGCGGCCGGTAGTTGGCCGTGCCGGCCCAGGTGATCCGGCGCGGCTCGCCGCCTCGCACCGGAACGAGATAGATATTCCTCGCTCGAAGGTTCCTCTCCAGATCGACGGTCTCGACGGTGAAGGCGACGCTTGCGCCGTCCGGCGAAAGTTGCGGGTCGCTGATCCGTTTCACCTCCATCAACGCTTGCACGGTGAACGGCTGTTTTTGGGCCAAAGCGATAGCGGCGGCAAGCCATAACAGCCCGACGATGCGAGCCATACCGACGATTCTATCGTCGACGCCGCCGGGCCGGCCGGTCGCGCCGGACGTGATAGGATGGGCAATCTCGTACCGCCATGCAAGCCCGCTGGATCCTCTCTGCGGTCCTGACAGCGGCTTCAGCCGCCGGTCAGCCGACGGCCCCCTTCAACGACTCGATTCGCCGCGAGGAGCTGGAGGCCGACCTGCGCTTTCTCGCCTCCGACCATTTGCGGGGCCGCCTGACCGGCACACCGGAGGCCGCCCTGGCGGCGCGTTTTATCGAGTCCCGCTTCCGGCGCATCGGGCTCGAGGGCCTGGGTCCCGAGGGCGCGCTCTTGCATCCGTTTACGCTCTGGTGGGCCGAACTCGACGCGCCCAACCGCTTAAGGCTGGTCTTCTCCGGCGGCCGGGAGCGCGAGGGCAAATTGCTGGACGAGTTCGTCCCTTCGCTGTTTGCGGCCAACGCCCGTAGCCGCGCCGGCGTCGCCTTTGCATGCTACGGCATCGAAGCCCCTGAGCTCGGCTGGAACGATCTGGCCGGGGAGGCCGTCGCCGGCAGGATCCTTTTGATCCTCGAAGGCGAGCCGGACCCGGACGATCCCAAGAGCATCTTCGACGGCCTGGTGACCTCCTCCCATGCCGACGGGCTTCGCAAGATCTTGAACGCCCAACGCCGCGGCGCGGCCGGAGTCTTGTTCGTAGACCCGGGTCAGGATGAGAAGGGCGTCAACCGCTTCCCCTCACAGGCGCGCAGTCAGTGGCCGGAGACCCCGCCTCGCATCAAGCGTTACGCGCTGGCCTCCCAAGCCGGGCGCGTCCGGATTCCCGTGGCCTCGATCGCACCCGCTCTGGCGGAGACGTTGCTCGGCGAGCGGAGCTTGTCCCAGGTCGTCGAAGAAGCCCGGCGGCCCGGCGGCTTAGCGGCCTTTGCGCTGCCTGGCGTTGAGGTGGAGCTCGAAACTCGGCTGCGGCGCCACTACCTGGAAGATCACAACGTGATCGCGGCTATCCGAGGCGCCGATGAGGCGCTCCGGCAAGAGGCGGTTCTGATTTCAGCCCACTACGACCACAACGGCGCCGATTCAAGCGGCATCTACCCGGGCGCCGACGACAACGCTTCCGGCGTGGCGGGATTGCTCGAAATCGCCGAGGCGTACGCGCTGGCGGCACGCGCCGGCCGGCGCCCGCGCCGCACGGTGATCTTCGCCGCCTGGGGTTCCGAGGAGCGTTGCTGCGGGCCGCTGCTCGGCGCCTGGGCCTGGACCGAGCACCCGTGGTGGCCGCTGGAGAAGACCGTCGCTGTCCTCAACTTGGACATGATCGGCCGAAGCGAGGAGGTGCCCGAGGGCGGAGGCCCGCGCTTCCGGGGGCTTCCCCTCCAGACGGCCGCCTCCAACGCCAACGCGGTGAATCTCCTCGGATGGAGCTACAGCCCCGATCTGAGGCAGGCGGCCGCCGAGGCCAACCGCGGGTTCGACCTCCAGTTACGATTCCGCTACGACAAC
>Ga0308415_1000865_pt1 | contig 13472 bp, 5 predicted proteins | sample HotsprSampleOS55_FD_203465 | JGI IMG/M metagenome (GOLD analysis project Ga0308415, IMG submission 203465) | Hot spring phototrophic mat microbial communities from Octopus Spring, Yellowstone National Park, Wyoming, United States - 20090730_OS55 ... | reverse complement strand
GAGATGGATGACAGGGACCGAGCGCGGCATGCGCGGCGCCCGGTCGACCACGAACAGCACCCCGGTCGCGACGGTCACGGCCGCGGCGACGCCGAGGGCGACCCGGACAAGATCCTCGACGGTGACGTGCCGCCAGAAGGCGCGGTGGACGCCGAGCCCGTTGAGCACGAACGCCGCCACGAGCCCCACCAACACGACGTCCCGCCAGACCAGATCGAACAGCTCGAAATCGAAATCACGGCGAAGGGCCACGGCCAACGGCCACGTCGCCGTCACGGCGGCTATGTCGTAGCATTGGACGAGCGCACGGCGGTAACGGCCCTTCTTCGAAATCTCTGTCGCAGGTACCGATGTCACGGCGCAATCTCACTCGGAAAGAGCGTGCACCTACCGACCTGCCATTCACATTCTCTGTCGATCTATCGTCACGTGTCGTTCACGGCCGAACGGACACGCAACCCCTTACCGCCACGCCTGCGCCCCCGCGCAAGCCGAACCATCGCGCCTCGAGGCGTCTCGTGGCGGCGAGCCCCGAGCGCTCCTGCGCGTATGGGATGTATAGGCTGCACCTTTTTAAACCGTCAAGCGTGTTCCCGCACCGCCCCTCAGCCGAAGCGCGGCCGCCGCCCCTCGATCGGGTAGGCCGGGTCGTTGTAGCCGGGCGTGCTCGGATGGCCCGTCGGCACGAGCGAATCGACGAGCGCCTCGTCCTCGGGCGCGAAGGTGGGTGGCAGCCCCGCGAGATAATCCGCGAGCTGTTCCTCCGTGCGCGGGCCCACGATCGGCGCGGTCACGAGTTCATTGGCCAACAGCCAGCGCAGCGCGAACTGCACGGGCGTCATGCCGCGCTGCCGCGCGTGCTCGACGAGCCGCTGGGCGATCGCGAGGCTCTCCGGCCGCCACTCGGTCTCCATCATCCGCTTGTCGCGGCGGCCGGCACGGGTCCCCTCGGGCGGCGGCTCGCCCGGCCGGTACTTGCCGGTCAAGACACCGCGGGCGAGCGGGCTGTAGGGGGCGACACCGAGGCCGTAGAAGCCGCAGGCCGGCAAGACCTCGACCTCGGGTTGGCGGTTCATGATGTTGTAATAGGGCTGGCAGACCACCGGCCGGTCGATGCCGGCTTGGTCGCACAAGTGGCAGATCTCGGCGATCCGCCAAGCGCGGTAGTTGGAAAGGCCCATGTAGCGCACCTTGCCGGCGCGGACGAGATCGGCCATGGCCCGCACCGTCTCCTCGAGCGGCGTGCCGTGGTCTTCCTTGTGGAGGTAATAGATGTCGATCCAGTCGGTGCCGAGCCGCCGCAAGGAGGCCTCGCAAGCCTCGATCACCCGCCGGCGGGAGAGGCCGCGCTCGTTGGGGCCCGGGCCCGTCGGGTTCGCGACCTTTGTCGCGAGGATCCACCAGCACCGTTCGGCGCGGATCGCCCGGCCGGTGATCTCCTCGGAGCGGCCCTCGTTGTACATGTCGGCTGTGTCGACGAAGTTGAGGCCGGCTTCACGGGCACGCGCGACGATCCGCCGCGCCGTGGCCTCGTCGGTGGGGCCGCCGAACATCATCGTGCCGAGGCACAAGGGCGAGACCATGAGGCCCGAGCGGCCGAGCTTGCGGTAGTCCATGGGCGATCCTTTCGCGCCGGTGCGGGGCGGCCACCCCTCTCGCCCAGCCGCCGGCCCCGAGCAAGGCGCCGGCGCGGAGGGCCGCCCGCCGGGGGCGCGCCGGCGCGGCGCGGCCCCGAAGCTCAGGCGAGGAGGTCGGCCGGGCCCTGGCTGTGGACGACCACGCACTCGCGCGTCGGATCCAAAAGGCGGTCCACACCACCGGTCAGCACGAAGCGGTGCACATGCCGCCCCCCGGCCTCGCCGAACTCGACCGTGAACTCGCGGTCGTGAAAATCGAAGCCCCGCGCGCGCTGCCGTTTCGCCGAGAGGGGCACGAGGCGCAGATCGGTACCTCCCGGGGCGCCGGCCTCCGAGATCCTCCGGCGAAGCTTCACCGCCTGTTCTCGCCGGCTGATCGATTCACCGTCGCGCACGCTCTCCGGATCGCGATAGCGTAGCTCGATCGCGGCCGGCCAGGCACTCGCCGCGGCGACCGCGGCCAAGAAGCGCGCCGTGGTCTCACGATTGCGCTCACCCTCGGCGAGCCAGGGATCCCGGAGGATCCAGCGCTCCGCCGAGCGTTGGCCGAGGACGGAAAAAATCGAGCGGAGATCACGGGGCTGCCCCGGCACGAAGCGGAATTGCCGGGCCTCCCCGCACGGCAAGAGCGACTCGACGGCGAGCCGCCGCCAGCTTGCGAGCCAGCTCGCGAGCTGGGGCGGCAGGTCGGCGCCGGCCAGCGGGAGCTCGGCCGAAATGTCCGCGAGCCAGTCGCCGAGGAGGGCCGGCACCGGCTCGCGGCCGAGCCAGGCCCCGCGCGCCGGCGCCACGAGGCGGGGATACCACGCCTCTCCCAAGGGGGCGGGCGGTTCGACGGTCGCGAGCTCGACCCGGCCCGTGCGGAGCTCGCGGCTCACGGCTTCGAGCAGCTCGCGGATGAGCGGGTCCTGTCGGCCGAAGGCCGGCGGCGGCTCGACCAAGCCCACGACCACCCGGCGCTCGCCGGCGGCGAGGTCGCGCAAGAACGCCACCGCCGTCTCGAGAACGGCCGGCTCCTGCTCGTCGCCTGCCGGCGCCAGCCGTCCCGCGAAGAGCCAGACCCGATCGGCGCCCGCGAGGCGCTCGCGCAGGGCCGCGAAGCTCGGCTCCTTGCGAGGTCGGGCCCCGATCGGGGCGAAGAGGTCGCGCTCTTCGCTCGCGCGGAGCACGAGCTGGTCCAGCCAAGCGAGGACCGGCCGCCGGTCGAGCAGCTCCCAATGGCGCTGGTTGGTGTAGTCGAACAAGCAACGCCGGCAGGCCCGCTCACAGTCGGGACAGTCCAGCAGTTCCCGGGCGCGGCGGAGCAGCTCGCCCACGGCCAAGGCGCGGCCGATTCGCCGGACGTGCCCCGCACCGCCCTCGAGCGCGTCGTAGAGAACGACGTCGGGCCTTTCCCCACGGAGGCGCCAGGTCCCACGAATCTCGCGCAGATCGACGTCCAGCTCGCGTGCGACCGTGATGCGCAGGGCTTCGACCAGGCTCACGAGGAACGCCCGCCTTCGGGCCTCGCCATCCTCACCCACCAACGAAGGAAGGCGCATGTCGAGGCGGATCTGGCAGACGTCGGTCACGGTGACGTGACCCAGATCGACGGCTCTCCTGAGCCGGGTGCAGGAACAAGGCTCGCCGGTGCGCGGGTTGGTGTGCTTCGCCTTTTCGCCGGAGAGGAACGGCTCCTTGCCCGGCGCGGGAACGGCGTATTCGCAGCACGAGCAGCGCAGATAGCCGGCACCACGCCGACCGCGGTTGACGGCGAAGAGCTCGCCGCGCAGTCGCGGATCCTGGGGTCGCGCCGGCAGATGGGCGAGCACGACGCCGGGGACGTCGCTCGCCTCGAAGGCACCCTCGGGCGCACGGGTCACGAGCCGCGCTTCTTCCGCTACGGGGGCGCGCAGCCGGCGTGCCCCGGGATCCTCGCCCTCGGGCCGTTCGGCCGAGGTGAGAAAGCCCTTGGGGGTGAGCACGCGGCGGACGACCTGCGCGAGCTTGCTGCCGCAGTTCGAGCAGGTGCCGGGGACCGCATCGCTGAAATCGTGCAGCTCGGGATGGTTGCAGACGGGGCAGAGCCGGTAAATAGCGCTCGACTTCGTATTCTCGGGCGTAGGTCGCGATCCCGGCGCTGGTCCAGACCCGACCGGCCGCCACGACCTCGGCACCCGGCGCATACTCGGAAATGGCGAGCTGCGCCTCCCGGGAGAGATCCACCTCCTCGCCCGCCGCGCGATGGGCGGCTTCGGCTTTCTGGCCCGGCCGTCGCACGATCTCCAAGCGCACGACGTCGACCGGAAAGCTGTAGCTCGGGACGAGCCCGCTCCGCACGAAAAGATCGACCAGCCTCTGGTGGTCGAGGTACTCACGAATTCTGTTGCTCAGCGCCGCAGCGACCGCGTCCCTTTTCTTGCTGCGCGCCGTCTCGCGCCGTCTCTCGAAGTCCGCGAGCCGCTCGTGATGCTCGTCGACGAAGCTCTCGAACCGGGCGCGGAACGCTCGCTCCAGCTCCCGACCGGCGAGGCCCAGCGAGCGCACCGCTTCCGGCAGACGTTCGCGCAGGCCGCTCGCGAGCGCGAGCGCCTCCCGCCCGGAACGATCCGCGAGCCACCGCTCCAGGCGGTCGCGCAGCTGCTGCGCCGCGTCGGAGGCCGCAGCATCACCCCAGAGATCGCGCAACGTGGGGGCGTTGCGCGGTGTCGGCCCGAGCGCTTCACGCAGGAAGCCCGCGAGCAGGATCGAGAACTGATGGCGCAGGAAAAACGGCTCGTTGTCGAGATGGACCACGGGCGGCCGTGCCTCTTGCGCGAGATAGCGGTCGAACTCGCGGAAGCAGGCTTGGTCGTAATTGCCGCCGCGGGCGAGGGTGACGACGAGCGGGGCGGCTTGTGCACGCCGTCCGGCCCTTCCCGTTCGCTGCTGGTAGTTGGCGATCCCGGGCGGGACGTTGGCGTTCATGACGGCCTCGAGCTCGCCGAGGTCGACGCCCAGCTCCATCGTCGTCGTACAGCTCAAGAGATTGATCTTGCCGTTACGGAACCGTTCTTCGAGCCGTTCGCGCAGTGGGCCGGCGATGGCCGCCGTGTGTTCGCGGGCGAGCCCCATCAGCGCCGCGCCGCGCCGGTAGAGATGGACGTAGTGGTTTTCTTCGGCGAAGCGCCGGCGTTCCTCCGACGAGATTTCCTCGACTTCGCCGAAACAGCGGTCGGCGGTGCACCGCCCGGCCACCGGCACGAGCTGACGGAGTCCACACCGGCGGCAGCGGAAGAGCGGGGTGATCTCGGCACTGCGGAAACGCAGTTTCTCGAGGTCGAGCACGTAGCCCCGTTTGCCGCCGAACACGCCGGCCGGAACGAGGAGGCCGATCCGCGGATGCGCGGCCGCCTCGAAGAACCGATCGAGAATCGCCCGAGCCTCGTCCCTCGTCAGGCCGAATGCCGATTCGAGCAACCGGGTCCGCTTGTTGCCCTCGCGCGCCCGCGGCGAAGGCAGGAAGAAAAATCCCGCCTCGCCTTCCTGCGTCGCCAGCTTTTCGACCCGCCTCTGGCCCGAACCGTGGCGCCCCCAAAGCGCCTCGTCCTGATGCGAAACGCCCACGAGGTCGGAGATCGCGCGGCGTTCGCGGATTTGGCCGGTCAGCCAGGCAACGAGCTCGCGGGCGTGCGGGCGCAGCCGATCCGGCAGGTCCCGCTCCCAGCGTTCGACGAGGTCGCGCTGCACGCGGTCTTCCGGCTCGACCCGAACGAGCCCTAGGCTTTCGAGCCCGATCCGTTTGCCGGATCCCGAACAGAACTCGGCCACGATCCGCGCCCGCAGTTCGTTGCGGGCCAGATCGTCCGGCAAGGGGTCGAGCCCGAGCGCGCGGTAGAAGAGCGGCTTCCGGGCCCCCTCGTTGGTGAGCCGGCGGAAGACCCGGTCGAGGAGTTCCTCGAGATTGCAGCCGCCCGGACCCGCGGCTTCGACCGCCCTGCAGATCGCGGCGCGGATCGCCAGATCACGGCTCGTGCGCTCGAAGTTCGGAGCGAAGAAAGCGGCATCCTGGCGGTTGTCGGAGAAGACCAGGATCTTGCGCCCGTCCATGGGCGCCAGCGAGCGTTCGCCTCCGGCCGCGGGCAAGGCTTCGAGCAGGGCTTGTGCAACGACTGCACCGGTCGGCTCCTCGGGAGCCTGCATCCGCGCGATCGGTTCGGGAAAGCGTGTCTCGCGGTGGCCGCAGGCGGGGCATCGCCGCAGGTAACGTCGCTGCTCCTCTTCGTCGAACTCCAGCGGGCACGGTACGAGGCCCAGCGCGCCCTCTGCCGGCTCGGCGAAGATCGCCCCGGTCTTCGGCTCGAACCACAGCAGATCCGACCGAGACGCCGTGTCCTCGCTTTCGTCGGCCGTCTCGTCGGCTTCGATCCGGTGCGATTCGTCGCCGAGGCGGAGCACGACGCGCTCGGACCGAGGCTCGGGAAAGGGATGGAGCCGGTCGCCTACCCGCCATGCTTCGATGTAGGGCGCGCCGCAGTTGCGACAGGTCAGCAAATGCCAGAACCGCTCGCCTTCCGAACCGGCCGCCCGCCTCGCGCGCAGTTCGGCCACGTGCTCGCCGGTTGCCGGGTCGAGCTTCGCCACGACCGCTTCGATGCCCGTCACGGCGAGGTGGTACCGGGCCGGAAGGAGGGGAAAACTGCCGTCGGCCGGGCGCGCGAGGATCCCGACCGCGATCACCCCGGCGAGACCCGCCCGGGCGCGCGCCGGCTCCTCCCCCGGAAAGACCCGTTCGGCGAGTTCTTCGAACTTCGGCAACCGGCCGCGCTCGCGCGGCAGCGTCTCGAGAAGCTCGGCGAGCGTGCGCAGCTCCGCGTTACGGGCGAAGAGCTCGAACGCCTGCTGTTCGAAGTTCGAGGACGGATCGAACTCGGGCAGTCCGAGACGGGGGGCCCTCTCGTTCCACAGCTCGACGCGGTAGTTGTTTTCCGTCCGGGCGAGCTCTCCCGAAAGTTCGCCCAACTCCGCCCAGCGGGCCGCGTCCATGGACCAACCCTCGGCCGCGCTGCGTAGCGCCGCATGACGAAGCCGACGTCCGCCGATCACCCGGGCGAAGCGAACCCCGCACAAGTCGGAGGCGAAGGCGAGGGCGCGCCGCTCAGCCTCTTCGCCGCTGCCCAAGCTCGCGCTCGTACCGATCACCAGCGGCTCGTGCTCGATCCCCAGAACGTGGCGCAGCTTGCGCAAGAGGAACGCGACCTCGATCGCCTGGGCGCCACTGTAGGTGTGGATCTCGTCGAGGACGAGCGTCTGCAGTGAGCGTTGCGCGAACAGCGGCGCGTTGCGCGGCAACAGCAAGAGATGCTCGAGCATCGCATAGTTGGTGATCAAAATGTGGGGTGGAGCCGAGAGCATCTCCTCTCGGGTGAGCTTCCATGTCTCGTCGATCCGGTCCGGGTGCCCCAACGCCTCGGAGACGGCATTGTTTTTCAGGAGCTCGTGCGCGATCTCGTCCCGTTTCTGCTCGGCCCGCACGGCCGAGGTGAACCGGCCGAACGTGATACCTGTCCCGCGAAGATCGCGCAGCAAAAGCGGCGCCAGCCGGAAATAGAGCTGGTCGTTGGCGAGCGCGTTCAAAGGATAGAGCAAGAGCACGCGTACGCCGGGCCGCCTGCGATCCGGATCGCGCAACAGATCCTCGATCACCGGGTACAGGAAGCACTCGGTCTTGCCCGACCCGGTTCCGGTCGCGACGAGCACGTTTTCCCGGTCGAGGAGGATCCGTCGGATCGCCTCCTCTTGGTGCCGGTGCAGCGGGCGATCGCGGATCTCGGAGGGGAGCTCTTGCCACTCGGGTCGGAGGAGCCCTTCGGCCACCAGATCGGCGAGGCTGCAGCCCTTCTCGAAATCGGGCAGGCTTTCGACGTAGGGCCCTTTCACCAACTCCTCGGCCTCGAGAAGTCCGCGGAACTTCTCGCGAAGGACCGGGAAGCGCGGCGAAATCGGCAACGTCGTAGCCAGATAACGGCGCAGCGTGTTCTCGAGGTCGCGACGGAAGCGGAGTGGGTCGGCGTCACGCACGGCGGTCCCCGGTGATCAAGAGCACTTCCCAGAAGAGGAGCCAGAAGGCGAAGAGCTCGCGCGCGAGCCCCCAAAGGAACTGCAGGCCGTCGAGCGCGCGGCGCCGATCCGAGGTTTGCTCGGCGAGGGCGGCGAGCAGCGCCTGCAGGCTGCCCGACCGTCGCGAGTCGAGCCGACAGGCGAGTGCCACCGCCCCGATCGCCCCGGGCAATGCGGCCTGTAGCGCGTCGCCGCCGGCGCCGCCGAGCTCGAGCTCGCCCGCGAACTCGCCACGCAACTCCGGAACCCGCTCACGCAGCCACCTGAACCCCTGGCGATCCATCCAGCGCCGGGCGCCCGTCAGCACCGTCATCGCCGTCGGTCGGTGGTGTTCGAAGCCGTCGCTCGCTTTCACGAGATCCCAACGCCGCCGGAACGCCCGCAGCGCGTCGGCGAAGTCCCCCGGATCGAGGACCGGCGAGGTGCCTCCTCGCGATCCGCCCGAGCCGGCAGCCTCGCGCAGGAGCCGGGTCCAAGCGGCAAGGTCGAAGCCCCGTAACTCGACTTCACCTCGTGTTTCGTTCGCCCGGGAGAGATTGGCGAAGCAGCCGAGGAACGCGGGCGCCACCTGGAGCCCGGCGAAGAGGGCGCGAGCGAGCCCACCCACCGCCGCGATTTCCGCCGCCGCCGCGAGCCATCGGGCCGATTCCTTTGGCACGCTCGCGAGCTCGGCGAAATGTCGTGCGGCAAGTGCCAAGTGATCGGGAAAGACGTGCCAGAAGCCGAGGATCGGCAGCCAAGAGGGAGCGGCGTCCAGCGGGGGATCTTCGCAGGCGAGCGGCAACAATGCCGCGATCAGCCGAGGGCGCCCGGGATGCCCGTCGATGACGAGGGCCGCCCGCCGCCACCAACGCTCGACGCCGAGAACCCCCGCATCCTGCCAAGCCTGCAGCGCCCAACAGCGCAACAGCGCCCGATGGGTCCGGGCGAACAACGCCGCGGTTCCCGCGATCCCGAGCGCGCTTTCGAGATCCGCACGAGCGAGCCGCTCGGCCGAATGCTCGATCAGCCAACCGAAGGCGTCGCCGCGCGGGTTGGAGGGCGCGCGCCGCCGTCTATCGCTCGGCGCATCGCTTTCGCTCACCTCGAGGCGCAGCAGCCACAGGCCGTCCGGCAAGCTCGACCGGGGAAGCTCGAGCCGGAAGGCGTAGGGCTCGCGCCCCGAATCCTGGCGGAGGCGAGCGACGAGGCCGGTTGCGGGCTCGGTGCGGTCGAGACCGTCGGGGGCGAGTTCGAGCTCGGCTCGTCGGCCGCTGACGAGGTCCTCGGCGCCCAGCCACGACAGTCCGACCGGCTCGCGCAGCCGGAACGCCAGCGCCTCGACGGGACCATCGACCGGCTCGCGCAGTGCCCGCCATTCGAGTGCCTCGGTCGCGACGGTGAGCCGGCCCAGTGGCAGCTCGGTGCCCGAAGCGAGCCGCACGGCGAGGGTCGGCTCGGCCGTGCGGCAATGTTCGCCGGCAGCGAGCAATGCGCAGCGGAAAGCCGGGCCGCGGCGGAAGGCCCCGCGGATCCATCGGCTCCCCAACCGCAACTCGGCCGCGGGGTCCGGGCAGCGGATCTCGAGCATTCGCGGATCGCCGGGCTGGACCACGATCGGCTCGGTCGGCTCGAGGAGCTGGACCAGTGGGCGTCCCCCCGGCTCGCGGCGCTCGACCAGGGCTACGGGATCGGGTGCCGGCAGCCGCAGCTCGAGGCGCCCTTCTCCGAGCGCGAAGACGAGCACGGCCTCCAGGTACCGTTGGTCGCGCGCAAGCGCGACCCCGGCCGCGTCGACCACGACCGGTCGGCTTTCGCGTCGATCGAGATTCTCGGGTGGTGGCCCCCGGAAGCGGCCATCCTCGACCGCCTCGAGGTGGTTCCAGACGAGCAGGCTCGCTCGCGCGAGCGCCCGCCGCTCCCCCTTTCGAACGAGCCCGAGCCGACAGCGCAGGAGCCGGGCCGGCACGGTCTTCAGGACCGGCGCGAGGTCGGCGGTCGCCGCACCCGCGTCGAAGTGGAGCGGCAGCCGCCCCTGCTCGACCGCATCGACCTCGACCCGGAGCTCGTAGCCGTTCACCCCCTCGTGCGCAGGGTGCTCGACGTGGACCTCGAGGTCCGGCCCGGCATGGATCGTCTCGCCACCGAGGGCCACCAAGGCCGGTGCCGCGGACGGCACGATCCGCGGCCGCGCTCTGGGCGCGAGTTCCACGGCGAGGGCGCCGCGCCGGAGCGTCGACGGTTCGCGTCCGAGCTCGATTTCGGCGACGAACAACCCGTCGTCGAGCGCTTCGGCGGGGCCGTCGGGGCCGGTGAAGCGCCCGGCCGCCACGACGACGAGCGGGCCGGGCGCGAGCTCGCGCCGCGGCGGCGGGCTCGCGAAGGCGGCGCGCTCGACGAGCGTTCCACCCGGCAGCGCGAAGATCGCGAGCTCGGAGCCGTCGGCAGCCGGAAGTGGCAGACTGCCCCCACGCGACGATCCCTTGGCCTCGATCCGCCAGCGCAGCCCGGCCGAAAGCGCGCGGCGGACGCCGAGCTCGGCGAGACTCACCCGCTCCTCCTCCCGTGGCCCGTCGAGCTGGAGAACGGAGCCACCGGCCTCGAGCACGATCCGCCCTTCGGCCAGCCGGGGCAGGCGGACGGCGAGGCCGCCCTCGCCCCACACCAGCCTCGGCACGGCGAGCGCCGCGGTCCGTTCCGGGACCTTTTCGAGCGCCGCCCGGAGCGCGGCCGAGAAATCGGGGTCGGTGGGATCGTCGAGATCCAGGCGCAGAGCGATCCAGCGGCGCAGGTACCAACCCGTCGGGTCGGCCTCGAGCACCCGGGCGAGGCGTGGGTTGTTCGGCCGCAGCCGTTCGGCCACGGCGGCCGCGAAACGCTGAAAGCCGGGCTCGTCCTCGGGATCCGGTAGACCTTCGACGCGCTCCGCCTCGAGGCAGCGGCGGACAAACATGTCGAGCTGGTGGGTGGGCGCCCCCGCCTGGACGACGATCCGATCGACGTGGCTACCGTCGCTCGACCGGGCGAGATCGAGCTTGCCGCAGGCCCAAGTGAAATTCTTCGCCACGATCGCGCGATCGTCGGTGTGGACCTCGCGGCCGAAGAGTGCGCCCAGGAGCGGCCAGAAGCGTTGATCGTCCTCTTCGCCGTACCGTTCGCGTACGTGGCGGGCGATCCAACACGCGGTGAGCGCCGGCCATTTCCAGAAGAGACCGCGCAGGGCCTCGAGGAACTCGCCCGTGACGAGCCTCGCGCGCAACGCCTCGGAAGCTTCGGGCGGGAAGGGATGGTGGCCGAGAAAGGGCGCAGCGTCCGCGTCGGCCAGACGGCCACGCAATGCCGCTTCCAACCGATCGAGCCTCGCCCCCGCTCCCGCCGTCACGCCGCCGGCTTCCGTCCACGGTCGTTTCAACTTTTCGGAGAAAAAACCCGATGGACGCGGCGGGTCAACCGCTCCCGCCCCGGCGCGCTACCAGACGGCGAGCTCGCGGGCGGGTTCGCCGCGGAGCTTGGCCCAGGCCCGGCCCTTGGGCAGTCGTTCGAGGCGGGCCTGGGTCCCGAAGATCCGCCGGGTGGCCCCGGGCGCGGCGTTGGTCGCGAAGGCCAAGACGAGCCCCATCTCGGCCAGGAAATCCTGCTCCTCGCCGTCGAAATCGTCGGGCGACTGCGAGATCAGCCAGACCATCCCGCCCTTCGAGCGCGACAGCCGTACGAGGTTCGAAAGGCCCGGCAGCTTGCACCCCAGCACCCGGTGCGCCTCGTCGATCACGGCGACGATCCGCAGCGCCCGGTTGCCCGCGCCGTCGACCGGCGCGTCGGGCAGGCCGTTCAACCAGCGGTCGAGGGCGTCGGTCGTGAGCGTGACGACGACGGTCCGCACGAGGTCGGGGAGTTCCTGGCCGATCCGCACGACCCGCGGGCGCGCGAAGAATTCCTCGGGCGGCAGGTCCGGCGTGAACAGCTCGAAACGGCAGAGATCGTTGAGCGTGGCGACCGCGCCGTCCGGGGCCTTGTCGCGTTCGCGGTAGACCTCGAGGAGCGCGTCGCGGACGTCGGAGAGCCGGCAGGGCCGGTGCGCGGCGAGCGCGCGTTCGGCCGCCTCGGCCAAGAGGTCCCGCTGCTGGGCTCCGAAGCCCGCACCTCTGAGCGTGGCGAGGCTGTCGCGCGGTCTTTCCGCACCGCGCGACCACCGGGTTTCCGGCGTCCTCGGCGCTGCCCGAGGGACCGCCTCGGGTCCGATCCGGCTTGCCCGAGCGACCCGTTCGGCCGCAGATCACCGGTATGACGACGGGAGACGAGCAGAGTAGCGGATCTGCCTAAGGGCGCGGGCTGCAAGAGTTCGCCGCCCGCTACGAAAGCTTGCAGCCGGAGGCGCTACACGCCCGCCTCCTGCCCTTCCTGCCGAGCCCGCCGGGGCTGGTGTTGGACATCGGCGCCGGGACCGGCCGCGACGCCGCGTGGCTGGCCGACAAGGGCTTCGAGGTCTGGGCGGTCGAGCCCGAGGAAGGTTTCCGGCGGATCGGCGAGAGCCTGCACCCCTCGGCGACCGTGCATTGGCTCGACGACCGCCTGCCCGATCTCGCGAAGGTCCACAAACTCGGGCTTTCGTTCGATCTGATCTGGGCGAGCGCGGTCTGGATGCACGTGCCGCCCGCCGACCGCGGGCGGGCGTTTCGCCGCATCGCTACTCTACTCCGGCCGGGTGCCCGGCTCGTCATGAGCCTGCGCCTCGGTCCTCCGGACCCGGACCGGGTCATGTTCCCGGTCTCGGCCGAGGAAGTCGAGCGATTGGCGATCGGCCACGGTCTGCGCACGCTCGCTCGGATCGACGACGAGGATCGGTTGGGCCGGCAAGACCTCCGCTGGTCCAACCTGGTCCTGCAACTGCCCGACGACGGCTCGGAGGCCTTGCCCCTCCTCCGCTCGATCATCCTCGAGGACGTCGAGGCCGCCAACTACAAGCTCGCCCTTTTGCGGGTCTTGGCCAAGGCGGCAGACACCGCCGGATCGCTCGCGCGCCACGACGGCGAGGCATTCGTTCGCCTACCCCTCGGTCTCTTGGCCCTGTTCCGGCTGCGGAGGTTCGAGCCGCCGATGGAGCTCGGCTATCCGCAGTCGACCCGGCACGGGTCCGGGGCCGGCCTCGGGTTCGTGAAGGAGCCCTTCCACGCGCTGCGGCCGGTGGCGCCGACCGAACTGCGGATCGGCGCGCGGTTCTCGGCCGAGCTCGGCTCGACGGTCGTCCGGGCCCTCGGGGATTGCGCTCGGACCATCGCCGAGATGCCGGCGCACTACATCACCTGGCCCAACGGCCGGCCCATGTTTCCCACGACTTATGCCGGCCGGCCGCGGCTGCGCGGCTCCGTCCTGCTCGATCCCGAGCTCCTGTACACCTCGGATACAGCGACGTCCCGGTCGAGCTCTGGTGGGCACTTCGCCCGCTCGCCGCCTGGATCGAGCCCATGCTGCTGGCCGACCGGGTCCGGCTCACCCGCGCTTACGCCGAGCGGCAGGGGCGCAGCCTGTCCGGGGATGCGATCGCGCAGTCCGTCCTTTGGATCGACCCGAAGCGTGACACGGGCACGGTGCACACGCTGGTCGGCCGGATGTTCGGGAAAGGCACCCCGGTCTACTGCATCTGGAGTGGCAAGGAGATCCACGATCCTTCGCGGATCGAGATCGACCATTGCTTTCCGTGGACCGTCTGGCCGTGCGACGATCTCCGGAGCCTTCTGCCGGCCGCGGTCGAGGTCGCCCAAGCCAAGCGCGATCGCCAGC
>Ga0308415_1000864_pt1 | contig 13476 bp, 13 predicted proteins | sample HotsprSampleOS55_FD_203465 | JGI IMG/M metagenome (GOLD analysis project Ga0308415, IMG submission 203465) | Hot spring phototrophic mat microbial communities from Octopus Spring, Yellowstone National Park, Wyoming, United States - 20090730_OS55 ... | reverse complement strand
CAGGGAGCTTTGAACCCGCCTATCTGGCGCTGTACCGCAAGGGCGAACTGCAACGGCGGGCGGAGGAGGCGATAGCCTCCCTCGGGCGGTGTCGCGTCTGTCCGCGCCATTGCGACGTCAACCGCCTGGCAGACGATAGGGGTATCTGTCGCACGGGCAGGTACGCGCGGGTATCCAGTTATTTCCCGCACCATGGCGAAGAAGATTGCCTGCGCGGATGGAACGGCAGCGGCACCATCTTCTTCTCATGGTGTAACCTGCGGTGTGTGTTCTGCCAGAACAGCGACCTCAGCCACCGCGGCGAAGGCGTAGAGGTCCCCCCCGAGCGGCTGGCAAGCATGATGCTTCACCTGCAGTCGCTGGGCTGTCACAACATCAATCTGGTCACGCCCGAACATGTGGTGCCGCAGGTGCTGGAGGCGCTGGTGCTTGCGGTGGAAGGCGGTCTGCGCTTGCCCATCGTGTACAACACCTCCGCCTACGATTCGATGGAGAGCCTGCGCTTGCTGGACGGCGTCGTGGACATCTACATGCCCGATTTCAAGATATGGGACCCTGAGAAGGCACACCGCTACCTGAAGGCGCGGGACTACCCCGAAGTCGCCCGATGCATCATTCAGGAGATGCACCGGCAGGTAGGCGTGCTGAAGTTCGACGAGAATGGACTGGCAAAGCGAGGTGTGCTGGTGCGCCACCTGGTGATGCCAGGCGATGTGGCAGGTACCGAGCATATCCTGCGTTTTCTCGCCGAGCAGGTCGCGCCCGATACCTACGTGAACGTGATGGCGCAGTACCACCCCGCGGGCATGGTTTCCTCCGAACGGTACCCCGAAATCAACCGTCGCATCACCGCACAGGAGTACTGGCAGGCAGTCCACCTGGCGGAGCAGCTGGGCTTACGGCTGGACGAGCGATTAGCGTGAACTGCCCGAGCGGAGGCGGTATGCCTCGCCGTGTATCTCCCGCGCTGCCTGTACCATCTCGGGGTAGGGCGTATCGGTGATGGTGACAAAGCCGATGTTGTAGTTCTCGCCGTCGAACCAGCGTCCGGTAAGCGGCTGGTCGTTGTACTGGAACCAGTGACAGCCCACGAAGTTGGGGTGTGTCAGCACACTGGTCAGGTAGTCCTTATACATGCGGGCGCGGTCCTGCTGGTCTTTCGCGGCGACCAGTCCGGTGTGGAACATGCCCCTGTCCAGCGCACCGAAGTGAAACTCGCCGATGATGGCGGGTTTGTCCAGTCGCTCCACAATGCTATAGCGTTCGCGCTCCACCCGCGGCGCGTAGATGTTAAAGCTGATGACGTCGCAATACTCTGCCGCCGCCTCGACGGCATCTTGCCCGTACCACGCAAACCGACAGCCCAGATACAGATGATTGGGCGCGAGTTCCTTCAGCACCTGACGCACCGTGCGGAAGTACTGCCTCGCCAGGTTTTTGACAAACTCCGCGAAGTCCTGCCTGCGGGCATCGGTGGATGGCGGCTGCAGCCTCTGGGGTTTCTCCAGTTCCTCCCAGCTGGCAAATGAGCTGTTCCACGCCGCGTTCAGTCTCTCTATCTGACCGTACTTCTGGCGCAGCTGCTGCACGAAGGCGCGCTTGGCGGGCGAGTTTGCCGCGTCTTCCTGCAACGTGCCGTACGCCAGTCCGTAACGACCGCCCTCTTCGCCTGTACCAGCCCAGCTCAGCTCGTTGTCCACGAAGTATCCAATGCACCAGGGGTCGTCACCGATGCGTTGTGTGACCGCGCGCAGGGAGTTGCGCACGCTTTGCTCGAATTTGGGGTCAAAGGGGTCGTGCATCTTGCCCCAGTAGTCGTTGCCGCTGGCAACCCGGGCGTGGTCACCGCCGATGTGCGCCGTGCCCACATAGGGAACCTTTCCGTTGCGGTAGAAATCCCAGTCCGACCAGTTGGCGATGGTGTTAAACCCCCATGAGCGCAGGCGACGCAAGGTCACGTCCATCCACAGCGGCTTGTAGTTCTCCCCGTACTTGCGCTGAAGGTTCAGGGCATACCAGTTGATGGTTCTACCCTCTTTCACTGGTCCCGAGTGTATCCCCGAATGATAACCGATATGCTTTGCCAGCGGAGTGCCCTCTTCGGGCAGCCAGGTGAACATCTCCTCGCGTCCGGTGATGAAGGTGGCGTCGCCGGTATGCACACAATCCATCCCCAGCGAGACGAACAGCGTGCCTGCTGGCGTCACCAGCCACCATTTGCCGTCGTGTTTGGCGGTGCGGAAATAGCCGGTCGCCTGCAGTTTGGGACCACTCTTCCAGCCGCCGTACTCGTCGCGGTCGGGCAAGGTGGGGAACTGCTGCAACTCCTGTTCCTCCTGCTGGCGTCTCTGCCTCAGGTCCGCCTCATCCTTCACTTTGCCAAGCCAGTCGCCACCTGCCCACTGCCCAAACCGGTCGACAATGCCTTTGACCGGCGCACTGCCTTCTATCAGGCGGACGTTGTCAATCTGTAGCGGTATCGGTTTGGCTGGACGGTGGAGAAAAACCTGAAACGCCACGATATGGTTCAGGTTCAGCCTGTGCGGATTTGCCACTCCCAGCAGAATGCCACCACCCTGCGCCAGGGGCGGCAAACCTCTCATGCCGTAGTCCATCGGGTTAAAGGCGAGGGGAAGCACATAGGTCTGGGTCTCCCCGGCGCCGATGGTGGTGGTTGCCTGGCGACAGTGGTTCCAGCCGTCAGCGCGAGGGTCGTCGTCCACGCGGATGCCAAACCACACCGGTTCGTGGTTGGGATTATAGATGTCGATTGCCAGCGCGCCTGCCCCCGTCCAGTTCCATGCCTGTGTGGGACGAAACATGATGTTCGGCCACTCGGCGGGCTGAAACTCCACCTGCAGAGCCTGCCCCGACAGTTTGCCACCCGCCGGCACGCGCTGTATTTGAACCTCGTTGCGCACTGCCTCCTTCACGTGCTCTTCCTTCTCGAAATCGAAAAGCACCTGTTGCGCCGCGGCGCTGACCGAAATCCCTATCATCAGGCACATCAGGCTCAGCCCCCACCAGTACATAGCGTTACCTCCCTTCGTGTTACCCATAACTCGATACGCCGCTTCGGTGGTTATTCCTCCGCGCCAATGCCACATTGCGGGCGATACCGTGCAGTGGTAAAATACTGTCGGAGGACGATAACGATGCATCGCGATAGCGTGTTGCGGGTGCTTTCCGCGCACTGGAAACAAATCGCAGAGGACCACGGCGTGCGGCGATTGGCTGTGTTCGGCTCGGTGGCGCGTGGGGATGCGACCAGTGGGAGCGACGTGGATATTCTGGTGGAGTTTCTCCGCCCTCCGGGTTTCGACAGATACATGCAGCTCAAGTTCTATCTGGAAGCGTTGCTGAGATGCCGCGTGGACCTCGTGATGGATAGTGCGCTCAAACCGTGGGCGCGAGAGACCGTTCTTCAGGAGGCAATATATGTCCCAGAGCTGGAAACTGTTTCTTCAGGACATCATTGATTCCGGGTCTAAGGTCATACGGCACGATGACGAGACTCTGTGGGATGTCATTGTGAACAAGCTACCAACCTTGCTGAATATCGCGCAGCGAATCCAGAAGGAGCAATTAGAATAGCCGAGGGGCACGCGTGGTGCCCCCTGCCGGAGTTTATTGTGCTTCCTGAATCTTGATAAAGTCCAGCCCGAACATGTGGCGGTCGCCCGTGCTGGCGGGGTTCGTGCCCACCACCTCGACGCGCAACACGTTTTGCCCCTGCTTCAACTGCACCTTTCCCAGGCTGATTTTGCCCGTGTGGATAACGCCGTTGTGGAACAGGTCTATCACTTCGCCGACGGGTGTGCCGTTGACCGACAGGCGAAACTGACCGTAGTCCACCGCTTTGGTCATCGCCACTATCAGCTCGTATGTGCCCGCCTTGCTGGCGTTAAAGCCCAGTTCCAGCACGTCGCCCGGCTTTGCGCCTGTCCACCAAAGATGTTTGGCGTCGCTCCATGCCTCACCGAAGCCCTGCATATCCTGTATGGTGACGTTGCCTCCGGTGTGGCTTAACACGCTCATCTTCTCGCCCTCGATAGCATCCGGCTCGCGGTACACTTTCAGCTCGGGCAGCCGCACAGGCAAACGCTCCTGCAGCGTGGGGAAGCTCCGTGCGCCCTGCTGGCGGTCGGTATACCAGTAACCGACGGCGCTGTAGCCGACCTCTGTCTCCGCCCAGTGCCACACCTCGATATCGGCGCGGAACCTTTGCTGGAACGGCACGTTGTCAATAATCAAGAAACGGTTGTTGGACACATGTCCGAAGTTGACTGGACCGTCGGCGCGGGGCTGGTTGTGGTAGGCGTGTGTGAAGGGCGTTGGGTTGCACCAGGCATAGCCGAAGAAGTCCTCCGTACCGGTTCCAAAGGTGCTCGGAAAATCTTCTCCATCGACGTAGAACTTCTCGTCACCCTCACCCCACCATGCTTTCACAGGGTTTGCGATGCTCATGGCGACACCCACGAATCGCCCGGAGCCCTCTGCTTCCGCCATCGTCCAGTCGCGCATCGGTCGGGAGCGGATGGGATACTGCGTGTGCCACTGCGCGTGGAAATAGAGCTGTTGACCGCTCCAGCGGGTGGGCTGCACTACCACCCTGCCTGACAGGCTCAGGGGTTCATCGCTGTCGTTGCGCACGCGCAGCACTGCCCGTCTGGCGAATGGCATTACCCAGTGGCTGTACATCGTGCCGTTTTGCAGTATCCCGCAGGGCAACGCCTGATAGGGGTTCAAGCCCGGTCCCGTACCGAAGAAATCCCCCAGCGGAGACCACACGGAGGGCAGCGTGGCATCATCCCAGGTGATTTCCAGTATCGCCGCCCGCAACGCCTTCTGCAAGTCTTGCGCCTGCGGCTTCATCTCTATCGCCACCACACGCGCCGGTCCCTGCAGTTCCAGCGTGCGCGAACCTCCTGTGGGGATATTCCAGCGGATGGCATACGCTCTGGAACCAGAAGGAGGACGCCACGTCTCGTAAGGCTTAGCCAGCCGCTGGGCAACCTGCTCACCCAGCCGCCGCGTACGCTCCACCGCTTCCCACGAGAAACTCTCCACGGAGGTGCCAGGCGGGTAGAGCCGGTAGTTCACATGATAGTACATCCCTTCGCCGCCTTCTACGGTAACCAGCGCGCGCCTGGCAAAGGGAATGGGGAAGTAGATGTTCGCACCACTGGAACGTATACCAGCCAGCGGAGGTACGAAAGGATAGCCCAGCGAACCGTCAAAAAGCTTCGCGAATTCGCGCTCGATCACCGGGTTCTCCGCGCCGTCGATGTAGATGCGCAGAACACCCTTCGGGTTCGCTGACCAGATACGCACTATCGCGCCCGGACCCGGGATGTCTGCCATCACCATCTCCCTGCGCCCGTTGCGCTCCTCGATACGGATGTAATGACCAGCGTCGCCGTTGGCGAACCAGTCTACCTTCTTCCCGTCCACAATGCGGCTGGCGCGGTCATAGCTGGATGCCTGTTGGCACTGCTCGCCCGGAAGGGGTTTGGTGCTCAGCGCGCTGAGGTCTATCATCTGCTGGAGCAGGTCGGACAAGGTGAGCGAAGGTGCCGACAACACCGGTGCAGTAGATAGTACCATCCCGGCGACCAGCAAGCACAACACCCTGCCACTTCTCATGTCACTGTTCCTCCCTCGGAATGTCTGCACTCTGTTTGAGCAGTTCTTGACACGCAAGCCGGTCTCCTGCAGAAGAGGAGCCTTTGATGCATCAGCCTGTTGAGGGACGTTCAGGGAAACTACGGCTCGGGAGGAGCCTTACCTCCTCTGAAAACGTGCTTCAGTTTGGTGGCTACACCCATGCGCCGTACACCAGCACCAGATTATCGCGGTGTATGACCTCATCGGCGCGCTTGAAGCCGAGCCTTTGTTCAATCTGCGAGGTCTGGCAACCTGCGATGCGCGCCAGCTCCTCACTGCTGTAGTTCGTAAAGCCGCGGGCGAACACGTGTCCCTTCTCGTCGCGCACCTCCACGACCTGCTGGGGGAGAAAATGACCTTCACAGGAGAGCACGCCCGCGGGAAGCAGGCTTTTGCCATCGGTAACGATAGGCTCTCTGGCGCCCTCGTTGACGACGATGGTGCCTGCCGCAGGCAGACCATACGCCAGCCAGCGTTTGCGGTGACACAACTTGCGGGGCAGAGGATAAAAAACCGTTCCCACAAATCCATGCCCGCGACAGATGTGGTGGATAATTCCCTCGTGTCTGCCGTATGCAATCACCATCTTCACGCCGGAGGTAGTGGCAATCTGTGCCGCTTGCAGCTTGGTCACCATCCCGCCCGTGCCCACGCGCGTGCCGCTACCGCGCGCCATGCGCCAGATGTTCTCGTCCAGCCGATACACCTCGCGCACCAGTCGGGTATAACGCCCGCGCTCGTCGGGCTCGTAAAGCCCTTCCACGTCCGAGAGCAGGATGAGCAGGTCGGCGTCCAGCAACGAAGCGACCATCGCCGCCAGCGTGTCGTTATCGCCGAAGTGAATCTCGTCAACGGCGACAGTATCATTTTCGTTAATGACTGGAACCACTCCCATTTTCAGCAGTTGCTGCAGGGTATTGCGGGCGTGCAGAAACCGCTGGCGCTCGCCGAAATCCTCACGGGTGAGCAAGACCTGGGCTACGGGCAAGTCGTACGCGGTGAAAGCCACCAGATACGCCTGCATCAACAGGGGCTGACCGATGGCCGCCATCGCCTGCTTGAGAGGCATGGTGGCACGCATTTGATGGGGGACAGTTTGACCGGCATAGTTTTCCCACTGGTCAATGCCTGCGCGAATAGCACCGGAACTGACCAGCACCACATCGGCGCCCGAACGATGCTCCGCCGCGCACTGCATGGCAAGCGAGGCGATGTATACACGGTCTAAAGCACCGGTTTCATCCGTCAGCGTGCTTGTCCCGACCTTGATAACAATCCTTCGGTAAGCCATTACGAGGTTTCCCAGTGCTCCTCGTCGATGAAGTCGAACTCCTCGTCACCGATGCGCACGGTGTCGCCGTGCTGGATGCCCGCCTCGCGCAAACGCTGCAGCACACCGATGCGCTCCAGCTTGCGATGCAGGCGACGGACGGCTTCCTCGTTCTCTAAATCGGTCATTTTCACCATGCGCTCGATGCCCTTGCCCTGAACTTCAAACTCGTGTTCGCCGGTCTGTTCCACGTGCCATGCCCGTTCATCCTGCCGCGGAGCACGAATCACCACCATCTCCTCGACCGGCGTTGCTGGCGGGGGGATGGAGTCCAGAAGTTCTGCCAGATGGTATACCAGCGACTGTACGCCTTCTCCCGTCGCGGCAGAGATGACGTGCACCGAATAGCCCTTCTCGCGCAGGGCGTCTCGCACGCGGTCCCTGAGTTCAGGGGGAGCCACGTCCGCCTTGTTCAGCGCAACCACCATCGGTCGGCGCAGCAGGTCGGGGTCGTACAATTCCAGTTCGCGCTGGATGACCTCGAAATCCTGCAGGGGGTCGCGTCCCGTCATGCCGGAGATGTCCAGCAGGTGCACCAGCACGCGACATCTTTCCACGTGGCGGAGGAACTGGTGTCCCAGCCCTTCGCCCGCGTGTGCGCCCTCGATGAGCCCCGGCAAATCGGCCACCACGAAGCTGCGCCCCGGCTCCACAAAGACGACGCCCAGATTGGGTACCAGCGTGGTGAAAGGATAGTCCGCAATCTTGGGTCTGGCGGCGGAGATGCGCGAGATAAGGGTAGACTTCCCTACGTTGGGGTATCCAACCAGCCCCACATCCGCCAGCAGTTTCAGCTCCAGCCGGAGTCTGCGCCGCTCGCCCGGTTCGCCCTTCTCGGCAAAGCGGGGGGTCTGCTGTGACGGGTTGGCGAAGTAGGCGTTTCCGTGCCCACCGCGACCCCCTCGCGCCACCACCACGCGCTGCCCCGGCTGTACCAGGTCTGCTAACCACTCGCCGGTCTCCTCATCATACACCACGGTTCCGACCGGCACACGCAGCTCGCAGTGTTGCCCGTGTTTGCCGTGCCGCAGGTTACTTCCGCCGTTGCCTCCTCGCTCCGCACGATAGTGACGCTGGAAATGGTAGTCCAGCAAGGTGGTTAAGCGTTCATCCGCGACAAGCACCACATCGCCTCCGCGCCCGCCGTCTCCGCCAGAGGGACCGCCGCGCGGCACGTACTTTTCCCGCCGGAAGGCGACGCAGCCGTTCCCGCCGTCTCCAGCCTGAACCTCGATGGTGACTTCGTCGACAAACATCATCTACCTCGAATGCACGAAAAGGCTCGCGCACTGGCGAGCCTTTTCATTTCCTCACCACCCTGCCGATCTATGCAGTCACCGATTCGGCAACGGGCACCACGCTGACGCGCCGGTTCTTCTTGTCGTGGCTTTCGTATTTCACCACGCCGTCTACCAGCGCGAAAAGGGTGTAATCGCCGCCCATGCCCACGTTCTTGCCGGGCTTGAATTTGGTGCCCCGCTGACGGATGATGATGCTTCCCGCCTTCACGAACTCGCCAGCGTATTCCTTCACGCCGAGGCGCTTGGACTTGCTATCTCGCCCGTTGCGGGAGCTGCCGACACCTTTCTTGTGTGCCAATTGACCTCACCTCACTCTACGCTTCGATGCTCTGTACGCGAAGAACGGTCTGCCACTGCCGATGTCCGTAGTGACGCCGCTCGTTCTTCTTGGGTTTATAGGTGAATCCGATAATCTTCTTGCCCTTGACATGGCGCACCACTTCTGCCACCACTTTCGCGTTCGGTACGGTGGGTGTGCCAATACGCAGACCGTTGTCGTCCTGCACCAACAGCACCTCAGTCAACTCGACGGTCTGCCCTTCCTCCACCGGCAGTTTTTCCACACGCAATATGGTATTCGGTTCCACCTTATACTGTTTTCCGCCTGTCCTGACTACAGCGACCATTGCCAGCCCACTCCCTGTGGATTTGCCTTCAAACACCTGTAGGATTTTACCGAACAAACCTTCCTTTGTCAAGGGTACCTGCTCCCTGCCAGCACCCGCTTGCCACAGGCTGATTTTTGCATTATCATAGTAGCGCGCGTTCAAAGTGCGGGGTAACGCATCGTGATTTCTTCCACTCTTTTGGCCATAGACGCCGGCGGGACGAAGACCGACCTGCTTTGGGCTCAGCCAGACGGGCGTGTGCTGGCGCATGTGCAGGGGCAGGGATTGAACATTGCCAGCAAACCTCCCGGCACCTGGCAGGACGTTCTGGAGGAGCTGTTCCGCCAGGCAGATGTGAACCGCGAGACGGTACATGTGGTGTGTGCAGGTGCTGCCGGATACACCCTGCCTGACCGTCGCGCCCTGTTTGAACATCTCTTGCAGCAGATGCTACCCGGGGCAAGGGTTCTGGTGCTGGCGGACTATGCGATTGCGCTGGAGGGGGCTACTGGAGGCAACCCGGGTGTGCTGGTGATTGCAGGCACAGGCTCCATTGCCTGCGGGCGCGACCGGGAAGGCAGGCTGATGCGGGCAGGTGGGTGGGGCTACCTGCTGGGCGACGAGGGAAGCGGCTTCTGGATTGGGCGCGAGGCGCTGCGCGCGGTGCTTGCCGCCAGGGAGGGCTGGGGTGAGCAGACCCTGTTGACCGAGATGGTTGCGGCGACGTTGGGAACCTCCGATGCGGGCGAGTGGCTGAGCGCGCTCTACCGCACCCAGAACCCACAGTCGTTGCTGGCGGAGCTGGCGCCTCTGGTCTCCGAGGCAGCCGAGCGCGGCGATGCCCCGGCAAACCGTATCCTCGCCGACGCGGCACACCACCTGGCGGGACTGGTGATTCACGTCGCCACCCATCTTCACCTGCCCGAAGATTTCCCCATTTGCACCGTCGGCGGCGTGTGGAAGTCGGGAGGCATGTTCCTCCACCGATTCCGAGAGCAGCTGGTGACGTATTTACCCGCTTGGCGGGGTGAAATCAAACCGCCGCTGTACTCCCCAGTGGAAGGCGCGTTGCTGCTCGCTCAGCGCATGATGTGGGCGTAGGAGCCCGTTGCCACCAGTGGGCGATACATAGGCGCAAGACAATAACCTAACCCTCCGTGGGGGCAGGATAGGGAAAGCTTCGGTACTCGTGTTCGAACGAGCCGTCCGCGTAAAGGTCAATCAAGCCCCAGCCGGGCGGCGTCTGGTGGTAGTTGCCGCGCCACCACGCTCCACTCACCGCGCCGTCGCAGATGTAGGTCACGCCGTTATACACCACGCGCTCGAGCAAATGCAAATGCCCGCTCAGGCAGAGTTTCACATTCTTGTGTCGATAGAACAGCTCCACAATCCGTCGTGCGTCGATATGCACCCATGCACCTGGGATAACCCAGTCCCCCGACTTCTCGTTCTCGCCATCGAACATCGCGCACGCGCTCACGATGGGCATGTGCGACAGTACCAGCACCGGGGTCGTTTCGGGCGTACGCTGTAGCTCGGCTTTCAGCCATTCGAACTGCTCGTCGTCCAGACGTGCGGTGTAGTCGTTGCCTTTGGGGAACGTGCCGTCCAGCACGATAAACTTCCAGCCCGCCTGTTCGAAGCTGTAATAGGGCCTCTCGAGCCCGTAGAGCTCCATCACCCACTTCTTGCCGTACCGGGGTTCGTTGCCAGTGCAGCCGCTGCGCGACCGGTCCCAGCCCCATACGTCGTGATTGCCGATGCAGTGGCGCACGGGGATTTCGCAATGCTCGGCGAGAATGCGTTGCCAGAGGTCGAACAGGGTCTTGGCGCGTTGCTCGTTCTGTGCAAACACATCCATCACAAAGTCGCCGCCATTCAAAATCAAATCGGGTCGTTCGGGTAACTCGTGGACGGTTTTCAGGCAGTCAATGAAGCCGCGAGCGGCGTTACCCTCCGGTTGCACATGGATATCTGTCAGATGTGCAATCCGCAGCACGCGCTTGCGCGGTGGGTTGGACGAGGCGTCCCCTCGGTGGCGCAGGGTCAGCCAGACCGCCGCGCCCACTGTCGCCGCGCCTATGCCCTTCAGCAAGTCGCGTCGTGTCATTGGTTCCATTGGCTCCTCCATCGTCCTGGTTCACACCATCTTCGCAAAGTTTCTCCATCTGTAACAGTGCAAGATTCGTACCGTTCGATGCGTTTTCGGAGGCTCGGCGCAGGGCTATTTTTAAGGTTTTGTTGTGAGTGGGGCTTACCCGAACCACTGCAGCGCCCCAAGATGTCAAGCTGTGCTTCGAACACGCAGTCGGCAGTGCGAGGGCACGCTTCTTCGGGGAGCTAGGCTAACTCGCCAAGACGCCACCTTGTTGAAACAGCAGGTGCTACAGCTCTTCTTCAATCTCACAGTAATGTCACAAAGCCTGCCTGCCGGAAGTGGTGGTCTGCCGTAAAAGCGGTAAGGATGCCCTCCCGTTGCATCACCACGAAACTCACACAATCCACCATACTCCACGCCTTGTCGTCACGTGCCCCAAAAAGCTGCCAGCCCTCGGAGAGTAAGTCCTCGTCCGCCCCCGCAACCGTGATAACAGGCTGTTGCTTCAAAGATTGAATGAAGTGAAATGCCTGAGTCCTCCTGCCGGGTGCAGCAAGCAGATTGGCGACCTCAATCAACACCAGCTCCGTGGTATACAGGTGCACGCGGTCTGCATACAGTTGCTGTAACACCTCACGCGCCCGGTCATGCAGGTTATCGTCACGGTTGAGAAGTGCTACCCATGCGACGGTATCTACGAAAACCTTCACACGCTGTGCTCCCGCTTGTTTGTCCCGTAAAGGTAGTGGTCGTGCTGTTCCGCTAGGTCTTCAATGCCAGTATGCACGCCTCTCTCGTCTATCAGCACCAGCAAGTCGCGCCACGCTGCTTGCATCGTCTCTGGCGACGAGTGTTCCTGGTTCTGTTCCAGAATAACCGTGCCTGTTTGTCCGTCTGGGATGTCCACAGGCTGTTCGGGGACAAAGACCCCGTTTTCAAACCGCACGCGGATTGTCAGCATGGTCGTCGCACCTCCTTATGATGGAGTGTTGCTGTGCTGTCGTGAAAATTATAGCGCGTTCGAGGGCACTTAGCAAGCCACTTGAGGTTGATGCATGCAACGTCGGTCTGCTATCTGGTAGTGCATTGCTACGCCGATGGACACACCTACGAGGTAGAGTTCGTGTCGGCAGACGGGCGCACGATTGCGCTGCTGACCTTGACGGACGCTGACATCCGTCCGTTGCGTGAGGGTGAAATTTTGCACGCACGTCCGCTGGCAAGAGTGTAGTTTTAGCTACTACCGATGCGTGAAGCTCACCCCTAGCATATCAGACAGCCCGCCAGTAGTCCGTTTGTTCATGGCAGGTTGGGTCGTGCTATCAGATACTGCAATGCCTCGCGGAAGGAGGTAAACTCGGCGCTTGGGGCCCCTTCCTCGTGATGGAAGTAGTAGACGCGCGGTCGTTCATCCCCCTCCCGCGCAACGATGAACCCACCCCCACGCCCTGCCAGCACCCAGTAGATGGCTTCTTTAAAGTTAACCTCATGCATGGAGGAGATGCCGAAAACGTCAACGTCGCCGGTTATAAAACCATCACACTGTTTCAAAAGTTCATGGTAGTCGTCTGGTAAAAGAAGCCGACGCCGATGCAGCCACCGCTCACGTTCGGTGGCATCCATGGGATAAGCCATCTCCAGCACCGGGTGCTGGGATATCCAATCCGCGAGCCATCCACCCATGACAGGAAACAAGCTGGGGTCGGAGACGACCCGCGGTGATACGGGCGAGTCGGGATACATAGGTTCGGAAAGTAACTCGACCGAAAGTACCCTTACCTCGACGTCACGGCGATTGCCAATCCGACGGACATCCCTGCTGTATTCAATGCTGAACAAACGACCGTTGACCAAGTAGACACGCGCCTGATACACCGTGCTGTGGCACTCGAATCGCACCACCGCCAGACGTCTCTCCTCTTCGGGGTGGTGAGGAAAGCGGATAGTAGGCTCATCGGGCGAAGCAGGGTAATAATTCGCTTCGGTACCCAGAAAGAACTGACAGCGTCTGAGAACACGCAGCTGTTCATCCCATATCGCCTGTGCCTCCGGGGATAGATGCTTCCTCACCGCGTCCAGTATCTGTTTATCCAGAGGCGCGATGACTTCCCGCCTGAAAAGGGTAGTAATCCAGGTCTTTAAGGACATCTTTCCTCTCCAAACATCAATCTGTTCCACCAGTTAGAGAGCCACCCAGCTGCCATCCCTGCTACTCCCCCCGTCACTGAACTGGGAACCCTGTGTAACTGTTGTCTCCATGCGGGATACGCCGGGTGAGCGTCCTTCCAGCGACGCGGAAGGAACTGCCGACGAAATGGGTCGTTTTTCGCATGTTCAGAAGCCCACATATATTTGGTATTCAGGGGCGAGTTCATCAAGCGTTTGGGAACCCATCTGTACCGCTGGGGTATCCAATGCGACACCTCCACTTTCTCCACGCCACGCCGCCGACCATAAACGAAGATCCGAGCA
>Ga0308415_1000858_pt1 | contig 13516 bp, 13 predicted proteins | sample HotsprSampleOS55_FD_203465 | JGI IMG/M metagenome (GOLD analysis project Ga0308415, IMG submission 203465) | Hot spring phototrophic mat microbial communities from Octopus Spring, Yellowstone National Park, Wyoming, United States - 20090730_OS55 ... | reverse complement strand
TTCAGCGGGACGCCCGGTCAGCGGGAGTTCAAGCGGCTCATCGTGGAGATTCTGCGGCGCGCCCGCGCCGGATGAGGGGCGGGGGTGACTTGCCCCGTCGGCCCCGCATCGGTATAATGGGGACCGGACCGGAGGGTCCGGTTCCCCCATTCTTTTGGAGGAGGTGAGCGATGGAGGAGCGGAAAGAGGGGGAGGTGGTTTTGGGGCAGCCGCTGGGGCGGGCGCGGCGGGCGAAGCCGCAGCGGGTGACGCCGTATCAGGACACGGAGACGCCGCGGAATGCGGTGATTTACGTGCGGGTGTCGCGGGAGGAGCAGGCGCAGGGGCACTCGCTGGAGGCGCAGGAGCGGGAGTGTCGGGAGTTTCTGGCGCGGGAGAAGCCGCACTGGAATCTGGTGGGGGTGTTTCGGGACGAGCATTCGGGGAAGAAGCCGGACCGGCCGGGGTTTCGGCGGATGATTCGGATGATCTATGAGGGGAAGGCGAACGTGATTGTATGCCATCACCTGGATCGGTTTTCGCGGAGTTTGCACGACATTCTGGTGTACCTGCGGGAGTTGGAGGAGATGAATGTGGTGATGGCGTTTGCAAAGGATCGGTTTGACTTTTCCACGGAGGAGGGGCGGCTGCAGTTTCACATTCTGGCGGTGTTTGCGGACTGGTACGTGCAGAATCTGGCGCGGGAGGTGCGGAAGGCGAAGGTTGCGCGGGTATTGAAGGGGTATCACAACAATCAGTTGCCGTTTGGGTATCGGCGGGGGGCCGGAGGGGTGGGGGAGCCGGACCCGGAGGAGGCGCGGGCGGTGCGGGAGGCGTATGAGCGGTATGCGACGGGGAACTACACGGATCGGGAGATTGCGGAGTGGCTGAACGAGCAAGGGTATCGGACGCGGCGGGGGCGGCTGTGGACGAAGGACGGGGTGCGGGAGATGTTGCAGAACGAGTATTATATGGGGATGGTGAAGTATCGGGGGTCGCTGTATCCGGGGCGGCACGAGGCGATTGTGCCGAAGGCGTTATGGGAGCGGGTGCAGGAGGTACGGGAGGCGCATGCGCGTGCGCCGCGGGCGTATGCGCCGCCGGTGCGGGTGTACTTGCTGTCGGGGCTGGGGCGGTGTGCGCACTGTGGGCGGACGTTGCGGGCGCAGGGGGGCCGGGGGCGGTATGCGTATTATCGGGAGATGTCGGCGGAGCGGGGGTATGACGATTGTCCGATGGCGGGACGGGGGATTCGGATGGACGAGGCGGAGGAGCAGTTGGGGTGGTTGATGATGGGGTTTGCGTTGCCGGCGGAGTGGCAGGAGGAGATACGGGCGGCGCTGGAGGACGAGGAGGCGCGGGCGGCGGTGGAGGGGGAGCGGGTGCGGCTGGTGGAGAAGTTGCAGCGGATAGGGGAGTTGTATGCGGACGGGGTGTACAGTCGGGAGGAGTACGAGGCGGCGCGGGACGAGGTGAAGCGGCGGTTGGAGGCGCTGGTGGTGCCGGACCCGGTAGGGGTGATGGAGGCGGGGTATCGTCTGGAGACGCTGGGGGACGTATGGCCGCAGGCGCGGGCGGAGGAGCGGCAGCAGATTTGTCGGTTGATGTTGCGGGAGGTGTATGTGGATTTGGGGGAAGGTCGGATTGTGCGGCTGGTGCCGGAGGAGGACTTTCTGCCGTTGTTTCGGTATCATCCGTATCTGGAGGCGGATGGAGAGGGGGGGTATCGGGTGAAGTGGCCGGAGGGGTTTACGAGGGGGGAAGGAAAACCCGCTTGACAATAGGAAACATTGTGGTATAATAGGGACAAAAGAAAACGCCAGCGCTGGGGGGCAGCGCTGGCGACAGGCAAAATGCCGGGGACCTTAACAACGGGCAGGGAGATAGAGCGCACCCTCAGTGCGATCCGCCGGGCATTTTACCTTTAACGGGGCCGACGGGCCTTGAATTATCAGGTGACACAAATTGATCTTCTACCAGCCGGAAGAGGGGCTCGTACTCCGGCTTCGGTTCTATCGCTACCACCGGCCCCCGGTCGGCGTCCAGGTACACCTTCGCCAGCAGGGTGCGGACAATCTGCCGCCGCTCCTCTGCCGTTGCTCCGTCCCATATCTTCCGAAAATCCTGCAGGAGTTCCGCCCCCCGCTTCAGGTCGGGCATCCGGGGCGGGGTCAGCGCGTCCAGTTGGGCCTTCAGCCGGTCCCGCTCCAGCCGGTACTCCGTTTCCTCAATATCCCCCAGGATGTACAACCGCTTCAGCCGTTCCAGTTGCCCCTCTATCCGCTCCTGTTCCAGCCGGATTTCCTGGGCCGGTCTTCCGGCCTCTTCCCCAACAATCTCCAGGACCCGCTCCTGCCAGTCCGGTGGTAAGCACAACCGCCGCAGGAAGTCCCCCAGCGCTTCCTCTGCCGCATCCGCCGGGACCATCCGCTGATCGCAATCCCGCGCCTGGTCCCAGGCCGGGTCCCGGTAGTACCGCTTGCCAGTAGACGCGCTCCCCCGCATCGGCCAGCCGCATCGGGCGCATCGGGCCAGCCCCGCCAGGATGTAGACCCGACTGGTCTTCCGGGCCGTTACCCCCAGTTTGCCCCGCCGTTCCGCCCGGACCTTCTGGACCCGCTCAAAGAGTTCCCGGCTGATGATGGGCTCATGTAGCCCCGGATACCATTGCCGCCGGTACTGGACCTCTCCGATGTAGAAGCGGTTGCGAAGCATCAGGGTAACTGCATCCTTCCCAAAGAGGGGCAATGCCCGCTTGCCCCGCCCCCTGGGCCGGTATCCGGCTTCGTTGAGGATACGGGCCACGTCCGCATCGGAGTACTGGCCGGTCGCATACTTCTCAAAGGCCAGCCGGACGCCGGACGCTTCCCATTCATCCGGTACGGGGATACCGTCCCCGCCGTCCTTTTTGAAGGCTACCCGATAGCCGAAGGGGACCTCTCCCACCCATATCCCCCGCCGGGCCCGCTCTTCCAGCCCTTTGGACACTTCCGCGCTCAAGTTGTTCAGGTACCACTCTGCAAAGGCGGCCAGCATTGTGAGGACTACCCGCCCGGTGGGGTGGGTGAAGTCAAACGGTTCGCTGGCCGATACCAGGGTAATGCCCAGCCGCTCCAGTTCCCGCAGAAGGAGAAGGACGTCTATAACGGACCGGCTGAAGCGGTCCAGTTTGTGGACAACGATGACGTCAAAGCGGCCCGACTGGGCATCCTCCAGCATCTGCCGAAAGGCGGGGCGTTCGGTGGTCTTTGCGCTGACGCCGGGGTCGGTGTAGACGGCGGTCACTTCCCAGCCCCGTTCCTGGGCCAGCCGTTCGCAGGCGGTTCGCTGGGCATCCAGACTGTAGCCGTCTATCTGAAGTTCGGCGGATGAAATGCGGGTATAGATGGCGGCCCGCTGGGGGCTGGGCCGGATGGCCGTCTGCACCTTCCTGGGCATTGCTCCCCTCCGTCAGGCGTTGCTCTGGACTTCCTGGGTGTCCCGCTCTTCTCCCAGCAAGCGCAGGAGAATGCGGGCCAGAAGGCGCAGTAGCGCTTCTACCTCTTTCGGGTCTATTCGCTTCCGGACCTCCGTCTCCATCCTACATCACGCGAAAACATATAAGGGGGGGTATCTCCAAAAAAGTGGTTACAGTGGTTACAGTGGTTACAAACCGAAATCACCCCCTATATATGGGGGTAGATTGGCCACAAAACCCCATATATGGGGGATAATTTCTTTTTCTGTGTAACCACTTGTAACCACAAAGTGGTTACAAAAAGTGGTTACACTTGCAGGGATAGGGTATCTGCTTGCTCTTCCGGTTGTGGGTCAAGGTACTCCTTCACTCTCTCCCACCGGATCCGCAGTGCCCGGCGGACTTTTGTCCCATCCCTGATCGTGCTTGTCTTATGCCTGGTGGTTCCTCTGTCCAGGTAGCCCTCTTCTTCCAGGTACTTGCGCAGGGTGGTTTCCCGAACGGGGAAGTGGCGGCCCTCTTCCCGCAGGTAGCGGGCAACCAGATGATAGGACGCTTCCGGTAGCAGGTAGATGTAGTCGTCATCATACCAGCCCAGGAGTTCCGTCCCCGGCTCTGGGATGTACTCCTTGTTGCCCTTCGGATAGAGTTTCGCCTTGCCCTGGGCTACCAGGCCGGAGAGGACCTGCAGGAAGAGCAGGGTGGGGCGCTCCCGCTCCACCCGCTGGGCCTGGGCCTCGGCGCAGGCTTTCAGCGCCGCCCAGCCCCGTTCCCGCCACCCGGCGGCTTCGGTCTCTCCCAGCGCCCCCACCTCTACGGCGTAGGTCAGCCCCAGGTGGAAGCCCAGGTAGAGGGTCGCCAGGGTGTCCGATACCCGCAGGTGATAGTTCCGGTACTCCATCATCAGGCCGGCGCGGAAGTTCCGATGCTCCTCTGGCAGGGTCCGGGCCAGGTAGTCCCAGTTGTCCGCCAACCAGAGGATGTACCCGGCCAGGGCGTGAGGGTAGCGGTCCGCTTCCGCCTGGGCATCGGTCAGCCGGTCCAGGTCCACGTCCCCCCGCCGCATTTCCACCGTGAGAATGCGGGCGGTCTCCGAGAAGCCTTCGGGGACCAGTTCGCCGGTGGAGAGGACCAGCGCGCGGGGGCGGTAGACGGTGCGCAGGGAGAGGTCTCCAGCCAGGCGGCCCCGGCCCGCGCGGTTGCCCACGGCGCGGACAATGTGGGCCGCATTCTGTTCCATTTCCCTGGCCCGGTGCGGGTCAGACTGGGGGCAAAAGTCATCTATGACCAGAAGGGCGTCCTTTGCCAGGAAGCAGAGTTTTTCCAGGTAGTTGCGGGTGCTTCCCCAAAGGAAGAGGTCCCGGTCGGTGAAACTGCCGTAGTGGGAGAGGGCCAGGGCGGCCAGGGTGGATTTCATTGCCCCGCTGATGCCGTAGGCCCAGAGGACGAAGGCGGGGTAGAGGATTTCTGCGATGGGGGCCAGGTAGACCGCCGCCCAGAAGGGGACGGTGACGGTCTCCGGCCCGACTGCCAGGAAGCGCAAACTGGCGCGCATCGCGCTGGCGGGGTCTTCCGGTCGGGTGGGCAGGCGGTAGCGGTCCAGGTCCCGGTCCAGTTCTACAGCCACGCCGTCCAGCCCCAGCGCGCCAGCGGCGGTGAGGTAGGCCCGCTTTCCGTCAATCTCCTGCCAGCCAGTATGGGTGTAGACGTAGCGGGGGGTGACGGACGTACTGCGCAGTTGAATGGCTTCCCGGACCTGGTCCCGGACGGTCGCGCCGGCGCGGATGACGGCGTGCGTGCCCCAGAAGGCGGTCACCCAGGCCATTTTCTCAAAGCGGTCGCTTTCCACGCGGACAGGGGGGAGAGGGGTGCCGTCCGCCAGTCGGCCCCGGACGGTGAAGAAGCGGGTGACGGTCTCCCCGTCATCCCGGGCCACGTCTTCCGTGATTTCGGCGGTGAAGTTGCAGAGGGGGCGGGGGTCGCCTTCCCGCAGGGCGCAGATACAACCATCCTGGACGGTGTATCGCTCCGTCATCCCGTCCAGGCGGGCATACAGGCGGCGGCGGATCGTCTGCTCTTGCAGGTCCAGGTCCCGGGCAATCTGGCGGATGTAGCGGTCGCGGGTGACGGGGGGCAGGGGATGGTCGGCCAGAAGGGAGAAGAGGTTTTCTACTGCCCGGTCCCGTTCGGCCCCCTGTAGCCGCTTCGCCTGTTCTATTTGCAGGTCCAGCCAGGTCGGGGCGTTGCTCAACAGGGCCCGGAAGTCCCCGGCGCTGGCCCCGTTCTGGGCAAAGGCGTTGACGTCCGCCGCATCTTCCGGCAGGCGTACGATGCGCAGTAGCGGGCCTGCGGCGCGGGCCAGGGCCGCCAGGTCGGTTTTCCCGTCCCGGTCGGGGACGGCGTAGAGGTCCGTCCCGCGCTGGCGGTGTCGGGTCAGGAGTTCGGCCAGGTTCTCCGTCACTCCGGACCCGGCCAGGGCCAGGGCGGGGATGCCCCACCCGCCCAGGGTGATGGCGCAGGCCTGGCCCTCCACAATGACCAGTTCCCGGACGCGCGGGGAGTAGAGGGCGTTGCAGTAGGGCATTCGGGGCCCTGCCCGTTCGGTGGGGGGATTGTAGTGCTCCTTGCCCTCAATGGACCGTCCGGAGAGGTAGACCACCCGTCCGCCCTGGCGGTGGGCATAGACGATAGCGCCGCCCACCTGTCCGGCCCAGCGGTTCAGGGCATCGGCGACGGCCTGGGCCTGGGGGTGTCCCAGCGGGGGGAGAGGGCTACCGTCCGCGTAGCCGATGCCTTCGGCCCAGAGGACTTCATCCGTCCAGGCCCGGCTGTGGGCGTACTCCAGCGCTCTGGGGGTCTCCTGAAGGCGTCGGGCGAAGTGGCTGGCGGCCTTTCCCAGGGCTTCCTCATACTGACGGCGCTCCTGGGCCTTCTGTTGCTCTTCCGGGGAGAGGGTGCGCAGGGGGATGCCTGCCTTCTGGGCCAGGGCTTCCAGGGCCTGCCGGAAGGACAGGCCGTCCCGTTGCATTACCCAGGTGAAGGCGTCACCGTGCCAGCCACAGCCGAAGCAATGGGCATGGTCGTTGTAGACGGCCAGGCTGGGGCGGTGGTCATCGTGGAAGGGGCAACGGACCAGTACGGGCTTCCCGTCCGGGTAGCGGGGCAGAGGGATGGTCTCCCCGACAAGGGCGGGGAAGTCTACGGTTTCACGGATGCGCTCAATCAAGTCACGATTTATCATATCACCTCCCAAAGTTGACCAGGCGGCGCAGGGCAATGCATAGGTAGAGAGAAAGAATAAAATGACATGAAGTGATAATTTTCAATCTACGTTATCTCTCTAATCTACATTTTCCAAAGCGGCTATCAGGGCACACCAAACCATTTGGTGGGACAATCCCAAGCGGCGCAGGCGACAGAAGTTTGCGTAGTCCCCCTGGGCTTTTGCGGCTTCGGCGGCGGCCAGGTCGCGCTCGGCGCGGGCGGCGGCCAGGTCGGCCAGGCGGCGCAGGTGGGCCGAAAGGGGCTTGACAGGCGGGGCAGGCTGGTGTAAAATGAGGACGTCAGCGCCGCCCGACGCAGGCGCACCTTGTCCCCGCCCCGCCGTCCCCCCGGCGGGGTTATTTTTATTTGGCATTGGTCACCTCCATAACCGGTTGATCAACTAATGGGGACACGACAGATAATGACTGGCTTTGTCGCCTGGCTTCCTGAAGCAACAGCCGCCGGGCCAGGGCGGAGAGAGAAAGATGCTCAACCTCTGCAAGCCTCTTTATCAGGTTTTGCTCTGTTGCATTCAGGCAGACAATCAACCGCTTGGTTCTCGCCATCGCAGACCTCCCAAAAAATAAGGGCGCCCGAGCGCCCTTATTGTACACAACCTACTAACGGATTGTCCAGAACAAACGTGTTAGATTTTGTTAGAACATTTGTTAGTTCTTGTTAGTTCTATCTCTCTACTTCTTCCGTGCCTCATCATACTCCATCTTTTTCTGTCTGACGTATCCATTGCTATACCCCATATCCCTTGCAAGGTCACACAGGGTGTATTTTAACCCGGCCTCTTGCATCTGGTAGTAATAGTCAAACCATTCATCCCAGGATCGGCCTGTGGGCTTGGTAGGTGGTGAGGGTTTGCTTTTTCCGCTTCCGCTGGTACTACAGTCTCTTCTTGTGGGGGCGCGGGCCGGGGCTCTTTTGCCATGATTATGCGGGTTAGGCCATAAAGGGCCAAAGGGATTGTACCCATCAGGATAGCGATAAAGAAGCCGTAAGCAAAGGTTTCCCGGAACTGGGGGGGGAAACTCTGTATCAGCCAGATGGCAATCAGGGAAGCAGTAAGTAATAGAGTACTCAACAGCCGGGCGGCTCTGGAAATTTTCATCCTTGCCCCTCCTTGTCAGGGGCGGCCTGTTGTGCTATAATACGCGTTGCGCGGACAGGTCGCCCGAAAGTCCCGCATAGCACCCCTGGGATGCCCCCCAGGGGTGCTTTCATTTTAGCACAGGTTGCGGCCTACGCCAGCCTGCCAGTCCCCTCATACTCCATTCTGGCCGGATTTGCACCGTCAGGGTGGCAGGTTATGCAGTTGTAAACGTGCCGGGTTGTTGTAAACGTGCCGGATTGTTGTACTGCCAGGTTATTGTATTGCACCAGCGCCCTATAGGATACCCACCCAGCGCGCGACGCCTATCCTGGCATCCGCTGGGCACCGGTATTTGCGAGATAAAATCATGTCATGTCATGTCACGGGGCGTTATAGGCTACCCACCCATCGCGCAATGCCCATCTGCTGGGCTATGCTGGCATCCTGGCGGGCTATGCTGGCATCCGCCGGGTTATGCTGGCATCCGATGGGCTACTGTGTTTTTGTAGATAAGAAATTTTAACTGCACTGCACTCAGCCCTATATAGACACCCATCACGCGCGACTGGCATCCTGTTGGCTATGCTGGCATCCTGGCGGGCTATGCTGGCATCCTGACAGGCTATGCGGTCATCCGCTGGGCTATGCTGGCATCCTGTCGGCTATGCTGGCATCCTGGCGGGCTATGCTGGCATCCCGGCGGGCTATGCTGGCATCTTGGCGGCTATGCTGGCATCCGCCGGGCTATGCAGTCATCCGCCAGGGATGAAGGTTGCCAGAAACATTGTAAGACGTGAGTTCAGGGCCGTTAGCACCCTGTTTTTGGGGCATTGTACGACACCCAGAGGGTATGCCAGGAAATACAATGCCCATTGTCTGGCAACCTTACCGGTTAATCTTACCGGTCTCCCCGCCTGGCGCAATCACGGGCGGTCATCCTCAAATCCGGCCCGCTCAAGACGGCTCATTGTCCTTGGAAGGTCAGAAAAGGGAAGTAGTTGAGGAACGACAAATGATTTACGCTTTCATCCCTTCATTAAATAAATTATGTGCTCACCGGCCAGGGCCAGGGCCGGAGAAGGTGAGAGCATATTGGCCCTATATTGGCCCTATATTGGCCCTATATTGGCTCTATATTGGCCCTATATTGGCCCTATATTGGCCCTATATTGGCCTTGTATTGGCCAAGCCCCCGGCCCCGGCGGGCAACCGCCGTATCCGGCGCAGACGCGCCGGAAACCGGCGGGATACCGCCTGGCCCCGGCCCGCCGCTCCTGGCCCGGAAGGGCCGGAGAAAGGCGGGCGGCGGCGGGAAACCGTCCCCTCAGGGCCGGGGCGGAAGCACCCGGCATGCGCCAGCGCACCGCCAGCGCACCGCTGGCGTAGCCGCGTCCGCCCGCATCCGCCAGGCCGAAGGCTGGCGGGGGCGGACGCCCGCCGCCGGACGGAGTCCGGCGGCGGGGAATGCGGCGGGGAATGCCAGGCCGAAGGCCGGCCCCATCGCTCCCGGCCAGAGGCCGGAGCAATCAGGATTCTACCACGGCCCGGACATCTGGTGGAAGGTCCCCCACGTCCTCCACCCATATAATGGGCATGCCGTAGCCCCGGGGCAGATGATCATCCACCCCTGGGATAGGATCAGCCTCATCATCCAGGATGCGGACTCCTGAATTCCCCCCGTAAACGAGATACCCCTCTTCTCCGCGGGGGATATGACGCACCCTGACCACATGGACTTGGCAGGGGGACCCCCCGAAGAGATCGGTCCACCCCACCACCTCATATTCAGTTCCCTCGGGGCCGAAGGGGAGAATCAGGGAGTCCCCCACCCACTCAGGCCCCAGACGCTCAAAGGTCTGCAGGGGCATCCCTTCGCAGTTTGACGTCGGCTTCACATATATCTGAAAGCGATCCATCGCAAAACTCCTTGTAGTGGTAATGCCAGCGGCCTGGGACGCTGGCCAGGTCGCCGCGATTGGCCACGATTGCGCCAATTGCGCCACATTTTGGCGCAATTGGCGCAATCGTGGCCATGGCGCGGCGTCAACGATTGCTCCACGTTTTGGAGCAATCACGGGCCGTCACAACTCCACTTCCTCACCGTCCGGCAGGACGGGCCGGATGACCGGCGCTCCCGCCGTCAGGCCGGGGAGAAACACCTGCTGGACGGCTGGCTGGGGACGCTGACGCAGGCTCTGGGCAACGCCCACCCGCACCTGGGCCGCCCGCTCCGCCACCGATACGGTCGCCGCCGCCGCCTTCGCTACCCGCTCAATCCCCTGGTCTATCCCCGCCAGCCGCGCCCGCGCCTCGCGCGTCGCCAGCCACCAGGACAGGGCCGCCGTCACGGGAACGGCCAGGGTCGCCAGCCCCGCCCACCAGCGCAATGTGGTGACGCTGGCCTTCAACAAGGCGTACACCACGCCCCCCACCAGGGCCACCACGAGAATCAGCCCCACCGCTCCCAGTCCAAAGATGATTTTCTCCCGCTGGCTCATTGTCTCCTCCTGCCTGTCTGTCTGTCTGGTTGACCCACACACTCCCTGTCTGCATTCTCTGGACATCACAGGGTGTGTGTCTCCCTGCCAGACAGACAGTCAGTCATCCCAGGTCCACTATCTGGCCAGGCCCCGGGGCCGCCGTTGCCCGCCAGGTAGGACGCTCCGTCAGGTCCACCCCCAGCGTGTCCAGGGCCTCTAATTGCTCCCGGCCCAACTGGAGCAGGCGGATCGCCCGCTCCGCCCCAGGCCGCCCCAGCCCCAGGTTGGCCATCATCTCCACCATCCGGGGCCGCCCCCAGCCCCGCGCCGCCGCTACCAGCCCGCAGGCCAGTTCCGCCCCCGTGTAGGCCCAGCGGGGGGTCTCCATCTCCTGGCCCAGGTCTTCCGCCTCCACCTCCGGCCAGTCCTCTATCTCCGGTTCGGCGCGGGGCAACCGGTCCAGGTCGCGCGGCTCCACCAACGCGACCTGGACGCGGTGGACCGCCGCCGTGATGGTGTACCCGTCCCCCGCACCCGTCAGCCGGTCGGCGCGGGGGACCGGCGCTCCCACCGCCACGCGGGACGCCTCCGCGTCCAGGACGCGCAGGGCCAGACGGGCCGGAAGGTTGCGCTTGACTGCCCCGCCGTCATCCCCGAACATCCGAACGGTCGGATGCTGGGTCGCCAGCAGGCAATGGACCCGCGCCGCCCGCCCCTTGAGGACAATCCGCCGGAGAAGTTCCGCCACCGCCGGGTCGCCGGTCAACTCCTGGAATTCGTCAAAGATGACCACCAGAAGCGGCCAGCCGTCCCCCCGCCGGTCGGCCAGGGCCTCATACCGGCGGCGCAGTTCGTTGTGCACCCAGGCCAGCGCGCGGCGGGCACTCACCACATCCCCCGCCACCGGGCCCACCACGCCGGGCAGGTGGGAGAGGGGGGCCAGACCGGCCCCGCCCTTGCCGTCTATGATGACAAGGCGCGCCTTCGGGTCCTGGGCCAACTGGTAGGCCGCCCCCAGAAGCGCGGTGGTCTTCCCGCTCCCGGTTGTGCCCGCAATCAGCCAATGCGGGCTGGAATCGGTCAGACCACCGATAACGGTCCGGCCCACTTCGTCAACGCCCACCACCCAGCGCCCGCCGCCCTTCGGGTGGGGGGCAATCTCCCGCAACCGGATCGCCCTCACCGCCAGGTCGGGGGGCCAGGGGGCTTCCACCCGGACCGCCCGCCCGTCCAGGAAAACCTGGACATCGCCCTGGAACGGCCAGGCCACAAACTGGCGGGCCAGGGCCGCATCGTCAGCGGAGAGGACGCGGTAGAGATAGCCGGTCGCCAGGCCGCAGAACAGCCGCACCGCACCGGCCCGGGGCCCCGCAATGGTCTCCGCCTGCAGGACCTGGACCGGACGCCCCAGCGCCCCGCCCTGGGCCGCCGCAATCAGCGCTTCCGCCGTCTGGTTCAGGTAGGCTTGCTTCTGCTTATCGGCCATTGCCCCTCCTTTCCGCCCGACAGAGGGGGCAAAACCGCCAGGCGTGTTTCTGCCGCTTCAACCGCCGTTCCAGCGTCCGGTCCCCGTCCGGCCAGGTCCGTACCACCTGCCAGGGGATACCAGCCCGCGCCACGGCGGACATCAGCGCGCTTCCGTTGCCGCTCCGATGTTGGGCCAGCCGCCGCTCCAGGTCATCCGCATACCCAATGTAGTGCCGGGCCTGGCCGCGCGGATTGCCCGGGTCCCCGATGGGACGGTCAAAGTGAATGAGGTAAACGGCCATTGCCGTCCTCCTTCCCGTCCCCGGAATAAAGAAGGGGAATCGCATCTTCTTTATTCCCGCCGTACGGCAGGGATAAAGTAGACGCGTCCACGTCCGGCCAGGCCGCCTGGAAGCGGATGGTCTCCCCACCGGATTCGGCCACGAAGTCCCCCGGCCCCGCCGGAGCAGAAGGCGGGGCAACGCGGGCGCCGAAAAACTGGCCCAGGCGGGCCAGCGGCCCCGCGTGGCGGGTCGCCACCACCAGGTGGACCCCCACGCTGGGACCCCGCCGGATGACCTCCTCCAGCCCGTCCAGGGTCAGGGGCAGACCGTCCAGGATGACCACCAGGGGCCAGTTCTCCCTGGACCGCTCCCGCGCCCGTACCAGGCGGGCCAGGGTGAGAGGGTCGGGGCCGGAGAGGATTTTCAGCCCAGGGGTGAGGTGGGCCAGGGAGAAGGCTATCACCCGCAGAAGAGAGGATTTCCCGCACCCCGCTGGGCCCGTGACCAGGATGTGACCGACATCGGGGGAAGAAAGGCGAACAAGGAGAGGAACACCGTCATCTGCAATGCCCAGAACAGCGGTCACCGGCGGGACGTTCCGCAGGCCCCGCAGGAGAGGGTCCAGCCGGACGGGGAAAATTTCATCGCGGGGGACCTCTACGGCCACAATCTCCCCCCCGTTCCGTACCACGCGGACGGCGGGGACTCCCAGCGCCGAAGCCAGGGCCTCTTCCAGGCTTCCCAGGGGGCCGATGTCGTAACGGACGTGGCGGGGGGCCACCGTCCCACCTGTCACGCGGCGCTGGATACCAAACTGGTTCAGTACCGCGTCAATGCGGTTCGCCTGTTGCTCCAAAATATGCTTGTCCATTGCCAGGGCCTCCGTTTTGTGGTAAAATAGCAAGTGGTGGGGTCATTGCCAGGGCCTCCACCAGCCCCCCGGTCGGCGGCTACCGGCTGGGGGGTTCTTTTATTGCCATCTGCCGGTAGCCTCTGCTACATCATAGCCTTCGCTATACCTCACAAAGCCGTTCTCTTCCCAGACCGCCACCACGTTCACGCGCAGGGTGGGGAAAAGGGTCCGCTCCGCCCCCCTGACCTCGTAAACCGCGACGCCGTCGGGGAAGTGGTAATCCGCCTCCCCGTGCCGGGCCAGATACCAGAAGTAGAGGACGTAGGGGGGCAGGCCGTCCACCTCCGCCGGGCCCTTCACGTAGGTCCCGTCAACCCAATGTTCCTTCGGGAACGATATGGCGTACTCATACGCTTCCCGTACCAGGGAATCCCAGAAGAGGTCGTACACCGCCCCCTCCCGTTCTTCCCTCTCCTGGCACTCCGGGCAGAGGGGGCCGTCCTTCAGCCGCCAGCCGCTCTCCTCCGCCAGTTCCCTGGCCTCCTGCTTTGAGAAGGCCCAGGGGCCCCGGTCGCCGCACCGGTTGCAGACGATGGCGTACTCCTTGCAGGTCCGCTCTTCATAGCGCAT
>Ga0308415_1000855_pt1 | contig 13548 bp, 11 predicted proteins | sample HotsprSampleOS55_FD_203465 | JGI IMG/M metagenome (GOLD analysis project Ga0308415, IMG submission 203465) | Hot spring phototrophic mat microbial communities from Octopus Spring, Yellowstone National Park, Wyoming, United States - 20090730_OS55 ... | reverse complement strand
GTGCAACTCTACGACTCGCCCGCCTATCAGGACGCCTACGAGGACTACTTGGGCTTTCTGGAACCGCGCCTGCGCGAGGCGCACCGCCTGCTGACCCCCGACGGCTCGCTGTTCGTGCATCTGGACTACCGCGAGGCGCACTATGTGAAGGTGCTGCTGGACACCATCTTCGGGCGCGAGTGCTTCATGAACGAGATTATCTGGGCGTATGACTACGGGGGGCGGAGCAAGCGTCGCTGGCCCGCCAAGCACGACACCATCTTCTGGTACGCGAAAGACCCTGAGAATTATGTGTTCCACTACGAGGCGATTGACCGCATTCCGTATATGGCGCCGAGTCTGGTGGGTGCGGAGAAGGCGCAGCGGGGCAAGACGCCGACCGATGTGTGGTGGCTGACGATTGTGCCCACCAACAGCAAGGAGAAGACGGGCTACCCGACGCAGAAGCCGCTGAAGCTCTTGGAGCGCATCGTGCGCGTGCATAGCGATGTGGGCGACTGGGTGCTGGACTTTTTCGCGGGCAGCGGCACAACGGGCGAGGCGGCGGCGCGCTTGGGACGGCGATTCGTACTCATCGACAACCACCCCGATGCGATACGGATTATGACCGAGAGACTGGCATTTGCCGAAGTGGATGTGGTGGGGCTGAAGGATTTGGCAGGATAGACGGCGGCTTTCGCTAACTCCTGAGTGCGTGATTCGTCAATACTGCACAGGAGGCAGCGACATGCAGAGGCACATGGTCTGTGCGGTGATGGGCGCGATACTGGCGACGGCGGGTTGGTCGCAGTCGCTCACTTGGCTGGATACGCTGTTTGACCCGCTCGCGGTACCTTTGGGCGTCTCGGCGGACGGCTCCGTGGTTGTAGGGATGTCGGAGAGCTTTCCTCAGCAATCCCGCGCGTTCCGTTGGACACGAGCGTTGGGGACACAATACCTTGGGACACTGGGCGGCAATGCGAGTATTGCCTACGGCGTCTCGGCAAACGGGTCTGTGGTGGTCGGCTGGGCGCACAACACGAACGGGGAACGGCGCGCGTTCCGCTGGACGGCTGCAACGGGGATGGTCGACCTCGGCACGCTGGGCGGCAACCAGAGTGAGGCGCGCGGCGTCTCGGCAGATGGCTCGGTCGTTGTCGGCTGGGCGCACAACGGGGCTGGCGAGCGACGCGCCTTCGTTTGGACAGCAGCGACGGGGATGATTGACCTCGGCACGCTGGGGGGCGCGGAAAGCGAGGCGTGGGCGGTTTCGGCGGACGGCTCGGTCGTGGTGGGCATCGCGCAAGATGCTACAGGCGAATGGCGCAGCTTCCGCTGGACGGCGCAAACGGGCATGGTCGCGCTGGGCACACGCCCCTTCTCCCCCCACGGGTCGCTCGATGTCTCCGCAGACGGCTCGGTCGTCGTCGGTACCTCCATGCGTGGCACCTCGTCTGCCTTCCGCTGGACGGAGGCGACAGGGATGATCGATCTCCCCCGACCGTCAGGGGTTCGGCAAAGTCAAGCCCACGGCGTTTCGGGGGATGGCGACATCGTGGTCGGCGGAGTCGATATCATGGCGCGCGCCTACCGCTGGCGCGCCTCGGGCGAGATGGACGACCTCAACATCACCTATGCGAACCTAATTGGGGGCGGGGCCATGCTCTGGCAGGCTATGGATGTCTCCCCTGATGGGCGTTATATTGTAGGGGTCGGCATGCGAGGAGTGTTTGAAGCCTTCCTGCTGGATACGGGTTTCCCGCGGCGTGGGGATGTTGACCGCAACGGCTGCGTGGACGACGCCGACCTACTACGGGTGCTGTTCCACTTCGGCGGGCGCGGCTACCGCAACGAAGACCTCAACTGGGACGGCACCGTCGACGACGCCGACCTGTTGCAGGTGCTGTTCCATTTCGGCAGCGGGTGCTAAGAGGGGTATACCCAACCGACGGAGACACCATCGCGATGCGCAGAATCCCTGCCGTTTCGGGTACAATCCCATGCAGGGGTTCTGTGATGAAACGGTCTGGGTTCACCCTGATTGAGCTACTGGTTGTGATTGCGATTATCGCGGTGCTGGCGGCGCTGATTTTCCCCGTGTTCGCCTCTGCACGCGCGAAAGCCCGCCAAAACACATGTATCTCCAACCTGCGTCAAATCGGCGTTTCCATCGAACTCTATGCGATGGACTACGACGACCTCTACCCGCTCGCCGTAGATGTGATTGACAAGAATCGCCCTGAAATCTGGTCTGACCATCCCTACTGGCAGATGTGGATCCCGTACCTGCCGTTGCTTCACGAAGTGTTGCAGCCCTACCAGAAGAGCAAAGAGATTTGGCGCTGCCCGTCGGATATTGGGATGGAAATCGCCGACTTTTCGGGCACACCGTTCCCCGCCCGCCCGTCGGTCTACGAGCAGTACGGCGCCAGCTACTTCTTCCGCACGGAGATTGCCTTCCGACAACTGCGCATCGGCGGCATGCAGCGACCTGCCGAGACGAACATGGTGTTCGATGCGTCGGGCAAGTGGCACGGGAGCAAGCCGCGCTTCGCGCCCGAATACCCGCCCGACCCGAACTACCGCTACAACTGCCTCTTCGCTGACCTGCATGTGAAAAACATCACCCTTGACCAGATGTGGCAAGCGTGGAATGTAGAGCTATGATTCTGCGGGCGCGCTGGGTGCTACCCATCAGCAGTGAGCCGATTCCCGACGGCGAGGTCATCGTGGAGAACGGGCGGATTGCCGAAGTGCGCCCGCGCAGCAGCCTTTTGGACAGCGACGCGCTCGACTTCGGCGACGCGATTCTGATGCCTGCGCTCGTCAACGGGCACTGCCACTTGGAATACACCGCGCTGCGCGGGCTGAACGACTGCGCGCCGTTTTTCGAGTGGATACGCGAGCTGGTCGCGCTGAAGGCGAAGTGCCCGCCTGAGCTGTGGCTGCCGTCCGCGCTGCTGGGCGCGGCGGAGCTGATTGCCAGCGGCGTCGGCTTTGTGGCGGACAACACCGACGCGGGCGTGAGCGTAGAGGCGTTGGCGCGGGCAGGGCTGCGCGGGCGCGTCTACCAAGAGGTGTTCGGCATCGAACCTGAGCCTCACGACGCCGCCATCCTGCGCGAGCTGACCGCTAAGCTGGAGGCGCATCGGCAGATGCTGCAGCGGTACGAGGCGTCCGAGCGGATTGCGCTGGGCGTCGCGCCGCACGCGATTTACACCGTGCGCGATAGCCTGATGCGCGCCGTGCGCCAATACGCCCGCGAGGAATCGCTGCCCCTAAGCATTCACGCTGCCGAGTCATCGGAAGAGGTCGCGCTGGCAAGGGCGGGTTCAGGCTCGTTTGCCGAGATGTTCGTGGAGCGCAAGATAGCCTACCTGCATCCGCGCGTGCCACCGATTGAGTACCTGCACAACGCGGGCGTGCTGGCGTCCGATGTGCAGCTGGTGCATGCGACTCGCGCCGAGCCGCGCGAGCTGGAGATGATGGCACGCGCGGGCGTCAGCGTTGCGCACTGCCCCCGCTCGAACGCGCGCCTGCTGACAGGCATCGCGCCCGTGTACGGAATGCGTCGGCTGGGCATCCCCATCGTACTGGGCACAGACAGCGCGGTCAGCGCAGGCAACTTAGACCTGTGGGAGGAGCTGCGCTTCGCCGCGCTGGCGCAGCGCGCCGTCAGCTACGCCGCCAGCCCCACCTGGCGCGACTGGGTGCGCATGCTCACGCTGGACGGCGCGAAGGCGTTCGACGTAGACACACAGATTGGCTCGCTGGAGGCGGGCAAACGCGCCGATGTGATCGCCGTGCGCACGCATCGACTCGCCTACGCCTCAATGCCCGACCCGTATGCCGCGCTCGCCCTCATCGCCCGCAGCGAAGATGTCGCAATGACGATGGTAGACGGACACATCCTCTACCAAGACGGGCAATTCGCGGGGCTGGATGTGCCAGCGTTACAGCAGGAGGTTGCACGGTGGGTAGAGGCTGTCGCTTCGTAAGCGATACACAGGATGGAGGTGTCATCAGGAGACAGGAGCGATGCGTCGACGAGCGTTCACACTGATAGAGCTACTGGTAGTGATAGCGATTATCGCGGTGCTCGTGGCAGTAATGTTTCCCGTGTTCAGTCGGGCACGGGAAAAATCGCGCCAGAGCCGCTGTCTGAGCAACCTGCGCCAGTTAGGGACAGCCTTCGCTCTCTACCGCGCCGATTTCGACGGGCGCAACCCCGGCATGGGCGACGGAACCTACTGCCCTGGCACGATTGATCGAAGGTTCTATCCACCGTGGATCGGAGGTGTGTATAGCACAGCCGAGGGGCACTGGGTTCCTTGTTATTGGGTTATTTATCCGCCACTGAACCCAAACGCGCCTGTGGGCGAGCGCTGGCGGCAAACGGGGGTGAAGCAAGGCGCGCTCTACCCGTATGTGCGCAATCCTGCGGTCTATGTCTGTCCCACAGACCGCCGCGGACAGGAAAAGGGGCTGAGCTATTCCCTAAACCATGTGGCAGGATTCATTCCCGAAGCGGTGGTGGAGCGTCCTGCGCAGTTTGCTGAGTTGGTCGATGAGCAGGCGACGCTCAACGACGGCGACTTGACCGCCTTCGACCTGGCGGGGCGTTATTTCAACTGCCCCACGATTGCTCACTTCAACGGTGCGAACCTTACTTTCTTCGACGGGCACGCACGCTGGCTCAGAGCCACGCACACCATCGAGCGCGTGCGCGAATGTCAACATACAATCCCTGCGCACTATTTTTGTCCGATGATCCCCTTTCCTGATGCGGGCGGCTACACACTCAACTGCGCCAGCGAATAGCCGCCCAACGCCTGCGCTTTACCGACACAGGCACTCTATAGGTGCATTCCCATCCTGCAGAGAAACGCTGAACGGCGCGGAGGGTTGCACGAGGAGGACGAGTTGTCGCTTCGTAGAACGAGGGATTAGACCAATCGCACAGACAGAGCTCGCATTTGCCTCCTCCGTAGGGTTCCTGGTAAGGTTACAGTCGAAAGCACAGTGCATGGGCACTTATTAGCCCACCACTGTCCCGTAGAAGCCCCAGAGATGCGCTTCGTCGGCGCGCACGCGCACAAGCTGACCTGTAAGCTCGCGCCCCCCAACAAAGTGCATCATCTTGTTCTCGCGCGTGAAGCCTGCCAGCTTCGTCGGGTCCTTCTGGCTGGGACCCTCCACCAGCACTTCGAACACATGCCCGACCTGCGCGCTGTTGATTTCGCAGGTGATTCGATTTTGCAGCGCAATCAGCCGTTGGAGCCGCTCCTGCTTGACGGAGCGCGGCACTTGGTTCTCCATCTGCGCCGCAGGCGTGCCTGGGCGCGGGCTGTAGGCGAACATATACGCCCCATCGAAACGGATGCGCTCCACCACCTTCAGCGTGTTCTCGAACTGTTCGTCGGTCTCGCCAGGAAAGCCGACGATGATATCGGTCGTGATGGCAATATTCGGGACGCGCTCGCGCAGTTTGCCCACAATCTCCTCGAACTGCTCGACGGTGTAGAGTCGGCGCATCGCCTTGAGGATGTCGTCGTCGCCCGACTGCAGCGGCAGATGCACATGCTCCATCACTTTGGGCAGCTCAGCGATGGCGTTGATGAGGTCGTCGCGGAAGTCGCGCGGGTAGGGCGAGGTGAATCGGATGCGCTCGATGCCGTCAATGTCGTTCAGCAGTTTGAGCAGGCGCGCAAACGGCACGCGCCCCTCCAGCAGGTTCTTGCCGTAGGAGTTGACCGTCTGCCCCAGCAGGGTGATTTCCTTAGTGCCGCGTTCGGCGAGGCGGCGCACTTCCTCAACGATGTCGGCGGTGGGTCGGCTGCGCTCGCGCCCGCGCGTTATCGGCACGATGCAGAAGGTGCAGAACTTGTCGCAGCCGTATTGGATGGGCACGAATGCCTTGAGTTTCGGCGTGCGGTCAATCTTGCGTTCAGGGATGTCCGTTACAATCGCGCCTTTGCGTTCGGGCAAGTCGAGGCGCATCGCCAGCCGCCGTTTCTGGAGCGCCTCTTCCAGCAGCGCGCCAACTTGCGCCACATGCGCCGTGCCGACAATCATGTCCACGAACGGGGCTTTCTGGCGGATTTCGTCCGCGCGGAGCTGCGCCATGCACCCGCACACGCCGATAACCATCTGTGGCTTGCGCTGCTTGAGTGTGCGCAGTTGCCCCAGCGTGCTGAATACCTTGTCTTCGGGCTTGCGCCGCACCGAGCAGGTGTTGAGCAGCACCACATCGGCGTCCTCCACCCGCTCAGCAGGCTCGTAGCCCCGCTCCTGCAGGTAGAGGCTCATCTGCTCGGAGTCTTCCTCGTTCATCTGGCAGCCCCAGGTGAGAATCTTGTAGCGCGGCATCCCCAGTTCACCAAAAGGGATTATACCTCACGCGGGGAGGGCGAGGCAACCACAGTGGATTGCCCTTACAAAAATAATGCGTATAGGGGCAGGTCTCTGTACCTGCCCCATTCGTGTGGTGAAATCATGCAGCGAAGGCTGTTAGTAGGTATGGTCGCCCCCGATGCTGCAAGTGGGGCGCGTGCGAATGTTGCGAATCGTGTAGGTTCCGCCTGACGGGCACTCAGGCTGCCGCTGCAGAAACTGGGGCACAAGGTTCGCCCATGTGGGGATTGCCGTGCCCGGACGACGGTTCACCAGCGCCCACTGCTCTTTGGCGGCTTGAATCTGGCGCAGGTTCGCGCGGCATGCATTCGCCCGCGCGCGCTCACTCGCGTTGAACATGCTCGGCACCGCAATCGCCAGCAAGATGCCGATAATCATCACGACAATCAGAATCTCTATCAGCGTGTAGCCGTCCTTGCGCTTGTGTTGTCGCATGTTTCACCTCCGAATTAGGTGCGCGTCGTCGCTGAGAGAGGCTCCCAGCGACGACTGGAACCGCTCTCAATCTTTAGAGTGTATGCCCCGTGACGCTACAGGTCGGGTTGGTGCTCATGTTGCCAATCGTGTAGGTGCCACCCGACGGACAAACAGGCTGCTGCTGGATGAAGTTCGGCACAAGGTCAGCCCACGCAGGCGTTGCCGTCGGTCCTTGATTGTTCGCCATCGCCCACTGCTCTTTGGCGGCTTGAATCTGGCGCAGGTTCGCGCGGCAGGCGTTCGCGCGGGAACGCTCGCGCGCGTTCATAAAGCTCGGCACGGCAATCGCCAACAGGATGCCGATAATCAGCACCACAATCATAATCTCCACAAGCGTGAAGCCTCGCTCGCGGCGTCGGTTCAGCAAAGTGCGCATTGTCATCTGTCCCTCCATATCAGATTTTTGGAAGCTGGGGAGAAAACCGTACCTTTCGGGCGGCGATTGGCTCGCGTTCTCTCCCCGCTTCGTATCGGTTATTCCACCTTATGCGAGTCTAACTGCACACGCAAGAATACGAGTTTTCGAGACGCGCTCGCCTGCGCCCGTCTCCGAAGTGGGCAGGCATCCATAAATTGGTATTACAACTCGCTCCCTATTGTTCCCACAGGCTGCCCGAACTGCCCGAAGCCGAAGCGCGAGACGCTCGGCAACGCCTTCAGGCGCAAAAACACCTGTAGCCCCGTGTCGCGGCGGAAACCGAACGGGTTGTCGATATAACGCACCTCCAGTTCGGCGCAGTGCAGGTCGTAGACCCATAACGCCTGCCGCGACTCGAAACGGTTCAGGTAGCCGTTGTATTGCGTCAGGAACGAGAGGCGCGACCGTCCCCACTTGAGAGCGTCCATGCGCACGAACACGCTGCCCCAGCGGGCGCGTTCAGGGTCATAGCGCGCCGCCAACGCCAGTCGCGAGTCGCCGAATTGCCACTGCAGGTCGGTCTGCACGCCGCGCCAGCGCGCGCGGTTCAGGTCATACCCCAGTTGCGTGCGCCAGCGCAACCACTCGGCGGGTTGGTACTCCAAGTTCAGGTTCAGCAGGCTCCACGGGTCACGCCCCTTGTCAGACGCCAGCAGGTCATAACTGCTCTGTGCGCCGAGCCTCCAGTCGCCGAAACTGAGGCGCAGTTCGCCGCTGAGCAGGTTGTAGACGCCTGTGCGATCCAGCCCCAGCGGGCTGTAGCCGTAAGGACGCAGGTAGTTCCAGCGCAGGCTGAAATTGGAACGCGCCCCCAGCGGCAGCCGCCCCTCCAGCGCGGACTGCAGCAGGTACTGCGCGGTGTCGTCGCTGTAGAAGGTCTGGCGGAAGCGGTAGCTCCACAGCAGGACGGGTTGGTTTTCCGTCTCGCGCGTCGAGCGTCCCGTGCGTCCCTGCCACTCGAAGGCGTACCGCTCGCGCGTGATGCGGGTCTGGAACCCCTCGGCGAAGCGTCCGACGCTTATGCGCAGTTGCGAATCGGGCAGCCCCAGCATCCGCCCCGCCGCCGACACGCTCAGCTCAGGCAGTCGCTCCAGTCCGCCGAATACGCCCGACTCGCCCACGGGCACAAATCGCTCGAAGTCCAGTTGGAGAGTCGCGTCGCGTTCCAGCCCGTAGCGCAAGTTTGCCCGCAGGTTCCACTGGCGGTTGCCCGTGCGGCTGCTGCCGAACTGGTTTTCGAACTCCAGGTACTCGCCCGACAGGCTGCTCTGCAGGCGTCCGAGTCGGCGCGTGTCTTGCAGGGTTAGCGTGCGGTTGATGTTCTCGAACGCGCCTGTGCGGTTGCGACTTTCGGCGAGGCTCAGCGCGGTCTGCCCCGTCGGGCTGGGCAGCGTCCAGTCGGTGCGCAGGTTCCACGCGGTGTTGTCGCCGAACAGCAGGTAGCTGTTGCGTCGGTACTCGGCGTTCCAGCGGGTTTGGAGCGCGCCGAAGTTTTGCCCGTGCTGCCAGCGTCCTGTGAGCGAGTCGCTGCGTTGGCGCAGGTCGCGCAGCAGGTACAGGTTCAAGTCGCCCCGCGCATAGCCCTGCTGCAGGTTGACGCCCAGCCCGCGTTTTTGCATCAGGTCGAACCGCGCGTTGCCCAGCGCGCCCTGCGCGAGCAGGTAGGCAATCGCGTAGCGGAGGTAGAAGCCCTCCTCTTCGGTGTAGCCTGCGTCGGGCAGTTGCGAGACATCACCTTCGCGCAGGGGCACGACCACATACGGCAGGCGCAGCACGGTGCGCCCCAAGATGGTGAGGCGCACATCGCGCAAGATGGCGCGCTTGCCAGGCGTCGCCTCCACTGTCTGCGCACTCCAGTGGAAGTGGGGATGCTCCAGCCCGCAGGTGGTGGCGGTGCAGGCTTCGGCATAGACGCGCGTCTCGTTGCCTTCGATGCGCGCGCCTTGCAGGTGCAGGCTCTCCAGCAGGCGGTTCTCGGTGAAGGCAGGGGTGAGTTCGGCGCGCCCGTTCAGCAGCGTCCAGTGTCGTTCGCGCGTGTTCAACAGCAGTTCCGCACCTTGCGCCTGGACGCGCTCGCTGGTTAGGCGCACGCCCTCAAAAAAACGGTACTCGGCGCGGCGCGTGCGCCCCTCAAAGCGCGCGCCCTCCAGCAGGTACTCGCGCCAGCGTGCCGTGATAGATTCGCCATACGCCGTGTCCGACGCGCTGTCGTAGCGGAACGCCTGCCGTGTCTCGAACTCGACAGGCTCGCCCTGCGGCTGTCCGCAGGCAGCGGCAAGAATGAAGAGCAGGGTAAGTAAAAGGGCGCGAATCAGGGGTTGGGGCAGGGTCTCACACCCCCTCCAACGCCACGACGCGTACCAGCACGACCGTGATGTTATCGCGTCCGCCGTTGGCGAGCGCGCGATCCACCAGTCGCCACGCGGCGCGGGTAGGCGGCTCGTCGCGCAGGATTGCCTCAATCTCCGCGTCGTCCACCATGTCGGTCAGCCCGTCGGAGCAGAGCAAGTAGAGGTCGCCTACCTGCAGCGGGAAGGTCTCAATGTCAGGCTCCAGTGGCTCGCTGGGGTCGGCGACGCCCACCGCTTGGCGAATCACATTCCGCTGCGGGTGATACTTCGCCTGCTCAGGGGTCAGGATGCCCTGCTCGACGAGTCGCGCCACGAGCGTATGGTCGCGCGAGAGTGGCTCGAAGACGCCCTCGCGCAGGCGGTAGCAGCGGCTATCGCCCACATGCGCTAAAATGCCCTCGTCCTGCTTGAGAATCAGCGCGGTGAGCGTCGTGCCCATCCCGTAGCGGGAGGGGACTTTGCTCGCCATCTCGGCGATGTAGTGGTGCGCCTGCAAGATGGCTTGCCGCGCCGCCTCCTGCGCCGTGCCGCCGAGATGATAGTAGGCGTGCAGGAACTGTTTGGCAGCCAACTCGCTGGCGATTTGCCCTGCGTTGTGCCCGCCCATCCCGTCGCAGACCAGGTAGACGCTGCCGCGCGCCGCCAGCAACGGCTCCTCGTCCGGCTCGTAGAAGTCGAACTTGTCTTCGTTGTTCTCGCGGGCGTGTCCGATTTCGGAGCGGGCGACGAACTTGACGCGCGGGACGATGCGCAACGGCTCGTCGGGCGGCGCGCCGCCTAACTCCTCCGCGCTGAACTCGGCGGTAATCTCCTGCATAGGCGTCTCGGTTCGCGGGTCGGCGTCGCTTTCCTGTCTACGCGCCCAGAATCTCTTGAATAACATCGTTCAGCTCGCCCTGCAGACGGTTGAGCCAGCTCGCCACATCGTCCACAATCGCGTCGACCGACTGCGCCGTCTGCTGCGAGCCTGCGTTGAACTGGATGAAGAAGTAGGCAGGGTCGCTGAACAGCGGCTCGATGCGCAGGTCGCAGATGTAGGGCAACTCCTCGAAGGTGATGCGCAGTCCCAACCCGCGCAAGCCGGGGAAGTAGCCGCGCAGCGTGTTGGGCGGGATGGGCGTGAACGCCTCCACCGTGCGCTCGAACGCCGAGCCGTTGGCGTCCATATGCGCAATCACCTGCAGGATCATCGGGAAGCGGTCGTCCAGCAGCAGCGTGTCGCGAATCGCGCCGAGCAGGTTCTCCACGCGCGCCGCCGAAAACTGCGCGGGCATCCCGTCGCTGGTGTATTGAATCTGGTTCTCGTTGAGGAAGACCGCCTCGCGCGTCATCTGGTTCACCAATGCGAGTGCGTTCGTAATCGGCACGGGCTGCGGGTTGAACCCCTCGCCGATGGCGTCCATAATGCGCATGCGCCGCACATCGTTCAACGGACCGACGGGCGCGTTCAAGTTCACCTGAATCTGCCGAAACTCCATAATGCTCATGCCAAGCCTCCGTACAAGTTTACACCACTTCCGCCTTTTTGAGTTTGCCTTCGTAGACAGGTTCGGCGAAGGCGAACGAGCGGCGCACTTCGCTGATTTTGACCTTCGTGATGGGTTGCATTGGCGGCTCATTCTCCCACAGAATCAGATACCCGTCTTTGGTAAAGGCGACCTTCGCGTCCTCGTCGATGGCGGAGGGCGTCAGTTGGCACTCCACGACCTGCAGCAGTTTGTAGGGCAGGTGCTGGCGTTTGAGCGTTTCGAGCGCGCCGCCCTGAATGCGGTACTCCTCGATGGGGAGTTCAGGTCGGGCGCGTGCGAACAACCCCACTTCGAGCTGATGCTCCAGCAGGTCGATGTTCACGCCGTCCTCGCCGACGAGGTGTTCAATGACGCTGGGGTGCGCTTCGATGAGGTACGCCTCCACCTGCTCTTTGAGGGCGCGCGCGGCGAGGTCGCGCTCAATCCACAGGCTCACCGTGTCGGGCGCGGGGATTCGTCCCCGTCCATGGCAGGTCGGGCAGGGGCGCGTGAGGCTCTCGGTGACCGATTCGCCTGTGCGCTTGCGGGTTAGCTCCACCAGCCCCAGCGAGCTGATGCGCCCGATGCGGAACCGTGCGCGGTCGCGCTTGAGCGTGCGCTGCAACGCCTGCATCACCTGCCGATGGTCGCTCTTGCGCCCCATATCGATAAAGTCCACGACGATAATCCCGCCGATGTCGCGCAAGCGCAACTGGCGACAGACCTCCTCCACCGCCTCAAGGTTCGTTTTGAGAATCGTCTCCGCCAGCGAGGTCTTGCCTGTGAACTTGCCCGTGTTCACATCGATGGCGGTGAACGCTTCCGTCTCATCGATAGTGATGTAGCCGCCTGATTTGAGCCACACCTTGCGGCGCATCAGACGCTCCATCTCCTTCTCGATATTGAACTGCTCGAACATCGGGGTCGGCTTGTCGTAGAGCATCACGCGCGTGCGCAGCGCGGGCGCAATCACTTTCAGCACCTCATGCACTTTCTCGTACTCTTCGGGGTCGTCGATCCACAGGCGGTCTACCTCCGACGAGAACACATCGCGCAGCACGCGGTAGAGCAGCGTCGCGTCGCGGTGCACGAGCGCAGGCGCGTGCGCCGCATTGATATTCTCGCGAATCTGCTGCCAGAGCTGGGTCAGGTACTCGACATCCTGCCCGATTTCTTTTTCGGTTTTGCCTTCCGATTCGGTGCGCAGGATGAGTCCGAAGCCTGGTGGGTGGAGTTTCTGTCCGATTTGGCGCAGGCGTTCGCGTTCGGCGCGGTCTTCGATTTTGCGCGAGACGCCCAGCCCGCTGCCTTCGGGCATCAGCACGACATAGCGTCCGGGCAGGGTGATGCGGGTGGTGACGCGCGCGCCTTTGGTGCCGCGCGGCGCCTTGATCACCTGCACCAGAATCTCTTGCCCGATTTTGAGCAGCTCGCCGATGTTGCGCTTACGCAGTTCGGAGCGTTTCGGCGCGGGGGTCGGCTCCTCGGCGTCGCCGCCTTCAGGCAGGATGTCGCCGACATACAGAAAGGCATTGCGCTCCAGCCCGATGTTCACGAACGCCGCGTCCATGCCAGGCAGCACATTCTGCACCAAGCCTTTGTAGATATTGCCGACGACGCGCTCGCCCCGCTCGAAGCGCAGCTCCATCAGTTGCCCATTCTCCAAGACGGCGATTCGCGTCTCGCGGGGTGAGACATTCACTAAGATTTCACGGACGATTTTCTCGTTAGCGATGATGCACCTCCTGTATTTACTGCGGGCAGGGCGCGATGCTTGCGCCGCCGTGCGTTTCGGTGGGCGCGTCGCGTTCAATCGGCGCGGCGACCATGTTGCCCCACTCCGTCCAGCTGCCGTCGTAGTTGCGCACATGCGGGTAGCCCAGCAGGTACTTCAGCACGAACCAAGTGTGCGACGATCGCTCGCCGATACGGCAGTAGGCGATGACCTGCTTGTCGGGCGTGACGCCCTGCGGCACATAGAGCGCGCGCAGCTCGTCGGGCGACTTGAAAGTGCCGTCCTCGCGCACCGCTTGCGCCCACGGGATGTTGCGCGCGCCTGGGATGTGCCCGCCGCGCTGCGCGGTCTCCATCATGCCCGGCGGGGCAATCAGCTCGCCCGTATACTCCTGCGGCGAGCGCACATCGACCAGCGCGAACTCGGGCTTGTACAGACTCTCCAAAACCTGCGGGAAAAACGCCCGCAGCGACATATCAGGCTCTTTGGCGCGGTACTGCGTCGGCGGGTAGCGGGGAACTTCTGTGGTGACAGGTCGCCCCTCTGCCAGCCACTTCTTGCGCCCGCCATCCATCATGCGCACATCGTCGTGCCCGTAGACCTTCAGCACCCAGAACGCATACGCGGCGAACCAGTTGTTGTTGTCGCCGTACAGCACAATCGTAT
>Ga0308415_1000854_pt1 | contig 13567 bp, 13 predicted proteins | sample HotsprSampleOS55_FD_203465 | JGI IMG/M metagenome (GOLD analysis project Ga0308415, IMG submission 203465) | Hot spring phototrophic mat microbial communities from Octopus Spring, Yellowstone National Park, Wyoming, United States - 20090730_OS55 ... | reverse complement strand
GTTGACACGCGCTTCGCGGAGCTAGCTGAGGCACAGCGGCGCACAGAGGCGGAGCTGGCCGAGCTGCGCCGCTACGTTGACACGCGCTTCGCGGAGCTAGCTGAGGCACAGCGGCGCACAGAGGCGGAGCTGGCCGAGCTGCGTCGCTATGTTGACACGCGCTTCGCGGAGCTGGCCGAGGCGCAGCAGCGCATAGAAGTGGAGCTGGCTGAGCTGCGCCGGCGCACGGACGAGCGCTTCGCTCAGTTGGCCGAGTCCCAGCTCCGTATCCAGGAGCAACTTATTGGCATCAAGGACGAGCTGGCGGATGTGCGAGGCAGGCAGCTTGAGCTGGAGTATCGCATCAAGGCGGCTGCCTTCTTCGGCGGTTGGTTGCGCAAGCCGACAGTCGTGGAGATCAGCGACATCTGGGACCAGCTCGAGGAGCATCTCGATGAAATAGACATGCGCCGTCTGACTGCTGTGGACTTGATCGTGCGCGGTCAACTTCCTAAGAAGCGGGGTGGCGGCGAGGTGTGGTTGGCGGTGGAAGTGTCTAACGTGGTTGATTTAAACGATGTTGAACGCGCCATAGAGCGCGCCGCCCTGCTGCGCAGGGCAGGGCTGCCGGCTATCCCCGTGGTGGGTGGCAAGCGGCTCACCCGTGGCGCAGCCGCATCCGTCGCTGAGCGACGGGTCGTCCTGTCCAAGGGTGGCGAGCTCATCGGCTGGGACGAGGTGCTAGACAGCACCCTAGGGGCGTCGTGAGCGGGCGCGTTCCAGAGCAAAGCGTTGGGTGGGTGACGGCACTGCCGTCGCCCATCTCCCACAGATTTGCCTTGGCTGGCGGCATCGCTTGGTGAAAGTGTATCGAGCTGCCTCGTAAGAGGTGAGTTCGCCGGCCTCGCTTGTCGGGTCCAAAACATGACAATAAAATAAGCATCAGCGCAGCCTGCGCTCGTCTTTAGGAGGTGCATCATGAACACACTGCAAATCTGGGGTCCGTTTATCGGAATAGCCATAGCCGGCTTATTGTTCCTCAGCGGTTATGCGACGTTGCTGCTGCCCAAGAACAAAGCGCTCAGCATGCCACTGGCTGGTCGCATTAACGAAGCCTTTGGGCCTGATACCACCCTTCGCTTCGTGCAGTTTATCGCTGTGTTCCTCATGGCGGTGGGGGTGATGATCATCATCGCCTCGCTGGCTGCGATCCTGAACAACGTCCGGCTGTTTGTACCCTAAACGCAGCGCACCCGCGCCGAGTTAAACTGCCGAGCCTGTGTCCGAGGCTCGGCTTATTTTTGCCGTGGACTACGCAGCGCTTATCTCGCGATTTGAGCGGCAGTTTGGCCATCGGCCGGCCTTTCTCTCGCGCGCGCCAGGTCGGGTGAACCTGATCGGCGAGCACACGGACTATAACGATGGCTTCGTCCTCCCCATGGCGATCGACCGCGAAGTGGCCGTCGTCGGCGCGCCGCGCGACGATCGTCGCATCCGTTTGTATGCGCTCAACTTTGACGATGAGGCGGATTTCGCGCTCGATCAGCTTCAGCGCAGCGAGCCGGCCGATTGGAGCGACTATCCTCGCGGCGTGGCCTGGGCGCTCCAAGAGGCCGGTTTCGACCTCGCCGGCTTCGATGGCGTCTTGTATGGCGATGTGCCGATCGGGAGCGGGCTGTCGTCGTCGGCGGCAATTGAGATGGCGGTGTTCATGGCCTTTGCTGCTTGTCAGCCGGCGCTGGCCGGGCTAGATCGGGTGCGCGCGGCGAAGCTGGCGCAGCGCGCCGAGAACGCCTTTGTCGGCGTCAACTGCGGAATCATGGACCAGTTCGTCTCCGCCCTCGGCCAAGCAGGTCACGCCTTGTTCATTGATTGTCGTTCGCTGGACTACGCGCCGGTGCCGATGCCGGGCGGGACGGCTGTGGTGGTCGTGGATACAGCGGCGCCGCGCAGCCTGGCCGCCAGCGCCTATAACGAGCGGCGCGCTCAGTGCGAGGCCGCGGCGCACCTGTTGGGCGTCCCTGCGCTGCGCGATCTCTCGCCCGAGATATTCGCCCAGCGACGCGCCGCGCTGCCGGCCCTGGTGGCTCAGCGCGCCGAGCATGTGATCTACGAGAATCGGCGCGTGTTGGACGCGGTCGCCGCCCTGCGCGCCGGCGATGTGGCGACCTTCGGCCGGCTGATGAACGAATCGCACGATAGCCTGCGCGATCTCTACGAAGTGAGCAGCGCAGAGCTGGATGCCGTTGTGGAGATCGCGCGGGGCGTGTCTGGCGTCTATGGCGCGCGCATGACCGGCGCCGGTTTTGGCGGCTGTGCGATCGCCCTCGCCGAACAGACGGCCGTAGATGCGTTGCGCGACGCCGTGATGCGCGAATATCCCGCCCGCACCGGGCGACAACCCTCTATATACGTCTGCACGGCAAACGACGGAGCAAGCTGGAGGCTACTGACATGAAATACCTGATCACAGGCGGTTCTGGCTTTTTGGGGATTAACCTGACCCGCTATCTGTTGAACAAAGGTCATGAGGTTATCTGCTACGACATCGCCGACTTTGACTATCCAGAGCGCGACCGCATCACTTTTTTCAAGGCCGATATTCGCGACCGCGCTGCCTTGGACCGCGCCATGCCGGGCGTGCACATCGTCGTGCATGCGGCAGCGGCGCTGCCGCTGTATTCCAAGGAAGACATTTACACCACCGATGTCATCGGCACGCGCAACGTCGTCGAAGCGGCGTATCAAGCGGGTGTCGAACGCCTGATCCACATCTCGTCCACCGCCGTTTATGGCATCCCCGATCATCATCCTATCTATGAGGATGACCCGTTGCACGGCGTGGGGCCGTATGGCGAAGCGAAGATAGAAGCCGAGCGCATCTGCCTGGAATACCGCCAGAAGGGGATGTGCATCCCGATCATTCGCCCCAAGTCGTTCATCGGCCCGGAGCGCCTGGGGGTGTTTGCCCTGCTCTACGACTGGGCCAGAGATGGGCGCAGCTTCCCGGTCCTGGGCAACGGCAAGAATCGTTACCAATATCTGGACGTGGAGGACTTGTGCGATGCGATTTACCTGTGCGCCACGCTGCCTCGTGAGCGAGTGAACGATACCTTTAACATCGGGGCGAAGGAGTTCGGCACGGTGGCGGAGGACTTTCAAGCCGTGCTCGACTACGCCGGCCACGGCAAAAAGGTCAAGCCCTTTCCCGCCGGGCCGGTGATCTTGGGCCTGCGCATCTTGGAGGCGCTGGGCCTCTCGCCACTCTACAAGTGGGTGTACGAGACGATCGCCAAGGATTCGTTCGTCTCTATTGAGAAGGCGGAGCGCGTCCTGGGGTTTCGCCCTAAGTACTCCAACAAGGATGCGCTGTTGAGGAACTTCCAGTGGTACCTGGATAACTACGAGAAGTTCGCCCATCAATCGGGCGTCTCCCACCGCGTGCCCTGGAAGCAGGGGGCGCTGGCGATCATCAAGCGCTTCTTCTGAGGCGCAGAGGACGCAGAGAGGATAAAGAAACTCTGCGCCCTCGGCGTCTCTGGGGGAGCGGCTGTTAGGCCACGAACGCTTTTGTCAGCCGCGAACGGTCCCCCGCCTTGCCTGTGCGTTGCTAAACTTGACGGGAAAGTTGACGCGCAGCAGCCCATTCGTTCTTATTGCGCTGCCCTTTGCTGCCGGCATCTGGCTGGCGTCGGCGTTCCCGATGCCGGCGGCGGTGCCCGCGCTCGCGTTCGTCACCGTAGCCCTGGCCGCGCTCAGCGCGGTCTGGCTGCGCAGCGCGACGTCCAGCGCCTGGTTGGCGGCCTGCGCGGCGTTGCTCTGTTTGGGTGCGCTGCACTATACCCTCCGTGCCCCTTTGCCGGCTGCGCGGTCGGTCGCCCGCTACAACGGCCAGTGGGTGCGCTTGGAAGGCATTGTTGCCGATGAGCCTGATGTGCGGCCAACCCACACCAACTTGCGCCTGAAGCCGTTGCGCATCCACACAGCAGGCGTGAGCGACGAGGCGCTGGACGACCTGGTGCTGGTGCGCGTTGAAACGCAAGACGCCCGTAAGTACTGGTCCGATAGCGAGGCGCTGCGCAGCAGGGTCCGGCGCGACTATGAGGATTGGCCGTATGGCAGCGTCGTGCATGTTGAAGGATCGCTCGACGCGCCGCCGCGCATGCACAGCTTCGACTACCGCGAATACTTGGCCCGCCGCCAAGTCTTCTCCTGGATTAGGCAACCACGCAAGTTGTTGAAGGTCGGCGAGGCGCCGGAGAACTGGCTGTATGCGAGACTGCTGGAGTTCAAAAATGTTATTCGCCAAGAGGTGTGGAACAGCCTGCCGGATCGAGAGGCCGCGCTGTTCAGCGGCATCCTGCTCGGCGACGCTCGAGCGATGCCGGATGACCTGAAGGAAGCCTTTCGGCGCACCGGCACGTCGCACCTGGTCGCCATCTCGGGGTCTAACTTCAGCATCTTGATCGCGCTGACGCTGCCGCCGATGATCCGGCTGGTGGGCCGGCGTCGGGCGGCTTGGCTGGCCTTGCCGGCCATCGCGCTCTACGCCATCTTCGTCGGCCTGGAAGCCTCGGTCGTGCGCGCGGCGGTCATGGCCGGCGTTGGGTTGATCGGCATGCTGCTCTGGCGCAGGGGACTCACACTGAACACCTTGTGCGCGGCCGCGTTCATCTTATTGCTCTACGACCCGCACATGCTCTTCGACGCCGGCTTTCAGCTCAGCTTTGCGGCGACGCTTGGACTGGCGCTTTATGCCGATCGCCTCAGCGGGCGGCTGCGGGATTGGGCCTCGGCGCACATCCCCCACCACCGCGCGCGGCAGGCCTTCTTGTTCGTCTCGGAGGGCGCTCTGCTGACCTTTGTGACGCACCTGACCACGCTGCCCGTGCAGTGGCTGATCTTCGAGGCGTTCTCCTCGGTGGCCCTAATCACCAACATGCTCGTCGTGCCCTTGCAACCGCCGCTCATGCTCTTCGGTGCGCTCGGCTCGCTCATCGCAACCGCCACAGCGGCGCTGGGGGGTGTAGGCCCATTGGCGCTCTTGCCCACGCAATGGCTATCGTCACTCACGATTCTCATCGTCGAGGGCTTCGCTAAGTTCACGTATGCCCTGTTGCCGGTGACCTTCTTCAGCCTGCCGGCTGCCGCTGCGTATTACGCGATATTGTTGGGGTTCACGGCCTTTCTGTTCCAGCCGGTTATCGTCCGCCGCGCAATCAGGCACCTGTTGTGGACGCATCGTGCTGTGCTGTCCATCAGCGTGGCGGGGTTGACTGTGCTAGGGCTTGGCGTGCTCCTGTGGTTTCAGCGGCCGGATGGCCGCCTCCACGTGACCTTCGTCGGCAGCAGCGCGATCATTCGCTCGCCAGACGGCGCGCAGGCGGTGTTTTTGGGGGACGGTGATGTTGTCAATGCGCTGCGTCGCATAATGCCGGTCGGCGATGGGGAACTGGAACTGCTCATCGTCCCCCAGCGCAGCGAACGCCACTGGCGGAATACCGGCTTCTTGCTGGCGCATTACCGCGTCCGCGAGCTCGTCCTGCCGCCCGGCCGCGATCGAGTGACCGCTGACCTCGAGGCAGCCCGACAGATGGTTCACAGGAACGCCGCGCGGGTAGTGACGGCAGCGGATGGCACGACGCTGGCGCTGGGCCGTCAGGTGTCTTTGACGATCGCCCTGCGCGTGCCGGCTCGGGATGGCCAACAGACGATCGGCGCGCGCCTCCGTCATGGCGAGGTGAACATAGATTTGGTGGGGGATCAGCAAGCGATAGATTACGAGCCGAGAAGCACGCTGGTCTTTTTAGGCTGGGCGCAGGCCGACGTGGCTGCGCTCAAGGCTGCCGGCCCGCGCTGGGTGGTCTGGACGGATGGCATCGGCCTGCCGCCCCCGCTCAGCCCCTCTATTCGCACCCTGAGCCTTAAAGAGATGCCCGAGGCTGCCTTTATCAGTGACGGACAGAGGCTCATCTCTCAGTAGAGCGAGCGGATTTAAAGTTGAGGACAAGGCCGATCTCACGCAGAGACGCGGAGAACGCGAAGCATTTGTAGCTGCCTAGCCCCTCAGGGAGTGGTCCATTGGAGAAGATATTTACTTTCCGGACGGTGCAACGTGCCCGTTCACGAATCACTCGCCGCGCCAGCCTGTCATGCTGAGCGCAGCGAAGCATCTAAAACCCTGCCCAACCAAAACCCCGCGCAGCTACCAAAACTGCTCTCGCCAGGCTGGATTACTTGCTTCAATAAGCGCGACCTTCCTAGCTCGCACCCAGCCTTTGATTTGTTTCTCGCGGGCGATGGCCGCTCGAACATCGCTTGTCTCCTCGTAGTAGACCAAGTAGGTCACGTTGTACTTGCTCGTGAACCCCTCAACGAGTTTGTGCTTGTGCTCATGCACGCGACGCTTTAGGTTATTCGTGACACCGACATAGAGCACGGTATGGGAGGGATTAGTCATGATGTAGACGTAGTAGCTGTGCTTGCCGTGCATGCGGATAGTTAGTGCTTGGAACGGGTTGATGATGAGCGCCTCAGCAACCCCGCAGCGCCTTAGCCAACCGCGGCTTTCGCTGCGCTCAGGGTAACAGGGTGAGGCAGGGCGCTGGTGACTCCTTGTGCGCTGCATATGCGCCCAAGATCATGATGCACCCACTTGATCCGAACTCGCGTTAAGATACCGGTTTGGATGCGAAGGACCGGCGAAGCCCCGCTCGACGAAGTGCGCGCGTTCATCATGGCGCGCCGGCAGGCTGTGCTGGCCGTGTGCGACGCAGGCGAGCCACTGACGGCGATGACCGCGTATGTGGCCGAGCCGGGCCTGGCTGGCTTGCTCATCCACCTCAGCGACCTTTCACCGCACAAGCGCGTCTTGCTCAAACATCCGACATGCAGCCTGTTGATCGCCGAATTGGACGATGGCCGGGCCGAGGTCATGTCGTTGGCGCGGGTGATGCTCCAAGGGGTGGCTGCGAAGATCGAGAAGGCCAGCGACGATTACGAAGCGGCCAAGGCGCGCTTCCTAGCGCGCCTGCCGGCCAGCAAGCTGATGTTCGACCTGCCGGACTTCGACCTCTTCCGGATCACGCTGACCGGCGGCCGGTTCATCGGTGGGTTCGGACGCGCCTTTGCTTTCACTGCGGAACAACTCGTCCTCCAATCACCAACATCGTGAGGTTTACATGACACAGCTTACCTTTCCCGAAAACTTCCTCTGGGGCACCGCCACCTCGTCTTATCAGATCGAGGGCGCAGCGCGAGAAGACGGTCGCGGGCCGTCCATTTGGGACGACTTCTGCCGACTCAAAGACGCGATTCAGGATGGCAGCGATGGGAGCGTGGCCTGCGATCACTACCATCGCTATCGCGAAGACGTGGCGCTGATGAAGGCGCTGGGCCTGAAGGCATACCGCTTCTCGATCGCCTGGCCGCGCGTCCTGCCGGCCGGCCGCGGCGCGGTCAACCCCAAGGGCATTGGCTTTTACGACCGGCTCGTGGACGAACTGTTGGCCGCCGGCATTCGCCCCTTCGTCACCCTCTATCACTGGGACCTGCCCTCGGCGCTGAACGCGCAGGGTGGATGGACGAACCGCGACAGCGCCGGCTGGTTCGCCGATTACGCGACCGTCGTCGTTAAGGCGCTGGGCGATCGCGTCAAGGACTGGATCACCCTGAACGAGCCGTGGTGCAGTGCCTACTTGGGCTACGAGTTCGGCATGCACGCGCCGGGCTATCAGGATCAGGCCCTGGCGTCCAAGGCAGCGCATCACCTGTTGCTGGCGCACGGGACGGCGCTCCAGGCGATCCGCGCCGCCGGCGACGCGAATACCCGCGTTGGGATCACGCTGAACTTCGAGCCGAACCTGCCGGCCAGCGAGAGCGAGGAGGACCGCCGCGCTGCCGCGGAGGCGTTTGACCTGCTCTACGAGGGCTTTGCCGAGCCGATCTTGACCGGCGCTTACAACGAGCGAATCCTGGCCCGCATGGCCGGTGTCGAGATTCGGCCAGGGGATATGGCCATCATCGCAGGGCGCAATGACTTTATGGGGGTCAATTACTACAGCGCCAAGCTGATCAGCGCCCAGCGCGGGGCGGTATACGACGACGATCCGGAGTTCACCCGCATGGGCTGGGCGGTGCGACCGGCAGGGCTATACGCCATCCTGATGCAGTTGCATCGCGCCACCCGTGGCCGGCTGCCGCTCTACGTTACCGAGAACGGCGCGTCCTTTGCCGACCAGGTCGTGGATGGCCGCGTGCACGACGAGCGCCGCGTGGCTTATCTACGCGCCCACTTTACCCAGGCCCATCGCGCCATCCAGGACGGCGTTGACCTGCGCGGTTACTTTGTCTGGTCTTTGATTGATAACTTCGAGTGGTCGTTCGGCTATCAGCAGTTCTTCGGCATCGTGCGCGTGGAATACGCCACCCAAGCGCGGATCATCAAGGACAGCGGCTATTATCTGCGCGACGTGGCGACCGCGAACGCGGTGCTGTGAGCCTAGGCGTGTTCGCCAAGAGGGGCGACTCAGCACCGTCCCCCGCCTGCGGGGGACCATAGGGGGCGTCCCCCACGTGCAGGGGATCACAGGGGGCTGTCCCCTACGGTTGACTGGGCTAGCCGGGGGGACGATGCCGCCAGCGCCATCCCACGCCGGCGGGATAGCCGATCATCTTGGCGACATCCCCGACCAAGCGGATCACCGGCACCAGCGCGGCGGCCTTCAGTCGCTCGACAGGCGGCAGGGCACCCCACGCGCGCGCCAGCCGGCGATACGGCCCGCGGGTATAGGCAGCGACGCCACCCAGCAACGCCGCCAGCGCCGCCATCTTGACGGGCGTTCCCCCCAGCGCGATGCCGGCCAGCAGCGCCGGCAGGGCTATCAGGTAGGTGGTGTAGCGCACCAGGTGGCGGACAAGGAATAGGTCGGCCTTGCCGTCGCCGCGCGCGTAGCGGTAATACTGCTTGAAGAAAGCCGCCAGCGAACCGCGCGGGCGGAAATAGGCGATCGCCTGCGGGGCGAAGGCGAACGGGCCGAAGCGCGCGCGCAGCTTGAGGTCGAAGATCACGTCCTCGCAGTAGTCCAGCCACTCCGGATAGCCGCCGACGGCCCGCCAGGCCGACTTGCGAAAGGCGAACGAGCGCGAGGAGGGCAGAAAGGTGGCCGGGCGGATGTCCTCCAAGGCCGGCAGCACCGTCGCGCCCATCGCCACCTCGAAGGTGGTGTGCGGGTCGGGCAAGAAGAAGCCGGCGACGGCGACCGGCCCGGGATCGGCGCATAGCGGGGCGGTAATGTGCTCCAGCCAGCGCGGGTGTAGGCGCACGCCGGCATCGGTGCAGGCGATGACCTCGTGGCTGGCCGCCGCGATCGCCAGGTTACGCCCTTGCGAGATGTTCGCGCCGGGAGCCTCGATGACGCGCAGCGGGAAGCGCGCCTCGCTGCGCAGCAACGCAATGGTCTCGTCGCGGCTGCCGCCGTCGCAGGCAATCACCTCGTCGGGCAGGCGGGTTTGCCCGGCGATCGAGTCCAGCAGGGCGGGCAGGCTGGCCGCCTCGTTGAGCACGGTGAAGATCAGTGAGACCTGCATCAGGCAGCGCGCCGGCCGGCGGCCTGGAAGGCGCGCAGATAAGTCGTCTGCATTAGCACGGCGTCCTCTTCGAGGTTGGGCGTCTCGCACAGCACGCGGCCGGCAGCGCCTACGTCGGCCAGCGCCTTGAAGAACGCCTTGTATTGAATGTCGGCCTCGGCCAGGTTGAGGTGGTGCGTCTCGCCCTTGGCGGTGTAGGCGATGCCGCTGAAGTGGATGTGCATCTGCTTAAGGCCGCGCTCGCCCAGCGCGCTGGCGATCAGCCGCAGCGCGGCGACGAACTCATCGTACGAGTTGAACGAGCCATCGCCGGCGCGGGCGTGCAGGTGCGCGAAGTCCACGCACGGCAGCACGTTCTCCACCTCGCGGCTCCAGTTGATGGTCTCCTCCAGCGTCCCCAGCATGGCGCTTTTGCCCATCGTCTCCGGGCGCAGCGTGATATTGATCTTCTCCTTGCGCAGCGCGTCGGCCACCTCGCTCAGCCGCTCCAGCGCGGTGCGGTAGGCGGCCTCCGGCTTGGATTTCATGTAAGCGCCAGGGTGGAAGACCACGTCGGTCGCGCCGGCCTTGGCGCCGGCGCGGGCCGCGGCCAACAGGCGCTCGCGGCCGGCTGCCCACATCTCTGGCGTCGCGTTGAGGTTGATGTAATACGGCGCGTGCACGCTGAGCGCGACGTCGTATTGCTCGGCGGCGGCGCGGATGCGGGCGCAGGCCTCGTCGCTCACCCGCACGCTCTGCACCCAGGCCAGCTCCAGGGCCGATAGCCCCAGCTCGCGGATGCGCTGTATGCCGCCGGCGCTGCCGCCGTTCTTGGGCGTGCTGATCGGCGTCCCGACCGTGCCGAAACGGAAGGGCAGCGCGAGATGGGCGGCTTTGCTCATGGGGGGAATTGTAGGCGTGTTTCGTAGGGCGTATTGCGCAGGGCGTATTCCGTAGTGCGTATTGCGTAGGGCGTATTTCGTAAAGTGCTCTCTGCTGATTCTCCCGCCTGATTTGCTCGTCATCCTGAGTCGAGCGAAGGGTTTAAGGGTTGTGCTTGTCTTGTTGAAGCGTTGCAGGGTTGCCTGCATCCCGCCCGCACTTTGTCGCCTTGAGTGAAGCGAAGGGTCTAGGGTCGAGCTCGACTGAAGTGCGGCAGAGTCGCTGAGGCGGGACGCTTGGCGGCTGCGGGGGGCGTAGCACCGCTACGCCCTCTACGACATGGTCGGGCAGGATTTTAGACTTCGCTATCGGTGAATGCGCCCGAACGCATCCCAGCTCGCCCTGAGGTAGATAATTCATGCGCATGACGCAGCCATATCGGGCGCATGTCATCCTGAACTGCGACTGTGGCGAGGGCATCGGCGATGATTCAGCCATCCTGCCCCACGTCACCGCGGCCAACATCGCCTGCGGCGGACATGCCGGCGACGAGGCCAGCATGCGCACAGCGCTGGCCCTGTGCCGCAGGCTGGGGGTGAGCGCTGGCGCGCATCCCGGCTATCCCGACCGCGCCGGCTTTGGGCGGCGCGCCTTGACCATACCGCCGGCTGAGCTGGCTGCGTCGCTGCGCGCGCAGATTCAGAGCCTTCAGCGCCTCGCCGATCAGGTCGGCGTCGCGCTCACCCACGTCAAGCCCCACGGCGCGCTCTACAACCAAGCAGCACGCGACACAGGGCTGGCCGAGCTGATCGCCGGCGTCATCGCCAAGTTCGGCCAAGGGTGGGCGCTGATTGCGCTGCCCGACTCGGCGCTGGCGCGCGCCGGAGAGGCTGCCGGCCTGCGCGTGCTGCGCGAGGGCTTCGCCGACCGCGCCTACGAACGCGACGGGACGCTGCGCCCTCGCGAGCTGCCCGGCGCGCTGATCACCGATCCCGCCCAGTGCGCGGCCCAGGCGCTGGCGATGGTCCTTGATGGCGAGGTGACAGCGCACGACGGGACGCGCCTCCCGCTCGCGGCGGACACGATCTGCGTTCACAGCGACACATCGGGCGCTGCCGAGCGCGCGGCACATCTTCGCCGCGCGTTGGCCCAGGCCGGCGTCCTCTGCGTTGGCGTGCGATGAAGGACTGGCGCATCCTCCCGATGGGCGAGGCTGCCGTGCTTGCCGAGTGCGCGCTGGCGGACGTGGCGGCGGCCAACGCCCATGCCCACGCTCTGGCCGACGCGCTGGGCACAGCGTTCGACGTCCTGCCGGCCATCCGCTCGGTGTTGATCCGCTTCGACCCGCTGCATCGGACGACGGCGCAGGTGATCGCCGCGATCGAAGCCCAGATCGCGCAGCTTGGCACGCCAGAACCACCCAAAGGCCGCATCGTCACCATACCGGTGCGCTACGATGGGCCTGATCTCGAAGAGGCGGCGCACTCGCTCGGTCTCTCAGCGGACGAGCTGATCCGCCGGCACACCGCGCAGCCGTGGCGCGTGCTGATGATCGGCTTTGCGCCCGGCTTCCCGTATATCGGTCCGTTGCCGCCGGCGCTGACCTTGCCCCGCCGCGCCACGCCGCGCCCCGCCGTGCCGGCTGGCTCGGTCGCCATCGCCGCAGGCTTCACTGGCATCTACCCGGCGCGCCTGCCGGGCGGCTGGCACCTGATCGGCCAGACCGACGTCGTCCTCTTCGACCCACAGCGCACCCCGCCGGCGCTCCTGAGCGCCGGCGACGAGGTGCAATTCGTGGCATGTTGCGCGTGATCTCCGCCGGCGCGCTCTGCACGATCCAGGACCTGGGGCGAACCGGCTATCAGCGCTTCGGCGTGCCGCTGGGTGGCGCGATGGACCGCGCCGCCTGCGTCATCGCCAATCGCCTGGTCGGCAATCCGCCCGATGCCGCCTGCCTGGAGATCACCGGTCCAGGTGCTGCCTTTGAGGTGCTTGCGCCGTGCGTGATCGCGCTGGCCGGCGCTGACCTCGGCGCGACTTTTCGCGGCAGGGCGCTGCCGCCCTGGATGGCCCATTACTTGGCTGGGCGCGGCGAGCTGGCCTTTGAGGGTCGTCGCTGGGGGGCACGGGCCTACCTGGCCCTGGCCGGCGGGATAGATGTCCCTCCTGTGCTCGGCGCGCGCAGCACCTATCTGCCGGGCGAGTTCGGTGGCCTGGCTGGGCGGGCCTTGCGATCAGGGGACGTGATCACGGCGCAGCCGGCGGGCGATCTGGCACGCCGAGTTGGGCGAATCTGGCCCACGCCGCCGGACTACTCGCCACAGGTCCGCCTGCTCCCGTTCGACGGGCCGGTGCCCAACGTGCTGATCGCGCACGCATGGCGGGTGGGCACACAGTCCAACCGCATCGGCCTGCGCCTGAGCGGCCCGCAGATCGAGATAGATCAGCCGCGCGCACGTGATTCGTTCGGCGTCTTCCCCGGCGTCATCCAGCTCCCGCCCGATGGCCAGCCGATCTTGCTAACCGCCGACGCCCAGCCCACCGGTGGCTACCCGGTGATCGCCATCGCCATTCAGGCCGATCTCCATCGCGTCGCGCAGGTGTTGCCGGGCGACGCGCTGCGCTTTGTGCCGACCACGTTCGAGGAGGCAGTGGACGCCTGGCGGAGGCTACAGGCGCTGCTGGCATCGCCGGTCGAGGAAGATGAGGGCATGGCGCTGGCTGCGCGCGCCGGGGGCTAAGCAGCCGCGCAAGCGATACGGCTATCCGGCTGCGCTGCGTGTCCTTTAAGGGCGCGACAAAGATTCGCTGGCGCGCTCAAGGGCGTTGTTCAGCGACAAGACGGATAAGACAGCGATGAATATTTGTAAAAGGATCACCACGCAGATACACACAATTCCCAGCCCCAGCGTCAATGCACTTAGGAGGAAGATAGCCGCGTAGCTGCCCCAGATCACGACCAGCCCGGTCAGTAACAGGATGAGGCCAGTCGCTACCCTGCCGGCGTATAACCAGCCGATGCCGTATATGCCAAAGAATGCCGGCAGGATCTCCAACACGAGCGCGGTGCCTTTGTTCGGGATTGAGCTGCTCATGTCTTCGACGACTTTTCGGCGACGATCATATCTAGGACCGTAAA
>Ga0308415_1000852_pt1 | contig 13596 bp, 10 predicted proteins | sample HotsprSampleOS55_FD_203465 | JGI IMG/M metagenome (GOLD analysis project Ga0308415, IMG submission 203465) | Hot spring phototrophic mat microbial communities from Octopus Spring, Yellowstone National Park, Wyoming, United States - 20090730_OS55 ... | reverse complement strand
CCCGTGCCGTAGGTCATCAGCACATAGTCGGCGATATAGATGGGCACAGGCTCGTCGTTCACGGGGTTGACGGCGTATGCGCCCGTGAAGACGCCCGTGCGCTCACGCTCGGCGGACAGGCGCGTCGCCTCGTCCAAGCGGCGGGCGCGCTCGCGATACGCCTCCACCGCCGCACGCTGCTCTGGCGTCGTGATGACCTCCACCAGCGGATGCTCAGGCGCCAGCACCGCAAAAGTCATCCCGAACACCGTGTCGATGCGCGTGGTGAAGACGCGGAACTTCAGCTCGGGGCGTCCCTGAATCGCCATCTCGAACTCGACGCCCTCGCTGCGCCCGATCCAGTGGCGTTGCATCTGCTTGATGCCTTCGGGCCAGTCCAGTTCGTCCAAGTCGTGCAGCAGGCGGTCGGCGTAGGCGGTGATTTTGAAAAACCACTGCGGCATATCGCGCTTTTCGACCAGCGTGCCGCACCGCCAGCACTTGCCGCCTTCCACCTCTTCGTTCGCCAGCACGGTGCGGCATCGGGGGCACCAGTTGACGGGCGCGTTCGCGCGGTACGCCAGCCCGCGCTTGTAGAGTTGCAAAAACCACCACTGCGTCCACTTGTAGTAGTCGGGCTGGCTGGAGTTGATTTCGCGCTCCCAGTCGTAAGATAGCCCGATGAGGTTCATCTGCCGCTTGTAATTGGCGACATAGCGGGGCACGGTGTGTTTGGGGTGCGACCCTTTGTTGATGGCTTCGTTTTCGGCGGGCAGCCCGAAGGCGTCCCAGCCCATCGGGTGCAGCACATTGTAGCCGCGCATGCGCATCAGGCGCGCCAGCGCGTCGCACGGGATGTAGTTCCGACAGTGCCCGACCGATAGCCCGTCGCCCGACGGGTAGGGGAAAAACGCCAGCACATAGCACTTGGGCTTGTTGGGGTCGTCCTGCGTGCGGAACAGGCGCGCCGCTTGCCAGCGCTGCTGCCATTTCGGCTCGATCTGTTTGGGGTCGTATGCCTCCGTCATCGTCTGCCTATCACCTCGCGCGGGGCGAATTGTACCTGACGGCGGAAAGCGGGTATCCTTTTGTGCGCCTGTAAGTGCGGGAGTGAGTATGACGAGACGCCATCCGTTGTCGCCGATATTATTTCTGGTGCGCAACCCAGGGCGCAGCCTGCCGCTGACGCTGGTGCTGGCGTTGGCAGTGCTGACAATCGCCAGCGTGGTCGCCCTACTGAACTCCATCGACCGCACGATTCTGAAGATTTACGACTACAACCGCTACTTCGCGGCGATTACCCCGCGCGGCTCAAACAGGCTCAAGCCCGAACTGATGGAGCGTCTCAAGCAAGCGCCGTACTACGCGACCTCTTACGAGACGGTCGTCTGCTTTATGAACGCGGAGACCATCGTGGGCAAGATGCCGTTCGTGATTTTTGGGCTGGAGCAGGAGCAGATGCCGCTGCTTGCCGCGCGCTGTAGGCTCACCCTCAAAGAGGGGCGATACCCACTGCCTGGCGAGGCGGGCGTCGTGCTGTCCGAGCCATTGATGCGCAACAAGAACCTCAAACTCGGCGATGTGGTGCTGTCGCCGCTGATTCCTGACCAGTACGCGCCCGTGCCCGTGCGCGTGGTTGGTGTGCTAAAAGGCGACACATGGCTGGCAATCGGCTCGCTGGAGTTCATTCGGGACAACTTCTTCCCACCCACGCGCAACCTGCTGATATTCGCGACCGAGCCGCGTTATCAGCCGCGACTGGATGCTTGGCTACGCCAAACCTTCAAGGGCGAGCAGGCGCGCGTGTGGACTTACGCCGAACTGCAGGAAGAGACGCACCGCGCCTTCAAAAACCTCTACTTCATCACGGGGATTGTGGTGGTCGTCGTCGCTGTGATGCTGGCGACGATGACGGGGTTGCTGGCGAACATCTACTTTCAACAGCGGCTGGTGGAGTTCGGCTTACTGCAGGCGATAGGCTTTACGCGGCGCAGTTTGCTCGCGCGTGTGTCGATAGAGACCATCACGGTCGTCGCGTTGGGCTGGGTGCTGGGCGTACTCAGCACGATTGGTGTCCTGCTCTGGGCGAAGGTGCGCATCATGGAGCCGCGCGGGCTTTACTTAGAGCCGTTCGACCCGATTGCGTATTACTACACGCTGCCTGTGCCGCTGATGGTGCTGGCGTTCGCGCTCTTTACGATTGGCTGGCGGCTGCGCACTTTCGACCCCGTCGCGATTGTGGAGCGCAGAATCGTGTAGGCGCGCTGCCGCTAAATCTTGAAGTCGTTGGGCGTCAGGTTCGGGAAGGAATAGTCCGTGTAGACGCGCAGGGAGCGCGTGCCCTTCGCGTCAGCATACTCGATTCGCAGGGGCATCAGGTCGGCGCGTTCCACTACGAACACCACGCGCTGTACGACATCTTTCGGCGGCGCGAAGACGAGTTGGTAGCCGTTGCGTTGCCCCACCTGCACGCTCTTGACAGGCTCTGCCTTCGCTCCGCGAAACAGCCGCTGTAGGTCTTTCAGGATGTAGCCCAAGTCCGTTTCGAAAAAGCGCGCGATTTCGGGATCGTTCGGCTCGTACACGCGGTGGATGAGCCCCTTGCGGGCATGCACCTTCTTCTCCACATCGGGATTGTAGGTCAGCACCGCGCCGTTGCTGAACAGGTCGCGCTGAATGATGGTCATCTTGCGGTAGTGCGGCTGCAGGAACTCCAGCGTGTAGATTTGCTTGGCGCCGAGTTTGCCCGTTTTCTCGTCGCGCTCTTGGAACTCCCAAGTGTAGCGGTAGGCGCGCGTGCGGGCGACCTTCTGCGCGAACTGCTGCATCAGTTGCTGTGGGGTTGGCGTCTGCATGGCTCATACCTCTGGCGCAATGAACTGTTCTAAGTAGCGTTTGCCGATAAGAAAGCCCTCCTCGCGTCCGATAGCGGCGTCCTCGTGTTCGATAGATAGCACGCCGTTGTAGCCGACGCGCCGCAACGCGCCGATATATTCGCCCCAGCGCACGCTGCCCAGCCCAGGAATCACATAGCGCCACCAGCCGCTGCCCTGATTGCCGACATATTCCAGCCGCGCGCGCATAACTTCCGTGTCTTTCGCATGCGTGTGGAAAATGCGCGAGCCGAACAGGAACACCGCGTTGATGTAGTCAATCTGTTGCCAGAGCAAGTGCGACGGGTCGAAGTTCAGCCCGAAATTCGCGTGGGGCACGACCTCAAAAAGCCGCTGCCAGTGATCGAGTGCCTGAATGTTGGTGGCGAACCAGTTTTCGAGCGCGATATTGACCCCGCGCTCGCCCGCATACTCGCAGAGTGGGTGGAACACTTCGGCGCAGTCCTCTTCGATGGTCTGCATCTTGCTTTTGCCAGGCACGGGGTGCCCCGCGAGCGTGCAGACGACCTCCACGCCCAGCGCGTGCGCGATGTCGATGGCGCGTCGCACGCCGTCGTTGTTGCGCTTGCGCTCGTTCGGGTCAGGATGCGTGTTGTTCGTGTAGAACGCGACAGCGGACAAGCGCACGCCCGTGCGTTCCATCAGACGCTTCAGCCCGTCGATATTCGGGCTTTCTAAGTTCAGGTGCGGATGCTCGTACCCGCACGCCAGTTCCAGCGTTTTGAAGCCGTGCTTTTGCGCGAATTCGAAAACCTTCTCCAGCGGCTCGTTCGAAAACGGCGCGGTTAGGATGCCTACATGCATAGCACTGCAGAGATTCGCGACGCCTTTCGGAGTTCCTGTCGCCGAGCCGAAGTCCACAAAAAACGGCAGTTGAGGACCCCTCCCTAAGGTTTGGTAAGGGTACATCGCTTAGGTTCACTACACGCCGAGTGAGTGCGCTTTTTTGCCCTCACCCCCAGCCCCTCTCCCACGCTGTGGGAGAGGGGTGCAGGGGCGCACAGCGGGGCGCCCTCCCCCTCTCTCCCGCCGCGCGGCAGAGGGGGACACAGGGGGTGAGGGCAAAAAACTGCGCCTGCTCCCACGCACACACTGGGAAAAATCGCCCCTGCCTCGGAGACTCTGTGCCGAACCGCTGTACCCTTACCAGGAGAGGCTGCGGGAGTGGGGGGATTCTACACGCGCAGGAATTTGCGAACTTCGACGGCGCGGTCGGTATAATACCAATCGCCGCGCCAGACTTTACAAAAACGGCGAGTAGGTCGAATCCCCCCACTCCCGCGCCCTTTCCCCCCTTCGTAAGGGGGGAGAGGGTCGGGGTGAGGGGGGATTCGAGACCCGCCGCATTACAAACTTTGCTCGGACGATTGGTATTAGCAGCCTGAGGTATCCTTTGTAGCATGCCAGAAGGACGGCGTTGCGACATTCTGCTGCGGGGCGGAACCGTGTTCGACGGGCTGGGACACCCTGGCTTCTGCGCGGATGTGGCTATCACGGGCGAGCGGATAGTTGCCATCGGCGAGCTGGAGGGGTGGCAGGCGGGTATCGAGCTTTCTGTGGAAGGCTTGTGTGTTGCGCCTGGCTTTATCGACATCCACACCCACGCCGACTTCTCGCTAAACCACCACCCAGAGCAGCTCAGCGTGCTGTATCAGGGCGTCACGACGCAGGTCGGAGGCAACTGCGGTTTCGCGGTCGGGCAAATCGACGACAGCCCCCTGTTCCGCCAAGAGCAACGCTGGCTCAAACCGCACGGCGTCGAGATTAGGTGGCGGTCGTTCGACGAGTATCTGCGGATATTGGACGAGCTGGGGCTGGGTACGAACTACATCCCCCAGTGCGGGCACGGCACGGCGCGCAAGAAGGTCATGGGCTACGAGAAGCGTCCGCCCACGCATGCGGAACTGGACGCGATGCGCCAGGAGATTGCGTCGTGCTTCGAGGCGGGCGCGTTCGCTTTCACCACAGGGCTGGAGTATCCCCCCAACAGCTTCGCGGAGACGGAGGAGATTATCGCGCTGGCGAAAGTCGCGGCGCAGTACGGCGGGTTCTACGCGACGCACCTGCGCAGCGAGGGCGACCAGCTCATCGAGAGCGTGCAGGAGGCGTTGCGCATCGCGGAGGAAGCCGAGCTGCCGCTCCAACTGGCGCACCACAAGGCAGAAGGCAGGCACAACTGGGGTAAGGTGCATCAAACGCTGCAAATGGTCAGCGACGCCGTGGCGCACGGGCTGGATGTCACGCTGGATGTCTACCCCTACACGGCGTATCAAACCTCGCTGGCGGTCGCGTCGTTGCCCAGCTGGGCGTTAGACGGCGACCCCGACACGCTGCTCGCCCGCTTACGCGACCCCCACGAACGCGAACGCCTGATTCACGCTATGCGCGACGCGCAACCCGACTGGCACAGCACTGTCATCGGTAGCACGCCGCACAACCGCGAGTATCAGGGGTTGACGATTGCGGACGCGGCGCGGCTGGCGGGCAAGGACCCCGAAGTGTTTGTGCTGGACTTGCTGCTGGACGCAGGCGGGCATGTTGGCGTCGCGTGGTTCAACATGGCGGAGGACGACCTGCGCACGGTGCTGAAGTACCCCCTCACGATGGTCGCCTCCGACGGGGTGGGCACGGAACCCAGCAAGTACGCCGCGGAGCGACCCCACCCGCGCAGTTATGGCACTTTCCCGCGCGTGCTGGCAAAGTATGTGCGCGAGGAAGGACTGCTCAGCCTGGAAGAGGCGATTTTCAAGATGACGGGACTGCCCGCTGCGCGGCTTGGGCTGACCGATCGGGGCGTGCTGCAGGAGGGCGCGTATGCCGACATCGTGGTGTTCGACTTCGGCATCATCGAAGATCTGGCGGACTTCCAGAATCCACACCGGTTGGCGTTAGGGGTCGTCCACCTCTTGGTGAACGGGCGATTTGCGATTCGGGACGGCGCGTACACGGGCGCGCGGGCAGGGCGCGTGCTGCGCCGAAGGTAGCCTACTCCAGCTCGATGCCCCGCTGTCGCAACAACTCACGGACGCGCTCTAACTCTGCCTGCAGCTGCTCCGCGCGTGCCTCCGCACGCGCCTCACGCTCCTCCCGCGTCAACACCAACTGCCCATCCCCATCCCACAACCGCAACCACGACCACACACGACCACGATACTCCCCAACCCACACACCTAAATACGCACCCAATACCTCACTCCACAACCAACCCCGCTCGTTCGGTTCTATCCGCTCGTATCCACCCCCAGACAACCGATACCCCACCAACTCACCCACACGACGGTCAAACCAAAAATACTCGGGCACACGAAACACTTTCGCGTAAAACCCCACATTCTTGTCCACATCCTTCCTGCGCGTAGAACTGGAAATAAACTCCACCACCAAGTCGGGATACCGACCGTCCTCCTCCCACACCACCCAACTCTCGCGCGGCTTCGTGCCGTCTACATCCTTCACAAGGAAAAAGTCAGGACCCTTGAAGCGGGGCTTCTTTTTGACAGTTTCGCCTTCGACATACTCCTCGATCTCTTTGGCTTGTTGGACGCTGTAGTAGATGAACATATTGCCGCCGCAGAAGTAGTGTGTGGGTGCGCCGAGGTGGTTGCGGACGAGTTCGTCGAGGAGCGAGATGCTGACGACATGCCAATCCGATTCCATTCGGTCTCCGTCTCCTGTGGGGAGTTTGAGTGATTGGAGTTGCTGAAGCGACGCTTGGATGTGTTCGGCAATCGGAAGGGGTTCCGCTTGCCGTTTTTGGCGTCTGGTGCGTTTGGGTTTGGTAGTGGCAATCTGCGTCGCCATCGTGCGTAGATTATACCTTACCGCAGACCGCGCGCCTCTTGTTGTAGGGCAAGCACGACGGCAAACACCGCGCACACGCTCACGCTGGCGACGACCGCCGTCGGCGCGCCCCACAGCTGCGCCAGCTTGCCAATCAGCAGCGAGGCGAACGGCGCAGGCGCATTAATCGCCCAAGTATGCAGCGAGACGACCCGCCCGCGCAAGTAATCGGGCGCGGCGGTCTGCAGCGCGGTATTCGTGCTGACCAACTGCATGATGCCGAACATGCCCGCCAGCATCAGCAACCCCTTCGCTGCAAGCGGATGCGTGGTCAGCGCGAAGCCCATCACGCTCCACGCGAAGCCGTCCGCCGCGAGGATCACCAGCCAGCCACGCGGGATCTCGCCGCTGAGCCGTGCCGTCAGCAGCAGCCCTACCAGCGACCCCGCCCCCGCGAAGGTATACAACTGTCCCAGCCCCGTCTTGCCTACCTGCAGCACCTCCGCCGCGAACACAGGCAACAGCACCAGATACGACAGCCCGAAGGTGCTGAGCACCAGCACATTCAGCCATAGGAGCATCAGCCCGCGCCGCGCCCGCACGAACTCCACCCCCTCACGCAGCGACTGCAGGATGCCCGTCGACGCGCGCCCGTCCATGCTGGGCTGAATACGCAAGCTCAACAGCGCAAGCAGTATCGCTGAGAAGCTGAGCGCATTCACCAGAAAACACGGCGCTGCGCCCACCCACTCCAGCAACAGCCCGCCAATCGCAGGACCCAGAATGCGCGCCGTGTGGAACGCCGCCGCGTTCAGCGCAATCCCGTTCGCCAAGTCCGCGCGCGGCACAAGGTGCGCCACCAGCGACTGGCGCGTCGGCAAATCTACCGTCAGCACCAGCCCGTTCAGCAGCGCAAGCGCCAAGATGTATTCGTAGCGGATTGTCCCCGTGTAGGTCAGCAGCGCAAGCGCGAGCGCGCTGAGCGCAAACAAACTCTGCGTGATGAGCAAAATATTCCGACGGTTCCAGCGGTCGGCGAGCGCGCCTCCCACAGGCGCAAGGAACAGCATCGGCACGCCGCTCACAAAGCCCACCATGCCCAGCAGGAACTCCGAGCGCGTCAACTCGTACACCAGCCAACTCTGCGCGACATTCTGAATCCACGAGCCGACGAACGACAAGAACGCGCCCACCCAGTACCTGCGAAAGGCGGGCGAGCGCATCGCCTGAAAAGTGCTACCCCGACGAACCCCTGAAGACGCCGATTCCGAGACTTCCGTTTCCAACGACGCTTTCGACACGCTGTTCGACGACTGGTATAGCCTTCCCACATACTGTGGATTGCTGACTCGGCTAGCGCAAGGTCGCCATTTCGCCGTACAGCCCCCACAGCGGCCAATCGCCCGTCCAAGTGGGCTGCTCGCTGATTGTCCATGCCATTCCCCCTGGAAATGCATTCAGCGGACTCGGACGATACTGCTGGCTGTTGGGACACTTGGCAAGGAACTCGCGCACATTCATCCACTTCGCATGCCCGTCCACATAAGTGATGATTAAGCCGTCCATGTGCGGCGCGTTGTTCTTGTTCACGGGGTTATTGACGCCGTTCGGGTAGAACCAGTTTTCCCATAGGTGGCGGTGCGCCATCGGATAGGCGGTCTGGATCGGCTGCGGACCGAACACATAGTGGCGCGTTCCGGGGAAGCGGTCTTCCATGAGGATCATGGTCTCCGCAGGTCGTTGCACGCCCGCCATCGTGCCGCCAAGGAACGAGTTGCGGATTTGCTGCGCGTTCCCCGTGCGGTTCCAGGTGTTCAACGCGCCTGTGACATGGAGGGCGAGCGAGTAGCCACCGTCAAAGATCTCGGCATGCTGTTCCCAGGCTTGTCGATCGTAGGGACGGCTGGGGCAGAAGAAGATTTGAATGTTTTTCACATACGGATAGATCCAGTATTGCCACTTGTAGTGATTGACACGCTGTCCGTAGGGACCACTGCAGCCAACGGCGTTGGGTTGATACGGGACTCGAGCAGGGGCGATACAATCGTCGTTGCGCGGGAAAGTTTCGTCCCAGTCATTCACATACATCGTAATGCCAAGCCCTATTTGTTTACAGTTGCTCAAACACGAGGTCTGTCGCGCTTTCTCGCGCGCTTGGGCGAACACAGGGAACAGGATGGCTGCCAGGATCGCGATAATCGCAATCACGACCAGAAGCTCAATCAGCGTAAAGCCGTGCCGTCGCATAGTCGCATGAACCTCCTGCCCAAAGTATACCCCACGCAATTGTTAAGACGCCGTTAAGGAGCCTGTTGCGTGGATAGCCTTGTCTAAAGCTCGAGAGAAATTCGCAGAAGCAAAAAGCCCTGCGCCTTTTGAGCGTAGGGCTTGCGCAGGGGGCTACAACCACTTATCGCTCAGCCCCTGTTATTCCTCAACGCTTCAATCAGTTCGGGCACTACTTGGTATAGGTCAGCGACCAGCCCGTAGTCCGCCACCTGAAAGATGGGTGCTTCGGGGTCGATGTTGATGGCGACGATGACTTTGGAGTCCTTCATACCCGCCAAGTGCTGTACGGAGCCTGAGACGGCGACAGCGATGTAGAGTTCGGGCGCGACGGTTTTGCCCGTTTGCCCGACTTGCAGCTCGTTAGGCGCGATGCCCGAATCGACTGCCGCGCGGGTCGCGCCGACTGCGCCGCCCAGCACATCCGCCAGCCCGCCGATATACTTCTCGAAGGTCTCCGGGTCTTTGAGTGGACGCCCGCCCGAGACGACGACGCGGGCTTGCGTGAGGTCGGGGCGACCACCGCTGCCGCCTTGCAGGCTTATCCATTCCGAGCGGGTCGGGATGTTGGTCGGGGCTTCGGCGGCTTGCACGGGCGACTCCGCGCCTTTCAGTTCGGGCTTGCCCCACGCAGGACCGCGCACGGTTATCACGACGGGAGCGCCCTCCACCTCAAAGGTGCCGATGAGGTTCGCCGAATAGATGGGGCGCTTAGCAACCAACTTGCCGTCTGCTTGCTCCAGCGCGATGATGTCGCTCAGCATGGGGGCGTCCAGCAGTCCCGCGACGCGCGCCAGCACATCGCGGCTGAAGGTGGTGGTCGTGGCGACGATGGCGTCCGCGCCGAGTTGCCGCGCGTAGTGGGCGACCACAGGCGCGTAGCGCTCCGCCAACGGCTTCGCCAGCGCAGAGTGGTTTACGGTCAACACTGCCTGCGCACCGTAGCCTGTGAGCGTCTCCACACACTGCAAGTTGTCGCCAATCGCCAGCACCGTGAAAGCGTCGGGCGACTTCTGCTGCGCAAACGCGATTGCGGGCAGGCTCTTTTCCGAGACGCGCCCGCCGTCCGTTTCTGCCAATACCAGTATCTTCATCGCTAAACCTCCTTAGATGACGCGCGCCTCGTCGCGTAGCAGGCGCACCAGTTCCTGCACATCGTTTACGCGCTTGCCCGCCTTGCGTGCAGGGGGAGCTTCCACCCGCGTTAGGCGCACACGCGCGCGGGGCTGCACGCCCAAGTCCGCGGGTGTCAGCGTCTCCAGCGGCTTGCTGCGCGCGCGCACGATGCCCGTCAAGGCGACATAACGCGGCTCGTTGAGACGCAAATCCGCCGTGATGATGGCAGGCAAGGGCACTTTGATTGTCTCGATGCCGTTGTCTGTCTCGCGCGCAACGGTCGCCGAGCCGTTCTCGACGGTGATTTTCGAGGCGAAGGTCGCCTGCGGCAGGTCTAACAGCGCCGCCAACATCTGCCCGACTTGGTTTTCGTCCATATCGATGGCTTGCTTGCCCATCAGCATAAGGTTTGGCTGCTCGCGCCTGAAAACAGCAGCGAGGATTTTGGCGACGCTGGGCGCGTCGAGGGGGTCGTCGGTCTGCACCAATATCGCGCGGTCTGCGCCCATCGCCAGCGCCGTGCGCAACTGCTCCTGCGACTCTGCGCTTCCGACGGAGACAGCAACGACTTCGGTGGCTTTCCCCGATTCCTTTAGGCGAATCGCCTCCTCTAAGGCAATCTCATCGAAGGGGTTGACTGCCATCTGCAGCCCGTCGCGGTTGATGTCGGTTCCTGAAGCGTTCGGGCTAATCTTCGCATACGGGTCAGGCACACGCTTGACGGAAACTAATATCTTCATCGATAGCTTGCCTCCTCGCGGGAGATTATACCCAAGCGGAGCGGAATTTGACTTGTTGTTCGAAAAGTGAGTCCATGTCTCGCTCTTATCGCGCCAGAGGCAGCACTTAGCGCGGTTCCCCTTGCCCGCCGTGTGAGCAAGGGGAACCGCGTTCACAAGCGATGGGACGCTGCGCGCTATGCTGCGCGCGGCAACTCAACAACCTCGCCGACGCTCTGCGCAGGCGACGAGCCGTTCTCGCCCAGCTTGAACCGCTGAATCTGCGCGATCAAGCCGCGCACCGACTCGCCCATCTGCGCCATCTCGGCGTTCAACTGCTGAATCTCCGACACCTGCTGCTGCACCGACGACGACACCTGCTGCGAACCCGAAGCCACCTGCTGCGACACCGAAGCCGTCTGCGACAACACGCCCGCCAAACTGTCCACCGACGCCGACACCTCCTGCGTACTCGCGCTCGACTGCTGCGCAATCGCCGCTATCTGCTGCAACGCCGTCGTCGTCATCTCCGCGCTGGCAAGCATCTCCTCCGACGCCGCGCTGGACTCTTGGGCTATCGCCGCAATCTGCTCAATCTCCTGCAGCGTCGAGTCGGTCGTCGCCTGCACCGCACGCATCGAGTCCGCTGAACGCGCTACCTGCTGCGCAATCGTCTCCACCGACTGGATAATCGCGCCCAAGCCTTGCGCCACTTCGGTGGAGACCTGTGCGCCCTGTTGCACGGCGTCGAGGCTCTGCTCCATCGCCTGCACGGTCTGCTCGGTCTTGGCAAGCACCTGCTGGATGATGGACTGGATTTCGCGCGTGGCGTTCGCGCTGCGCTCGGCAAGACGGCGCACCTCTTCGGCAACGACCGCAAACCCGCGCCCCGCCTCGCCCGCGCGCGCCGCTTCAATCGCGGCGTTCAAGGCGAGCAGGTTCGTCTGGCGGGCGATTTCCTCAATCGTCTGCAAAATCCCGCCGATGGAGGCGGACATCTGCGCCAGCTCCTGCAGTTCTTGGGCGACCTGTCGGGTCTGCTCGTCGATGCTGGTCATCACGCTTTGGGAGAGTTGGAGCGCAGTGCGTCCCTGTTCGGCGGCTTGGGCAGCGTGGGTGGTGGACTGTTGCGCCTGTTGGAGCTGGTCGAATGCGGCGCGGATGTTCGCGGCGATGGCGTTCATCTTCTCGACGCCCGTGCTGGCGGCTTGTGCGGTCTGTTCGGCGCCTTGGGCGACCTCACGCACGACGCGGGCGACCTCGTTCATTTGTCGGACGCCGTTTTCGGAGGCGTGTGCGGTTTGCTGGGCGCCGCGGGCGACCTCTTGGGCGGCTTGCTGGAGCTGGGTGAGGGCGTAGGTGGCGTTTTGGGCTTCGCTGGCGATGCGGCTCACCCCGCGCGCCGAGTCGTCGACCGCAACGCCCACGCTATCGACACTCTGCGCAATCTGTCCGAAGCGAGTCACAACCGCATCCACTTGGCTGGCGACCTGTCCTGCGGTAGAGTTCGCTTGCGTCAGCACCTCACGCAGGGCGCGGATGGCGGTGTTGATGCTCTGGGCGAGTTGGCTCATCTCGTCTTTGCCCGACACGGGCACTTGGACGGTGAGGTCGCCCTGTGCGATTTGTTGGGCAGCTTGCTGCGTCGCCCGCACTGTGCGGATAATCTGCCGCGCAATCAGCGCGCTGAAGGCTATCAGCACAGCAAGAGTGAACAGGAAGACTATCAGCATGACCTTGCTCCGTGCCTTAATAGCGCCAATTGCCGATTGCTCCGTGTTTTGCGCACGCTCCTTTAGTCGGGCGATGCTTCTCTCGTACAGTGGTTCAGTGGCGTCGATAGCTGCCAATATCTCTTTCACGACCTTCGGGTCTGTGACCGCCTTCCAGTCGTTGCGTTCGAAGGCAGGCTCGAACTTCGTCTCCAGAAGTTGCAGATAACGCTTCACCTCTGGCGTCTCAAAGGGCAGCATGCCATAGACTTCTGTCTCTGGCTGCCACTTCTCGACGATCTTAGTGAACGCTTCGCGTTGCGCTTTGTATTTTGTATAGAGCCGACGCGCGTGATCGTAATCCCCGATAGCGACATCATTCACTATCTTGCGATAGAACCAATCGACCATCAGTAGATTACCGTCAGGCGGCAACACGTCAGCAACAGCGTCTTGAGCCTTAAAGATAGATACATACAGCGAACCTCCGATTTTCACGGTCTCCAGCGTCGTGTAAGCTACCCATCCGAACAAGCTGATACCGACCACACCAACGCCGACAATCAATCCCATCTTCGCCTTCAGGCTGATGTTGTTGAGCCAACTCATCGTCTGCCTCCTGTTGTATAGCGTGGCTATATTGTCGGCGTGGAGTGTAGGGAACTGGAGTCGTGTGCCAACCCTATTTCGCCTCGCCGCGAGTCTATTCCATGCGCTCACGAGTCAATCCCCTGCGGACGCGAGTCTATTCAGTTCGGACGCGAGTCTGTTCCCTATCACAGGCGGCTCGATACCAATCGCTGAGCCAAAGTTCATAATTCCCCCCTCCGTGAGGTTCCCCCCCCGCTTCGCGAGGGGAACCGCGCCGCGCGCCCAGTCGGTTCTCCCTGCCCGCAGGGGGAACCTTAAGGAGCTGGTAAGGGTACATCGCTTAGGTTCACTGCACGCCGAGTGAGCGCGCTTTTTTGCCCTCACCCCCAGCCCCTCTCCTACACAGTGGGAGAGGGGAGCCGCGCGCCAACGCTTTTGGAGTGCTGAAGCGTCAGCTTCAGCGTCGGGCGGAAGCTCCGCTTCCGCACTCCATATCCCCCTCTCCCGCCGCGCGGGAGA
>Ga0308415_1000849_pt1 | contig 13602 bp, 12 predicted proteins | sample HotsprSampleOS55_FD_203465 | JGI IMG/M metagenome (GOLD analysis project Ga0308415, IMG submission 203465) | Hot spring phototrophic mat microbial communities from Octopus Spring, Yellowstone National Park, Wyoming, United States - 20090730_OS55 ... | reverse complement strand
ATGGCATGCCGGCCCACCCGGCAAAACTGATGCACCCCGGTGAAGGCGCCGATGACCGCCCAATCGCCGACCTCGACATGCCCGCCGATGGTGACGCCGTTGGCCAGCACCACGTGGCTGCCGATGCGCGCATCGTGCGCCACATGCACGTAGGCCATCAGCAGGTTGTCGTCGCCGATCGAGGTCACCAGGCCGCCGCCGGCGGTCCCGCGGTGAATGGTGACGAACTCGCGAATCCGGTTGCGATGACCGATGCGGGTCTCGGCTCGCTCTCCCTTGTACTTGAGATCCTGCGAAGCAACCCCCACCGTCGAATAGGGGAAGAAGAGATTGTCTTCGCCGATCCAGGTCGGACCCTCCAGATAGACGTGCGCCATCAGGCGCGTGCGCGGGCCGATCTCCACCTCAGCGCCGACAATCGAGTAGGGCCCGATCTCGGCCGTCTCGGCGATGCGAGCCGCCGGATCGACGATCGCGGTCGGATGAATTCCCATTAAAGAGTCTGCTGAGCCGGGACCGCCTCGAGCTCGGATTTCGGCGCCGGTTTGTCGGCGAGTTTGCACATGACCGCGGCCTCGGCCACCACCACCCCGTCCACTGTGGCCGTGCCGTGCATCTTGGCGACGCTCGTCTTCCACTTGTCGACGATCATCTCGATGCGGAGCTGGTCGCCCGGCACCACCGGCTTGCGGAACTTGGCCTCCTCGACCGAGGCCAGCAGCACGAGCTTCTTGTCCCGGTCCTCCAGCTTGCGCAGCACGAGCACCCCGGCCACCTGCGCCATCGCCTCGATGATCAGCACCCCGGGCATGACGGGGAAGTCCGGAAAGTGGCCGATGAAGAACGGCTCGTTGCCGGTGACGTTCTTGATGCCGACGATGCGGTCGGGCTCGAGCTCGATGATCCGGTCCACCAGGAGCATCGGATAGCGGTGCGGAAGGATGTTGCGGATCTCCAGAATGTCCAGAACGGGCATGGGGTGTGGCTATTATAACAGGCGATGGATCCGCTGCTCGATTTTGCGCGCCGGCGCCTGGAGGCGGCCGTCGGCCTGATTCGCGAGCTGGTGGAGTGCGAATCGCCGAGCGATGATGCGGCGGCGCTCGACCGAATGGCGGACCTGCTGGCCGAACGGCTGGCGCCGCTGGCGCGCGTCAAGAAAACCCCCGGCGGGCACCTGCTGGCCGAGATGCGCCTGCCGGGCGGCCGCCAAGAGGGTGCCGTCTTGGTGCTCGGCCACTTCGATACGGTTTGGCCGGTTGGCGCCCTCAAGGAGATGCCCTGGCGGCGAAGCCGGGACCGCCTGTTCGGACCCGGCGTGCTCGACATGAAGGCGGGCATCGCAATCTTCCTCGAAGCGGTCGCCGCCCTGCGGGAGCTCGAGCGGCCGGTGAGGCGGCGCGTACGGTTGCTGCTCACCCGCGACGAGGAGACCGGCAGCGCCACCTCACGCGAGCTGATCGAGGAGCTGGCGCGGGCGAGCCGAGCAGCGCTGGTGCTCGAGCCCGCCACAGGCTTGGAGGGGAAACTGAAGACCGCGCGCAAGGGCGTGGGCACCTACCAGTTGCTGGTGAAGGGCAAGGCGGCGCATGCCGGCGTCAATCCGCAAGAAGGCGCCAGCGCCATCGTCGAGCTGGTGCGGCAGATCGAGCGACTCGCCGGCTGGAACGATTCCAGGCGCGGCACGACGCTGAATCCGGGCGTCATCGCCGGAGGCACGCGCTCGAATGTCGTGGCCGCCGAAGCCCGCGCCGAGATCGACGTCCGCGTCGTCCGCCTGCGCGACGCGGCCGCGCTCGACCGCAGGCTGCGCCGCCTGCGCCCGTTCGACAGGCGCTGCACGCTCAGCGTGAGCGGTGGATTGAACCGGCCGCCGATGGAGCGCACTCCAGGCGGGGTTCGCCTTTTCCGGCTGGCGCAGCGCCTCGGCCGCGAGCTCGGTCTCGAGCTCGAGGAATCGATGACTGGCGGTGGCTCCGACGGCAACTTCACTGCCGCCGTCGGCACGCCGACGCTCGACGGGCTCGGCGCGGTCGGCGAAGGCGCTCACGCCTTGCATGAGAGCGTGCTCGTTGACCGCATTCCCGAGCGCACGGCTCTGCTGGCCAAACTTCTCGAGGCCGTGTAGACTCGTCACCATGGTTCCGCGTCGAATCCGCGTTTTTCTTCTCGCCGGCGCCGCGTGCCTGGCCCAGGGCCGGCGCAGCGTCTTCATGATCACGGACGCCGAGGGCGTCGCCGGCGTTTGCCGCCAGGAACAGACCGAACCGACAAACGCCGAGATGCAGCGGCTGCTCACGGGCGAGATCAACGCCGCGGTGCGCGGTTTCCTGGCGGCCGGCGCCGAGGAGGTGATCGTCTGGGACGGGCACGGCGGCAGCCGGACGCTCTCGGCGCTGACGATTCACCCCCGCTCCCGCCTCATCCACGGATCGCTCGGCCCCACCATGCTGATGGAGCGCGGCTTCGCCGCTTTGGCCTTCGTCGGCCAGCACGCCCGCGCCAACCGCGCCGCTGCGGTGATGGCGCACAGCTACAGCTCGCTCGGCATCCAGCGGCTTCTTTTGAACGGCAAGGAGGTGGGCGAGATCGAAACGCGGGCGGCGCTGGCGGGCTGGTTCGGCGTCCCGGTCATCCTCCTCACCGGAGACCAGGCCGCGGCGGAGGATTTGAAGGCCATCGTCCCCAACGCCGAACTCGCCGTGGTCAAGGAGTCCTTGGGCTACTATGCCTGCATCTCTTTGTCCGCGGAGGCGGCTCAGGAAATGATCGAGAAGGCCGCCGCGCGCGCCTGGAGCCGGCGCGGTGAGATCAAACCGTACAAGATCGAGGGCCCGGTCACCATCGACGTCGAGTACACCACGCGCAGCACGCTGTTCCCCCTGGCGGCGTTGCCTCCGGGCGTCGAGCGCCTGGACGCTCGCACCTTGCGCTACCGGGGCAAGGACTTCCTCGAAGCCTGGACGCGCTGGCAGACGCGTTAGCAGCGGCCGAAGCGATCCGGCGCCGGGTCGCCGGCTACAGGGCGGGCACCTCGGTCGAGCTCAGCACGTCGATGGCGGCGCGACAAAAGGCCGGCAGGTCGTCGGGCTTGCGCGAGGTCACGAGGTTGTGGTCGACCACCACCTCGGCGTCCTCCCAAAGGGCCCCCGCGTTCACCATGTCGTCCTTGATCGCAAAGAAGGAGGTCACGTGTCGGCCGCGGAGCATGCCGTGAGCCGAGCACAGCACCCAGCCGGCGTGGCAGATGGCGGCAACGAGCTTTCCTTGCGCGTTCATGTCGGCGACGAACCGGTTGGCGGCGGCATGACGCCGGATGTGATCCGGAGCATACCCGCCGGGGATGACCACGCCGTCGAAGTCGGCCGCCTTGAGGTCGGCGAAGGCGACGTCCGCCCTGGCCGGATAGCCGTACTTGCTCGGATAGGTGGCGCCGGCCTCCGGTCCGGCCAAAACGACTTCCGCGCCGGCCTCTCGGAAACGATAATAGGGGTACCAGACCTCGAGTTCCTGGTAGAGCTGGTCCACCAGAACGACGATGCGCTTGCCCTTGAGCTCCATATCTGGCATTGTACGCGGGGAGGGAGCTTGGCCGGGGGCGGCCGGCGCCGCGCCATCTCTCTGTCGACAGTTGTATAGTGTCATCGAATGCGCCTGAGTCGCCGCCTCGCCCTCGTCGCCAGCCTCCAATTCGGCCTCTCCTCCCGCTTCGACTGCCACGTCTGGGCCCTCCAGGCGCCCGGCGGCGTCATTCTCATCGACGCCGGTTCCGGCCTGGCCAACGACGCCCTGCTGGCGAATCTTGAGCTGGATCTGGGAACCCGGCAGGTCGCCGCCATCCTCCTCACCCACTCCCATCCCGACCATGCTTTGGGAGCCGCGCCTTTGCGCGAACTCACCGAATGCACCGTCTGGACGCCCGAGCCCGCCCGCCGCTCGATCGAAGAGGCCGACGAGGAAGGCTCCGGACTGGCCCGCGCGCGCAAGTTGGGTTTCTACCCGGCCGAGCTCCGCATGCGGCCCTGCCCGGTTCAGCGCGGCTTCACCCACACCGAACGGTTCACCGTAGCCGGCCAGGAGTTTTGCGCCATCCACGTCCGCGGCCACAGCGAGGACAGCTTCTGCCTGTTGACCGAAGTTGACGGTGTGCGTGCGCTGTTTTCCGGTGACGTAATCTTCTATGGCGGCGTGCTCGGCCTGATCAATGCCCCGGGCAGCACCCTCGAAGGCTATCGCTCCGACCTGCCCCGCCTGGAGGGTTTGGACGTCGAAGCGTTGCTGCCCGGCCACGGGCTGTTCACGCTGCGCGGCGGCCAGCGGCACATCGACTGCGCCCTCGAGCAACTCAGCCGCAATTTCGTCCCCCGCATGATTGGGCAGGGGGATCTGATCTTTTAGTCGACGGAAAGGGACGCGATGGTTCCTAGCAGAGTGCTTCATCGGTTGCGCAGCGGCGGCTTCGTCCGGCTTACTTCGATCTGCCGGGTCACCGAACCGTGGTTGGCGGAGCTGGTGGGACGCCTGGGCTTCGACGGGGTCTGGTATGACCTGGAACACCGCACGGCGCCGGAGTCGAGCGCCGAAGCCATCGCCGTGGCTTGCCGCGCCTCGGGCTGTGACCTGATGGTGCGCGTGCGCAAGTCCGACTACGGCATGCCGATGCGCATGCTCGAGATCGGCGCCAACGGCCTGATGGTGCCGCACATGCGCAGCGCCGCCGAAGCACGCCGGTGGGTGGACTGGTGCCGGTTCCCGCCGCTCGGCTCGCGCGGCTTTGATGGGGCAGGCGCCGACGCCGACTACATGCTGGCCGATCCGGCCGAGCACATCGCCCACGCCAACCATCAGGTCTTCCTGGCCTTTCAGGTCGAGGACCGCGCCGCCGTCGAAGCCATCGACGAAATCGCCGCCGTCGAGGGCTTTGACATTCTCTTCGTCGGTCCGGCCGACCTGTCGCTCAGCCTCGGCGTGCCGTTCGAGTGGGGACACCCCGAGCTCGCTCGGGCCATCCGGCGCGTGGCCGATGCCGCCGCGCGCTTCGGCAAATGGTGGGGGCTGCCGGTGGCCTCGCCCGAAGCCGCCCGGGAATACCTGCGCCTGGGCGCGCGCGTCCTGGCTTACGGCAGCGATCACGTGCTGCTGGTCGACGGCTACCGCCGCCTGTACGCGGAGCTTGCCGGTCTCGAACTCGCCTAGGACGCCCCGCCCGTGCGCCTGACCGGACTCGATCTTACGGTCATCGTCGCCTACCTGGCGTCGCTTTCCTTGCTGGGGCTGTATTTTTCCCGGCGACAGGTCTCGCGCGAGGAGTACTTGCTCGGCGGCCGCCGCATCCACTGGCTGCCGGCGGCCGGAAGCGTCGTCGCCACGCTCCTGTCGACGCTGACCTTCCTCTCCGTGCCCGGGGAGATGATCCGCTACGGGGTGGCCTACTTCACCGGCCTGCTGGGCTTGCCGCTCGCCATCCCGGCGGTGACGCGCATCCTGCTGCCGAAGTTGATGTCGCTCGGCATCACCAGCATGTACGAGTACCTCGAGCAGCGCTATGACGCCGGGTTGCGCCGTCTCGCTGCCGGCGTCTTCACGCTGCGGACGCTCGTCTGGATGGCCCTGGTCGTCTACAGTTGCAGCCTCGCCGTGGCGGAGATGACGGGTTGGGATCTCTACGGCACCATCGCCGTCACCGGACTGGTGACCACCTTCTATGCCGCCGCCGGCGGCCTGCGCACGGTGATCTGGACCGACAATCTGCAACTTCTGGTTCTGGCCGGCGGCGCCATCGCCATTCCCATCTCCGTGTGGACGCGCACCGGCGTGAGCCCCTCCGGCTGGTGGGAGCTCTTCTCCAGTGCCGGACGCACCGAGATTGAGCTGTTCAGCTTCGATCTGACCGTGCGGTTGACCGTCGTGGGCGCCATGCTGTCGCAGTTCTTCTGGAGCGCCTGCACGCAGGGCTCGGACCAGGTGGCCGTCCAGCGCTACCTGGCCACGCCGTCGCTGCGGGCAGCGCGGCGCACGGCCTGGGCCTACCTGGCGTTGAACTTGACGGTGGTGGCGCTGCTGGCCGTCTGCGGCCTGGCGCTGTTTGCCTTCTATTACCAGAGCTCGGGGCTCCCTCCGGCGGAGTTTCAACGCGAGTTCGCGCCGCGCGCCGACAGCCTGATGCCGCGATTCATCCTCGAGGAGCTGGCTGCCGGCGTCTCGGGGTTGCTGCTGGCGGCCCTGTTGGCGGCGGCGATGTCGAGCCTGAGTTCAGGGATCAACTCCGTGGCGGCGGTCGCCTCCGGGGACCTGGTGGGCCGCCGGGGCGCGGCGCGCGACGAGCGCGCCGCGCTGGGACTCGCCAAGGCGATCTCTGCGGCGGCAGGTGTAGCGGCGGTCAGCCTGGCCGCGCTCACCGCTTGGGCGGTGCGGCGCACCGACTGGAACCTGATCGACTTGAGCCAGAGGCTCAACCACATCTTCGTCGGGCCGCTGGCGGTTCTGTTCTTCGCCGGCCTGTTGCTGCCCGGGGTGGGGGTCGGTGCGGCTTTGGCGGGCTTTCTGATCGGGACGCTGTGGAGCGTGCTGGTGGCCTTCGGCTCGGGCTGGCTGGGGCTGGCGCAGCCGATCTCGTTCACCTGGCTGGTGCCGGGTTCTTTCGCGGCGGGCCTGGCGACGGCGGCGGCGTTGGGGGCCGTTTGCTCTTGCAAATCTGTCGACGGTATGACAAAATAGGGGCAGCCCTTTCGGAGGTCTTTCGATGAAGCACCGTCGCCTTTCCGGACTCCCGGCGGCCCTTCTGGCCGCCCTCGCCTGCCTTCCGGCGCCCGCGCAGAACACCTATCAGATCGACGGCATCGACAACCGCGAGAGCGGGCGCAATAGTTTCGCAGTGGCCGCCTCGGTGGAGGCGATCAGCGAGTTCCGAGTGCAGACGGGGCTGGCGCCGGCCGAGTTCGGCCGCGGCGGCGGCGTGATCATCAACGTGGCCACCCGCAGCGGCACCAATGAGTTCCACGGCTCTCTTTACGAGTTCTTGCGCAACGACAAGTTCGACGCACGGCCGTTTTTCGCCGACCGGGTGAACCCGCTCAAACGCAATCAGTTCGGCGGAGCGCTCGGCGGTCCGATCCGGCGCGACAAGCTCCTGTTCTTCGGCAACTACGAGGGCTTCCGCGAAGCGGCCACCGGCAACCCGCCCGTGGGGCGTGTGATGACCGAGGAGGAACGCCGCGGCCAGTTCGCCTCCGCCATCGTCGACCCGTTCAATAACCGCGCGCCGTTCCCCAACAACACCATCCCGCGCAGCCGCTTCAACTCGATCTCGGCGGGCATCGTCGAGCTGCTGCCGTTGCCGAACAATCCCCAGGATCCGCCGCGGAATTTCATCTTTAACAACGTCCCCTCGGGCCGCACGGATCGCGACTACGCCATGGGACGCGTCGACTATAACCTGGGTACGCGCGACACGCTTTACAGCCGCTATCTGTTCAACGAAGAGCGGCTGCGCACGCCCCCGACACTGCCACCGCCGGCGAACTCGGGCGGCCGGGACTTCCGGTTGCGCGCGCAGAGCGCGAACCTGCATTGGAACCGCGTGCTGACGCCAAACCTCGTCCAAAGCCTTACGCTCGGCTACACGCGGTACCGGAACCAGCTGGCCACGCTGAACTCGTTCCGGAGGGATCTGATCACGCCGCTCGGAATCACCAATACCATGGCGGCCACCGAGCCGCTGTTTTGGGCCGCCCCGAGCGTGAGCGTACCCGGCTACCTGTTTCCGGGCGAGGTGACGCCCAACTACCGCACGATGAACCAGTATCAGGTGCTCAACGGCCTGTTGTGGAATCGCGGCCGGCACACCGTCAAGTTCGGCGGCGAGGTGCGGAACATCCGCACCTGGATGTTTCACACCGGCGGCAACGGCAGCTTCGCGTTCGCTAACCGCTACACCAACGACAACCTCGCTGACTTTCTCCTGGGTTATGCCTCGACCGTTAGCAAGACAGCGCGGGCGACGCTATGGAACTCGCGGCTGAACTACGGCGCCCTTTACCTCCAAGACGACTGGAAACTCACCCGCCGGCTCACGCTGAACCTCGGCCTGCGCTACGAGGTGGAAAGCGCGCTCAAGCAGGCCGACAACGCCGGCCTGGGCTTCGACACGCGCACCGGCGAGATGCTGGTGTCGAACAAAGCCACCAACATCGCCGCCATCAAAGACTTTTATGTGCGCATCCGGCCGGACGTCAAGATCCGTTACATCGACGAGGACCGCCCCTACGACGCCGACACAAATAACCTCCAGCCGCGCATCGGCTTCGCCTACAATCTCTTCTCGCGGACGGTGCTGCGCGGCGGCTATGGCATCTACTTCGATGCCCCGCAGATGCCCTCGACAGCTTCCTCGAACGACTTCGCACCGAACACGCTCCGACCGATCTGGACCGCCGACCCGCGGACGCCGAGCCTCTCTTGGAACCCGGAGGGAGCGACGGCCGCCGAGGAGACGCTGCGCAATGCCCCGCTGACGCTGTTCCCTTTTCTGTCGCGAAGGTTCCGCTACGGCAAGATCCAGCAGTGGAACTTCAGCCTCCAGCAGCAGCTCAGCCGCACGCTGGTGATCGAGGCGCTCTATCAGGGCGCTGGCGGAGTCAACCTGCATGTGTTCGACAACATCAATTTTCGTGCCCCGGGTCCCGGCAACGTTCAAGCGCTGCTACCGTATCCGATGTTCGCCCGGATCCAAGCGATCGACGTCTGGGGCCGTAGTTGGTTCCACGGCCTCGGCCTGAAGGTGGAACAGCGCATGACACACGGGCTTTCCTACCTAATCGCTTACACCTGGTCGAAATCGCTCGATCTGGCCTCGACATTCAACCAGGCTCCACAATGGACCGATCCGTTCAACCGCCGCACCGCCCGAGGGCCTTCGGACTTCCATGCGCCACACCGCTTCTCGGCGGCTTATGAATACCGCTTCCCGATCGGGCAAGGCCGGCCCTGGTTGAGCGACCTGGGAGGCGCGGCCGGCAAGCTCGCAAGCGGCTGGGGCATCCGCGGCATGACGTTCTTTCAGACCGGGCTGCCGCAGTCGCCGTCGATGGCGCTGTCGCGCACGGGCATTTGCGCGGCGGCCTGCACCGCGCGGCCGGACCGGATCGGCAACGGTAATCTGCCCAAGAGTGTGCGCACGCTGGACCGCTTTTACGACATCAACGCCTTCCGGGTGCTCGCCGCCGGCGGCGCCGACCGCCGCGTGGGCAACGCCGGGCGCAACATCTTGGTGAGCGCCGGGGTCAACAACTTCGACTTGCAACTGTTCAAGGACACGGCCATTCGCGAAGGCCATACGCTCGAGGCGCGCTGGGAGCTGTTCAACGCTTTCAACCACACCCAGTGGGGCCCGGCGGGCGTGAACCTGGAAGCGCCGGCCTCCTTCGGAGTCATCACCAGCACGCGGGCGCCGCGCATCATGCAGTTCGTGCTGCGCTACGCTTTCTAGTCGCGATGACGCGACGCTCGCTCCTGTTGGCTTTTGCGGGCGGGGTGGCGCCGCGGGCCGGGCCTCTTTCGGGGAAGCCCGAGCCGGTCCTGCTGCTGCCGCCCGGCCCGGGTAATCCTCGGAACTCCGAGGGGGATTTCCTACAGCTGCGCGACGGCCGCCTCCTGTTTGCTTACACGCGCTTCGGCGGCGACGGCGAAGACCATGCTCCGGCCGAAATCGTCACCCGCTTCTCAAGCGACGGCGGGCAGACCTGGAGCGCCGAGGATCGGACGCTGGTGGCCGGCGAGGGAGCGCAAAACGTCATGAGCGTCTCCTTGCTGCGCTTGGCCGATGGCCGCATCGGCCTGTTCTGCCTGCGCAAGAACTCGCGCCTGGACTGTCAGGTGCTAGGCCGCTTCTCTTCCGACGAGGCGCGCACCTGGAGCAGTCCGTTGCTCTGCACGCCCGATCCGGGCTACTTCGTTATGAACAATGACCGCGGCGTTCAGCTCTCCTCCGGGCGCATCCTTCTGCCGGTGTCGCTGCACACCTTCGGCGGCCAGTTCACGTACCGGGGTGTGGCGATGTGTTACCTTTCTGACGACGGCGGCCGCACTTGGCGGCGTAGCCGCGACGTCGTCGAATGCCCGGACAGGGAGAGCCCGTCGGGCCTGCAAGAACCGGGCCTCATTGAACTCAACGACGGTCGGCTCATGATGTTCTGCCGAACCGATCTCGGTAGCCAGTACGTCGCATATTCAAGCGACGGCGGCGAGCGGTGGAGCGGCGCCCGCCCTTCGCCGCTGCTCTCGCCGCGTTCGCCCGCTTCGATCGAGCGCATCCCGAAGACCGGCGATCTTCTCGCTGTCTGGAACGACCATAGTCGCGTGCCGGAGCAGACTCGCCGCCGTGGGTTGCGCACGCCGCTCACGGTGGCGATTTCAAAAGACGAGGGCGGAAGCTGGATCCACCGCAAGCGCCTCGAAGAGTCGCCCGAGGGTTTCTATTGCTACACGGCGATCGAATTTGTCGACGACCACGTGTTGCTCGCCTACATGGCCGCCGACCAGGTGCCCGCCCGGCAAATCCGGATCACGATGCTGCGCCTACCGATTGAATTCCTCTACGCATGAGCCATGGCGATCGAGAGTCTCGTTGCGGATTTCAAACCCACCACGCTGCGCCAGGATATCGCCGAGCTGCTGGCTGAGGCCATTCTCACCGGCAAGTTGCGGCCGGGCGAGCGCCTGAACGAAAGCGCCCTGGCTCGCCAGCTCGGCGTCAGCCGGGCGCCCATCCGCGAGGCGTTACAGAAACTCGAGGAGCAGGGTCTGGTGGTGAACCGCCCGCGGCGCGGCATGTTCGTCGTCAGCCTGGACGAGGAGGAAGTGCAGAAGATCAACAGCTTGCGGCTGGTTCTGGAGGCCGAAGCGCTGCGCCTGGTCCGAGCACGAGCCACCCCGCAAATGCTACGGCGGCTGCAACGGATCGTCGAAAAGATGGAGCGCAGCGTTGCCACGGCAGCGATCGAAGCGGCGCAGCTGGACCTGACCTTCCACCGCACGCTCTGGAGCTACAGCGGCAATGAGTATCTGGAGAGGCTGCTGGTGAGCCTGACCGCCCCCCTGTTTGCCTATGCGGTCCTGACAAAACCGAAGGCCGAGAAGATGCGAATGATCCTGGACTCGCACCGCCCGCTTCTCGATTATGTGCTCGGCAAGGCTCAGCAAAGCGCCGAGGAGGTCATGCTCGCTCACCTCGCCTTGCGCTGGAGCGAGCCGGACCGCTTCGCTTCCCGCCGGCTTGCCTCCGGCGTCCGTTAAAGATCGCCGCTTCGAGGCCCGACAGCGAGTCCGGTGACGAGGAAGACGGGCTCGCCGGCCCTCACGCGGGGACAGGCGTGAATCAAAACAACAACGCCATCGCGAGGCGCAAAGTAGCGTTCCAGCACACGCCCCCACATATCCACTAACATCCCCAGGCACGCTCCCGCGGATACGGGCGACAGCAATTCGACCTCCGGCAGCAGGAAACCGTCCCGCCCCGCACGGACGCTCGTCTCGATATCGCCGTCGCCAAACAAGTGAAGTCGCGGGGCGGCTGGCTCCGGAGCGCCTGGCAGGATCCCCAGGTGCCGCATCAGGTTCAGTAGGCCCCGCTTGAAGACGGCCAGATCTTCCGCATCGATCCGTCCTGCTCCGCGGGCCTCGGTGTAGAGGAAGGGAATGCCGCGCGCTTTGGCCGCCGAAACGCTCCGTCCCGGCGGAGTGCGCGGGTGCGCCCACACGACGGGAGCGCCGAATGCGAAGGCGGCGCGCTCGGATCGTTCATCACCTGCCTCGTAGCCCACAAGGAGCGGCATCTCGAGGCTCGCTCCGGCGCTGTGGAGGTCCACATAGAACGAAGCCTGAGAGAGGATCGACTGGTCGAAGTGCCAGGCGAGGGCTTGTGAAGGCGAGCCGTCGCGGCGTCCGGGAAATTGGCGCGCCAAGTCGGCGCCGTCCAGCGGGGAGCGACGTGTTCCCTGCTCGAACGCCGGAACATTCAGCACCGGGACGGCGAGCAGGTCGCCCCGCATTATGTCGGGATCGAGTTCGCTGGCCAGTTCGACAAGGGCGCGCATGCCTTCGTACTCATCGCCGTGCACTCCGGCAGATACGGCGAGAACCGGCCCGGCGCTTCGTCCGCGCAAGAGCAGGACGGGAAAGCCCAAACGCTGCCCCCCGGCGACGAACTCAAGCTCGAGTTCGTGCCGCTCGCCAAGCGCGAAGGTCTCGATTCGAAACTCCTCGGCGCGCATTTCATTCGGCGGCGGAAAGCAGCCATTCGCGCGTGAAGCGCGCCCATCGTATGTCGCGGCCGCCGTCGGCGAGAGCTTCTTGCCAGACAGCGACGATCGTGCGGTCGGCCGCTTGGGTCAGCCCCGGGTAGGAGGCCTGCAAGCCGATCGGGTTGGCTAAAATCTTCGGCCGCGTGAAGCTGCGGCCGCCGTCGGCGCTCAAGGCGGCGGTGAGCGGGTGGCGGTGGATCGGCGAGTTGTTCCAGACGGCGATGATCTCGCCCGGAGCCTCCTCCAGGCGCCACAACGCGGTCGGCGTGTTGTGGCCGATGAGCGCGCTCGGCTTGGGCTCCGACCAGGTCACCCCGTAGTCCGTGCTCCGGCTTTCAAAGTGTCGGGAGCCGCCGGAACGGAGAATCATGAGGATTTCGCCGGGGGCGAGCTCGACGATCGAGGGCTCAGCCAGGCCGTTGGTCGCTCCCGGCGTCTGCTTCTCCAAGAAGGCCGTGAGATTGCCGTGAAGCGTCCACTTGATTCCGTCGCGCGATTTCAGCAGGCCACTCGCCAGAACCATCTCCCCTTCGGTGCGAGCAGCCATGCCCTGCTCGGCCCAAAGGTCCCAGGAGATGCCCATCGCGTAGGTGCCGTCGGAGAGCCGGATGGCGTTGTGCTGTTTACCTGGGGTGTACTGGCGCGGGATGAAGATCTCCTCGGGGGCGCTCCAGGTGGCGCCGTTGTCGGCGCTGCGCACCATGATGGTCCAGGCCTTGTCGATGGTGTTGGGGATCTTCACTCGCGTGGCGTAGACGAAGACCCGGCTGCCGTCGACGAGGATGTTGGGGTCGGCGTCGTTCATGCCAGGCTGATCGATCAGCAGGCGCGGAGCCGACCAGGTGCGCCCGCCGTCGGAGGAGAAGGAGGCCATGACGCGGCCGTCAGCGCTGTCGCGGGCATAGGCGCCGAAGACGCACAGCAGGCGCCCGTCGCCCAGCCGCGCCACCTGGGGGATGGTGTTGCGGAAGAAGGCGGCGCCGTCGGAGCGGATGACAGTGCCGGTTTCCAGCGCCGCGGCGGGCAGCAGGAGGCCGAGCAGACAGGAGATGAGACGCATGGAGCCAGAGTACAAATCTGTCGACAGATTGTCAAGTCAGTACGCCAGATATCCCCCGTCCACCACCAGCGTCGCCCCGGTGATGAACGACGCCGCCTCCGAAGCCAGAAAGGCCGCCGCCTCGCCCACCTCCTCGGGCCGGCCCCGTCGCCCCAGCGGCGTCACCCGGAGATAACGCCCCGACGCGCCCCTCGCCTGGAGGAAGGCGACGATGTCCGCATTCTGCGGCGTATCAATGTCACC
>Ga0308415_1000841_pt1 | contig 13660 bp, 9 predicted proteins | sample HotsprSampleOS55_FD_203465 | JGI IMG/M metagenome (GOLD analysis project Ga0308415, IMG submission 203465) | Hot spring phototrophic mat microbial communities from Octopus Spring, Yellowstone National Park, Wyoming, United States - 20090730_OS55 ... | reverse complement strand
GGTAAGGAGGCGCCTGCGGGACTTCAGGGCCTTCAAGCAGTCGTGCGCCAACAGTCGGAGTCGTTCGCGCTCGATGGGAGACAGCCCGTCGGGATCGAATCGGTACCGGTAATGGAGGTGCAAGATTTCGCGCAACTGCGGCGCTTGCACGGCCCAGGCGGCCTGGCTGCAGACCCGTTGGATCCAGGCAGCGGACGGTTCCTGAGGCTGGCGAGCCAGGCCACGGGCGGCCAGCCAGCGTTCCAGTTGGTAAAACTCGGAATCTTTTCCTGGCCATTCGGTGTTTTTTTGACTTGCGGCTTGAGCGCGGTTGCGGAGCCGGCCACTGCGCAGGAAGATCTGGAACAGCAGAATGGCCAGCGCGGGCGTTAGGAGCCAGAAGAGAATGGGACGCAAGGGGGTGTATCCCCACCAAATCAATGCCAGTTGGTAGCGGATCCAGCTCCAAGCGTCCTTGAGCCAGAGCCATCGGGGGTCCCGCGAGCGTTCCAAGGCCACCCAACTAGCCGGTGTGGTGTCGAAATCTTCCCATTGTTGGGTGGCTTGGTTCCAGACCTGGCACCAGGCATGGGCGTCCCGCTGGCGGACCACGTAACGTTGTCCGGCTCCCTCGTGGACCGCATAACCCACGGCATATCGGGCCGGGATGCCCAGATAGCGCAACAGGAGCACGGTGGCGGTGGCAAAGTATTCGCAATGCCCGGCCCGAGTCTCCAGGAGGAAACGGGCCAGGGGCTCTGGAGAGCGTCGCGTCCAATGGGGCTCGGGCTGCCATAAACGGTAAGTGAATTTTTCCCCGAAGAACCGGCTCACGACCCCACGGACCTCCGGCCAGGACCGGTCGACCAACCCCATCTCCTGGACCACCTGTTTCAGGGCCGGTTTCGCCCACTCGGGAATGATGAGGTCTTGTTTGGGGTCGGGAGGAGCTTCCCAAGTAGTTTCGGCGCCGTGTCCAGCCTCGAACACCACCAGGCCCGGTCCCGTGACGAACACTGCGCCGGCGCTGTTGCGTTCCACGCTGAATGCGGTCAATCGGCTGAGGTGATCCGTTCGAGGCGGCAAGGGCAACAACCCTGCGCGGGCCTCGTCTTTGCGGCCGCGCAGGCGCACGCCAATGCGGACCCGGTTCCGGCCGGTCGGATTTTGCACCAGGGGCCAGTACCCGCTGTCCGGGGGCGTTTCCGGTACGGGCACGAAGTCCGAGGCAGAAGTGCCAGCCTGCCATTCGTCCCCATGGAGAAGGCGGTACGTGGCCTCCCGCAGGTAGGCCGGGCGCGGTCCCTCTAACACTTCCAATCGTAGCACGATGCGGGTGGAAAGTTTCTGCGGGGCCAGTCCCTGCCAGGAGATGCGTGTGGCGCTGGGGGCCGACCCCCGGGCGTGCTGACGCAGGTTGCTCAACCAAGCACCGAGGGCCGTCGAACTACTCACATATTGCTGCAGCCGTGCAACCGCCAGCTGGCCGGCGAATCCTGCCCCGGCAGCGCCCAACAGGGCCAGACCCCAGACCCAGCCCGGGTAGCGTCTGGACCGTAACGGCCAGAGGGCCCAGGCCAACAGAGCCGCCATTCCCCAGTAGAACGTCAAATCCCCTGCGGGGCGCATGCAAGCGCCTGCCAGACATCCCCCGAAGTAGACATAGCCGGGGTGAAAGCGGATATCGGGCGGCAGCGGCAGGCCTGCCCGCTGCAACCGTTGTCGTCGACGTCGGACCAGCAGCGAGATGGTGCTGAGCGTCAGGCAGGGCCGCGAACTGTAGGCCTGGGCGGCCGCCAGGGGAAACATCAGCAGCGGCAACCATCGGAAAGTCGCAGCGGCGGTTTCCGTGGTTACCTGACTGGCACGACGTTGCTGGGTCAGGGTGGGTGATTCCAGCAGCTCACCGAAGGCGGAGGGACCTTCGTTGGATGTGAAGGCATAAGCCAACGCGCCCAGCAACAGTACCGAGCAGAGGGCCCAAATTCGCCGGAAATCTTCGTCGGACAACTCCCAACGCACCGGGAGCCAACGGGCGGATTCCAGCAGGACCGCCAGCAAGGCCGCCAGCCAAGGCAACCCCACCTGCCAGCCCCAGAACAGCAGGGCTGCTCCCAGCAGGAAGGGCGGCGGCTTGCGAACCTCGTTCATGGCATTCCTCAGCCTTCGTGCGCGAGGGTCCCACTCCCCGGCGGCTCGGCGCAACCCGTGGCTTTCTTCCCCGGGCCGGGTGGTGTGTACGCCCACGGCGCCGCGCTCTGCGTTTTGTCGCCAGCCAATTTCAGGCTGGATCGGGCCTTACGTCAACCGGGCCAATTGAGATTCCAACTGTTGCGGATCCAGCACCTGGAGCCGCTCGGGAGAAAATCGCAGCGGTCCCGGATCCACGGGCGCCGGCAGGGGGGCCAACGGGACAACCATCACCCGCACCGGCACCTCCAGCTGGACCAGCTTCTCGATGAATCGCTGTCGGGTCCTGTCCCAGCCCAGCAAGACACACACGCATCCGCTGACGCGGGGGGTGTGCTCCAACACCAGTTGTTCCAGGGTCTGGAACGGCCGGTCGCCGCAGGGCTGAACTGCGGCCAGGATTTCCAAGATCTGTTCCACATGGCCGACGCCACGTCCGGCGGTCACGCAATAGGCCTCCGGCCCCACGAACAAAAGATCCAGTAGTGACTCCTGTAACGGCAGCGAACAGGCCAACGAAGCAGCCACGGAGACAGCGGCCTCGAACGCTTCGTGGTGAGGCCAAGCCATGAAGGTGTCCAGCACCAGGGCATGACGCACGAAGAATTCGTCTTCAAACTCGCGGACGATGGGGCGGCCCACCTTGGCCCAACTACGCCAGTGAATGTGCCGGACCGGGTCGCCTCGGCGGTAGTCTCGCAGGCTGATGAACTCGTCACTTTGGCCCACTTGACTCGCCAGGGCCACCCCGCCCAGTTGGTAGCGCGGCTCCCCGGGCAGGGCCAGCGGCGGCACAAAATAACGCCGGGGTAGAACCACCAGCTTTTGCGGCACCCGCACCCGGCGGAGCACCCGCACTAGCCCCAACGGATCGGTGCGCGCCACCGCCAGTTCGTCCAGCTCCAAGAGACCGCGCCGCCACACGACCGCTTCCACCGTGGTGGCACCCGTTTCCCCAGGGGCCAGCGGCGGCAGCGCAGCCTCGTAAATTTGGGGCGGCAGGACCGGTGGTCTGTGGGGATCGGTCCGGCGCAAGGACAGGATTCGGCGCCACCGGAGTCGACGCCAGGCCCTCCGCTCGCGGGCAGTCCAGCGGGGCCCCACGATTTCCTCGATGACACTCAACCCGCGCTGGAAACGTCGGGTTCGGTTCCGCACACGCACCGTGTAACGAAACGGCAGACCCGCTGTGACGAATCGCGGCAGTTCCCTTTCCACCTCGAAATGTCCGCGCATCCACCCGGCTGTGGCGGCCGAGGCCAGCAACAGCCCAAACAACAGGGTGAAAGCCTGATAAGCCACCGAGTGTTCCGGGTCGAACCCAAGGGTGCCACTCAGCAGCATGGCCACCAGCAGAACCATGCCGGCGGGAGTGAACCGGAGCTGCAACCAACGCCGGAAACGGCGCGGGTTTTGCCGCAAACCGAGCAATGAGCGTGGTCTGGGGGGCATGGGGGTGTACAGTTGGAAGCGCGGAGCGGGTGAGTCCCGGGCCGCGACTCCTTCGGCTTCAGGCAGGTACCGGCACCCGCTTCAAGACCTCCTGAACCACCGCCACAGCCGTTCGGCCCGAAAACCGGGCCTGCGGATGCATAACTAACCGATGTGCCATCACCGGCACGGCCAGCTCCTGCACCTGATCCGGCGTGACAAAATCCAGGCCATCGAACAAAGCCAGCGCCTGCGCCGCTTTCATCAGCGCAATGGACGCGCGCGGGCTGGCTCCCAATTGGACCCCCTCGGCACTGCGCGTAGCACGGACCAGATCCACAATGTAGCGCTTGATTTCGTCGCTGATCCGGACCTGCTCCACCGCAGCCCGTAAGGCCCGGACCTCCTCCAAGCTGGCGCAAGGGCGCAGCTCGTCCAATGGATGGTTGTGCTGTTGGGCCGTCAGAATGGCCACTTCTTCCTCCGGCTGCACGTAACCGAGGGTGAACTGCATGGCAAACCGGTCCATCTGGGCTTCCGGCAGCGGATAGGTACCCCGAAACTCCACCGGGTTCTGCGTCGCAATCACAAAAAAAACATCCGGTAAATGCCGCCGCTCCCCCTCCACGCTGACCTGGCCTTCGCCCATGGCTTCCAACAGCGCAGATTGCGTTCGCGGTGACGCCCGGTTGATTTCGTCCGCCAGCAAAATGTGCGTGAAAATTGGCCCCTCATGGAAGTGAAACTGCTGGTCCAGTTGACTGAACACCGACACGCCCAGGATGTCCGACGGCAACAAATCGGGTGTAAACTGAATGCGCTTGAAGGTGGCGTCGATCGAGCGCGCCAACGCCTTGGCCAGGGTGGTCTTGCCCGTGCCTGGAAAGTCCTCCAGCAATACGTGCCCCCCGCTGGCAAACGCGGCCAGCAATTTCCGCGTAGCAGCCGCCTGGCCCTGCATCACCCGGGCAATGTTGGCCGAGATCCGTTCCACCACTTCCCGTGCGGCTGCCCACTCCGCCGGCAGCAGTGGTCGGGTCTCCAAGGTCCCGGAGGGGCTCGGCATGGAGGCTCCGCGCACCATTTGCTTGCTGCGCACTCTACTCTGGTCGCCTGCGGGAGGCGAACAAAAAAACCTTGTCCTTCACGGAACGAAGTGGCGATGCGCAGCCCAGCCGCATTTTGTCCGAACCGCCTTGGCGGGGAGGTTCAGGCTGCCCGCTGGCGATTTCTGCACCGCTCCACCTGTGCCTTCTTGGGGCGGTCCGGTGCAAATGGGCGACAGGGTCACCGGCCTGCCCCGTGCAGCAGAGCCAGCCGCATGGGGATTCGCGCGAGATGCACCCCGCTCGGCCGGTCTTCTCGGCCAAGCTTTGTCGGCCGGCGTGAAAGGCAGGGCGGCGTGGGTTGGACGAATCCTCGGGTGTGTTACGGAGCAGCTCGCCCTGCGCCGGATCCACCCGGAAACCTCAGCGGAACTTGCGCCTCGTCCGAGGCCATTACACGATGCAGGCATGTTTACGGGAATTGTCGAGGAGGCGGGTGAGGTGATGGAGGTGCGGCCCACGCCTCAGGCCATCGAGCTCACCGTGCGCGCTCAGAAGACCGGGCGTGGCCTCAAGGTGGGGGGCAGCCTGGCCGTCAATGGCTGTTGTTTGACGGCTGTATCCGTACGCCGCACCCGCGGCGGGGTCCTGGTCCGGTTCGATTTGTTGCAGGAGACTTGGCAGCGGACCAACCTGCAGTTTGCTAGCCCCGGCACCTTGGTGAACCTGGAACGTCCCTTGCGGGCGGGTGGTGAGTTCGGCGGCCATTTTGTTACCGGTCACATTGATGGGGTGGGCCGCATCACCCGCTGGGAACGGGCCGGGCAGGATCACGTGCTGGATATTGCCGCCCCCCCAGAAGTGATGCGTTACATCGTCTTCAAGGGGTCGGTGGCGGTCGACGGCATCAGTTTGACGGTCGCAGGTGTCCAAAAAGATGGATTCCGGATCTGGATCATCCCGCACACGTTCGAAGTGACCAACCTGAGACAGCGGCGTGTGGGCGACGCGGTCAATCTAGAGGCTGACCTCTTGGGCAAATACGTGGAAAAGTTCCTGCAGGCTCGTCAAACCCGACGCGCCACTTGAAGCTGACAGGGCAGGTTGGGCAGGTCCTTGGGCCCTGGCTGCGAGCCCTTCCGAGGCCGTGCCTTCTTCCTGCGACAATAGCGATCCCTGCAGCCGGTCGGTCGCATTTTGCTGGAACTTCTCGGCGCGGGTGCCGTGCGCGGGTGGCGCAGGTTGGCAACCGGCCGCGGCGCCGACTGCCAGTTGGCGGGCAGCGGGCCTCTTAGGGCAGTCGCAGATAGCCAATCCGCGGTACGGTCAACTGCCAGAGTCCATTCCAAGGCGGTTCCATCAAGATGTACCCCAGCCGGTGGGTGCCTTCCACTTTTCGAACAATCCGCAACGTTCCCGGGATTTTAGCCACTCAGAGCGGCGGGAACCTTGAGGCATCATGGGTTTTTGTTGAGCTTCTTGTCGTAGGCGCTCAAAAAGTGAAATGCGCCCTAGCTCATCCCTCACGACTTGCGTCTGGACATCCAAGGGCTGCGGCATTTACTCTACCCGAGTCGGTTCAACAACCCAAATGCTGGTTTCTTATGAAAAGTCTTGCCCGACACCTTGCTTGGCTTGTGGCTTGTCCTGCCCTGACCCTTTCTGCGGCCAACATTGCCTTCGTAAGCTTCCACCCGGCTGACGAGCAACCCGACTCAAGTGCGGCTGGTGCCGGCTTCACCAATGCCCCAGACGCCGGTTACACCCGCCTGTTGCGGGCCCAGGGTCACAATGTCACCCGATTGGTCACCATCGACAACGCAGATGCCAACCCGGACTTTATTGCCGCCTTGGAAACCAACGACCTGATTATTATCAGTCGCTCCGTGCCCAGCGGGCACTATCAGCAGGCCAACGAAACAGCCTTTTGGAACAGCCTGACGAAGCCGGTGATGATTCTGGGCGGTTATATCATCCGGGGCGGTACCGGGGGCGGTTCGCGGCTCGGCTTGACTACGGGCGAAACCATGGTCGATACCACAAGCTCGAACGTATTCCTGCGGGCCGTATGGCCCACGCATCCAATCTTCAACGGCATTGCTCTGGACGGCAACGGGGTCATGGTCAGTCCCTATGCCTTCCGGGTCACCCACACCAACGCCAGCACCGGCGCCACCATCCTCCAAAACGGTATCTCGGTAAACAACAACTCCTTGATCCTGGGGGCCGTTCAACTGGCCGTGGTGGGAACTCCCGGCGACCCCGCCAACAACGGGGCCATCATCGCTGAATTCAGCCAAGGCCTGACGTCCGGGAACGGGCGGAGCGAAGTGCTGGGAGCCAAACGCTTGGTTTTCCTGACAGGCAGCCGTGAGGCAGGCGGGGTACCCACCAGTGGCGCCGGGATTTTCGACCTACTACCAGACGGCCAGCGCCTGTTCCTTAATGCCGTAGACTACCTCTTAGGCGGTGCGCCTCCGCAGGTGACCATCAGCCCGGCCTTTGGGACAAACCTTTTCGCCGGTGACACCTAGACCTTCAGTGCTCTAGCCATTGGCAGCGATCCCATCACGTTCCAGTGGTACAAAGATGGGCAGCCATTGCCGGGAGCCACTCAGGCCGTTCTGACGTTCGCCCCCTTGACGGCCAGTGATGGCGGCAACTACTACGTGGTGGCCTCCAATCCGCTGGGCAGCGCCACCAGCGCTGTGGCACGGTTGGAACTGGCAGTGCTGCCGCCACCCAACCTCACCAACTCGCTGATTGCCTACTGGCCGTTGGACACGGTCATCGGCAACAAAACCCCCGACCTGGTCAGTGGTTACGACATGACGCTGGTTAATCTGACCGCCGCTGACCTCGTCCCGGGCCGCTGGGGCAATGCCTTCCAGTTCAACGGGACTTCCTCGGGCTTGGAACGGATTCACAATCCGGGCGATGACCTGCCCATCTACAATCATCCCAACTTCACCGTCTCCTTGTGGGTCAACGGCCTGCCCCAAACCGATCGCCGGGTGTTTTCAGAAGGTTCGCTGACCAACAACAACCCACTGTTCAATATCGGCACCCACAACACCGGGGCGAACGGAGCCGTGGACATTTATATCCGAAACGATACCGGCGGTACCGTGGGCGATCATCGCTACTCTACGGCCATGGCATTTGACGGCACTTGGCATCACATCGCCTACGTGCAGCGTCAGGTGGGGCCGGGCGTTATGCGGGCCCAACTCTATGTGGACGGCGTGCTAGATCCGGTCGTGATTACCCCCGTCCGGCCGCTGACCCCTATGGCGACCTCCATCGGCATGATCCGTCGGGCCGCCGCGTCGGCCTGGTTTGCCGGCCTGATCGACGAGGTGGCCGTTTGGAACCGCGCCCTCACACCGGACGAGATCCAGATCCTCCAGCAAACCCATATCACCAACCCGCCGTCCCGCCTTTTGCCGCTGGTCATCACGCGCTTCCGCACGGACCTGCCCGCGGTGGTTCGGGGCGGTAGCACCACATTGCGTTGGGAGGTCAGTAAGGATGCTGCTCAGGTCCTCATCACGCCTTTGGGAGATATGACGGCGCAGACCACGGCGGGGTCCGGCAGCCGCACGGTCACGCTGACGGAACCTACGACCTTCGTGCTAACCATTCGCCGCGGCAATGACACCCTCTCAGCCACCACCTCCGTGGCTGTCATTGAAAACGTGGCGGCCGGCTGGGACGTGCTAGACACATTCGACCAATATGCGCCCGGCCCGTTGGCACCCCAGGGATACTGGGCAGATGCCACGGGCAATTCCGGTCAGGTGATCCTCGCCAACGGCCATGGGGCGCTGCGAACTCCCAGTGCCAACAGCGTGGGGTTCCTCTACCTCCGCAACCTCTCCGTCCAACCAGGACAGGCGCGCACACTCTTCTTCCGCGTCATTGCGGGTGAACCGAACGCCACGGGCATCACGAATGTGGTCGGCCTGACCGACAAGAGCATGCGCGGCTATGGCGATGCCTTCTTCAACATTGGCCCCGTGATTTATCTCACTGCCTTCACCAATGACGCGCTGGGCATTCCGACCAATGCCTGGTATATCGGTGCCAGGAATGGTTGGTTTGGTGGCAATGCAAGCCCGCCGCCGGAGTTTGCCCCGCAGCCCCTGGAACCGGGTGTCGTCTACAACATCTGGATCAACATCACCAACGCAGCCGAGGAAAGCGGCTTCTTCGATACCTTTAGTGTCTACTGGCAAAAAGAGGGCACCTCCGAACGGACCCTCCTGTTCCAGGATTACATGAGCGACCGGGACCCCTACTACGTGGATCCTGTCTTGGGCGGCATGCTCCCAGTGATGGACAAACTCATCGTCCTCGGCAACAGCGCCACATTCAGCGCCGTCTTCGACGATTTCTACCTCAGTCGGGACGGCTACAACGCAACTGTGCCCAAGCCTTACCAGTTTGCGCCGGCCGAACCAGCCGTGCTGTCCGTGCAGAAGGTGGGTAACCAAATCGAGTTGCGCTGGACCCGCGGGGTTCTGCAGCACGCTCCGGCTGTGACAGGTCCTTGGACTGATGTCCTTGGGAACCCGAGCTCGCCTTGGCTGGTGACGCCCAGCGAAAGCAGTCGGTTCTATCGGACCCGCCAATAAGGTCGGCAACCCCCGAACGAGATTCCACAGTTGCAGCCAGCGCCGGGGTTTCCGCCAGGAAGCCCCGGCCTGTCGTTTGTGCGCCCGGCGGGAGGCTTGGGTCTGGCAATGGGACACGGATCTCTCGGGGGGCCGGTTTGCTTCCGGAATGGCCCTGGGCAAACGTGGGATCTCCGGCGCTTCCGCAGCTTTCCTGAGGACACTGCAAGCGGGATGCCGTCGCGGCAGCCCCTTTGAAAGTCGATGAATAGCACGCCAGTACGCCTGAACTGGTCACGGCAAGAACCTCATTCCAAAGAACAACGGGGCGACGACCGGTTACCCAAGAGCCAGCCGAGGCACGTGCATGAACCCGGCCACGGACGCACTGCGCAGAGGAGCCTCGACACCAGCCCGCGGCCTTTCGGATAACCTGTGATGCCGCTTGCTCCAGATCCGTCCTTGTTTTCCCAAGGGAAAAGGCAGGCCCCAAACGTCTCCTGGCGAAGAGCTGAGACCTGCTTGAGCCGGCCTCCGAATCAGGGCACTGCTCTTGCTTGGGCACCCCCATGAGGTGCGGCGAACCCAGTCGCTCTCTGGTTCGCCTCCCCGGCCCTCTTTTTCACGGGGGCAGACCCGGCCTGAGGTGCGGCTAGCGCCAGACCGCACAGCCACCGCAAGCCACTCGAGCGCAGCGAAGGGCTTGCGGCAGGCCCCACGTCTCATGGGGCGAACAGGCGCCCTCCCCTGGGCTTTTGATGCGGCCCCAGCCCGGCTCGCACTCTGGCGAGGTCGCTTTTCGGAGTTGCGGAAACCGTCGTTCCGGTGGAAGCTGAGGCATGGCGAAGAAGTCGCACAAAGCACTGTTGGTGGGGGTGGGCTTGGATGACGACGGCCACCGCCGCCTCACCACCGGTCCCAACTTTGTGCTGGCGGGTGGATCCAAGGACACTCACGAAGCGATGACCGAGAAGGTCATCAAGATCAACGAGAAGCTGGCCGCCAAGGGCAAAACGTTGGACAACGTCAGCCGTGAGGAGTTCGAGGATATCGCCCATGAGGTTGGACTGAAGCGGATTGCTCCGGACGCGAATTAGGGGTTGAACCCGGCCTCCCGGCCCGGTTTGGAAGTGCAGAGTCCCCGCAAAGGCGCGGTCCTTTTTCGGCTTTTTCCCCTGGCCGTTAGGGTCTTGGAAGCCTTCGGTGGCCCTTTGTGGGTGATCCGCATAGCACCTGGATCCTAAGACTGCGCGGGCGGAGGGCGCGCTGCCTTATGCGAACCTGGTGGAGATCGAGATCCAGGCGATCGCATGTGTTTTGGCTGGGAACCATCGGAAACCCGGCTGATACCGAGTCTTCAGCAAGGCCTCCGCAAGTAACTCCGGGACACGGCTCCACCTTGTGCGCGACGGATCAGGCCGGGGGGTCTTTCAGGGTGATGGGGCGGGCTGAGGGATGCGGTCGCTTGTTGTTCGGGTGGAAGGCCAGCCATGCAAGGATCGACCTCGGCCTGTGAGGCAAAAGCCCCGCTGGCTCGAAGGCCGCTGCCCGGCACGCGAGGTTAGGGCGCGACCCGACGGCTTGACTCTGTCCGATCAGGGCTGACCCGTTTGCGACCCGGCCGGGCTAGGATTGGTGAACGAGCCGGTCGGTGGCGCAGTAGGCGCGGGTTGACCTGGCCCCGGAGACGCTCCCGGCATCGCTGCCGGTGCAGGGCCGGGTACCAAGCCGGTCGGACGCGGTAGCTCGGGTGCTGATTGGGATTGGAGCTGCTGCTGGAATTCCCGGGCCGTGCGACGATGATGGGCGCTTTGCAACAGGCCCAAAAGAATGGCCAACACAAAGAAGGTTGCAGCCGCGTACTTGGTGATGCGGGTCAGCACGGTGCCGGAACCTGCACCGAAGAGAGCATCGGTCGCCGCACCGCCGAAGGCCACACCCGCACCCGCCTCCTTCTTCGGCAATTGGATCAGCACCAACAGGATCAGAAAGAGACAGTCCAGGACCAGAACGAATGTCAACAGGCCAATCAGGAAACCCATAGGCACAATCAGATGGAGTTTTTCACGATGTCAGAAAAGGTGCGAACCTCCAGGGACGCGCCGCCGACCAGCGCCCCGTCCACGTCCGGCTGGCTCATGAGGTCACGGGCATTGGAGGGTTTCACACTACCGCCGTACTGGATGCGGACGCGTCGCGCCACAGTTTCGTCGTAGATTTGCCCCAGCAGGCGGCGGATGAAGGCGTGGGCTTCCTGGGCCTGCTCCGGGGTGGCGTTCCGGCCGGTGCCGATGGCCCAGACCGGCTCGTAGGCGATGATGGTTTCGAGCATTTGCTCCTTGGTTAAACCGGCCAGGCTGCCCCGAATCTGTCGCTCCAACACGGTTTCGGTCTGGCCCTGTTCCCGTTCCTGGAGGGTTTCGCCCACGCAAACGATGGGTTTGAGGGCCGCGGCATGGGCCGCCTGCGCCTTGCGGGCCACCAACGCATCGGTTTCACCGTAGTAAGTGCGTCGCTCCGAATGCCCCAAGATCACGTATCGCACGGAAAACTCCTTGAGCATGAAGGCCGCAATCTCCCCAGTGTAGGCACCGTGGGGATGCTCGTTCATATTCTGGGCCCCGAGGCGGAGATTGGAGTCCAAGATGGTCTTGGAAACCTCGCACAACGCCGTGAACGGCGGGCAGACAACCAGATCCACCTCTTTCACACCGGCCAGTTCAAGCTTCAAACCGCGCACGAGGTCGAGCGCCTCGGCCACGGTTTTGTTCATCTTCCAGTTGCCAGCGATGATCAGTTTCCGTTCCTTTTCCATGGTCGACAAAGACCTCGATGGTCGGGCAAACCGCGCGACTCCTCCCGTCCGAATTGTAGAGGGTTCAGGCTTGGCATCCGGTCGGACCGGTTCCACAGCCGCAGGGCTTGTCGCTCAACGCTGCCACACCCGGTAACACGCGGCCTTCGAGGAATTCGAGACTGGCCCCACCACCCGTGCTCATGAAGCTGACCTGGGAGGCCAGGCCGGCCTTGTTAACCGCTTTGACGCTGTCTCCGCCTCCGATGATGCTGAGCGCTCCGCGAGTCTGGGTGGCCTGGGCGACAGCATGGGCAATGGCACTGGTGCCGGCGGCAAATTGCGGGTTTTCAAACAGCCCCATGGGCCCGTTCCACAGAATCGTGCGCGCCCGCGCAATAACCTCACTGTAAGCCTTGACCGTGGCGGGGCCAATGTCCAGCCCGGCCGCGTCCGCCGGGCAGTTGGGGTCTGTGTTGACCCGTGGATTCTCATAGACGATGACCGGCCTGCCTTTTTTGTCCACTTGGCCGGTTTCCACTGGCGTGGCGACGACGTCATCAAGCGGAAGCAGAAACTGGACCTTTCGAGCGGCGGCCTTGTCCAGAGCGGCCCGTGCCACATCCACCTTGTCAGGTTCCACCAAAGACTTGCCGGTCTGATAGCCCTGGGCCAGGCGGAAGGTGTAAGCCATGGCGCCGCCAATGAGGATGGTATCGGCTTTTTCCAACAACCGGTCGATGACGTTAATTTTGTCGGAAACCTTGGCGCCGCCCAGGATCACCACAAAAGGCCGGACCGGGTTTTCGAGTTCTTCGCCCAAGAATTTCAGCTCCCGTTCCATCAGCAGACCGGCGGCACACGGCCCGCCACGTTGGGCAATCATGCGGGCCACGCCCTCGGTAGATGCATGGGCGCGGTGGGCCGAGCCAAAGGCGTCGTTCACATAGACCTCCGCCAGAGCAGCCAGCTTTTCCGCAAAGGCCGGATCGTTTTTTTCCTCCTCCGGGTAGAAACGCACATTTTCCAACAACAAAATGTCTCCATCTTTCAGAGCGGCTGCAGTTTGCTCGACCTTGGGCCCAATGCAATCGTCCACAAACGCCACCGGTCGGCCCAAAAGGTCGGCCAGGCGGGCGGCTACCGGCCGCAGAGACATGGACGGTTCACGTTTGCCTTTGGGGCGGCCGAGGTGAGAAGCCAGAATCAGGCGACCTCCCCGCTCGATAAGGAGGCGCAATGTGGGCAGGGTCTCGCGGATGCGCGTATCGTCGGTGATGACCATTTGCCCGTCCCGCTCCTCCAGCGGAACGTTATAATCCACCCGCACGAACACGCGTTTGCCGCGCACGTCCAGATCGCGAACCGTCAGCTTGGCCATAAGACTACCCTCACACCCCAATTTGGAGTGTCCAGCTTAACTGACCGCGTACCGGAGTCAAAGACATTTCCCGACAAGCCCAGCGACTCCTGAATGCTTACCGACTTTGGTTGGAGCCTGTTCCGGGCCGGGAAATGGTCGCTGCTGCTCATCGGTTGGAGGTTTTGACCCCTTGGGAAGGCTCGGCAGAGCGCCTCCATCCCCCCGAGGCAAGCCTCCGCCC
>Ga0308415_1000840_pt1 | contig 13663 bp, 13 predicted proteins | sample HotsprSampleOS55_FD_203465 | JGI IMG/M metagenome (GOLD analysis project Ga0308415, IMG submission 203465) | Hot spring phototrophic mat microbial communities from Octopus Spring, Yellowstone National Park, Wyoming, United States - 20090730_OS55 ... | reverse complement strand
GGCAACCAGGGCAGACGCCTGCGATCCCCTGTCCATTATTCGTATTGGCTGCGGCGATACCGGCGACGAAAGTGCCGTGTCCGTGGTCATCCATTGCATCTTCATCGTTGTTGACAAAATCGCGGTCAATATCGGTGCGTACTCGACCACCACGGAGATCGGGATGGTTGTAATCCACGCCGGTATCGATCACCGCAATAAGCACTGAGGACGATCCTGTTGTGATATCCCACGCCTCCGGCGCATCGATGTCAGCATCGGCGCGGCCGCCAGTCTGTCCGGTGTTGTGCAGTCCCCATTGTCTTCTGAAGTCTGGATCGTTTGGGATCCCCGTCACCTGATAGATGCGGTTTGGCTCAGCGTATGCGACGGCCGGATCGGCGCTATAGTCTGCGATCATGGCAAAGATATCGACCCCGATCGGTGCAACGACTTTGTAGACGCCATCGAGACCGTAGTTTTGTGCGAGCTGATCGGCAGGGCTGATCTCATCGAAGAGCGGCACAATCGCCTGTACATGATACCGGCGACTCAAGCGGTCGAGCGATGCAATTCCCAGCGAAGCAACCCCCACTGCATCGGATCGCGTGTCTGGTTGCGTCAGCTGCGATACTGCCTCCGGCTTCAAGCCAATAAGGATCTCATTTGGTACGAATGCACCTTCCCACACCGAAGGCGCCACAGATTGAGACGTGTCCGCCATACCCGAGTCGGTACGGTTGAGCACCAGGGCGATCAGAGCGATGAAGACGAAGAACAGGTGACGACGCATCGGGCAATCTCCTTTCTCCTCACTTCGTTTCCACAGGTATGTTGATCTCGGCGTACGCAACATTCGGATCCGACTGATACTCCCGGATCATGGCCCTGAGATTCGTTCCCCGCGGCACTGCCAGTTTGTAAACGCCTGCGAGACCGTAGCGAAGAGCAGCAGCATCGTTGGGAGATACGTCGGGAAACACGGGAGTCATGCGCTGAACCCGCCACTTCCGATTGAGCGCATCGAGCGATGGCAGCCCAGTGTTGACAGGGTTGGGCTGCTGCGGCTGGAGGATGAACCGTGCGGCATCATTCGTCAGCCCGATCAGAACTTCATCCTGGCCACCGATCATGCCCGAACAGGCAGGGGAGCCAAGTACGATGATCACAGTCATCATCCACGTCACGACATCCTTCATCAGTTTCACTGGCATTGTTCCTTCTCCTGGTCTGGCTTACCCGAATCGAACCCTCTCCTCAGCGTGATGTTGTCGATGCATACCTCCATCAATACATCCATCGTTGCTTCCGAATTACCGGGTGGGGATGACGTCGTACAGGCAAGCATTGCTATCATATCACGGGGACCCGTCACAAATATATCCATGCTGCTACCAAAATCTACACCTTGCTGATCTGACTCCTCGTTTTACCATTCAGTGGTCGGTGTTTTCTTCATTCCATCTTTGTTAGTCGTTCTGCAACCCATCTTCGACTCGACGGATAACATCTGCACCTTGCATTGCAGAGAATCAGGATAGCCATCTCATCTGCCTTACTCAACCGGGAGGCGGCGGTCCCGGCGCTGCCAGCATCACCAGTCCTGTCAGGATCACCAGCAAGCCTCCTGCTACCAGCAATGGGAAAAGCAGGCTGGCAAGCAGCAGACCAACCAGATGATTTCGAACGAATGCTACGCTCTATCAGTGCGCGTTGTAGCGCCTGCGGATCGTAGCACACCGGCACGGAAGCTCCAACCTGGTAACGCGCCACAATCACCTGCACTGCTTTCTGATCATTACTGAAATACGACAGATCATCTCGCGCACCTTCATACTCCTGACCCTGAACAGTATAGGCGTATCGCACAACCACGCCGTAGAATGGTTTCTCGCCGACCCTGGCGTGACGCAGACCTCAGAGCCAATGATTATGCCAGGTGCAGCAGGCCAGCGGCGCGCTGCCAGGCGCACGCCGATTGTTTGGTATAGAGCAGCAGGCATGCCCCGTAAGCGCGCAGCCCTAAGAGACATAGATACCGCTGCCAGGCATCAGTAATGCTGTAGCGATGCCCAAGATAGAGAGGAGTTGCCTGCCCGCCAGCATCGATGCACCTGTACTACTTGCAGGCGCTACAGACTGACACGCCGCCAGTCCTGGCACCAGACACGGGTAGTGAGTAATGATCTCATACCTCTTCTCCATGTACGCTGCCAGACGCTTTCCGTTCCAGTTGCGACGTGTCACTTTGCGCAAGGCACATCAACCAGCCTCGTCGCTATGGTGTGCATTGCCAGCGCGGGCGCTCCGTTGTTTGTTGCTTACGCTTGCCTTTGCTGAGGCGATCGTAACAAAACCCCTCAGGCAAGCTCAGGCGGTTTTGTAAACCTTATGTAACAACACTGTGTGATGCGATTTTTGGATGCGCTTATGCTGGTTAAGGCGGAAGTTCTGGCGCAGATCTACACAAACAACAGCGTCATATTGCGCTCCTCCAGCAAATGTTCCATCTCATCATCGCCTGGTCGCGCCTGGAGTCGGCTGGCAGCGTCGAGCACACGCGACAGCAACTCGATGTCGCCAACTGTGTTGAGAAAGACATCCGTGCGCTCCAGCACCCAGTGTACTGCCAGGTCGATATCCGCCTGATCCTCCAGCGGCGCATACTGGGTGGTGTGGTACCGTTGGCGCTCACTTTTTGCAACAACTTGCACGCATTCGCAAGCCCGTCAAGCGCATACTGGGTGGTGTGGCACCGTTGGCGCTCACCCCACGGCACTTGCATGATCACCTTGATCGTCTGCACAGCGACGCCACGCTCACGGCAGACTGCGGTGAGCGCCTCGAAATCGACGATGTCCTGGGGGTTCTTCAAATGTAACCGTACTTAGCTTCCTGGGTAACGCGGCTGAGCGCCGCCGCGCCGAAAATGGCGCGTGTACTGTGATGACCTGTGCGTCCAAAAGAGGCAGTGGCTTTCATGGCGCGACTCTTAATACTCCCAGACAATGCATTGTACAGTACCGTAGGTTTGCGCTCTGTCAGGCACAGACCGACCCATGCTATAATCAAGCGCTGTGTCACGTCATCCTGCTAGTCGATCAGTTCCACTGTCGTTGATGCGCTTCGCGAGGACACTGACGTTGGGCGCGCTAACAGCGCTGGTCGGTGCATATCTGGTCTTCTTCGTGATCCGCGCCTGGCATGTGTTAACATTTCCCTACCCGCTTGATTATGGCGAAGGACCGTTGCTAGCGCAGGTGAATCATCTGCGGAGCGGTGCATCGCTGCCGCATCTGTACGGCGATCCCGCCCAGCCGCCCTACCTGGTCGTCAATTATCCGCCGGTCTATCTGATCGTCACCTCGCTGGTCGCTCTACTGCTCGATTGGACTCTGCCAGGGAGTGCAACACCCCTGCTGGCAGGGCGCCTGGTGACGTTCTGCGCAACGTTGATCTGCGCCCTGCTGATCTGGCGGCTCGCAGTACCGTCCGACACATCAATACGTCGTACCATATCGGGACAATCAGGCACGGCGCTCGTTGTCGCCCTCGCGTTTCTGGCGTTGCCGATTGTACGTGAATGGAGCGTACTGATGCGCGTCGATCTGCTAGGGGTCTGCCTGGGGCTGTGGGGACTGTTACTGACGCGTCGTTTGTCACGCTTGGCAGCCATCCCGCTCGCGCTGAGCCTGCTGGCGAAACCGTCGTTGATCGCCGCGCCAGCGGCAGCGCTTGTCTGGCTCTGGTTTCGTCACCATCGCCGCGCGCTGGAGGTGGCAGCGGGCATGGTCGCTATCGGAGGCGCTGCCGCCAGCGTGCTCCAGGTCGCTTCTGGCGGCTGGTTCTGGCTGCATGTTGTTTCCGCCAATGCCAATCCCTGGTCATCGGCGCTTGCAGAGGGGTTCTGGCAGGATCAGGCTGCCATCCTGGGGTCGCTCTGGCTTGGTGCAGCGCTCGCTGCTGCGCTGATACTTATGCGCGGCACGCGCTGGAAGACGCGCCAGTCGGATGTTCTCCCTCCTCCTGTGGAAACAGCGCACGCGCTCCTCCCGATTGTTTATACCTGTTTTGGCGCGTATGTGGCATTTGGCGTTGGCAAAGTCGGGGCCTACGCCAACTATTTTCTCGAATTCTACGCTGGCGCCATCTGGCTCATCGCAACGGTCATCGTGTATCCGTTCGACACGGATCGCCCGCACTCCACTGCCCAAGACCCCTCTGTCCAGCGTCCCAAGTCCCACGAGCAGCAGGTGGAGGAACCGTCTCCTGCCCTGGCTTCCCGGATTTCGATGATGATTTCCTGGTTCAAAACACTCAATGTGCATCCTCCTGCCGCGTCTCCGCTGCCAGTGCGCGCTTTTCAACCTGGACTGGCAGGATGGTTTCCGCTTCTGATCCTGCTGCTCCTCGCCGCTGCACTCATCCGCTATTACCCGCTCTGGAGCGAAAATTATGTCAAACCATACGGTCTTATTGAAGGAGATAACCCGCCACGGTTCGCCTTTGGCAGGTATGGCGTCTGGCGCGATCTGCAACGTGAGGAAGAGATTCTCACAACGCTGCGACGTGTGAATGCCGCACTTGTGGCGGATGTTCGCGCAGTTGGTCAACCGATCGTCACTGACATTCCCGGCATTGCGGCACAGGCTGGCGTCCTGTCGCGACTCCAGGCGTTCGAGCATCGCCAGTTGTACGATGCTGGCCTGCTGGATCAGCGCCCGCTGCTGCGTGATATGGCAAATGGACATGTACCGCTGGTTGTGCTCGACTACCTGGGGAATTGGCTGACGTCGGATATGATCACGCTGATTACACATCGCTACGCACAGGAAGGTTCGCGCGGCACGTTCGACCTCTACCGACCGGTCGATCCAGGGCAACGGAGCGATGTCCAGATCGAGACCGGCGCCGATATACGCATCACAGCCGTGTTCCTCACACGTCCCGGCAGTACGAGGTACGCTCCTGGGGAACGGATTGCGCTGACGCTGGAATTGAACCGCAACCGCGACGTTCCAGGAGTGTGCGACGCAGTGGTATGCCAGGTACAGGTGCGACTTGCTACTCACGATAGCGCCTCCGTTGCTGCCTGGGAACGTCCCCTAGTGTACGGTGTGCTGCGCCCTTCCGACTGGAACGGCGTAGCGATTCAGCATATGCACACTCTCGATCTGCCCTTCAAACTACCGCCCGGCATGTATCGTCTCGATGTCGCACTGCGCGCCAATGATGACGTGCTCACCCCACCACACTCTATCGCACTGATCGAGGTTGGCGAGCCGGAAGGACGGCTGCTCGGCGAACGCGGCTATTTTGTTCCTGAGCCGCTCTTTACCGCCTGGATCGATACTGGCTCATACGAAGGCGCCGGTGACCCGCTAATGCCAGCGGTGCCTTTTACCGACGGCGTGTTGCAGTGTTTTGCGCGCGTCTGTTTCCGTTTCGATGGAACCAGCGTCACGCGACTGCCGCTTGGTGAACTGCTGCTAATCGGTGAAAGCGGTCTGCGACCTGCGCCCCCGGAACCCGGACCGGTGCGATCTTTTCCAGAGACGGGATATGCATTGCGGGGCGCATTTCTGGAAGCGTGGGAGGCAAATGGCGGAATGGGCGTCCTGGGACCGCCGATCAGTGACGTAATGCTGCGCGGCTCAACCCGTGTTCAGTACACACGCTATGCGCGACTTGAGCAGCCTGGCAATGAAACGACTATTGTGTTGGCAAATGTGGGAGAAGAGTACTTGCGCCTGCCCGGAATCCCGTACCGCTGGCGCTAACCTGCGCTAAAAATCGTCTCGACCGGAACGGCGAACCCTGGCAGCACATCCCCACCCTCCAGCACATCGCCAGGGCGCAGCACCTGCACCTCGCGCAGCGAGCGGTACACCGTCACCGTGCGCGTTCGCGGACGCACAATCCAGACCATCCGCGCACCGGCTTCCAGATAGTCGAGCACCTTCGCCTCCACCTCTTCCGCCGTATCGTGTGGCGACACCACCTCAACTGCCAGGTCGGGGGCACCTTCAAAGAACCCGGTGCGTCCGCGCTGCTGCGCCGCCCGTTCCGCCGCGACGAACGCCACATCCGGCGCACGCACCGTGTCCGGGTTGCGCGCCAGAACAAATCCGGTTTCCGCAGCATAAGTCACACCGGCACCATGCGCTCGTGCAAACGAATGGATCAATGCGCCCAGGTTCATCGCCGTCTCGCCGTGTTCCGCTCCTGCTGGCGCCATGGTGATCACCTCGCCGCGCACCAGTTCGACCCGCTGTTCACCCAACGTCATCCGCTCCAACTCTTCTGCGGTAATTGTCATTGTTGCACTGCTCATACAACCCCTCCGTTTGTCCTTTGACGCAGACAAGGACACCTGTTCGCCCGAACGCACCGTCCGGCGGACGTGCACGCCTGCGCACCTAGGCAGGCGATCTCAACCATGCGCCATTGTGGGCGCGGACGCCCACGCACCGTACCGGTTTCCGCTTCCTGATACCGCGAATGTGGCAGTGAAGGGAAAGGCTGTTGAGGTCGCTCAGTTACTTTTCCTCAACGCTCACTACCAAAAATCGTCTCGACCGGAACGGCGAACCCTGGCAGCACATCCCCACCCTCCAGCACATCGCCAGGGCGCAGCACCTGCACCTCGCGCAGCGAGCGGTACACCGTCACCGTGCGCGTTCGCGGACGCACAATCCAGACCATCCGCGCACCGGCTTCCAGATAGTCGAGCACCTTCGCCTCCACCTCTTCCGCCGTATCGTGTGGCGACACCACCTCAACTGCCAGGTCGGGGGCACCTTCAAAGAACCCGGTGCGTCCGCGCTGCTGCGCCGCCCGTTCCGCCGCGACGAACGCCACATCCGGCGCACGCACCGTGTCCGGGTTGCGCGCCAGAACAAATCCGGTTTCCGCAGCATAAGTCACACCGGCACCATGCGCTCGTGCAAACGAATGGATCAATGCGCCCAGGTTCATCGCCGTCTCGCCGTGTTCCGCTCCTGCTGGCGCCATGGTGATCACCTCGCCGCGCACCAGTTCGACCCGCTGTTCACCCAACGTCATCCGCTCCAACTCTTCTGCGGTAATTGTCATTGTTGCACTGCTCATACATCCCTCCGCAACGGATGGAAGAACAGCAAACTGGGAATCTCCGGTTGCGCCCTGCGCAGCATGGATAATGTTCAGCGTTGAACGTTACGACGTTGAACATTGAAAAACATCTTATCGGGTATTGACAGTTTTGCGCGATGGTTCCTCCGCGACCGTTGCCAACGGTGCATCAAGACCGGTATACATACCGCGTAGCGCATACCAGCGCACCTTCAACACATCACGCAGATTGCGCCACGAATCGCGCAACAGGTTGACCTTCGTCTCCTCACCATACTGCCACACTACCGGAACCTCGACGATGCGGTATCCACGCCGAACCGCCAAATAGAGCAGTTCGACATCATAAGCAGTTACAGCAGCGCCATCGACACGTGGTGCATCATCACCATAAATGCGTACTCTACGAAAGAGATCATATGCTACAGCGCGTCGCAGCGCCTTGAAACCACACTGAGTGTCTTGAATGCCTCCAACCGCCACCAAGCGTACAATCGTATTGAAGACTCTCCCCATAACATGGCGATACCATGGCTCTCCAATTCGCTGTGCTCCAATACCCTCGCGTGACCCGATTGCCAGATCGTAGCCGCTCTCCAGGTATCGCCGCAGGCGCTCCCACTCCTCAATCGGCGTCGCCAGGTCGGCATCGCAGAGCAGGATGTGCTCGCCGCGCGCCATCAGCGCGCCAGCGCGCACTGCATACCCCTTGCCTCTGTGATCCAGTCTCAACAGGAAAAGGTTACGATGATCGTCGAGCAGACGATCAACATACGCAGCAGTTCCGTCGGAACTGCCATCATCCGCGACAATCACTTCAGACGTGTAAGGTTGCTGCGCCAGATAATCGAGGACGCGCCGCAACGTCATTGGTAATCGGCGCTCCTCGTTGTACGCTGGTATAACGACTGAAAGATAGGGAGAAGGATCGAGATTGGTCACTGTCACTCCTTAACGTGTTTCGACGACAAGGCGATCGGCATAACTTTCCCGGCTACGACGCCGTTTGCGCAAAAATTTCGGCAATGCCCGTAATCCGTCTATCTGACCGCGCAAACGGGCACGCGCCGCAGGTTCGCGAATATGCCAGAGCGAATGAAGTGCAAAACCGATCTGCGACCAGAGCAGGAGGGGCCAGCAACGCCACGCCTGTGGCGCTGGCATATTCTTCGCCCATACAAGCATAAAATTGCGCCCGCAGTAGTAACTCGCCAGCGTACCGCCGCCCGTTGCACCCAATCGATGGTACACTACTGCACGTGGCACATAGACGGTGCGCATACCACGCAATCTGGCGCGCACATTCAGATCGACATCTTCACAGTACATGACTAGGTCTTCATCAAACACCCGACCTTGCTCAGCCAGTTCTTCAAGCGCTGCGCGGCGGTATGCCGCAGCACCTGCACACGGTCCGAATACCTCTTCCATCACATCGAACTGACCGACATCACGCTGCCAGACGCCTCGACTGCCGGGAACGCCGTCCAGACGGTAGTAATCGCCCGCCGAATGAAAATGATCACGGCGGTCGAAGAGCATCAACTTACTGGCAGCGAACGCATATGCAGGGTATCTGTCCAGCGCGCCAATCAGGTGTTCCAGCCAGCGCGGATGCGCTTCGGTGTCATTGTTCAGCAGCACCACATACTCGCCGCCGGTTGCCTCAATTCCCGCATTGACTGCTGCCGCCAATCCACGGTTGCGCGGCAGGACGATCACCTGCACTTCGGGATAACGCCGCCGCACCAGCGCCACCGAGTCGTCTGTGCTGCCATCGTCAACCACGACCACACAGAAATCGCGCCGTGTCTGTGCCCGCAGCGAGTTGAGGCATGTTGGCAATAACGCGGCGCCGTTGTAGTTTGGAATGATGATATCGATCATGGAGAACCAAGAACCGAGAACCAAAAACCAGGAACCAAGAACCGAGAACTACGAACCAGGAACCGAGAATTAAGAACCAAGAACCAGGAACTGAAAACCGAGATATGTAATCAACATATTCAATCCTCACCCGTTCTACCCGTGACAGGCACCCACACAGGAGCGTCCCTGCCTGTAACTCTCTGCGTGCCACCCCCCAACCTTCAACTTTCAATCTTCAATGTTCCAACCCTTCAACCTTCAACCCGCTCACGTACTCTGCCAGCGCCTCTTCCCACGGTCGCAACCGGATGCCTAGATCGGCGGCGGCGAAATTGCGCAGCGGCGTGTAGGGCGGCACTTTGCTGTCGCGTGGATATTCCGCCAGCGTAATCGGTTGCAACGCAACATTGTCGCGCCCTGCTAGCCGCAGCGTCGCCGCTGCAAACTCGTAGCGCGAGCAGGATCCTTCGTTCACCAGATGGTACGTTCCGTAGCAGGAGGTTTCAATCAGTCGTGCAATCGCTTCGGCAGCATCCGGCGCACAGGTCGGGCTACCGATCTCATCGGCAACCATCGCAATCTGATTGCGCTCACGTGCCAGACGAAGTACAGTACGGACAAAGTTGCGCTCGCCGCCGAAGAGCCAGGCAACGCGCACAATGTAGAAACGGTGCAACAGTTCACGCACTGCCTGCTCACCAGCCCATTTCGAGTATCCATACGGGTTGATCGGTGCAGGACGATCATACTCCAGATACGGCGCTGTCGCGGTACCGTCGAAGACTTCGTTGGTGCTAATATACACAAGCGGTGCATCGAGCAATTGGCACGCCAGCGCAACGTAGCGCGTTCCAAGGGCATTGACACGATAGGCGCGATCGGGATCGCGAGCGCACCCATCGACATTGGTGTATGCTGCGGGGTGAATGACACACTGTGCTCCGGTCGCTGCCAGACGTTGCACGCAGTCGGGACGTTCCAGGTCTAGATCGGCGTGACTCAGCGGCACGACTTCGTGGACGCCACTCAGTGCGCGCTGCAACGCTTTCCCAAGTTGTCCGCTAGCACCGGTTACTGCGATGCGCATGCCGTCTCCTCGTCGAATCCTTCTGGCATCACGGTATGATAGAAGATCGGCACGTGAGCGTCAAGGACATCGCCGTCTTTGTTTTCCTTACTTTCTACAGTACAATACAATATGTGTAATGGCGAAATAACCGGAAACGCATGGATTCGGTCTATGGCGGTGACGTCGCTTCAGAGATCGTGATCACAATTGCTGTGTTGTTTCCCGTGATCCTGAGCGGTTACGAACCAGCGGAGGTTGTTAGTGTTTGTGCGCTGGATCGGTGGTATCATCACAGTTTTGATCGTTATCCACGGTTGGTCTGGATACCATACAACGCCGCATGATCACTCCACCGAGTGTTCATCTGACAGTCGGTTCGTTCCACATTCGCGCGTTTGCCACCCGCACACCGAACTGTCGCATCCCCAGCACGCAGCCAGGCAACTCATTCTGCTCAACCAACTCGATCTACTCAACCGATGAGTATTATGTTGTCTGGCTCCTGAAACAATCGCGTCGTGGCAGCGTGACCTTTGAGGAAGCACGACGACTGGCGCTTGTGCGGCTTCGTGATGATGGAAGATAACCCGTTTTGCACATTCGTGCTTTTCATCGTCAGTTCTCAGTTCCCGGTTCTCAGTTCCTGGTTCTCACCATGGTTCGCACGACGCCAATCTTGCTGCTTTTCATCTTCGCGCTCACCACTGTATCCCCGCAACCGCCGCGCCTGCTTCCGACGCCTGCCTGCCCGCATGTCCATCATCAGGGACCGTACTCACTGATCGCCATGCTGTATGCGGCGGGGTACGAATGCACCGAAGAGATTGCGCGCGCACTGACGCCAGTTGCCGATGCCGATATGCTGGATCATCTGATCCGGCTGACTGCGCCTGAGTTCCACAGTCTGACCCGCCGTAATGCGCTGCGCGTCATCGGGCGCTGGACGGAAGATCCACAGGCGCGCACGGTCGTTCTGCGCAACGCGCCTGCGATCTATGATCGCCTGCTGACTCTGGTACAGCACGACCCAAGCGACGATGTGCGTGCCGACGCGATCTGGATTCTCGATACGTTCTTCTTTCCTGCTCACCATGCCCAACCAGCATTTGCCGCCATCGCACTGACCCCTGGCAGTGGCGCCAATCTGCGCACCCGCGCGGCGTATGCTGTCGCGCGCCTGATTGCCACTCGTACAGGACCGATCGCCGACGATGATCTGGCGTTTCTGCTTGCCGGGTTGAGATCCGACGAGGCAGGCGTGCGCGCGCGCGCTGCTGATGCTATCCAGCGCCTGCGCGACGATCAGATCAATGCAGCGACTCGCGCGCGCATCACAGCGGCGCTGGAGGAAGCATGGGACGAGGCAACGCGCCTGGCGTCGGTCGATACGATTGCGCCTATGCCACCCGCCATTCACGCAGGACGTTTCATCTCCGGCACCCCTGAAACATCCCCTGGACCGTTTGCTGCCCGCGCTGCGCTTGCCCGTGCCCTTGATCGCTTTGGTGGCGAACGTTTCGCCGCTCTGCGCACCAGCTTCGAGTCGACCCATCTCCCGGTGTGTCTTGAACGCCACTGGTTGCAAATCTGCGCCGGTTCACCTGCCCCGGATCTGGAAGCCATCGCAGCACGCCTGGAATACTTGCGCAATGCATTTTTTGAACTGACCGGCTTGACCGATTCTGTGCCCGACGATCCGACGGAAGTGCTGACGATCAAACTCTTCGCCAACCGGAGCGTGTTCCGTGAGTATATGCTGGCATTTGTCGGATTCGGCGCGGATGTCGATGGGGTGTATGTCGAGAATAGTGGTGTACTCTATACCTATCTCCGCAATGCTACCGAAAGTGTCAACACCACCGATGAAACAATCGCGCACGAGTTCGGGCACTACCTCACCGGACGCTATCTCTTTCCCGGCACGTGGCATGACACTGGGTATCATGCTGAGCCAAAAGGGTGGATCGATGAAGGAATCGCGGAATATCTCGCCGGTCTCGATAGCGCTGGATCGCGCACTGCTCTCGACCGCCTGTGCAGCCGCCCGGTTCCTCCTGATCTGAACCGACTGTTGACACAGCGGGAGGGGTATGATCGGTATGGCGTCTTTGCCTACGATGACGCCTGGGCGTTTGTCACATTCCTGGTTCAGGAACGTCCTTCCGATCTGCGTGCAATTGCTGCTGCGTTCCGCGCCAATACGTACCGCCAGAGCGATCTGGCAACTATCATCGGCGTACCATCGATCGCCGCGCTTCAGGAAGAATGGCACGCTACCCTGACGCGCTGGTGTGGCCAGCGAGTGGCACGTTGATAGTAAAACTCAGAATCTCAGTCCCTGTTCTCAGTTCTTGGTTCCCGGTTCTTAATACAGGCTATCATTTGATCCGAGTTTGACACGATCCATTGGGTATCGTATCCTGGGCGATGGAGGCATCACGTATGCGCGGTCCAAAAGCCCTGCTCTCCCTTTCACGTATCCCTTGCCTACGAACCGCAGGTGCAGCAGTCAGTCCGCGCGCACGCCACGCTGCAGGTCTGTCGTATGTATGCGCCCCCGAACTGTGTTGACCACCCATGACCCTTCCGACGGGAGCAACCAACCGATTGCCCGGACAGTCAGCGCCTCAGACTGCATCGTGTAGACGTGGCGCAGATGCTGGACTGAGACCCATACCCCGGAAGCGGCGCCACGGTCGGGGTCACCTACCGCTATTCCCCATGAGGTGCGGGCGCAGGCGACGGCTGCGGCTGGTCCGTTGCCACGCCAGCAGGATGTACCATTGGCGCGCGGGAATCGGGCCGAACCGACGCGGCGCGTTGCTTCCACGCGTCCGAATGGCCCGGTCGCGCCCGGCAAGGTCGAGCGCTGGGTGCGTGCGGCGCACCTGCACCCCTGGCGCTCTCGCGCGGGGCAGCCTATCCATAACCCGACCACGTTGCTGACGCGTGCGCGCCTGGCGCCGGACGCCCCTGCCCACGCCTGCACGATGCTGGCGCAGGGCGCCGGAGGGTGGGGCGCGACGAAACAACCGCACTCCGGGCACGGGAAGCGGTTGTGGCGTCCAACCCCGCGATATAGGCGGGTAATCGGATAGCACACGGCATACCAGGGTTTGGTGGACGTCCAGCATCGTGTGACGACAGTGCTGCTGCCGGAGGCGATCCGTCGGCAGGCGCCTCCGGGAGCGGCGCAGATCCTGGATACTGGGCCGACGCACGCCTCGCAGCGGATGACGCCATGGATCGAGGCGCAGCATAGGATTAGTCACGGTGCAGATCAGGCAGTTGCCCGCCAATGCCGCGTGGCTTGATCTGATGGAAATCTGGTTGCGAGGGCGGCAAGGCAACCTCCTGACACCGTATTGTGTTGTCGGTGCGGCAGCGCCGGAACGGGCGATTGCTACGAGTATCGCCGCGCACAATGCGCAGGCCCGCTTCATCACCTGGACGTACACCAGCAACACGCTCGAAAAGAAACTCAGATCGCACTTATGATAGCCTGTACTTAGAGCCTATCCGAATAACCCGGCGGAACGCAAGGCGATCACGCTACAAGCAAAGCGGTACACCAGTTTTTCGGATAGGCTCTTAGTTCTTTCTTTTGGTTCTTAGTTCTCAGTTCTTGGTTCT
>Ga0308415_1000833_pt1 | contig 13699 bp, 12 predicted proteins | sample HotsprSampleOS55_FD_203465 | JGI IMG/M metagenome (GOLD analysis project Ga0308415, IMG submission 203465) | Hot spring phototrophic mat microbial communities from Octopus Spring, Yellowstone National Park, Wyoming, United States - 20090730_OS55 ... | reverse complement strand
CCACGGCGTCGTCGTCAGCCAGGTGCAGCCCGGCGGGCCCGCCGAGAAGGCCGGCATCAAGCCCGAGGACATCATCCTCGCCATCGACGGAAAGCCGGTCAAAGACGGCGACGATCTGGTCTCGCGCGTGGCCGAGACGCCGATCGGCACCCAGGTGAAGATCTCGATCGACCGCGGCGGCAAGCGAATGGAGATACCGGTCAAGATCGAGGATCGAGCCCGCGTCTTCGCCGACGATCCCCGCTTCGCCTTCTACCGCGAGCGGAAGACGCCCGAGGCCGCTGCTCCGGCCGAGGCGATGTTCGGCGTCTACGTGCGCAACCTCTCCGCGCGCGAACGGACGGAACTGTCGCTGGAGGAACAACAGGGCGGCGTACTCGTCACTCGCGTCGAACCGAGGTCGTTCGGCGAAGACATCGGCCTGCGGGAACGGGACGTGATCGTGTCGATCAACCGCCGGCCGGTCAATTCGGTCGACGACGTACGCGCCATCCAGTCGACGCTGAAGTCCGGCGACGCCATCGCCTTCCGCGTCCTGCGGCCCGGCTCGGCCCGCGGCCAGGTCACGTGGTTCAGCACTTATCTGGCAGGTCGCATCCCGTAGAATCCGAAGGCCTTGGCTAATCCGCCAAGGCGCGCTCCAGCCGCGCCACATTGGCGCGCATCACCGCCAGATAATCACCCTCGCGCGGCACATTCGCGCAGGGATCGAAGACGACCACCCTGACGCCGTAGCCGGTCAGCCGTTCGGCGATTTCCGGAAGCGGTTCGGCTTCCCAAAGCATCAGACTTGGGCGGTGGCGTTTGAGCAGGCGCTCGAAGCGGCGCCACTGGCCCGCGCCGGGCATCCGATCCGGCTCCCAATGCAGGCTCGGTATGTCGAGACCATACCGCCGTTCCAGATACTGATAGACGGGGTGAGAGGCGAGCATCGGCCGTTTGTCGGCCGCGATTCGCTCCAGCTCTCGATCGAGCGCGCTCAGATCGCCGGCGAGCGACCGAAAGTTCTGCTCGAGCGCGGCCTGACGCTCGGGCAGCAGCCGGATCAGGGCGTCGCGGATCGCTTCGGCCTGCTTTGCGGCCAGTCGCGGATCGAGCCACGTGACCGAGGCGAATCCCGCATGGGTGTGCTCACCTTGGGGTCCGTGGCTGTGCGTTATGGCGTCCTTCAGGGGAATGTAGTCGGCCTCAAAGGAGGCTGAGGTATTGACAAGGCGCGAGGCGGCAAGCGTAGCGCGCTCTGCCCATTTCTCGTAACCCGCCCCGTTGAGCAGCACAAGATCGGCCCGCTGGTACTGCTCGATCACCGCGGGTTCCGGTTCCCAATGGGACGGGTCCACGCCCGGCGGCGCCGGCAAGCGCACCTCAGCCGCGTCCCCGGCAATCCGTTGGGCGAAATACGCAAGCGGGTAGTTGGTGACGTACAGTAACGGTTTGTTCTGCGGCTGAGGCGCAGGCCTCCTTTCCGTACAGGCCGGTGCGAGCGCCAGCGCCGCCAGAAGAACAGACCCGCAGACTAGCCTCCTTCGCACTCCTCCACGCTAGTCGATGAGGAGCCGGTCGAGCAAGTCCCTACCGGCCGCCGCCGTGGTCCAGGTGAGCAGGCCGGCCAGGGCCGCCGCCGTGCCGATGACCCCGACGATCTCCGCTGCCATCAGCGCCGCAATTCGGCGGCCGGAGGCGCCGAGCCTGACGAGCGTCTCCATCTCCCGGCGCCGCAACCGCAGCGACAGCAGAAAGACCAGGCCGGCGGTGGCGAGCGTGGTCGCCCCCAGGAGAACGAGCGTGGCCACCACGAAACGCTCCACCGTCATCACGGTCGCCAACAGCTTGTCGATCACCTCGATGGGCCGCAGGATCTGATGGGGCTGGGCGGCGCTCTGGTAACGGCCCATCAACAGCGCCGCCGCCTTCTCATCGCGCGGCAGCGCAATGACGGCCGTGATCGGGTACGAGGCCGGATCGCCGTGAAAATGAAACGAGCCGATGTTGTCGTCGGTGACTTCGTTGTATTCGACCACCGAGGCATTTCCGGTCACCTTGCCGGCCCGACGCTCGAGCACGCCGGCAGCCGCCTCCGGCCGGGCCAGGTCCTCGTGGCCGTGCGCCAGCCCTTCGATCAACCAGGTGGTCTTGATGTCGGCAAAGATCACCCGGTCGCCCGGGGTTCCTGTAGGCGCCAGGACACCTACCAGCCGCATTTTCAAAGGATACGCGCCGGCCACATCGAACAGATTCTCGGCTGAGGAGAGGATGGCGTCCTGCGGGCGCAGGCCGCGGCGGCGCGCCACCTCGGCTCCGGCGACGCACTCCCCCAGTCGTGTCATCTGCCGGCCTTCGGCGATCCGTAGGCGTCGAAAGGCGAAGTAATCGAGCGTCGTGCCGACGATGGGATCCCCCTGGGCGTGATGGCGGATGTAGAGAGGAATCGCCTGCGCCAAACCGGTCCGCGACACCCGCTCGGCCTCCCCGTAGCGCATCGGAGCCGGGTCCTCTCCCCCCGCGTACAAAACCCGCAAGACGAGCTCGAGCGGGCTTCCCTTGGCGCCGATCACCAAGGGCGTCGACGAAGCACGCGCGGTAAGCTGGTCGCGAGCCTGGCGCACCAGGACCCGCAAACCGGTCGGCACGTAGAGGATCAGGGTGATCGACAGCACCAGCACCGCGGTCTTGAAGCGGTGATACGCCAGATGTCGCCAGGCAAGGTACAGAAGATCTCTCACGGATTGGCCTTACTACGATTTTGCAGGTCGACGAGGAGGTCGAACCGAGAGAGCAGTTCCAAATCGTGGGTTACCATCAACAGCGTGGCGCCGCAGGAACGGACATAACCGAGGAGCAACTCGACGACGAGCGCCTTGCTCGCCGGATCCAGGCCCGCCGTCGGCTCGTCGGCCAGCACCAAGCGGGGCTCCGTGACAAGCGCCCGGCACAGCCCGACGCGCTGGCGCTCGCCGAAGGAGAGGCAGTCGACAAAACGGTGGAGCTTGTCGGCGATGGCGACCTGCGCCGCCAGGGTCTCGGCCCGGCGCCGGACCAGGGGATCTAGCCGGAGTCGGCTGCTCAGCCGGTGCGGCAGCAGGATGTTGTCGAGAACCGTCAGATAATCCAACAGCTCGAACTCTTGGAAGACCATGCCGATGTGCCGCAGGCGGTAGTCGCGGCGGGCGGCTTCCTCAAGCGAAGTCATTTCGACCTCGCCCACCCAGATTCGCCCCGCCTGGGGAGCGAGCACCCCGCTGATGAGATTCAGCAGCGTGGTCTTGCCCGAGCCGCTCGGCCCGGTGACGGCGGCCAGGGCCCCTGGGGGGACCTCCAGCCCGGGGATGCGCAGGCGAAACGGGCCCGCCGGGTAGGTGAAGTCCAGATCGAGGATGCGGATCATGGGGTTGCCCAGGCGCGTGGGCGCGGCCTTTCCCACGGGGATACCCGTACCGGCATCCGACTATGCCTCCGGGTGATAGGAGTCCTCCCCAGCCGGCCCTCAGCCAACTTCTCGCCTCAACTCCCAGTTTCGCCTAAGACACTTTCGGCCATCCCTCCGGCATACTGACCTCTGTGGAGGCTCCGTCAGCCCGATGCCCGATCGCAGGCCTCAGGTGTTCCACCCCGGAACGCGTCCCGGAATGAAACGCCGAGACAGCAGCTCGTGTTTCAACCGAGCACCCGCGAGCGCCTGGACTGAGTGCGATCCCCGGCAAAGGCGCGGTGCACCGAATGGACCAACGACTGAGATTTCGCTCCGAATTCATTGACTCGGAAGGGGGCAAGCCCACGCCGGGCCGAGCAGTCAGGATGTCACGTCCGCGTCGGGACTGCTCCTGGCGCGCCGGTTGCACTTCGAGCAGTCGCCCGCCGGCGCAGGCGGAGCCGATGATCCTGCCGGTGGCCGATACCGGCGCTCGTTGCGAGGAACCCAACATGCCAGCCAGGATGAAGGCGCACGCTGCCGCCAGTCAGACCTCCAAGCGCGACCGCATCATTCTCGAGCACCTGCCTCTGGTCAAAGCGATCGCGGTGCGCGTTCACGAGAACCTCCCGGTGCACGTCGATCTGGACGATCTGGTCCATGCGGGCATTCTCGGCCTGTTCGACGCGGTGACTAAGTTCGACCCGGCCAAGAAGGTCGCCTTCTCCAGCTACGCCAAGCATCGCATCAAAGGGGCAATTCTTGACAGCCTGCGTCAGCTCGACTGGGCCTCACGCGACCTGCGGCGCCGCCACAAGCAGGTCGAGGCCGCGACACGGAGCCTGGCCGCAGAGCTGCACCGCAATCCCACAGAGCAGGAGGTCGCCGAGCGGCTGGGCGTGGAGGAGGATCGCTGGCGGCGGATGATGATCGACCTGCGCAACGTCGGGCTGATCTCGGCCTCCCGGCGCGGCGCGGAAGGAGACGATCTGCCGCCGCCCGACTTCCCCGGCAAGCCGGACACGCAGCCGGATCGGATCTGCGCCCTCCAGCAGCTTCGGACCGTATTGAGCACGGCCATCGGCACCTTGCCCGAGCGGTATCAGAAGGTGGTCCTCATGTATTACAACCACGAGCTGACCATGAAGGAGATCGGCAACGCCTTGGGCATCAACGAAAGCCGCGTGTCTCAGATCCACAAGTCGGCGCTTGAGAAGATGGCCGCGGTGCTCGAATCCAACGGCATCCACTCCGCCCGTGCTTTCGCCGATTGATCGGAAGTTTGCGCGGGCGGTCTCGGCTGCTCCTACGCGAATTCTTCAGCGCCGACGGTCACGTGTTCTGTAACAGAACTATCTTGACCATAAGCCGGTTCTGCGACATACTAACTCCAACTATGTGAAGAGCCGCTGAAGCGATTGCGCTCACCCTGGCCCAGCGCCGACAGCTGGAGCGAATCGCCCGCAATTCGCGCACCACGCAGAAGGTGGCTCTGCGTGTGGCCACCACCCTCGGCGCCGCCGAGGGGCTCTCCAACCGGCAACTGGCCCGCCGCCTCAGCACCAGTCGCCCCACCGTGCTATTGCGGCGCCAGCGCTTCGCCGAAGCCGGCGTCGAGGGGCTGCTTCGCGACGCAGCCCGGCCGGGCCGTTGCAAGCGGCTGTCGGCCCGGCAGGCGACCCACTGGAGCAGCCGGAGCCTGGCCCGGCGCTGCCGGGTCAGCCACATGACGGTCTTTCACCTTCGGCGGGCCTATGGCCTCCAGCCCCATCGCGTGGAGAGCTTTAAGCTGCCCACCGAGCCGGAGCTTGCAGCCAAGGTGCGGGACATCGTGGGCTTGTAGCTGAACCCGCCCGAGCGAGTGCTGGTGCTGTCGGTGGACGAGAAGAGTCAGATTCAGGCGCTGGACCTCACGCAGCCGATTCTGCCCCTTCGCCCGGGTCTCGCCGAACGCCAGACCTACGACTACATCCGGCACAGCACGACGACGCTGTTTGCCGCTCTGAACGTCTTCGCCGGCAAGTTGATCGCCCAGCTCCTGCCCCGACATCGGCACACCGAGTTTCTCCCGTTCCTGGGTCAGATCGAGCGACAGACCCCGAAGCGCTTGAAGGTGCATCTGATTCTGAACAACTACGGCACGCACACTGATCCGAAAGTGCTCGCGTGGTTGCAGGCCCATCCACGGTATCGGTTTCACTTCACGCCCGAGGGGGCCTCCTGGCTCAACCAAGTGGAGCGGTTCTTTGCCGAGTTGGCGCGGCGGCGGATCCCGTGGGGGACCTTCCGGACTGTGCGGAAACTGGAGAAAGCAATTCAAGATTACGTGCGGGCCCACAGTCACCAAGCGCGCCCGTTCATGTGGACGGCGACCGCATCGAGGATTATTCAGAAGGCGCGCCGTTGTGAAGAAGCGTTAGTTACGAAACACCAGGATGCCTGTTAATCGGGAACCCGAGATCCGACGGGCACCTTGAACGCGAACAAACTTCTCAGACCGAATGCGAGATCTAAAGGATGGAATCCGTTTCGTTCGAGGATGCGGCGACCCTGCCTGAGGGAGCGGAGTTGCGAGATCTCCGGCGGATGAAAACGAAATTGCCTCCGGCCGAGGAGGCGGATCAAGCTTTGTATTGCACTGAGTATCTTCTGAGGTATGGAGTCGCGGCCGGGCCAAAACAGGATGAGAGGCGCCCCGGGCTTGAGCACGCGGTGGAACTCGGCAAGCATCCGGTCAACCTCGGCAAGTGTAAAATGCTCCATAACGCCCACATTCCACAACCCGTCGAGGCTATTACCGGGAAAGGGCAATTGAAAGATATCTCCGGCAAGCCGCACGTCCATGACGGGGTGGCAACGTTGCAGGACGGACGGGACAATGTCGAGAGCGACGAAAATCCGCCTGCCGCCGAGCTTGTCCAAACGCATGGAAGTCTCCGACGTACCGGAGCCGGCTTCGAGGAAGATTCCCTGCGGGGAAAAATAGCGATGGCAGTAATAACGAACTGTTCGCGAAAAGACGGCTTTGCGGTACCAGCTAAAAAACCGCTGTACGACCGTTTGCTGACGCGCCGTTGCCCAGTGATCCGTCCAATCGTCCGCTGCCGGGTGACTTGAGCCTACGCGTAGGTCCGGGATACCGTCTTCAATCGGGTAGACGATCTGGCACGGCCCGCATTCGAAAGCGGTTGTGCGACCTATCAGCGGGCCATGACAGCGGGGACAGGCAACGTAAGTCAGAATATCAGCGAGTGCAACTCCCACCCTCTAAGCGGTGGCTCCCCTCATGCTCAAAACTTCCTCAGAATTCTAGTGTCGGTCGTAGTCGAGGGCGACGGATCGAGATTTCGGCACCAGCACGCTGATCTCGTTGAAAAGATACGGGGCGTCTCTGTGGGTTGCGTTTGCCATCCCGCAAGAATGCGCTCGACCCTTCATGGTGTTCCAGAGGTTTTCTGCGGATTCCGCTCGGCTTGGGCCACAAGACATGATCGTACCAGAAGTCTGGCGCGTGCAAGCGACGGACAAGTATTCTTGCGCACTGGCGGTGCGCTCTACGTTCGAGAGCTCCGGAGAAATCTCTGGTCTGTGAGTAGCCGCGCTCTCCGATGCATGGGGCACGATTCTGCATGAAGACGCCCGGGGTCAGGTAAACCCAGCAGCCGACGTCCTGCAAGATCAAGCGGGCCGGAGCGGTTTGATACCGCGATTCGATTTGCGCCACGTAGTCATAGGCCTGCCGGGGATGGCAGGGCAGGCGGCGCGCGCGCGGAGGCGGCCGGGCCGGTGAAGAAGGTGAGCGGAGTCGGCGTGGAACAGGTGGTGGCGGACAAGGGATACCACAGCAAACAGGTGTTCGAGGATTTCGCCGAGGTGGGCGTGCGCACGCTGATCGCCGAGCCGGAACGCAAGCGGCGGTGTGTGCCAACCGGCGGCGGCCCGAGACCCGGACCGCCAAGGCGCTGATGAGACGTCGCGGGGAACGAATGGAGAGAGGCTTCGCCCATCCGTACGACACGGGCGGCATGCGCCGGGTGCACTTGCGCGGCAAGAATGACATTGCCAAGCGCCTGCTGATTCACGCTGCCGCCTTCAATCTGAGCCTGATCCTGCGACAAATGCTTCGGGTGGGCACGGCCCGGCAGGAGGCAGAGCTGCTGGCTGCACTTTGTTTTTGCATTTTGCGTCTCGTGGACACGGCAAACTGCGGTGCGGTGGTGGTTGGAGCTCTTTGGCCCACCGACCGAACGGCCCGCCGGCCGGGGTGCGGCCATCCATCGCCGCGCCGTCAAGCCGTGGCTTTATCCACAAGCTGCCTAGACGTCGCAGATCGACAGCGCCTGGTCGAGCGCGCGCAGGGCGTCGCCCGTCGGCGTGTACTCGTGAGCCACGTAGCCGGTGAAGTTGAGTTCGGCGATCGCGCGCGCGATGCCGCGGTAGTTCAGCTCCTGGGTGTCGTCCAGCTCGTGCCGCCCCGGATTCCCCGCCGTATGAAAGTGGGCGATCCATTGGATGTTGTCCCGAATGGTGCGGATGATGTCACCCTCCATGATCTGCATGTGGTAGATGTCGTAAAGCAGCTTGACGCGGGGCGAGTTCACCCGCTTGCACAGCTCGACGCCCCAGGCCGTCCGGTCGCACATGTAGTCGGGGTGGTTCACCTTGCTGTTGAGCAGCTCGACGCACAGCGTCACGCCCTTGTCCTCGGCGTGACTTTTGATTTTGCTGAGGAACAGCACGCTGTTGTCGAGCCCCTCCTCATCCGACATGCCCTGCCGTTCGCCCGAGAGCACGATCACGTTGGGTGCGCCGTGGGCCGCCGCGCTGTCGATGGCCTGGCGCATGGCCGCCTCGATCTTCGCGTGATGCTCTTTGCGGTTGATGCCGTCGCGGATGCCGCTGCCGCCGGGCACCATGGTCGGCACGAGTCCGTACTTCTTTAACACCGGGAAGTCGGCCGGGCCCACCAGGTCGAAGCCGAGCGCGCCGAGGCGCGCCGCCTCCCGGCACATGTCTTCGAAGGAAAAATTGGTCCCGCGGAAGCAGCCGCGCGTGACCGCCTGTTTCAGTCGCCCCTTGCGGACCACTTTGCCGGTCTGGGCAAAGGCGCTCGCCGCGGCGAGGCTCGAGAGAAAGCTCCTGCGTCGCATGGCTCTATCCTACTCGACATCTCCTTTCTCCGGGAGTCCTGGTAGAATACGCCTCGCTATGCTGCGACGAAGTTTCCTCGAAGCTGCATTGGCCTTGCCGGCCGGCGGGGTTCTGGGCCGTTTTGAGCGGCTCGTGGCCGCCGATCGGGGCAAGGTCAAGATCACCGGCATCAAGCTGAAGCCGGTTACGGGTCTGGCGCACACGCTCGTGCGCATCGATACCGACGCCGGCCTGAGCGGTTACGGCGAATCGGGCGTGAGCGGCGCGATGATGAAGGCCTGGCTGGAGCGTTACGCCCCGTTGCTCATCGGGCAGGACCCGCTGGCCATTCAGGTGCACTTCCACCGCATGTCGACCCTGATGCACCCGTACATGGCGCGCATTCCGGCGCTGAGCGGCATCGACATGGCGCTCTGGGACCTGGCCGGTCGGCTGAGCGGCCGGCCGGTCTACCAGCTCCTCGGCGGGCCCTTCCGCGAGCGCGTGCCCATGTTCATCAACTCCCAGCCGCGCGACATGCTCGACAAAGCCGCCGTGCGCGACTGGGCCGCCAGGCTGCGCGAAGATCCGTTGGGATTCAAAGCGGTGAAGATCGACGCCGCCAGACCGATCGGCCGCCCCTCAGGCCGCTACACGACGACATTGTCCAACCAGGACCTGCGCAAGATCCGGACCGCTTTCGAGAACGTGCGCCAGGAGCTGGGACCCGAATACGACATCATGGTGCACTGCCATAACGAGTTCGACCTTCCAAGCTCAGTGGGCATCGCGCGCGCGGTCGAACAGATCGAACCGACCTGGCTCGAGGATCCGCTGCCGGTTCCCTTCTCCGACAGCTGGGTCTCGCTGAAGCGGGCCTCACGCGTGCCCTTGCTGACGGGCGAGAAGCTCGAGATGCCGCACGGCTTCTACCCATTCCTTCAGCACCAGGCGGTCGACTATATTTATCCGGATATCGCCTTCTGCGGCGGCCTCACCGGCATCGTCAAGATCGCCACGCTCGCGGCGCTCTACCGCATTCCCGTGGCGACGCACAACGTGGGCGGCATCCTGCTCACCATGGCCTCGGTCCACTTCGGGCTCTCGATTCACGACTTCCTCACCAGCGAGACGCGCCTCGGCCAGACGCGCGACGTCCTGGCGATGGCCAAGAATCCGCCCGAGATTCAGGGCGGCTCGACGGGCATTCCGGAAGGGCCCGGTCTCGGTGTCGAGCTGGATGAGGCCGGCGTCCGGCGCTTCCAGCGTCCGGAGGATCCGCCGGAGTGGGTCTGAGCCCCGAGGCGTGCAAGAATCGGAAACAGACAAACAGACAAGGAGACAGACGTGCCCCATCGCAGAGGATTTTTGAAGACCCTGGCCGGCCTTCCGCTCGTGGGCGGCCTCTTCGGCCGGCAGGCCGCCTACGCCGCAGCGCGCCGCGACTACTTCCGCGAACTCGGCGTCCGCACCTTTTTGAACGCGGCCGGAACCTACACCACGCTCACGGCGTCGCTGATGCCCAAAGAGGTCGTCGAGGCATGGCTTTACGCTTCCAAGAGCTTTGTGCCTCTCAACGACCTGCATGACGCCGTCGGCCGGCGCATCGCCTCGCTCATCGGTTGCGAGGCGGCCATGGTGACCGCCGGCGCGGCCAGCGCGCTGACGCTCGGCACCGCCGCCTGCATCACAGGCAAGAACCCGGACTTCATCCACCGCCTGCCGGACACCACCGGAATGAAGAACGAGGTCATCATTCAAAAGAAGCACCGCTTCGGCTACGACCACGCGGTGCGCAACTGCGGCATTCGCTTCGTCGAAGTCGAAAGCCGCGAGGAGCTCGAACGCGCCGTCAATCCGCGGACGGCGATGATGCTGTTTTTGAACCTCGCCGAGCCGGTCGGCGCCATCTCGGCGGCCGAGTTCGCCGCGCTGGGCAAAAAGCACGGCGTGCCCACTATGAACGACTGCGCCGCCGATCTGCCCCCGGCTTCGAACCTCTCCAAGTACACAAAGATGGGCTTCGACCTAGTCTGTTTTTCGGGAGGCAAAGGGCTGCGGGGGCCGCAAAGCGCCGGCCTGCTGCTCGGCCGCAAGGACCTGATCGAGGCAGCGCGGCTGAACGGTCCGCCGTACGCCGACACGATCGGCCGCGGCATGAAGGTGAACAAGGAAGAGCTCCTGGCCATGATGGTCGCCGTCGAGCTGTATCTCAAGCGCGACGAGGAGACCGAACGCAAGGAGCTGGACCGCCGGGCCAATCTGATCGTCGAGGCCGTGGCCGCCATCCCCTCCGTCGAGACCAAGATCGAGGTTCCGCCGATCGCTAATCACGTCCCGCACGTGCACATCTGGTGGGACGAGGCCAGACTCGGCCTGAGCGTGCCCGACGTGGTGCGCAGGCTGCGCGAGGGCAACCCCTCGATCGAGGTCACCCCCGGGTCCAAGGAGCATCTCATCGTAAACCCCTGGATGCTGGAGCCGCGGGAGGTTAAGATCGTCGCACGCCGAATCCGCTCGGTGCTCCTGGGCCGCTCGTGAGGCACGGCCCGGCGGCGCCGCATCCGTTAAGATGGGCTTCCATGAACCGCAAGCTGATCCTACTTGCCATGGTGGCCCTGGCCGGATGCCGCGCCAAAGCGCCGTCGCCGGACACCGAAGCCGGCCTGCGCCAACTGGCGCGCGAGCGCTTGGCGCAGCTTGAGGGAACCCTACAAGTTGAAGGCCTCGCGGCTCCGGTCGAGGTGATCCGAGACCGCTGGGGCATCCCGCACATCTACGCGCAGTCGTCAGAGGATCTCTTTTTCGCTCAGGGCTTCGTGGCGGCCCAGGACCGCCTCTATCAGATGGAGATCTGGCGGCGCATCGGCAGGGGGGAGCTGGCTGAGGTCTTCGGACCGGCTTACGTCGAGCGAGACCGTTTCGCGCGCTTGGTCCGTTACCGGGGCGATATGGAGGCGGAGTGGCAGAGCTATTCGCCGGACACGAAGGCCATCTGCACGGCCTTCGCCCGCGGCGTGAACGCCTACGTCCGCCACGCCGGTGATCGGCTGCCCGTCGAATTCACCCTGCTCGATTTTAAACCGGGCGAATGGAGGGCCGAAGACTGCCTGCTGCGCATCGCCGGGCTGTTGATGACGCGCAACATCGCCCTCGAGATCGCCCGCGCCGAGCTGGCGGCGAAACTCGGACTGCGCGCCGTCGAACGCTACATGCCGCCCGAGCCCAAGCGCCGGCTCGATCCCGATCCCGGACTCGATCTAGCCGGACTGGACGAGGAGGTGCTCAAGACGTACCGCGCCGCGGTCTCGATCCCCGCGCTTGAGGAGGAAGCCGCGGGCAGCAACAACTGGGTGGTAGACGGCAGGCTCTCGGCAACGGGCAAACCGCTGCTGGCGAACGACCCGCACCGGCCGATCACCTTGCCGGCGCTGCGCTATCTCGTGCATCTGGTTGCGCCCGGCTGGAACGCGATCGGCGCCGGCGAACCGGCCTTGCCCGGCATCGCCGTCGGCCACAACGAACGCGTCGCCTGGGGATTCACCATCGTTCCCTACGACGTCGCCGATCTGTATGTCGAGCGCACCGACCCGAACAACCCGAACCGATATCTTTACCAAGGGAAGTGGCTCGAGATGGAGGTCGAGCGCGAACAGATCCGGGTGAAAGGCCAGGCGGAGCCGGTGACGGTTGAGCTCAAACTGACCCGCCACGGCCCGGTGATTTTCGAGGACCCCAAGCGCAACCGGGCCGTGGCGCTGCGCTGGGCGGGCCAGGAGCCGGGCACGGCCGGCTACCTGGGCGGGCTGGCGCTGGCTCGCGCCGCCAACGCCAAGGAGTTCCTCCAAGCCGCCGCGCGCTGGAAACTGCCCGCTGAAAACTTCGTCTTTGCGGACGTCGAGGGAAACATCGGCTGGATCGCCATGGGTCTGGTGCCGGTTCGTCGCCACTCCGGACTGTTTCCGGTGCCCGGCGATACGGACCGCTACGAATGGCAGGGCTGGCGCCGCATAGAAGAGTTGCCGGCGATCTTCAATCCGAAAGAGGGTTACATCGCCACGGCGAATCACAACATCCTGCCCAAAGGCTACCGGCACGAGCTGGCGTTCGACTGGGCGCCCCCTTACCGTTTCGCCCGCATCGACGAAGTGCTGCGAGCCGGCAAGGGTTTTACCGTGGCCGACTTCGAGCGGCTTCAGCACGACGAAACGTCGCTGCCGGCCCGGGAGCTCGTTCCGATGCTGGCCGGTCTGCCTGCTGCGGCCGGCCCTGCGGCGAAGAAGGCGCAAACGATGCTCGAAGCGTGGGATCGGGTACTCGCCAAGGAGTCCGGCCCGGCGGCCCTGTTCGAGATCTGGCTGACACGGCTTCGCGCCCGCTTCGTCGCCGCCGAAGTGGCCGAACCGCACCGGGAACTCGTCTCGCGCAACATCCCGCTGCCCCGCCTGATCGAACTGCTGCGCCAGATGCCGGCCGCCCGGCGCGCCGAGGTGATGTTCGGCTCGCTCGAGGAGGCCTGGCAGGAGGCGGAGAAACTCCTCGGCGCCGATACCGCCGGCTGGCGCTGGGGCAAGCTGCACACCGTCGAATTTCGCCATCCGCTGGCCAACAGCGCCGTGCGCCGGGCGGTCTTTAACCTCGGACCCGTCGAGCGCGGCGGCGACGGCTTCACGCCGAACTCGACCAGCGGCCCGGGCTACCGCCAGTCGAGCGGCGCCTCCTACCGCCACATCATGGATCTAGCCGATTGGGACCGCTCGGTCTTCACCAGCACCCCGGGCCAGTCCGGCCAGCCGGAAAGCCCACACTATGCGGATCTGCTCGATGCCTGGGCGCGTCACGAGTATGCGCCGCTGGCTTTCAGCCGCCAAGCCGTCGACTCGCACGCCAGGCACCGGCTCCGCCTGGAACCGGCGGCCCGTTAGCGCGTCAGCAGTTCTGCCGAAAAGATTAAGGAGAGCAAGGCGGTCGGAGTCCGCCCATGGAAGTGACGGTTCGAATTCGGCGAAATTCCGCGCCCGGAGACGGCTCGAAGGCTGTGGCCGGCTCCTGGGGCCTTTGGAGCGCTCTGCTGGCCGCCTTGCTGTTGCTTGCGGCCTCCTTCGCCGCACGCCCCCGGGCAGCGCCGGCCGCGGCTTCGGCTGGTAGCGCCGCTCTGGC
>Ga0308415_1000832_pt1 | contig 13700 bp, 12 predicted proteins | sample HotsprSampleOS55_FD_203465 | JGI IMG/M metagenome (GOLD analysis project Ga0308415, IMG submission 203465) | Hot spring phototrophic mat microbial communities from Octopus Spring, Yellowstone National Park, Wyoming, United States - 20090730_OS55 ... | reverse complement strand
GATGAGCTAAAGCAACACGAGATGCGTATTTCTGGTTTTGATCACGATAGTCTACGTTATTTTATCGGCGATGTACGTGATGTGGATCGTCTTCGTCGTGCTATGAATGGGATTGACATTGTTGTGCATGCAGCAGCTTTAAAACAAGTTCCTGCCTGTGAATATAATCCAATCGAGGCTATTATGACCAATATCATGGGAGCGAGAAACGTTATAGAAGCTGCTCTCGATACCGATGTCAAGAAGGTCATGGCAATAAGCACCGATAAAGCCGTCAATCCTATCAATTTGTATGGCGCTACGAAATTGTGCGCCGAGAAGTTGTTTATACAAAGCAATTCTTACAGTGGTGCACATGGCGCTAAGTTTAGTTGCGCACGGTACGGAAATGTGGTTGGTAGTCGTGGCAGTGTGATCCCATTGTTTCTAGAGCAGCGTCGAACTGGACGAGTCACTGTGACCGACCCGCGAATGACGCGATTCTGGCTTACATTGGAGCAGGGTGTGAGGTTCGTGATTCGTAGTATCGAGTGCATGCAGGGGGGTGAAGTGTTTGTTCCTAAAATTCCCAGTATGAATATCATGGACTTAGTACAGGCAATCGCACCTGATTGTAGAGTGGATTACATCGGAATACGACCCGGCGAGAAACTTCACGAAGTGTTACTCTCTGAAGATGAGTCAAGATATACCCTGGATATGGGTGACATGTATGTTATTCAGCCAATTTACACTTGGTGGCAAGCAAAAGACTGGTCTGAGGGAAAACCTCTTCCTGAAGGATTTCGCTACACGAGTGATACAAACTCCCATTGGCTGTCGGTAGATGAGTTAAGAGTGTTGGTTGAGAGGTTTTTATGACCGCAACTTCTGAAAAATTGGCAATCGAGGGAGGCAAGCCTGTGCGTCAAGCCATACTCCCGTATGGAACGCAATGGCTTGATGAAGAAGATATTACTGCTGTAATTGAGGTCTTGCGATCTCGTTGGTTAACAACCGGGCCGAAAGTTGCAGAATTTGAGCGATCTTTTGCAAAATCAGTGGGGTCTCGCGAAGCTGTAGCAGTGAGTAGTGGAACTGCGGCACTCCACGCCTCTATGTATGCTATTGACATCAAACCAGGTGATGAAGTTATTGTTCCCGCCATGACTTTTGCTGCAACTGCCAACGCGGTTGTTTTTCAACAGGGAATACCTATCTTTGTCGATGTTGATCCCAAAACGTTACTCATAGATCCGGGACAAGTCGAAATGCATATCTCACCGAAAACTAGAGCTATTGTAGCAGTGGACTATGCCGGTCATCCCTGTGATTATGACACCCTTCGGGCGATTGCTGAACGGTATCGATTATATCTCATTGCCGATGCATGTCACTCGTTGGGAGGGGCTTATAAGTCAAAATCAGTTGGCACGCTGGCAGATATTACCACTTTTAGTTTTCATCCGGTAAAGCATATTACAACTGGCGAAGGAGGAATGGCAACAACTAATGACTCTGAGCTCGCCATTCGGATGCGTATCTTCCGTAACCATGGTATAACCACCGAATATCACCAGCGTGAGCAACAAGGCTCCTGGTTTTACGAGATGGTGGATTTGGGCTACAATTACCGTATAACAGACATCCAATGTGCGCTTGGGTTAAGCCAGTTGCGAAAACTCTCTGCTTGGGTAAAGCGTAGACAAGAGATCGCGCAGAGATACAACGCCGCGTTCGCTGAGGTTCCAGCCGTTCGTCCATTGGATGTTCGTGCAGAAGTTTCCCACGCTTACCACCTTTACGTGGTCCGGCTTGATTTGACCAGACTACAGGTGACTCGGGGGCAGGTCTTTGCTGCTTTGCGGGCCGAAGGGATCGGCGTCAACGTGCATTACATCCCGGTGCATCTGCACCCCTTTTATCGGAAGCGGTTTGGAACATGCCCAGGGCTGTGTCCGGTGGCCGAGGCGGCTTACCAGGAGATCATAACACTCCCTATCTTCCCGCGCATGGGCGAGAAAGATATAGAAGATGTAATGTATGCTGTAAAGAAGGTTGTTGGAGCTTATTTGAGATGAGGATAGTGGCCGTTATTCAAGCACGTATGGGGAGCTCCCGGTTGCCAGGGAAGGTGCTTCTACCCATCTGTGGGATTCCTTTAGCGATTCTTGCAGCGAAAAGGGCTCAACGGAATACCTATGAGGTTAGGATAGCTACTACAGTGGACCCTTTGGATGACATCTTAGTAGAAATGGCAAAAGAGGCTGACATTCCTGTGGTTCGAGGGCCTGTAGAAGATGTTCTGGGTCGCTTTGTAGAAGCGACAGCAGATTTGCCCGATGAAGCGCTTGTGGTCAGACTGACTGCCGATAATGTGTTTCCGGACGCCGATTTGATTGGCATGATCGTGGATGAATTCCTCAGGAAAGGGACCACATCTTTAGTCGCCGCAACAACAGAGAGCGGTCTTCCGTACGGGTTGGCTGCCGAAGTATTCAGGTGCGGTGTATTACGAGAGGCAGCGCAAAATGCTGTGACCCAGTATCAACGCGAGCATGTGACGCCATGGATAAAATCGAGATACGGTCATGAAAGTATTAGAGTGCCCGATGTCCCTGAAGGATGGGCGGCGTTGCGTTGTACGATTGATACTCTTGAGGACTATGTACGCGTATGGCGAGCCTTCACACGATGTGGAGGCGATCCTGTTCTAATTCCTTGGAGGGCCCTCTGTGAAGCTCTAGCCGAAATTACTCATGTCCCCGTGTTCAGGGTACCTATACGTGAAGTGATGGGTGCGCCGCACAGCGTTCTGGTACTAGGCACGGCTCAGTTAGGGCTGGAGTATGGATGGGCCAATACCACTAGATGCCCTTCCGAAGACGAGGCCGCTCTTATTGTTAAGAAGGCCATCGATCACGGCGTGACGCATGTGGACACCGCAAGGGCATACGGGGAAAGCGAACGGCTTATTGGCTTTGTCTTGGAAAGCGGTTACCGCAACGCTCTGACTGTTGTGACCAAGCTGGATCCGCTTGAGTCTTTGCCGCCCGAAGCTTCAGAGCATTGTGTGAGAACCGCGGTGGACGCCAGTGTATTCCGTTCATGTCGAGAGCTTAGGGTGCCCCGATTAGGTGTGCTTTTGATCCACCGGGCAGCCCATCTGGACAGCCATGGCGGAGTCATCTGGAAGAGGCTTTGTGAACTAAGAAACCAGGGTGTTATTGGTGCGCTGGGCGTATCGGTGCAGAGCGTAGACGAAGCTATGCGAGCCTTGGTTAATCCTGATGTTCAGTACATTCAGCTTCCCTTTAATATCCTTGATCGTCGCTGGCTAGACCCAACCTTTCAGGAAGCCTTGCGGGTGCGCTCCGATGTGGTTGTACATGCGCGGAGTCCACTGCTTCAGGGCCTTCTTGCCATCGACGACCCAACCATGTGGCCGAAGGTGCCGGGTGTAGATCCGCGCCTCATATTGTCTAAACTCCGAGCACTTGCGGAACGTTTGGGACGGCGAGACACAGTGGACCTATCTTTGGCTTATGTTCGCGGCCAGGAGTGGATTCATGGTGTGGTCTTGGGTGTGGAGAAACTCGAACAGCTCACAGATGCAGCGAAGTTAATGTGTACGCCTCCTTTGACCCTAGCCGAGTGCCATCTTGTAGAGCGAGAGATAGAGGGAGGACCAGAAGCACTTGTCAACCCTGCGTTATGGGGGTCTAAACAGTAGAGGTGGGACATGCTAATGCTGGAACGAGTGAAGTCAACGCCGGCGCTTGATTTGTTTCATTTGGACGGTCGGATAGCGTTTATCACTGGTGCTGCTGGCCACCTGGGGCGAAGTATGGCGAAGGGATTGGCTGAGGCCGGAGCGCATGTGGTCCTGGCCGGCCGGAAAGAGGAGAGGTTAAGGACACTCTCTGAAGAACTCTTAATAGAAGGGCTCAAGGCCAGCGTAGTCGTAGTAGATGTAAGGGATGGAGAATCGATAAAGCGGGCTTTCACCCGTGTTGCCGAAGAGCATGGACGTTTGCATGTTCTGGTAAACAACGCATATGAGGGAGCCGGCGGCACCATGGAGACGTCCTCAGCAGAATCCTTTGCGCGAGCGTATGAGGTTGCCGTGATCGGTGCATTCCGGTGTATCGTGGCTGCTAAGCCACTGCTCAGGGCTGCGGTCCTTGAAACAGGACATGCCTCGATCATTAACATAGCATCTATGTACGGAATCGTAAGCCCGGATTTGCGGATCTACGATTCGCCAGAGGATAGCAACCCCCCCTTCTATGGTGCAGCCAAAGCTGGACTCTTACAACTCACACGATATGCTGCGTGCGAGTATGCAAAAGAAGGGATTCGCGTCAACGCCATCAGCCCGGGCCCGTTTCCCAATCCAGCGATCCTTGGTAAGCACGCAGGATTTTATAAGCAGCTGTGCGCGAAGACACCTCTAGGAAGAACGGGAGAACCCGAGGAGCTAAAGGGAGCTGTGGTATTCTTGGCTTCTGATGCAGCCACATTCGTGACCGGGGCCAACTTGGTGGTAGACGGTGGATGGACAGTATGGTAACCAGCGATCCTAGCCAGCCCTTGCTCATCCGTGCCGACGCCGATACCCAAATCGGCACGGGCCACCTGATGCGCGGCCTGGCTCTGGGCCAGGCCTGGCAGGATGCCGGCGGTCGGGCGGTTTTCCTGATGGCGGTCGAAACACCGCCGTTGGAGGCTCGCTTGCGATCGGAAGGGATGGAAGTGGTCCGCCTGCCGGTCCAGCCGGGAAGCACGGATGACGCCATCCGGACGGCAGATTTTGCACACCAAGTTGGGGCCGATTGGGTCGTGGTAGACGGATACCATTTTGGCGCTGATTACCAGCGGATTATCAAAGACTCCGGACTACGCCTGGTATTTATTGATGATATTGGACATGCCGAGCATTATTCTGCAGATTTGGTCTTGAATCAGAATATCCACGCCCACGAAGACCTGTACCCAAACAGGGAACCTTATACCCGACTGTTGCTGGGGACGCGTTATGTGCTCCTGCGACGAGAGTTTCTCAAGTGGCGGGGCTGGAAGCGGGAGATACCGGAGGTGGCGCGTAAGGTGCTGGTCACCATGGGGGGCAGCGACCCCGACAATGTGACCCTCAAGGTGATTCAAGCATTGCAGCAGGTGGATATGGATGGCCTGGAGGCAATCGTTGTGGTGGGTGGTAGCAACCCCAATCATGAAGAACTACAAGCCGCTGTTCAGGATTCGCGTTTTCCCATTCGGCTGGAAAGCAACGTGACGGACATGCCCGAACTGATGGCCTGGGCCGATGTGGCTGTGTCGGCGGGAGGGAGCACAAGTTGGGAGTTGGCTTTTATGGGAGTGCCGATCCTGAACTTGATCCTTGCAGAAAACCAGCAACAGGCATCTACACTTTTAGCCGCGATGGGCGCTTCTATATGTATAGGACAGGGCATCGCCGTTACCCCAGAACAAATTAGTGCTATTCTGATTTGGTTGCTGGACAACCAGCCAGCCCGCCGGAGAATTGCAAGTATAGCTCAGGAGTTAATTGACGGTGGAGGTGTTGACAGAGTGCTCCTTTCTCTGCAACAAAAACATGGAGGAATGCTATGATTACACTCCGGGATATCCAGCCAGAGGACAAAGAGAAAATCCGGCAGTGGCGTAACTTGCCCGAAGTGGCCAAGTATATGTACACGGACCACTATATCACTCCAGAGGAGCATGAGAAATGGTTCCAGCGTATTATACAGGACCCAATTTGTCACTATTGGATCATAGCTTGTGATGGGCAGGATGTGGGTGTGGCCAATATTTATAGCATTGATCAACATCACCGGCGCTGCTATTGGGCTTTCTATGTTGCCAGCCCTGATGTTCGTGGAAAAGGTGTGGGGAGCATGGTAGAGTACTTGGTATTGCGATATGTATTTGAGGAGCTAAGGTTGAACAAATTGTGCTGCGAGGTGTTGGCCTTTAATGAAGCTGTCATCAATATGCACAAGAGTTTCGGCTTTCAAGTAGAGGGGGTCTTTCGCCAGCATGTTATCAAAGGTGGTGTACCAACTGATATTGTCTGCTTGGCTATGCTGCGTTCTGAATGGGTCCTATTGAAACCCGCCATAGAGGGACGACTGCGGCAAAAAGGGTTATTGCCCGAAAAGGAGGACAACTGATGATGCCGATAGTTGGACAGAGCGCCTCGCTATCTAAAACAATTACTTGGGAAGACATCCAAGACTTTGCTCGTTTGACTGGAGATACGAACCCTCTCCATTTTGATGAAGAATTTGCTATCAAGACACGCTTCGGTCAGCGTGTTGCCCACGGAATGTTGATCGCTGCGCTTATCTCAGCAGTAATAGGAACGCAGCTACCCGAGCCAGGAACTATCTACATCAACCAGATGTTGCAATTTGTCGCGCCGGTATTTATCGGAGATGCAATTACTGCTACAGTGATCGTGGTTAAGGTGCGAGAGGACAAACCAGTTGTTACTTTAGAGACGATATGTACTAACCAACATGGTCAAGTTGTTCTGCGGGGTGAAGCTGTCGTTTTAGCGCATAGTTAGCAGATCCCGAAAGGGTCAGGAGGGAAGCAAATGTCAGCATTTGTCCAGATCAATGGTCGGTCTATTGGTACAGGGTATCCTACATATATCGTTGCTGAAATGTCCGCTAATCACAATCAGGACTTTGATCAGGCAGTCCGCATCTTATATGCTGCTAAGGAAGCCGGCGCGGATGCCGTCAAGCTCCAAACGTACACGCCCGATACGCTTACCATCCCATCGGACAAGGAGTACTTCCGCATCGGTGGAGGAACGCTCTGGGACGGTCACACCCTTTACGATCTCTACAGCGAAGCCTACACCCCCTGGGAATGGCAGACTAAACTCAAAGAGATCGCTGATGACATCGGGATAGACCTCTTCTCTACAGCCTTTGACCCCACGGCTGTGGACTTCCTGGAACAGATGGGAGTTCCGGTTCATAAGGTAGCATCTTTTGAGATTGTAGATATCCCTCTCATCGAGAAGATGGCACGCACGGGCAAGCCGTTAATCATTTCCACCGGGATGGCGACGTTGGGTGAAATAGAAGAAGCAGTGCACGCTGCTCGCTGTGCCGGAGCAACTCAAATCGCCCTACTCAAATGCACAAGCGCCTACCCTGCTCCACCCGAGGAGATGAATTTGAGGACCATTCCGCACTTAGCGGATGCCTTCAGCGTTCCAGTAGGGCTTTCAGACCATACCCTAGGTATTGCCGTGCCGGTGGCAGCAGTGGTGTTAGGTGCTTGCATTGTAGAGAAGCATTTCACATTATCTCGTGACATTCCTGGCCCTGATAGTGCATTCTCACTAGAGCCGCATGAGTTCAAGGCAATGGTTGAGGCGATTCGTACTGTAGAGAAGACTTTGGGAAAGGTGCATTATGGGGTGAGCGAACGGGAGGCTCGAAGTAGGGTATTCCGAAGGTCGTTGTTTGTGGTGAAGGATATGAAAGCAGGGGAGTTGTTTACGGAAGAAAATGTGCGGTCTATTCGGCCGGGATACGGATTACATACTCGTTGCTTGAAGCAGATACTAGGTCGGCGGTCAGCGAGAGATATCGGAAGGGGAACACCACTTAGCTGGAACCTGGTAGAATAAAGATAAGACATGTCTGTGTTTTCAGAAATTAAGAGCTTAATCCTAAAATCAATCATATATGGTTCAGGCAGCCTTTTTCTCAAAGCCGTCTCATTCTTCCTATTACCGATATATACGCGATTGTTAGATCCATCAGATTATGGGGTTTGGGCATTGTCTAATGTTGTCTCTAGTGTTGTGTCCATTTTTATTTCATTTAGTATTCACGGGTTTGTTCCAGTAGTTTATTTTCACAGCTCTAGTGAAAATGAGCGTAGAGAGGGTATCGGGACTATTTTCGTTACCGTTGTTCTCGTAGGTGGATTAGTCTCTCTTCTATTAGATCAGCTGGGTTCATATTTGTTTTCTTTTGTGATCCGTGATGTCCCGTTTCATCCCTATCTTCGCATTGCAATATGGACAACCTATTTCAACTCTTGTGGTATTATTCCTCTGCGGCTTCTGCAGATGCAGGAACGCAGCCTTACTTACATATTGCTGACAGTATCAGGATCTATCCTGCAGACGGGACTTTCACTTTTCCTCGCTTTGCATCTGGGAGGAGTTAATGGATTATTGACAGGTTACTTGATAGCTTCGTTGATCATGCTCATGCTCTACCTAACAGTAGTCTTTAAAGACATATCTCTTGCATTCAAGAAACATATCTTTTGTCAAGCAATGGTTTTTTCAGCACCACTAATTCTGCACGAGCTATCTGGCTGGATTCTTGAACTTTCGGATAGAGTAATACTACAGTGGTACGTCTCTCTTGACCAGGTGGGTATATACTCTCTAGCTTACTCTTACGGATCTCTCATGAGTCTGGTTGCGTATTCGATCAACATAGCTTGGGTTCCAATGCTGTTTAGAGTTGATGCTGAAAAAAAAGATAATTTACCTGTTCGTTTAGGCCAATTAGGGACATATTTTGCTCTTATTCTCTGTTTAGTAGGGGCTTTTCTCGGACTTATGGCCCGTCCGATTATCACTATGATGACCTCGCCGTTGTATCACAAAGCCAGTGAAATAGCTCCTTGGATCGTGTTAGGTTTATTACTGTCGGGTCTGTACTATTTTCCCGTTAATTTCCTGTTCTTGCGTAAGAAGACAGTTGTAATATCCTTGGTCATGATCTTGACATCGCTTATTAACATTTCCCTAAATTTTTGGATGGTTCCTCTTCACGGTGCCATAGCAGCGGCATGGACAACTTGTATCAGCTATGGTGTTATGCTAATCCTAATATGTCTGTTTTCGTTCGCCGAGTACCCGATAGTTTATGAATACAGACGTTTATCTATAGTTTTCGCGGTATCATTTTGTTTGTGGGTTTTTGGACATTTTTCGATCCCCGAGAACCCATTTAAGGCAATTACTGTCGTATTAGTCCTGATAGCGCTTGTTCCTGTTTCTTTATTGTTGCTTGGTTTTTTCTCGGAGGAAGAAAAGCGGTTTCTCATAGATGGGAGTAGCCGTGCTTTATCGAGACTGCGAACTTGATCGCTAGGGGAAGATAAAAGTGTTTGCAGACATGCAAGCCTGTCAAAGAGTTATTGATATGGAGGAAAAGCACGATCTCCTCCGTTTTCAAGTAGACGGATGGTGTGTTTGGCCGTTATTAAGGTTTTCAGTAGGAGAGCATCTTCGGAATCTGAAAATCACCCGCAAAAAGGTCAAGAAAAATTACCTCGATTTGATAAGCCTAACAATCCGTGACATTGCCATCATACTTACGCTAAAGAAGGAAAATTTAGTCTTTAGGGTCTACGACTCAAATCTTTCGGAAAAGAGGGGAGATGTGTACGTCGATATTTTCTTCGACGATCTCATCTCCGAGATGGACGGATGGTTCAAGATTGAACTTCTCACCAATCCTGCATTTTCAAAAGCACGAAAAAATGCGTGGTTCAAGTCTAACATGACTTCAAGCGCGTTTCTTGTTGCGTCAAGGCTACTCTCTCTCTATCATTACCCTTCCGACGTCGTCCGAGCAGCGGAAGGTGTATCTTCTGCTCTTTGCAAGTATGATGATTTGAAAAACTTCGATAAGAACCGTATAATACGAGTCTTTTCAGATTTTTATTGGGCAAAAAGAGTATACGATTGGTTTTTTAAACGAACTCGTCCAGATAAATTGCTCATGGTCACTTCCTATTGCGATCATGCGATTGTTGCTGCGGCAAAGTCTGTGGGTGTAAAAGTGATTGAGTTCCAACACGGCCTTATTACACCTTGGCACGCTGGATATTCCTGGTCAACGTATGCGAATTATTATCGAGATTCCATGCCTATACCCGATAAGATATTCTTGTACGGTGAATACTGGCGGCAGAACCTACTGATCAATGGTTTTTGGAAGGTCGAGGAACTACCCGTTGTCGGAAGTTTGCGAATGGATTATCATCGACACAGGAATGTTTCTAAACCCCAGAATGTAATTCGCTTACTTCTTACTAGCCAAAATTTAGATGTCGAAAATGTTCTGTCATTTATGGTGCATTTTCTACGGGAATGCTGCAAACAACTTCCAAACGTTGAGTTATACGTAAAATTGCATCCTGGTGAGTCGGATAAGGATGTGTACAAAAAGAAACTTTGTTTCTTTCCAAACGTAAAGATTGTTGCAAGTCCTGAACCACCCTCTACATTCGACATTTTGTTGACATCACATTTGCATCTTAGTATAGCTTCGACCTGTCACTATGAGGCTTTAGCCCTCGGTGTACCGACAATCATACTTCCCTTTTCAGGTCATGAGAGTGTGCTTTCTCTGACACAGACTGGATATGCCTATCTAGCTAGAACTCCTCAAGAATTGATCGAGGTGGTCGCAAAATTGAAAGATCTGACTGTTCCTCGCCATGTGGGTAGAGCTTTTTTTGCCGAAGACGCGCTAAGCAATATGAAAAAGGAGTTAACTTTATGAATCCTCTTTTTAGATGGAGATCTTTTTGGAAAGTTCAATCTACACCACTTCATTATGGTGGTACTGACGAGTGGTATCGGCGCTTCGCAGAGGAGATTAATAGTATACTTGATGCATCTGGCTACGCCGGAGGTGCAGTGATGGAGAGCGGATGTGGAAACGGTGCTCTATTCGGTTACCTAGACATTAATAAGTCTGATTATCTAGGAGTTGATTTTTCGGAGAACATGTTGAGGATATTTCGTTCCAAATACCCCAATGTTCGTTTGATTTGTGCCGATGCATCGAGTTTTTGTGTTAAAAGAAAGTTTGAGCTTATATTTAGTAACGGGGTTGTCCAATACTTCGATAAATCAATGCTTCGTAGGTACGTACACAATTCACACCACATGCTTTATAATGGAGGTATTCTATTGGTAGCAAACGTTCCGATGAGACATCTGAGAAGCAGCTATAGATCTGGAGAACTAATTCAAGAACCTTCCACTTCTAAATCTTACTTGTTTCTGAAAGAGCTACTGTATAGGTTTAAGGGAGAAGATTTAGGTTTTTGGTACAATCCGAAAGACTTTTTCGATTTTATGCATATTGGATTCAAAATAACGGTCTTTGGCTCCTTATATCATCCATATAGGTTTTCCATAGTAATGAAGAAGCTTTTCTGATGAATCTTACGAGCGCGTATTCTATATTCCAGCAACCCTGGTGGCTTGAAGCTGTAGCTCCAGGTTCTTGGGGTGAGGTGATCATAGAGAAGGGCGGACAAATCTATGCTCGTTTACCTTACGTTATTAAGCGAAAATATGGACTAAAAGTGATGGATATGCCGCCATTGACGCTTCATCTAGGGCCTTGGCTACGAGCGTTTCCAGGTAAATATGCTAACCGGATATCAGAAGAACATCAACTTATGGCCGAATTAATTGAAAATTTACCTAGTTTTGACGTATTTCAGCAGAACTTTCACTTTTCAATCACAAATTGGCTCCCATTTTACTGGAAAGGTTTCCAACAGACGACCCATTATACTTACAGAATCAACAACCTTTCCGACATAAGCTTAATATGGGAAAGCTTCCGAGAGAATATTCGTAGAGATATTCGAAAAGCAGAAAGCCGTTTTAATCTCAGGATTCGTACAGACTTGCCGGTCGATGCGTTTATTCCCCTAAATATTCAAACATTTGAGCGACAAGGACGGAATCTTCCCTACCCCGAATCCCTTATTCGACGCCTGGACGCGGCGTGTGTAGAACACAATGCGAGAAAGATATTCATTGCAGAAGATAAACTTGGTAGACACCATGCTGGTGTCTACATAGTCTGGGATGAACAAAGTGCTTACTACTTGATGGGCGGTGGACATCCTACTCTTCGTTCTAGTGGTGCGACCAGCCTGTGTATGTGGGAGGCTATCCAGTTTGCCGCAACCGTAACCAAGAGCTTCGACTTTGAAGGTTCGATAATTGAACCCATAGAGCGATTTTTTCGTTCTTTTGGTGCTCAACAAACGCCCTATTTTCAAGTAGTTAAAATTAATTCCTTGCCATTAAGAGTGTATTATGATCTCCGTTCGTGGCTAAGGTATTTGAAATGAGCGTATGAGCGATATGTTTGAGGTAAACAAATCTCATTATGTACAAAACTTTATCGATAACTTGATAGGTTTGAGAGGGCTTAAGGTCGACAAGGGCCTAGAGAAAGTATTATTTCAGGAGCTGTCACGCTTACCTGAAGTGGAAGCAGGTACTCGCGATCAGTGGGGCAACTGGGAATGGCCCTTTTCTGAGTCCCAGCGCGAAGGTAAACTCTACCACCCCTGGATCGATGAATCCCTCGCTGAACTGCGCCATCGTCTCATGCAAGAACATCCTGAGTGGCCATGGATGCCTCTCTGGCCAGAGAGACGCTCTTTTGCACTTTGTCTGACACATGATGTTGATCTAGTGTCACAATACCACACAGTGCCTGAGCTTTTCAAGGTTTGGTATCGTGTAGTTCGATCTTCTGGAAAGAAGATGGAAAAGGTTAGACGGATGATAGGATCGCTACGTGCCCTAACGATCCCTTCATCGAAAACAAGAATAGATCCGTTGTGGCATTACGAGGATTGGTTGAAGCTTGAAGATTGCTATGGCTTTCGATCTACTTTTTTCTTCTTTCCTTCGCATGTCGCTAAACCATCTGTTTGGGACGCGGTGTACCATTTCGATGACCACGTTCGTTTCGCTGGTCGCCTGATGAGAGTGCAGGATATGATGCGGGATATTCATCAATCTGGATGGGATGTAGGACTGCATGGAAGTTACTATTCTGCTACTGAACCAGGGATTCTTAGCAATGAACGGTCTCAGATCGAAAGAGTAATCGGAGAGAGAGTTATTAGCGTAAGGCAGCATTGGTTACATTATGATATTCTCCGTACACCGCGTTTACAGGCTGAAGCGGGGTTATTGTGCGACTCTACTCAAGGATTCAACCGAAATATCGGATTCCGTGCTGGAACTTCTTTTCCATATTGGTGTTGGGATCACAGATCACAGTCTTCTCTACCCGTCCTTGAGATTCCTATGCACATCATGGATGGTGCTCTCTTTACAACAAATGCGCTTGAGTATGACCTTGAATTGGCAATTCATCACTGTGTGCAATTGTTGGATCGGGTTGCTAAGGTGAGAGGTTGCCTGACACTTAACTGGCATCCGAACTATCTTAATGATGGCAAATGGTGGTCGGTATACAAGACGATTTTAGAGGAAGCTGCGCGTCGAAATGCTTGGGGATGTTCAGTGGGGCAACTGTATTCCTGGTGGACGCAACGAGAACGTCGTCTCGAATGGATTCCTGTGGCTGCGTCGTCTGCACCATCAGGCATCATCGGGCACGCTCATGTTCCACAAAAGAGCGTCTGAGAAAGTACAGAAGTCACGCATATGTTGGAACGATATCCGACTGATTCCAGGTGTGATTGAGCTCACGCCCGCCACGCTGCTGAGGACGGGGATTATGAGTGGAGTTGCTTTGCCGCTCAGCAGAGCGCAGAAAAAGCGCTCAAGTCTGTCTATCAGCGACTCGGCGCTGCTGCCTGGGGGCATTCTGTGACGAATTTACTGACGAACCTGCCTGAGCCGTATC
>Ga0308415_1000827_pt1 | contig 13730 bp, 13 predicted proteins | sample HotsprSampleOS55_FD_203465 | JGI IMG/M metagenome (GOLD analysis project Ga0308415, IMG submission 203465) | Hot spring phototrophic mat microbial communities from Octopus Spring, Yellowstone National Park, Wyoming, United States - 20090730_OS55 ... | reverse complement strand
CGAGGGGAGGGGGCAGGGGGTGGGGTGAGGGCCGCGGCCCGGCAAGCCCCGCCCGAGGACAGGGCAAGGGATTGTCGGAATAATTTGTCAAGTTGCAATACCGTCGGGCGAAGTGGTCGTAACAAACACAATTGGTATAAGACAGATATTTCAGGGTTCGCAATCCGTGTCTATCCGTAGCATCCGTGGGAATCCGTGCCGCCCGATCAAAAGTGTCAGGTAGCCAGTGGTAGGACAACTGGGAGCAGTTGTCCTGCCAGTGGGATTTGCCGATTTCCCAATACGGTAGGATAATATTACAGTCACCCGACCCGAGGAGCCGCACATGAGCCAGCCAGTGGATATAGACCTCCTGTTGAACCAGGTGCGGGCAGCGCTCGCTGCCGGAGATTTTGACCGGGCTGTGGCGCTGATAGAAGCCCTCCGCCCGCCCGACCAGGCTGATCTTTTCGGCGAACTGCCGCCGGAGGAGCAGGACGCCCTCCTGCCGCGCCTGGATGTAGAGGACTCGGCGGACATTCTGGAGGAACTGGAGGATAGCGAAGCGGCCGAACTGGCTTCGCGCCTGGATACGGAGGCCCTGGCCCGCATCCTGGACGAAATGGAGCCCGATGAGGCCGCCGACCTTCTGGGCGACATCCCCCCCGCCCAGGCCATCCAGGCTCTCTCCGCGATGGAAGAGGCCGATGAGGTGGAGCCGCTCCTGGCCCACCCCGACGAGACCGCTGGCGGCCTGATGACCACTCCCCTGGTCACCCTCCGCCAACAGATGACCGCCGAAGAGGCCATTGCCTACCTGCGGGCCCTGGCCCCCGATTCCGAAACCGTCTACTACCTCTCGTGGCCCCACCCACCACCCGCATCTGGGAGATTATGGACTCCGAAGTCATCCACGTCCACGCTGACGCCGACCAGGAAGAGGCCGCCCGCCTGATGTCTCGCTACGGCCTGCTGGCGCTGCCCGTCGTGAACGACGAAGGCCGCCTCCTGGGCCTCATCACCCACGACGACCTGGTAGAGGTCCTGGAAGACGAGGCCACTGAGGACATCCAGCGGTTGGGCGCATCTGAGCCGCTGGACGAGCCGTATCTGGATACGCCCATCCCGACAATGTTCCGCAAACGGATTGGCTGGCTGCTGCTCCTCTTCATCACCGGGACTTTCACGGGCAGCGTCCTGCGGTTTTTTGAACACCAACTGGTTGAGGCCCTCGCGCTGACCTTCTTTGTCCCTCTGCTCATCGGCACGGGCGGGAACTCCGGAAGCCAGGTCTCCAGCGCCGTCATCCGCGCGCTGGCGCTGGGCGAACTGACCTTCCGCCACCTGTTCATTGTTGTCTGGCGGGAAATCCGCACGGCCTTCCTGCTGGGGCTGGCGATGGGCGCGGCTGGCTTCATCCGTGCCATCACCTGGGACTCCCCTCCCCGGCTGGCCATCACCGTCAGCGTCAGCCTGAGTGCTATCGTGCTCTGGGCCGCCATCATCGGCGCCAGTCTCCCCATCATCGCCTCCCGCCTCCGGATTGACCCGGCCGTCGTCTCCGGCCCGGCGATGAGCACTCTGGTAGACGCCACCGGGTTGGGCATTTACTTCCTGATCGCCCGTGCGATTATGGGACTGTGAGCAACTACCTATCCTGATCGGTTGCAGATAACGTAGCGCAGGCTGTCAGCCTGCATGCAGGCCTGGCGGCCTGCGCTACAGGGGGGCACCTCCGCCAGCGTCTTTTCTTACGGCGCTTGCCCAGAGGCCCCCGGTAGGTAGTCACGACTGTGATTTGTCAAGGTGCCTGTCACCTTTATGGATGTTTTGTATGACCGAACTGCAAACCTGGACCCTCGTCACCAGCGAAGACGACCTGCAGGCCCTGTTGGCGGCCCTGCGGGCCCAGTCGGCCATCGCCGTAGATACCGAGTCCAACTCCCTCTACGCGTACCGGGAACGGGTCTGCCTGATCCAGATTTCCGTCCCCGGCGCTGACCACATTGTGGACCCGCTGGCCGGGCTGGACCTCTCCCCGCTGGGCGAAGTCTTCGCTGACCCCGGCATCCAGAAGGTCTTCCACGCGGCGGAGCAGGACATCGCCGGCCTGAAGCGGGACTTCGGGTTCCGCTTCGCCAACCTGTTTGACACGATGCGGGCGGCGCGCATCCTGGGCTGGCCGCGCGCGGGGCTGGCCGACCTGCTTCGGGAGCACTTCGGCGTCCACACCGACAAACGGTACCAGCGGTACAACTGGGGCCAGCGGCCGCTCCGCCCGGACGCGCTACAGTACGCCGCGCGGGATACCCGCTACCTGCTCCCTCTGCGGGACCGGCAGGTCCGGGAACTGGAGCGACGGGGCCGGATGCGGCAGGCCGCCGAGTACTTCGCCCGGCTGGCCCAGACCCCTCCCGCCCGGCCCCACTACGGCCCTGACGCCTTCTGGCGGGTCCGGGCGGTCCATTCCCTGGACGACCGGGAGCGGGCCGTCCTCTGGCAACTTTACCTCTGGCGGGACCGCCTGGCCCGGGAGCGGGACCGTCCCCCGTTCCGGATTATGGGCGACGAAGTCCTGGTCCGGCTGGCCCGGGCCCGTCCCCGAACCCTGAACGAACTGGCCGCCCTGGGACGGTTTCCTGCGTACTGGCTCCGCCGCCACGGGCCGGAGATTCTGGAAGCGGTGGCCCGGGGGGAAAGCGGGCCGGTGCCGACCCCACCCTGCCCCTCCTATTCGGCCGTCGTGCGGGCACGATACCAGGCGCTGCGGGACTGGCGCCGTCGGGTGGCCGGGGCGCGCGGGGTGGACCCTGATGTCATCCTGCCCAACGCCGTCCTGCAGACCCTGGCCGAACGCAACCCCCAGACCCAGCGCGACCTGGAAGAGGTGGACGGGTTGGGACCGTGGGCCCGGGAAACCTGGGGGCCCGAAATCCTGCAGGTCCTGCGAGAGTGTTCTGAGGGTACCCTGTGACTCTTCCTGAGGAGGTGACACCATGCTTATAGCGAATCTGTGGAGAGAACTGCCGCCGGGGCCGGACGCCCCCCGGGTCATCTACGTGGTGGTGGAAATCCCCAAGCGCTCCCGGAACAAGTACGAATACGACGAACAGGGCGGCTTCATTAAATTGGACCGGGTGCTCTACTCGTCCCTCCATTACCCCGGCGACTACGGCTTCATCCCTCGCACCCTCCACGAGGACGGCGACCCGCTGGACGTGCTGGTGATGACCAACGAGCCGACCTTCTCCGGCTGCGTCATTGAAGCCCGACCGCTGGGCGTCTTTCACCTGCTGGACCGGGGCCGGATAGACGACAAAATCCTGGCCGTCCCCCACACAGACCCGCTGTTCAACGATTACCGCTCTCTGGAGGATGTGCCCGCCCATTTTCTGGAGGAGGTGAGCCACTTCTTCAGCGTCTACAAAGACCTGGAACAGGCGGAGGTGAAAGCCCTGGGGTGGGAAGGACTGGACCGGGCGTACCAGGAGATAGAACGGGCCATCCAGATGTACGTGGAGATGCTGAGGTCCAGGCGATAGACCACAGACGACAGGCCACAGACGACGGGGATAGCGCAGGCTGTCAGCCTGTACAGACCACAAACGACGGGGGTAGCGCAGGCTGTCAGCCTGCACAGATCGCAGGCAATGGTGGTCCGTGGTCCGTGGTCCGTGGTCGGTGGTCCGTGGTCAGTGGTCGGTGGTCCGTGGTCAGTGGTCCGTGGTCAGTGGTCTGCATAACGTCATCCCAATTGGGGGACAGATAACACTAACCGCCCGGGTTTCCTCCCGGTATACTGAAAAACCGAAGGAGAAGAAACCGTGGGACGGGTACGTGTGCTGATCATAGACGACCACGACGCCGTTCGCCAGGCGCTGGAGGCCCGCCTGCGCTCCGCCGAAGGAGTGGAGATTATTGGCTGCACCGGCTGCTGGCAGGAAGGAGTGCTCTTGGCCGTGGAGAAAGTCCCCGACGTCGTCATCCTGGAGACCAAGCGCTCCGACGGGCAGGGGTTAGCCGCTCTGCGCCGCCTGAAGGCGGAATGTCCGGGCGTCCAGGCCATCGTCCTCACCTCCTACCCCGACCCGGACGAGCGGCGACAGGCGCTCCAGGCCGGGGCGTCCCGCTACATCCTGAAAGAGATTGATTCCTCTCAACTGGTTCAGGAAATCCGGTCCCTCCTGCGCCCCCGGGCCGCGATATAGACCCCGCCGCAGCCCTCTTTCTGGCATCGCCTCCAAAAACAAAACCGCCCGAACCCATCGGTTCGGGCGGCGATGCCGGAGGTGGGAGTTGAACCCACATGACCGTTCGGTCACTGCGCCCTGAACGCAGCGCGTCTGCCAGTTCCGCCACTCCGGCTACTGTGCCCATATTCTACCGCAAATGCGGATTTTGTCAAGCATCAGTTTAGCAGCGACAGCGAACCATCGGGCCGATTCGGCAAAGCCCTACGGGCCGTTTTTGAGTTCCGAAGCCATCGGCTCGACACCATAACAGGAGTTCCGCAGTTATGCTCCCTGACGTGCCAGGCACTTTCAGAAGTGCCGGGCACGTTCTCCCCTCAGCTCCATATTTCAGTAATGGGCAGGAGATCGCGAACCCGCCTCGTTGCGGCCCTGCTGGCCGCGATGCTCATCCTGGCATCCTGCCGGACGCTCCCGGAGGTCCCTATGAGCCCTAATCTTACCGAAACGACACCATTCGTCAACCCAACCATCTCCGCACCAGCCATCGCCGTCATCCCCCGACCGGTTTCGGTCGCCCTCACCGGGGAAACGTTCACCCTGACGGCCGAGACGCAGATTCTCGTGGAGCCCGACCGCCTGGAACTCCTTGCCGTCGGGCAGTACCTGGCGGAGCGCCTCCGGCCCGCCACCGGTTACCCCCTGCCCGTGCAAACGGCGACCGGCGCGCCGCCCCCGAATTCCATCTACCTGACCACCTCCGGCAGCGACCCCGCGCTGGGGGAAGAGGGATACGAGTTGACCATCACGCCGCAGGCCGTCACCCTCTCCGCTCCCCAGCCCGCCGGACTGTTCTGGGGCGTCCAGACCCTCCGGCAACTGCTCCCCCCGGCGGTGGAGTCCTCTACCCCCCGGCCCGGCCCCTGGATCCTCCCGGCGGGCACCATCCGGGACTGGCCCCGCTTCCCCTGGCGGGGGATGATGTTGGACGTCTCCCGTCACTTCTTCGGCCCGGAGGAGGTCCGGCGCCTGATAGACCTGCTGGCCCTCTACAAGGTCAACCGCCTCCACCTGCACCTCTCCGATGACCAGGGCTGGCGCATAGAGATTCGCTCCTGGCCCAACCTGGCCCTCTACGGCGGGAGCACGCAGGTCGGCGGCGGGCCCGGCGGGTACTACACCCGGCAGGAGTACGCCGACCTGGTCGCCTATGCCCGGAGCCGGTACATCACCGTGGTGCCCGAGATAGACATGCCCGGCCACACCAATGCCGCGCTGGCCTCCTATCCGGAACTCAACTGCGACGGCGTCGCCCGTCTCCTCTACACGGGCACCGAAGTCGGCTTCAGTTCCCTCTGTCTGGAGAAAGAGGTCACCTACCGGTTTGTGGACGACGTGGTGGGGGAAATCGCCGCGCTGACGCCCGGGCCCTACTTCCACATCGGCGGCGATGAGGCCATGGCGACCCCTTTGCCGGCCTACATCGCTTTCGTGGAGCGGGTTCAGCGCATCGTCCAGGCCCACGGCAAGCAAATGATCGGCTGGGAGGAGATTGCCCAGGCGCCCCTGCTCCCCACGTCGGTCGCCCAGGTCTGGCACGGCGGAATGGGCCGCCAGGCCGTCCAGCAGGGAAACCGGGTCATCATGTCCCCGGCCTTCAAGGCGTACCTGGATATGAAGTACACCCCGGAGACTCCTCTGGGGCTGAACTGGGCCGGGTACATAGAGGTCCGGGACGCCTACGAGTGGGATCCGGCGACGGTGGCGGAGGGCATCGGGAAGGAGCACATCCTGGGCGTGGAGGCTCCCCTCTGGACCGAGACCATCCAGACCAGGGCCGACATAGACTGGATGACCTTTCCCCGGATGATCGGTTACGCCGAAATCGGCTGGTCCCCGGCGGCAGGTCGGGACTGGGAAGAGTACCGGGTCCGCCTGGGGCGCCACGGCCCTCGCCTGACGGCGCTGGGGGTAAACTTCTACCGCTCCCCCCAGGTCCCGTGGGAATAACTATAAACCGATGGACATCGTGCCCTCACGTCTCACGCTTCACGCTTCACGTTTCACGCTTCACGTTTCACGTTTCACGTTTCACGCTTCACGTTTCACGCTTCACGTTTCACGCTTCACGTTTCACGTTTCACGTTTCACGCCTCCCGCGCTTGACATCTCCGCTCGTTCCGCTATACTATGGGGTGAGTTCCGCACCCATCAGGAAAGGAGAAAAACCCATGTCCTCAACTGGCCCCATCTTTGACGCCGTCGTGCGCTTCTTCCGGGAGGACGACTGGCTCTTTGAGCAGTTGCCCGGAAAACCCATCCTCCGGTTGGGTTTTCGGGGGAAGAACGGCGCCTGGAACTGCTACGCGCAGGCACGAGAGGCTCAGCATCAGTTCGTCTTCTACTCCATTCTGGACGTCAACGTTCCCCCGAATCGCCGCCAAGCGATGGCCGAATTCCTCACCCGCGCCAACTACGGTCTGGTCATCGGCAACTTTGAGATGGACTTCAACGACGGCGAAGTCCGCTACAAGACCAGCATTGATGTGGAAGGGGACCGCCTGACCTCGGCGCTGATCAAACAGATGGTCTACATCAACGTACTGATGATGGACCGCTACCTGCCGGGAATCATGAGCGTCGCCTTCGGCAACGCGGACCCCGCCCAGGCCATCGCCGCCATTGAGGGGTGACCCTGGCATCTTGAATGATCACCAGTCTGAAGAACGACCGGGTCCGCCTGGTCCGAGCGCTTCAGGAACGGCGGCGCGTCCGCCAGCGGGAGCGACGGTTCGTCGTGGAGGGGGTCCGCCTCTGCCAGGAAGCGGCCCACGCCCGCGCGCGCCCGCATTTCGTCCTCTACACCGCCCGCGTCCAGGAGGACCCGAAGGGCTGCGCCCTCCTGACCGCATGGCAGGAGGCCGGTGTCCCCTGCGAAGAGGTCAGCGAAGAGGTGATGGCGGCCTGCTCCGACACGGAGACCCCGCAGGGGCTTCTGGCGGTCGTCCCTATCCCCGACCTGCCCCTACCCACCCACCCCACCCTGGTCCTGATTCTGGACCGACTGCGCGACCCGGGGAACCTGGGCACCATCCTGCGCACTGCGCTGGCGGCGGGCGTGGAGGGCGTCCTGCTGGCCCCGGGCACGGTGGACGCCACCAACCCCAAGGCGGTCCGGGCGGGGATGGGCGCCCACTTCCGCCTGCCGATGGCGGCAATGGACTGGGACGAAATCGCCCGCGCGGTCGCCGGATGCCGGGTCTATCTGGCGGACGCCCAGGGGAGCGTCCCCTACACCGACGCGGACTGGACGGGCCGGGTGGCGCTCATCGTGGGCGGGGAGGCCGCCGGGGCAGGGAGTCGGGCCCACGCGCTGGCAGAGGCGACCGTCGCCATCCCGATGGCGGCGGGGGTGGAGTCCCTCAACGCGGCGGTCGCGGCGGGGGTGCTGCTCTTTGAGGCCGCGCGCCAGCGGCGGCAGATGCAGGATAAATCCTGCGCTACGGGCGGCGCGCCAGCGGCGGCAGATGCAGGATAAATCCTGCGCTACGGGCGGCGCGTCAGCGGCGGCAGATGCAGGATAAATCCCGCGCTGCGGGCGGCGCGCCAGCGGCGGCAGATGCAGGATAAATCCTGCGCTGCGGGCGGCGCGTCAGCGGCGGCAGATGCAGGATAAATCCCGCGCTGCGGGCGGCGCGCCAGCGGTGCGCCGTTAACGTGCCAGGCACTTGGGGAACTGCCAATTGAAGGGAGGGGAAATGGCTTCTACCATTGCGCTCCATATCCCTCGCGAGGTCGTCCACGCTACCCGGATGACCCCGGAGGAGTTAACTCGGGAACTGGCGCTTCTTCTATTCCAGCAGGGGAAACTCTCGTTTGGAAAGGCCCGGGAGATGGCTGGAATGTCGGCATGGGCTTTCCAGCAACTCCTGGGCAGCCGGGGCATTCCCGTTCACTATGGGATAGATACGAGGAAGACAGGGAAACCCTGCGGGAACTGGGCCGGATATGAGTCCTGAAAAGTCCGTTGTCGTGAGCAATGCCTCCCCGCTGATCAACTTTACGCGGAAATAGCCAGATGAGCAACCTGCGCATCATCCCCCTGGGAGGACTGGGGGAAGTCGGCAAAAATATGATGGCCGTGGAGTACGGCCAGGACATCCTGGTCATAGACGCCGGCCTGATGTTCCCCGAGTCGGACATGTACGGGGTGGACTTCATCATCCCCGACTACGGCTACCTGCGGGACAAGAAGGAGCGCGTCCGGGCCATCTTCGTCACCCACGGCCACGAAGACCACATCGGCGCACTGCCGTTCTTCCTGCGGGAGTTCCCCGTCCCCCTCTACGCCACCCGTCTGACCTGCGGCCTCATAGAGGTCAAAATCCGCCAGGCCCACCTGCGGGACATAGAACTGCACACCTGCGCGCCCGGCGACGTCATCACCATCGGGCCGTTCCGGATAGAACCGTTCCACGTCTGCCATTCCATCCCGGATACGGTGGGACTGGGGATCACCACCCCGGAGGGCCTCATCGTCCACTCCGGCGACTTCAAGTTTGACCACACCCCCGTGGACGGCCAGCCGACGGACTTCGCCAAACTGGCCGAGTTCGCCGGACGGGGCGTACTGGTCCTGATGTCGGATAGCACCAACGCCACCGAGCCCGGCACCACCCCCTCCGAGCAGGTGGTCACCGACGCGCTGGACGACGTGATGCGGAAGGCACCCGGACGGGTCATCATCGCCACCTTCGCGTCCCTGATTTCCCGTATCCAGCAGGCCATAGACGTGGCGGCCCGTTACGGGCGCCGGGTCGCCATCGCCGGCGCGACGATGGCGGAAAACGTCAAAATGGCCATGCGCCTGGGCTACCTGCGCATCCCCGAAGGGATGATGGTCAGCCTGGGCGAGATGGAGTCGCTCCCGCCGTCCCGCTGCCTGATCCTGGCCACCGGCGCGCAGGGCGAACCCACCGCCGTCCTGAGCCGACTGGCCCTGGGACAGCACCCCTCCCTGCAGGTGCGGCCCGGCGATACCGTCGTCCTTTCCTCCCACACCATCCCCGGCAACGAGGAGATGACCCACCGGGTCATCAACCGCCTGTTCCAGAAAGGGGCCGACGTCATCTATCACCCGCTGGCCCCCGTTCACGTCTCCGGGCACGCCAGCCAGGAGGAGCAGAAACTGCTCCTGAACATCCTCCGCCCGCGCAACTTCGTCCCCATCCACGGCGAACTGCGCCACCTGAAACAGCACGCCAAACTGGCCGCCGAACTGGGCATCCCCCGGGAGCGAATCGCCGTGGTGGAGAACGGGTACGTCCTGTATTTTGAGGACGACTGCATCCGGGTCGGTGAGCGAGTGCCCGGCGGCTACGTTTTCGTGGACGGTTCGTGGGTGGGGGACGCGGTGGGGCCGGCGGTCATCCGGGACCGGGAGACACTGGCCATGGCCGGGGTGTGCGTCGTCGTCTTCCGCTACAGCCCCCGGCGCGGCGCGCTGCTGGACACCCCCCGCCTGACGGTGCGAGGGTTCGCCGCCCGCGACGCGGCGGAGGAGGTGATGACGGGAGCGGTGGAGGTCGTCCGCCGCACCATCCATGGCACCCGCCCGGGCACCCCGCCCGCCACCGTGGAGCGGCAGGTCCAGTCTGCCCTCTCCGAATTCTTCTACCAGCAGACCAAAAACCGGCCCGAAGTGATTGTGGTGGCGGTGGCGGTGGCGGAGGTGTAGGACAACTGCTCGCAGTTGTCCTACATGCGACCTGCGACATGCGACCTGCGCCCTGAAATGGACGGAGAAGAACCGCAAAAAACCCGCATCCTGATTGCCTACAAAGAGTTCCCCGCCCCATCGGTCGGACATGCCGGTGGGCAGGGGGTCTTCCGCCTCATCCAGGCCCTCCACCGGCGCGGCCACTCCGTCGTCCTGGTCGCCCGCCTGCGGCGGGAAGAGGCCGCCCTGGTGGAGGAAACCCGCCCCCTCTGTGAGCGCATCGTCACCGTTCCCCACCACCAGGCCCTCAGCGGGCCGCTCCCCCTGCGGATCGCGCGCAGTTACCTGGCCCTGCGGCGGGCCGTCGCGCGCACCCTTCGGGAGACCCGCCCGGACCTGATGCTGGTGGAGTTCACCCAGACGGCGCTGGTCCTTCTGGGACTGCGGCGCCCCTTCACCGCGCTCCGTCCCCACGACGTCAACTGGTTCCTGCTGGAGCAGCGGGCCCGGTATCAGCGGGGGCTCCGCCGACTGGCGACGCTGGCCCTGGCCCGGCTCTTCGGGCGCCTGGAGCCGTGGCTCCTGCGGCGCTACGACCAGATTCTGGCCATCTCCGAGGGTGACCGACGGCTATTGACGTTGCGCTGCCGCCCCGTCCCCACCCTGTTGCTCCCCCTGGCCCCCGCCCTCTCCGCCGAGACCCCGGCCCACCCCGCGGTCCCGCCCGGCCCGAACGTCCTCTTCGTGGGGGCAATGTACCGGGGGCCGAACATAGAGGCGGTGGACTGGTTCCTGAGCCAGGTCTGGCCCAGAGTGACGGCGGAGGTCCCGGAGGCCCGCTTCTACGCGGTGGGGTACGGGCCGTCGCCGCAGATGCTGGCGCGCGCCGACGGCGAGCGGGTCTTCATCACCGGCTACGCCGACGACCTGACCCCCTGGTATCAGGCCGCGACGGTCTTCGTCTCCCCGGTGCGGGTGGCGGGGGGGTTGCTGCAGAAAGTGCTGGACGCGCTGGCCATGGGGGTGCCGGTGGTGGCGACGTCGGTGAGCAATCACGGCATCGGGGCCAGCCCGGGCCGCCACCTGCTCATCGCCGACGAGCCGGAGGAGTTCGCCGCCGCCGTGGTCGGGTTGCTGCGGGACCCGGTGCGGCGGGAGCAACTGGGGCGGGCCGGGCAGGAGTTTGTGCGGGCCCGCTACCATCTGGATGAGGCGCTGGACCGCTGGGAGGCGACAATTTTGAACCGCAGAGAGCGCAAAGGGAATGACCAATGACAAAATGACCAATGACCAAATGACCAATGGCTCTGCGTCCTCTGCGTCTCTGCGGTGGATTCAATAAACCTCCCGGTAGACCTCCTCCACCCGGGCGATCATCCGCTCCTGAGTGAACTCCGCCTCCACGCGCGCCCGCCCCGCCCGGCCCATCTCCGTCCGCCGGTCGGGGTCATCCAGCAATTCCCGGACCGCCGCGGCCAGTGCCCGCGGGTCGCGGGGCGGTACCACCCGCCCGGTCACCCCGTCCTGGACCACCCATGAGGTGCCGCTCCCCACTTCCGTGGTGATGCACGGCAGGCCTGAGGCCATCGCCTCCAGGAGGACGGTGCCGAAGGCCTCCGCGCGGGCGTTGGCCGGCAGGACGAAGATGTGGGCCCGGCCGTACCAGTCGGGCAGTTCGGCATCGGGGACCTGGCCCCGGAAGTGGACCCGGTCAGCAACCCCCAGACGGGCCGCCAGCGCGGCCCACTCCTCCCCCATCGGCCCCTCCCCCACCACCTCCAGATAGACTCCGGGCAGTTCGGTCAGCGCTTCCAGGAGCGTATCCACCCCCTTGTAGTACCGCAGTTTGCCCACGAAGAGCAGGGTCGGCGGGCCGTCGTAGGGGGACGGGGGCGGGAGGAAGCGGCGGTGGTCCACCCCCAGCGGGACGACGACGCACTTCTCCCGCACCGGCCAGAGCCAGGGGGAGGTCTCTATGTAGCGGGGACTGGTGGCGATGATGCGGTCGGCGCGGGCCAGAACCCGCCGCAACAGGGGCCTGTAGAGGCGCAGCCATCCCCGCTGGCGGACGATGTCCGAGTGGTGGGTGATGACGGTGGCCCGGGCCCGGCCCAGCAGGGCATTCGCCAGTTCGCCCAGGGGGTACGGGGAGTGGACGTGGACAATGTCGGGGCGCAGGCGGGCCAGACGGAGGGGCTGGCTCAAACTCAGCGGCATAGACGCGGCCGTCGCCAGCCGTCCGGCGCGGATGACGGTCACTCCGTTCTCCTCCCGGACCATGGTGCGCGGGCCGGGGTCGCAGACCAGGACGGTCACCCGGTGGCCCGCCCGAACCTGGGCCTCCGCCAGGACCTGGATGTGGTTCTCAATCCCGCCCAGGACGGGGGGGTAGTCTTTGTAGAGGTGGAGGATGTGCATGCAGATTGCAGATTGCTGATTGCTGATTGCTGATTGCGGATTATCGGGCCAGGTACCAGCGGAGGAGGGCCAGGGCGGCGGAGGCGGAGGCGGCTTTGTTGGCCGACCGGTCGCCGGTCCAGCGGTGCTCCTCCACCCACTCCCCGTCCGGCGCGGCCAGCGCGATGTACGTCAGCCCGACCGGCTTCTGGGGCGTGCCGCCGCCCGGCCCGGCAATGCCGGTGACGGAGAGGGCCAGGTCCGCCCCTAACAGGCCCCGGGCCCCCCGGGCCATCGCCAGCGCCGTCTCCCGACTCACCGCGCCGACAGTCTCCAGAACGTCCCGGGGCACCCCTAACAGGCGCTCCTTCACCGCGTTGGCGTAGGCGGTGACGGAACCCCGGTAGTAGTCCGAACTCCCCGGCACATCGGTGATGCGGTGGCTGAGCAGCCCCCCCGTGCAGGATTCCGCCGCCGCCAGAGTGAGGCCCCGTTCCCGCAGAAGGTGACCCACCACCTCCTCCGGACGCGGGTCCTCCCAGCAGGCCAGGGGCGCCCGCAGGAGTCCTTCCAGCGCCTGCCGGGCCGCCGCCCGTTCCTCCGGCGTCAACGGGAGACGGGCGAACTCGTCCTCATCCAGCACCCGTACCCCGCCGTCCGGATCCACCCAGAGGTCCAGTGCCAGGTCCTCCGCGCGGATTTCGCCGGGCGCGATCCGGGCAGGGCGGGTGATGTTGCAATAACGGCCCTTCAGACGCCCGTCCGGCGCGCGAATCTCAAAGACGTTGTACCACCGGTCGGTGTAGAAGGTCTCCAGCCAGAGGTCGCCCGGCTCCAGGCGCACGTATTCCAGTTCCATCGGCGGCCGGTGCCAGACGGCGCGCATGAGGACAGCGCCGGGGGCCTGAAAGAGGGGCCGGGCAGGGTACGAGAGACATTCCCGCCCCAAATGGTCCAGTTTGCGGACGGTCCAGTGATCACTCATCGCTTATCGCTTATCGCTTATCGCGAATCGCATATCGCTTATCGCGGATTGCTAATCGCTTATCGCGGATCGCAAATTGCGGTGACTGGCAGTCACCCTTTTCAGGTCTGCAGTTGGTAGTCGGCCTTCGCCGACCCTCAACCCACCCCCGGCGGCTGTGCCGCCACCCCCGGAGGGGTGAGGGCCAGGCCGACACCCGGCACGAAGTGCAGGGATATTCTATCCCAGGCCCTATCGGTGTCAAATCTCCCCGACATGAAACCTTAAAAATTTTCTTGTGATTGTTCAAAATTCGGCAAAGGGGGGAAAGAGAGGCCTATCTCCCTGCTGTTCTGTGATTGTTCAAAATTCGGCAAAGGGGGGAAAGAGAGGCCTATCTCCCTGCTGTTCTTGCTTTTCTTCCCCAATCCCTCAGGCCAGCAGGAGGGCCAATGGCGCTCCCCCCTGGTGCAGATGATTC
>Ga0308415_1000825_pt1 | contig 13756 bp, 5 predicted proteins | sample HotsprSampleOS55_FD_203465 | JGI IMG/M metagenome (GOLD analysis project Ga0308415, IMG submission 203465) | Hot spring phototrophic mat microbial communities from Octopus Spring, Yellowstone National Park, Wyoming, United States - 20090730_OS55 ... | reverse complement strand
CGCGCGCGCTGGCTGGTGTTTCTTCATCTTTCAACAATTTCGGCTCACGGTAGAGCACTGAAACCGCACCGCGACGACGATACACAGTCTCGACAAACTCGCTTTCAACAATTTCGGCTCACGGTAGAGCACTGAAACGAAGCGCGAGGATGATTGGGGCGGGCGCGCCGGCCCCTTTCAACAATTTCGGCTCACGGTAGAGCACTGAAACGATGAACTACTGTTTCAACGTTGTTCGCGTCGGGTTGGCTTTCAACAATTTCGGCTCACGGTAGAGCACTGAAACTTTGTCTGGCGCTTTCCTGAAAAACCACGAATTATTGCTTTCAACAATTTCGGCTCACGGTAGAGCACTGAAACCGCAGCATCGAACGAGCGCGGAGGGCACTGTAGGCGCTTTCAACAATTTCGGCTCACGGTAGAGCACTGAAACGCTCGATCAGCGTCGGGAGCAGCGTTAAAAACAGCCTTTCAACAATTTCGGCTCACGGTAGAGCACTGAAACCGTGTCGGGGCCAGCGCGCGCTGAACGCCGAGCGCGCCTTTCAACAATTTCGGCTCACGGTAGAGCACTGAAACGCGCTGGCTACATACAGCAGTGTCACAACACTGCTATACTTTCAACAATTTCGGCTCACGGTAGAGCACTGAAACCTGCGCTCGTTGACGTCTGGCAGCGGGCCGGTCTGTTTGCTTTCAACAATTTCGGCTCACGGTAGAGCACTGAAACCTTTTTCTTGATATATTAATGTCGCGATTCGGAAGGACCTTTCAACAATTTCGGCTCACGGTAGAGCACTGAAACTCGGCGATATTCGTATTGACCAGCAGCAGTATCACTCTTTCAACAATTTCGGCTCACGGTAGAGCACTGAAACCGCACAATGTTGCGGAATAATACACTTCGTTTAGTCTTTCAACAATTTCGGCTCACGGTAGAGCACTGAAACCGCTTGCGGCATCGGTTGCGCTTAACTTAATAACAACTTTCAACAATTTCGGCTCACGGTAGAGCACTGAAACTCAAAGCCGTACTCGCGGGCTAAGTTAATCAAAACCTTTCAACAATTTCGGCTCACGGTAGAGCACTGAAACCGCTCGTGGGTGGTCGGATGACCTTCTGACCAATACTTTCAACAATTTCGGCTCACGGTAGAGCACTGAAACCTCTCGACCAGCAGTTTTAACGCTTCGTCTTTCGACTTTCAACAATTTCGGCTCACGGTAGAGCACTGAAACAGGTCTGTAGTGCGAAAGGAGTATACTATGATGTGTACTACTTTCAACAATTTCGGCTCACGGTAGAGCACTGAAACACAAACGCGCTGCTTTCAACGTCTGGGATTTGGTCTTCTTTCAACAATTTCGGCTCACGGTAGAGCACTGAAACCGATGTTGCAGCCGCACTTTGCGTCGTACAATCAAGCTTTCAACAATTTCGGCTCACGGTAGAGCACTGAAACTATCGTAAGCGATGTGAAGCGCTTGACAAAACGAGCGCTTTCAACAATTTCGGCTCACGGTAGAGCACTGAAACCTGCTGCGAGAGTGGCGCGAGCGCTGGCTGAACAGCTCTTTCAACAATTTCGGCTCACGGTAGAGCACTGAAACCGGTACTACGGCTCCACACCACCGCGGTAGTAGTGCTTTCAACAATTTCGGCTCACGGTAGAGCACTGAAACGGTAGAGTGCTGGTCGGCGCGGGCGCTGGTGTCATTCTTTCAACAATTTCGGCTCACGGTAGAGCACTGAAACCGTCGCGGCGCGGTTGTCAAGCGGGTATAGTGTCACTTTCAACAATTTCGGCTCACGGTAGAGCACTGAAACTCAACAAACAGAATAGCAGCAAATGTCGGAACTGTCTCTTTCAACAATTTCGGCTCACGGTAGAGCACTGAAACTTATTTACCAACCGTCACAACCCTAGCTTTTCTTTCTTTCAACAATTTCGGCTCACGGTAGAGCACTGAAACGTCGTCTCGTCCAGCGCCTTCGCGCTCTTGTAGACCTTTCAACAATTTCGGCTCACGGTAGAGCACTGAAACTCCGGCGCGAAGATGTACAAAACGAGCAGTTTTGATCTTTCAACAATTTCGGCTCACGGTAGAGCACTGAAACCGCAGCTTCGCGGCATCAATCCTTCAGCGTCAAAACTGCTTTCAACAATTTCGGCTCACGGTAGAGCACTGAAACTTGTGCTAAGTGTTTATCACTGTGTCTACACTATACCTTTCAACAATTTCGGCTCACGGTAGAGCACTGAAACGTGGCGGTGGTGGATAGATTTGCATCACACTGTGCGCTTTCAACAATTTCGGCTCACGGTAGAGCACTGAAACTATCTGACAACATCCACTATTCCGCTGACGTTGAGCACTTTCAACAATTTCGGCTCACGGTAGAGCACTGAAACCTTGGTTTGCGTCGGTTACATCCGCGAACGATTACGCTTTCAACAATTTCGGCTCACGGTAGAGCACTGAAACCGTAGTCGGCGAGAATGTTGAGTACAATCGCGGTTGCAACTTTCAACAATTTCGGCTCACGGTAGAGCACTGAAACACTGATGAGGTTGATTTGGCTTCAGAAAGCGCTGGGACTTTCAACAATTTCGGCTCACGGTAGAGCACTGAAACGTGGGGGTTTGCATCGAAACAATCACCCGAATCCCCTTTCAACAATTTCGGCTCACGGTAGAGCACTGAAACGGTGGCCATCAGCCGCGAACGCCAGAACGGATGCGCCTTTCAACAATTTCGGCTCACGGTAGAGCACTGAAACCGCTGGTCGGGGCAGCGACGGGTGTTGTTTTGTTGGTCTTTCAACAATTTCGGCTCACGGTAGAGCACTGAAACGCGTATACGTTGACGCTTGGAACGTTTACCGCAGCGCTTTCAACAATTTCGGCTCACGGTAGAGCACTGAAACTTCGCGGCTGGAATTATTGCACCGGCAATATTACCGTTTCTTTCAACAATTTCGGCTCACGGTAGAGCACTGAAACGCAGCAGTATCACTGCTGCTGCAATAATCCAAGCGACTTTCAACAATTTCGGCTCACGGTAGAGCACTGAAACTTTCTTTCCGACCAATTCCCAACGTTCCACCAAATACTTTCAACAATTTCGGCTCACGGTAGAGCACTGAAACGCTGCACCCCGCGCCGGTCGCGCAGATAGCAGATACGCTTTCAACAATTTCGGCTCACGGTAGAGCACTGAAACATTTGTCAAGCGGGTATTTACGAGATTTTTCCGCGAGCTTTCAACAATTTCGGCTCACGGTAGAGCACTGAAACGGACAGGATGATATACACCCGGTTGAGTTCGGGGTGGCTTTCAACAATTTCGGCTCACGGTAGAGCACTGAAACGTTTTTTGGTGTTGGTGTGTACGAAGGGAGGTGAGCTTTCAACAATTTCGGCTCACGGTAGAGCACTGAAACGTTAGAGCAGGAGTCGTCATCGTCTGCGCGCACAGCTTTCAACAATTTCGGCTCACGGTAGAGCACTGAAACACGGTTATCAGTTGGTGGCGTATAAGATGCCGCCGACTTTCAACAATTTCGGCTCACGGTAGAGCACTGAAACACGCCTCGCGGGTTGCAACAACGATACACAGTCTCGACTTTCAACAATTTCGGCTCACGGTAGAGCACTGAAACCTCTGCTTTGTTCTCATCCGCGACCGGCGCTCGCAACTTTCAACAATTTCGGCTCACGGTAGAGCACTGAAACTAGAGACAGAGATCAATCTCGATATTGCGAATGATGCCCTTTCAACAATTTCGGCTCACGGTAGAGCACTGAAACTCCACTTGCAACGCGTCGTAGTCGTCCAAAACATCTCTTTCAACAATTTCGGCTCACGGTAGAGCACTGAAACGGGATATACTTCAAAAGTGTTTCAATCGTTTCCCGCCTTTCAACAATTTCGGCTCACGGTAGAGCACTGAAACCTCCACTCGATAGTCTTTCGTCTCGCGGTCGTAGATAACTTTCAACAATTTCGGCTCACGGTAGAGCACTGAAACTTCGCGGAGCGAAGTACAATAATACGCGGATGCGGGCCTTTCAACAATTTCGGCTCACGGTAGAGCACTGAAACTCGCGAGACACCACCAACAAACCGGTAGCTCTAGTATACTTTCAACAATTTCGGCTCACGGTAGAGCACTGAAACCGATACCGACGCAGGTTGCCGTCCGCGTCTATAATCTTTCAACAATTTCGGCTCACGGTAGAGCACTGAAACCATCATATGCGCGGTACGTCTACGGGATGCCGCAGGCGCTTTCAACAATTTCGGCTCACGGTAGAGCACTGAAACCCGGTCTCTGTTTCGTAAACTCGATACGTTGTTACGTACTTTCAACAATTTCGGCTCACGGTAGAGCACTGAAACGCAGCGCGCTGTATGCGCGGCCAAACAGCGTAGTGACTTTCAACAATTTCGGCTCACGGTAGAGCACTGAAACCGCTCGAAAGATGAAGCATTGCGGCTGCTGGTCGAGCTTTCAACAATTTCGGCTCACGGTAGAGCACTGAAACCCGCGACCAGCGGATGCGGTGGATAAGGATGAAGCTTTCAACAATTTCGGCTCACGGTAGAGCACTGAAACGCGCGCTTACGCGGATACGGTTTTGCGACTTGTCAGCTTTCAACAATTTCGGCTCACGGTAGAGCACTGAAACGGCGTCGGTGACGTTGATGATTTTCGTCAGCAATTCTTTCAACAATTTCGGCTCACGGTAGAGCACTGAAACCTCGCGAGGGTACGATTTGGTTGTAGTAGACGAGGCTTTCAACAATTTCGGCTCACGGTAGAGCACTGAAACCAGAATTAGAAATTATGGCGACGGGAATCTTTCAAAAACTTTCAACAATTTCGGCTCACGGTAGAGCACTGAAACTCGCGCCGCGTCGCGGATGTCGGCCAGAACAGTAACTTTCAACAATTTCGGCTCACGGTAGAGCACTGAAACCTGGTTGGCTGCGGTGTGGGCAATTCAGTCCGCGCTCTTTCAACAATTTCGGCTCACGGTAGAGCACTGAAACGCGCGGAACAGCGACAGTAATGCCGGGTCTTCAGACCTTTCAACAATTTCGGCTCACGGTAGAGCACTGAAACGTAACGTATCAACATCAACCGCGATGCCGAGGGCGCCTTTCAACAATTTCGGCTCACGGTAGAGCACTGAAACATGTCGCTCGTCTTTTCCAACGCCAGCAACTACGCAACTTTCAACAATTTCGGCTCACGGTAGAGCACTGAAACCTTAGACGAAATCGAGCAAGCGCGGCGCTTCAGCGCTTTCAACAATTTCGGCTCACGGTAGAGCACTGAAACTTCTTTGATTACTTACTTACTGTGTCTACACTATACCCTTTCAACAATTTCGGCTCACGGTAGAGCACTGAAACAGTCATCGTTGCGAAACCGGAAGCCGAACACCCGCGCCCTTTCAACAATTTCGGCTCACGGTAGAGCACTGAAACAGGCGCTAAAGAGGGAAGGTGAGGGACTATTCAAACCTTTCAACAATTTCGGCTCACGGTAGAGCACTGAAACTATGTCGTCACCCGCTTTTGCCAGTGCGACCACTTCTTTCAACAATTTCGGCTCACGGTAGAGCACTGAAACCGAACCGCGCTGGTCGCGGGCTGGCGGGATCAAAGCGCTTTCAACAATTTCGGCTCACGGTAGAGCACTGAAACACGCCTGCCGAACCGCGAACGATGTTGCGGAATAACTTTCAACAATTTCGGCTCACGGTAGAGCACTGAAACACTTGCCGGATGAGAACCAGCGTACTACTAGTGCTCTCTTTCAACAATTTCGGCTCACGGTAGAGCACTGAAACTTTGCGGCGGGTATCGTCGCACCGGTGCTTTTACCATTCTTTCAACAATTTCGGCTCACGGTAGAGCACTGAAACCGCAACCGTTGTGTGCGCAACCATCGCGTGCACCCAGCTTTCAACAATTTCGGCTCACGGTAGAGCACTGAAACTTCGCGCTTTATTCGCGCCTCGAGCGACCACGACGCACTTTCAACAATTTCGGCTCACGGTAGAGCACTGAAACTTCGCTATCCGCGACTGAAGCGCACAAAGAAAGAGCTTTCAACAATTTCGGCTCACGGTAGAGCACTGAAACTAAAAGCAGGCTGGCGAAAGGTTCTAGAAAAAGCGCTTTCAACAATTTCGGCTCACGGTAGAGCACTGAAACCGATAAACTTGAGCCGGAAGCGGCATATGAAGTTGTCTTTCAACAATTTCGGCTCACGGTAGAGCACTGAAACGACGGCTGTTACGACGACGGAGTGATCGCGCTGGCCTTTCAACAATTTCGGCTCACGGTAGAGCACTGAAACCGCCGAGCTGATCAAGTTGATCGAGCCGGTTGTCGGCTTTCAACAATTTCGGCTCACGGTAGAGCACTGAAACTTCTGATCATCTGCGCCACTCGCGCCCAATCCTCATTCCCTTTCAACAATTTCGGCTCACGGTAGAGCACTGAAACCGCCGAGCTGATCAAGTTGATCGAGCCGGTTGTCGGCTTTCAACAATTTCGGCTCACGGTAGAGCACTGAAACGGCAATAAGAGTGGAAAGGTTCATCCGCCACTCTAACCTTTCAACAATTTCGGCTCACGGTAGAGCACTGAAACGCCCGTCGCGAACGATGTCCTCGCATCCGGCGCGGAGCTTTCAACAATTTCGGCTCACGGTAGAGCACTGAAACGACGGTGCGTATTTGGTAGAGCGGTGGGAGTTAGTCGCTTTCAACAATTTCGGCTCACGGTAGAGCACTGAAACACATACGCTTCACCAGACGGACGCGACAGCTCAACTTTCAACAATTTCGGCTCACGGTAGAGCACTGAAACGTAGCACAATTGTTCGCTGCTCAAGCGCCAGCGCGCTTTCAACAATTTCGGCTCACGGTAGAGCACTGAAACGTACTATCACAGCCGAGCGGCACCGCAAGCCGCGCCGGTCGCCTTTCAACAATTTCGGCTCACGGTAGAGCACTGAAACGCGTTGGTGACGGCGTTTTGCTTTTTTGCGCTGGCCTACTTTCAACAATTTCGGCTCACGGTAGAGCACTGAAACATCTGGCTCAATCACGCGCAACCGGTCAAAACCACGACTTTCAACAATTTCGGCTCACGGTAGAGCACTGAAACGCGACGGTACGGTGTTGCGAGCCGGGATCGGCGTGCCTTTCAACAATTTCGGCTCACGGTAGAGCACTGAAACACGGCAGAAATATCGTATGCGGTTGCTGAAGAGTCTGAGCTTTCAACAATTTCGGCTCACGGTAGAGCACTGAAACCCTACGGTAGGGGGGGGAAGGAGAAAAACCATGATCAGCTTTCAACAATTTCGGCTCACGGTAGAGCACTGAAACTTTTTATTACCACAAACAACGGTAAAGAGAAAAATCTTTCAACAATTTCGGCTCACGGTAGAGCACTGAAACACCCCATCCAGTTGCGCTGTACCCCGTCGCCACTTCGCTTTCAACAATTTCGGCTCACGGTAGAGCACTGAAACGCTCGCGCTTGGGATCATCTCGGATGCGAGCGTGACTTTCAACAATTTCGGCTCACGGTAGAGCACTGAAACTCAACCCCAAACTCAACCGGCTGGATGTCATCCGGCTTTCAACAATTTCGGCTCACGGTAGAGCACTGAAACGAATCGTGCACCGTGATCTTCTACGGCTCCGGGCGCCTTTCAACAATTTCGGCTCACGGTAGAGCACTGAAACGCGTCTGGTGGGAGAAGGCGCTTGGCTGGGAAGCCGTCCTTTCAACAATTTCGGCTCACGGTAGAGCACTGAAACGCACAGCGCGGGTTGTTTGTAGTGCGTCACAACAACGAACTTTCAACAATTTCGGCTCACGGTAGAGCACTGAAACACTCATCCGCGACGTGCAGCTTGCGATTGCAAGCGCTTTCAACAATTTCGGCTCACGGTAGAGCACTGAAACCTGTGCGGGTGGTGGGGGAAGTTGCGACGGGCGATAGCGCCTTTCAACAATTTCGGCTCACGGTAGAGCACTGAAACAGAACGCGAAGAGGGTAAAATAGTTGCGATCCGCACTCTTTCAACAATTTCGGCTCACGGTAGAGCACTGAAACTTCGCTGCTGGAATTATTGCACCCGCAATACTGCCATCTCTTTCAACAATTTCGGCTCACGGTAGAGCACTGAAACTCGTCGCTGACCAACGCCCGCCAACCGCGCTCTTCCTTTCAACAATTTCGGCTCACGGTAGAGCACTGAAACTTTGTGTGCTCGCGGTGTCCGCCCACTGCGCACCACACCGCACTTTCAACAATTTCGGCTCACGGTAGAGCACTGAAACTCATCGTCACTCCCTCGTATGCCCGCTCACCGTATCCTTTCAACAATTTCGGCTCACGGTAGAGCACTGAAACCCGGTCGCGGCCCGCTGGTGCTGCGTACCAGCGCGGCACTTTCAACAATTTCGGCTCACGGTAGAGCACTGAAACCGCCAGGCGCGGCAGTGAAAGCAATCGAAACGGGCTTTCAACAATTTCGGCTCACGGTAGAGCACTGAAACTACAACCCGATGTGCAGCGCGTCGCTGCCGAAATCGCTTTCAACAATTTCGGCTCACGGTAGAGCACTGAAACACGTCTGCATCTGCGAGCAATACTAACTTCGCTCGCCTTTCAACAATTTCGGCTCACGGTAGAGCACTGAAACCATTGTTTTGGAACGCGCGAAAAGTCCGGCGTACGCCTTTCAACAATTTCGGCTCACGGTAGAGCACTGAAACGCGCGCTTACGCGGATACGGTTTTGCGACTTGTCAGCTTTCAACAATTTCGGCTCACGGTAGAGCACTGAAACATATCCCGCATCGGTGTAGACGAGATCGATGTTACTTTCAACAATTTCGGCTCACGGTAGAGCACTGAAACTGCTGCGCTCATCGATCTCGCACTCGAGGTGCTCGACTTTCAACAATTTCGGCTCACGGTAGAGCACTGAAACACTCACCCGACCTGACGTCGAACGATGCGTTTCCACTTTCAACAATTTCGGCTCACGGTAGAGCACTGAAACTCCGGCGCTTCGCGCGCTGGTGCGTATTCCGGCATCCTTTCAACAATTTCGGCTCACGGTAGAGCACTGAAACGCGCGCGCTGCACCCCTAGCGCGCTCGGCGCGCTGACTTTCAACAATTTCGGCTCACGGTAGAGCACTGAAACTATCGCAGACGGTGTGAAGCGCTTGACAACACAGCTTTCAACAATTTCGGCTCACGGTAGAGCACTGAAACGGTATGTAACGCAATAGTGTCTCAATCGTCTCCCCTTTCAACAATTTCGGCTCACGGTAGAGCACTGAAACGATGCTAAAACATCTTGCGCGACGGGCTGGATGAAGCCTTTCAACAATTTCGGCTCACGGTAGAGCACTGAAACTCAGCTTGCTCAACGTACTACCGGAATTGGAGAATACGGGCTTTCAACAATTTCGGCTCACGGTAGAGCACTGAAACTATAATCTTCAATGTACCTTACCAACGCTGTCGCCGTCTTTCAACAATTTCGGCTCACGGTAGAGCACTGAAACGCTCAGTGAACTAAAGAAGCTGGTGGGGAAAGAGCTTTCAACAATTTCGGCTCACGGTAGAGCACTGAAACGTCTCGGCAGTGGGAAGGTCAATATCGATAAAGCGCTTTCAACAATTTCGGCTCACGGTAGAGCACTGAAACCCGCAACCCCAATCTGCCGTAACGCGCCGACCGCAACTTTCAACAATTTCGGCTCACGGTAGAGCACTGAAACCCCAGCGAGTGGCGCGATACCCGACGACGCGGTCGCCTTTCAACAATTTCGGCTCACGGTAGAGCACTGAAACTTGCCGACGGCGGGCTGGTGCTGTTGCCCTCCGCGACTTTCAACAATTTCGGCTCACGGTAGAGCACTGAAACGCGAGATGGAAGAGCTGCGTTTTGACGTTGACTACCTTTCAACAATTTCGGCTCACGGTAGAGCACTGAAACAGCGCGTTCTGATGCGCTGGCGCGGATGGTTGTTCATCCTTTCAACAATTTCGGCTCACGGTAGAGCACTGAAACCGCGTCGCGACAACGATACACAGTCTCGACAAGCTTCTTTCAACAATTTCGGCTCACGGTAGAGCACTGAAACAGGCGCTGAAGAGAAGGTGAGGGACTATTCAAACATCACTTTCAACAATTTCGGCTCACGGTAGAGCACTGAAACGTATACGAGGATGTGTTTGTATTTGAGTTTGAAGTGACTTTCAACAATTTCGGCTCACGGTAGAGCACTGAAACCGTTCGCGTTCGAATTTTTGGCAATTTTGTTTGCGGTGACTTTCAACAATTTCGGCTCACGGTAGAGCACTGAAACGCTGGTTTGACTAGCGCGGCGGCGTTTCTCGCGACGTTCTTTCAACAATTTCGGCTCACGGTAGAGCACTGAAACGCGAACTGGACGCGGATAGTGTAAGATGTACGCAACGCTTTCAACAATTTCGGCTCACGGTAGAGCACTGAAACCGAGCGCGAGCGGGCCGAACGCATTGTGAATGCGCCGGCTTTCAACAATTTCGGCTCACGGTAGAGCACTGAAACCTTCGCGTCGCGAAGTGGGTACGGAAGCCTTCTCGTCCTTTCAACAATTTCGGCTCACGGTAGAGCACTGAAACTCGCTCGAATTTGTCAGAGCAACGAATGAAAAGAAGTTCTTTCAACAATTTCGGCTCACGGTAGAGCACTGAAACCGCATTTTCGAGGTTGTCGAAAATGCGCTCGATACGCTTTCAACAATTTCGGCTCACGGTAGAGCACTGAAACGGTCGGATTAAATAAAATCCCCTCACCTCGTCGGTGCTTTCAACAATTTCGGCTCACGGTAGAGCACTGAAACGCGCACTGTAGCGCATTCGACCCGCGCTTGTTACATCCTTTCAACAATTTCGGCTCACGGTAGAGCACTGAAACAAGGTGAGCCGCTTGTAAGAAGTGTAAACGTTCCGCTTTCAACAATTTCGGCTCACGGTAGAGCACTGAAACTCGGCAACGGTCGGGCGGTCGGGATCGTTGGCCGTCTTTCAACAATTTCGGCTCACGGTAGAGCACTGAAACTGATTGCGTCTTCGAGTGACGCAAACTCAAGAATGTCTTTCAACAATTTCGGCTCACGGTAGAGCACTGAAACTACTGGTTGGGGCAGCGACGGGGGTGATACTACTGGCTTTCAACAATTTCGGCTCACGGTAGAGCACTGAAACGGTCGGTTTTTCGCGTCGTATAAAGGCGCGAGAATTCTTTCAACAATTTCGGCTCACGGTAGAGCACTGAAACCGACGCGCTCATACGCTGTCTCAACGTCAACCGCGTCGCTTTCAACAATTTCGGCTCACGGTAGAGCACTGAAACGTTGATCGTTGATGCTCGTCCGGGACGTGGGTTGACTTTCAACAATTTCGGCTCACGGTAGAGCACTGAAACCGCATCGCGAACGGAAGCGATGCGACTGGTAGAGCAGCTTTCAACAATTTCGGCTCACGGTAGAGCACTGAAACCTGCAACGCGGGCGCTGGCGGGAGCTTCGTCATCCCTTTCAACAATTTCGGCTCACGGTAGAGCACTGAAACACGACGGCGCGGGAGCGCGTCTACGCGAGCGAAATCTTTCAACAATTTCGGCTCACGGTAGAGCACTGAAACTACAAGCCACTTTCGGGCGGGTGAGTGATCCAACACTTGCTTTCAACAATTTCGGCTCACGGTAGAGCACTGAAACTAACCATCAGCTCAGCGGCTCGTTGCAGCAGTTCCCTTTCAACAATTTCGGCTCACGGTAGAGCACTGAAACGTTCGCATCTGTGCGAACGGGCTTTTTTGCAGAGGAGGCTTTCAACAATTTCGGCTCACGGTAGAGCACTGAAACCGCTCAAAGTACGCCGTCTGGTAGCGTTCCGCTGCCACTTTCAACAATTTCGGCTCACGGTAGAGCACTGAAACGACGCGATCCGTACATGGTCAACGTCCCGAGTTGGGCTTTCAACAATTTCGGCTCACGGTAGAGCACTGAAACATACGCGAGTGTGACAAACAGCTCACGATAGCGCGGATCGCTTTCAACAATTTCGGCTCACGGTAGAGCACTGAAACATCGGCGGGCGGGAGGTGGTCATCGTGTTTGGAGACGACTTTCAACAATTTCGGCTCACGGTAGAGCACTGAAACCAGTACCATCCGCCACCATTGCGTCTGCACCCAACCACCGCTTTCAACAATTTCGGCTCACGGTAGAGCACTGAAACCGGTCGTGATGATGAGGAAGAAGAAGAAGAGGAAGCTTTCAACAATTTCGGCTCACGGTAGAGCACTGAAACCGCGCCCAGCGCTTGTGCACTTGTCGCGCGGGCAAGCAGTCTTTCAACAATTTCGGCTCACGGTAGAGCACTGAAACCTGGCGCGGTTTTTCAACGCAAGTGTGACATCTGACTTTCAACAATTTCGGCTCACGGTAGAGCACTGAAACAAATGTACCGCCAGCCGGCGTTAGCGGCCTCGGTCCTTTCAACAATTTCGGCTCACGGTAGAGCACTGAAACCGTCACTTTCGCCAACTGCGCCCAGCCAGGCTTGCCTTTCAACAATTTCGGCTCACGGTAGAGCACTGAAACCTGCAACGCGAGCGCTGGCGGGGGCTTCGTCATCCAACTTTCAACAATTTCGGCTCACGGTAGAGCACTGAAACATTGATGGTGTTTTTACATACAACGCAATTGCTCCAACTTTCAACAATTTCGGCTCACGGTAGAGCACTGAAACGCTCGGTGTAGGGGTTGCGGTTGGTGGCGCGAATTGTCTTTCAACAATTTCGGCTCACGGTAGAGCACTGAAACTCGTTCCGACGCTCATTGAGTTTGCCACCGGTGTATCTTTCAACAATTTCGGCTCACGGTAGAGCACTGAAACGCCTGCGGTTGATGTGAACCCGATTTCGCGAAATTGGCTTTCAACAATTTCGGCTCACGGTAGAGCACTGAAACATGTTGGGGATTTAGCAAGTTCGCTTTATAGCTTTGCTTTCAACAATTTCGGCTCACGGTAGAGCACTGAAACCTCTGACTCCCCCACATCGTTGCGCGCAACGTCGTACCTTTCAACAATTTCGGCTCACGGTAGAGCACTGAAACTCCCAGCGCTTTCTGAAGCCAAATCGGCCTCCTTAGCCTTTCAACAATTTCGGCTCACGGTAGAGCACTGAAACCGTCAATGTCGGTTTGTCAAGCGGGTATTCGCGCAACTTTCAACAATTTCGGCTCACGGTAGAGCACTGAAACCGCGCCACTGCCCGCAGCGTACACTGAGTTAGTATTCTTTCAACAATTTCGGCTCACGGTAGAGCACTGAAACAACTCTTGCGCGATTTGCGCAAGATAGCGGTATTTTCTTTCAACAATTTCGGCTCACGGTAGAGCACTGAAACTGCGCAACGTGTACGCAAACACGTCACTCTACAGACTCCTTTCAACAATTTCGGCTCACGGTAGAGCACTGAAACCCAGAAGAGCGCGTTGGAAACGCCACGATCGAGGTGCCCTTTCAACAATTTCGGCTCACGGTAGAGCACTGAAACCAGTACGACGAGGCGTACTATATCGACATTAGCTTTCAACAATTTCGGCTCACGGTAGAGCACTGAAACCAGTGTTGAGCTGGGCG
>Ga0308415_1000818_pt1 | contig 13808 bp, 8 predicted proteins | sample HotsprSampleOS55_FD_203465 | JGI IMG/M metagenome (GOLD analysis project Ga0308415, IMG submission 203465) | Hot spring phototrophic mat microbial communities from Octopus Spring, Yellowstone National Park, Wyoming, United States - 20090730_OS55 ... | reverse complement strand
TTGTCATTGTGATCGATGAGTTGGCCGATCTGATGATGATGGCTGCCGATGAGGTTGAGACCTATATCTGTCGGTTGGCGCAGATGGCTCGGGCAACGGGGATTCATTTAATCATCGCTACTCAGCGTCCGTCAGTCGATGTGATTACCGGTTTGATTAAGGCAAATTTCCCTTCACGGATCGCCTTCGCGGTAACCTCACAGGTCGATAGCCGCGTTATCCTTGATATGCCCGGTGCTGAACATCTGTTAGGTCGTGGTGATATGCTATACATGGCTGCTGACTCGTCTAAACTGGTGCGTATCCAGGGCACTTACGTTGCTGACCGCGAAGTTGAGCGGATCGTTGAGTTCTGGCGTAATGCTGCTCCTCCCACCGAGGCGAAGTCGGCTGAAACGGCAAGTGATACTCGTACCGATCAGGCTGCCACCAGCGGAGATAATTTTAAACCACCAGCCGAATTTCTCTCGCCCGCCGAACAAGATGAGCTGTTGCCCCAGGCGATTGCGCTCGTCTCGCAACACCAGCGCGCTTCAGCCTCCCTTCTCCAACGGCGGCTCCGCATTGGTTACTCGAAGGCCCAGCAGTTGATCGATCTGCTGGAGCAACAGGGGTATGTCGGTCCTGCTGAAGGTGGCCGCTCTCGAGAAGTACTCAGGCGGGACAGTCCACCGGTATCATAGATGCCCGATTGCAGTCCGGGAAGGAAGCGCTTATGGCGATTGAAGATTTCTATACTCGTGCACGACAAATTTTAGCAAATTTACTTGATGAAACTCCTAAAGCCGACCGCGAACAGTTGCTCGATGCGTATGCTGAGCTACTGACCAGGCTCTACGCCGAAGAAGCTCACCGCATGCTCACTGAGGTGATCGAAGATGCCCGCACACGCCTCGATGCTCGTCTTTCGCCTGACCCTATCCGACAAACAATTGCCGGTGTACAAAGCACGTTGCAAGACCTCTGGAATAGTTTGTGGCGGTAGTACATCGTTTGGCGTACAGCGGTGGGAAGAGCCGAGGAGGCTCGATTGCCCACCACACGAGGATTGAATGCCAGACCCGATCTCGTAACGCAACGTTCAGCCGCATCGTCATGGAAGAGGAGCTAACGAATGGACCTCTACCACGAGAAACTGCACCAGGCTAGCGAACTGCTGGCAGCGCATGATCTTGATCTCTGGCTCATTTTTGTTCGTGAAACGGCTGAACACACCGATCCATCGCTAAAACTCCTCGGTCAATTCTCTTTCACCTGGCCGACGGCCATCATGGTTACTCGTAGTGGTTATGCGTTAGCTCTGACCGGTTTGGGTGATGATGAAGCGGTTCGGCGAACTGGTCTGTTTACTGATATACGCACCTATACTCAGAGTATTGGCCCTGAACTCGTCCGTCTTCTTTCCGCTTACGATCCGCAACGTATCGGCATCAACATCAGCCGCGGCGATGTGAGCGCCGATGGCCTGACCTACGGTATGTATCTCAATTTGTGCGATTATCTTGCCGATACACCCTATCGCAATCGCCTCGTTTCTGCCGAATCCTTTGTCGCTGCCCTACGCAGTCGCAAGACCCCCCAGGAAGTGGCACGCTTACGAGCTGCTGCCGATCTCGGTCTGCGCATCTTTACTGCGGTCGGTGATTTTCTACGGCCTGGCGTGAGTGAACGCGAGGTTGCGGCATTTGTGCAGGCGCAAACCAACGCCTGCGGGGCGACGACAGCCTGGGACCCTGCCCATTGTCCTGGCCTTAATGCCGGACCATCTTCGCCATGGGGACACGTTGGCCCCTCGGATGAAATCGTGCGTCCTGGTGAAATCTTCCACATGGATTTTGGCGTCAAACTGAATGACTACTGCTCGGATCATCAGCGGGTCTGGTATTGTTTGCGGCCTAACGAAGACAAACCGCCAGCCGAAGTTCTACACGCCTTCAATGCAGTCAAAGCTGCCATTCAGAATGCAGCGGCGGCAATACGACCCGGGGTTATTGGCTGGGAAATTGATGCGATTGCCCGCCAGACGATTACCGCTGCCGGTTATCCAGAGTATCCGCATGCACTTGGGCATCAGGTTGGACGAGCGGTACACGATGGTGGTGTTGGCTTTTATCCACGTTGGGAACGGTACGGCGACAAGCCTTACGGTACTATCGATGCTGGGATGGTCTTGACCCTTGAACTCGGTGTGCGTACTCGTTACGGTTATATTTCGCTTGAAGAAGAGGTCCTGGTCACTGCCGATGGGTATGAGTGGATCGGTCAACCGCAGGAAGAGCTGTGGTTGATTCGGTGAAGGGTGGTAAGTGAGCCGAACTTGGTAACGATCTCAGGGGGCGGATTTAGATTCCGCCCCAACTGCTTATCCCTACGTTCCTAATGGTTTCTCCTCCATCACCATTGCCGGATAGAGCAAGAACTCTGAAATGAAGCGTCGTCTTACCTGGTAGTTACTGCATACCTTGTGATCGTCGGGTAAAAGCAGGTTTCCGTATCTCTCTCACAATCTCTCTACCCGTTACCGAGCCGAAACAACAACGATCCGTGGCGCTGTAGTCAGAGTCAGCGTCGTTGACAACGGTAATGCTGTCCCGGTTGCGTCGTAGATAGCGCGGGTTGCAGATGGAACGGTAAATGTCCGTTCGCTGCCATCAATACTCCAGACGATAATCACGTCACCGTCGGGTGTACGGAAATGATACCCTTCCAGACCGGGAATGTTTACAGTGCGCACGTAGCGTGCGCTGGCCAGTTGTTGGCGCAAGAACTGAAATGCCTGAAAGGCCGGTACCGGTTGTTGGTTGGCATCGAGTAAACCACTCTCCTGCCAGCCAGGGCCGTTGAGCGTGTACCAGTGTGACATCAGCAGATCGATGGCCAGCGTTCGAGCATAGAGTCGTACCACAGCATCTGCTTTTGCCGCTTCAAAGCCGTTGGGTCGACAATTAGGCGAACTGCGATAGCAGAGCAAGGCTCCTTCATTCATAAGGAGTGGTTTGGCATAACCGTACCGCGCCAGCGTTTCGCGTAGGTAAGCCGCCTTGCCCAGCGTTGCCCCACCACGGTCACTCCAGTTCGGTCGCTCGCGATCCGGGTCGTAATTAGGACGGAAGTAGCCATACGCATGATAGGCCACAATATCAAAGTAATCACCTCCACCGGCGCGTAAGACGCCCTCGAAAAAGCGGCCAGCCCGGCAGGGCTGACCATTCGGCAACGAACGATCCGGTGCGCAATCGAGAATCAATCCCCCAAGAATGACCTGAGCTTGCGGATTGGCAGCCTTAATTGCCGGGTAGGCAACCTTCAACATTGCCGCATACGCGGCACCACCATAGCTCTCTTCGTCTTGCTCATCACCCCAACACCCAAACGGCGCTGTACTACCGACAAGCTGGAATGGGGCATCAGGTTCATTTCCTAATTCCCAAAATGTTACGTTGTACGGTGGTTGACGATAGCGAGCGACTAGATCGCTAAGGAATGACGCAAAGGCAGGTAAGGCGTCGGCGCGAATCGGTCCGCAGATGGTATCCGGTTGGGCCTGTGCCCACGATGGTGCACCGCGCACAACCACCATTGGTACAGCGCCAGCAGCACTGATCGCCTGCAAGTCTGCTTCAACCTGCTTCAGCGCATCCCAATTACGAGCGCCTGGCGTTGGCTCTACTTCCGACCAGAGAATACCGTTGTAGCGCACCCAGTCAGCTCCAAGCTCGGCCAGACGGTTGGCAGTGACAGCAACAGTACCGCGATTGATTTCCACCCCGAATACCGACCGACCACTCCGCAGATCGGGCAGCGGTTGCGGGGTGGTATACAGTTCGCGCCCCAGCAACCCAAGTAACACTCGTGAACGGGCCGGGTTTTGCGGATGCCACTCAAAACGTGCTCGCTCAAACCACTGGGTCAATACCAGATCACCGTTTGCATTCCGCTCCATCTGCGGGGCTGTTAAAGGGTAGCCGAACAACGCCAGCGATTGCGCATAGCGACTCAGTCCGGGAATCCGCAGCCCGTTGTTCTGCCAGTACGAACGAAAGCCGTTGCCTGGTTCCTGATCACAGACATTGTGACCAGTTTCTGGGAACCAGAGACAGCCGGGTTGTGGCCCATTCTCAGGCGGATCGGCAAAGGGATCACGACCGGCACGGGCTAATGCTTCTGCTCCCATCCGCCCAATCTGGATGCGGTAGGCCGGTGGTTTGTCAGGGTGTAACTCAAGACGGTTACGCTCTGTCCATTGTACGGTTAACAATCGACCTTCATCGCCGGTAAACTGCTCAAGCGCACTGATCGGATACCCAAAGACTGGTAGGCCACCGTTGTCACGCCAGTAGGCCACAAACGATGGATGGAGACAGTTGTCAATGAGTGGCACATCTGGAAAGCAGAATGGTTCGGCAGCCTGGGCTGAAGCAGGCATCGTCGTGGTTAACAGAAAGAGCAGGAGGGTGATAGTTATCAATCGTTTCATTCAGCTTCTCCTCTGGTTGATGAGATCAGCAACCCATTGCTAAGTACATCCTGGCAAACACTAGGGGCTTTCCCAACGACAGGCGTGGATCGTTAACGGCGCCGCATACCGTGGATCGGGAATCTCGGCAACAATCGGGCAACGTGCGGTAAGATCAGGTCGTCCGCTCAGCAGGGAGAGGGCCTGTTCCTGTAAAACCAGGTATGCTGGACGATAATGCTCAATCGCATACTGCGCCGAAGCGCCAAACCCTCCTGATCCCAATTGGGCGGCAATATCCGTCTGTAGAAGACCGGCAAAATCGATCATCGGACGCTGAGCGTAATAGCCGATAATGCCGATCTCTAGCGTGGCGACGCTGGCGTTTGGTGACGTATTGGTTGCCAGCCATTCTCCTGCTTCGCGATAGACGGTCAGGCGGGGATCGATTTGTTGACCGATACGATAAACGGCGCTGCTCAACCAGAGGGTAGTGCCGCATAATATCAGCACAATACCAATGTTACGTAACCTCGACCCACCAAGCCGCTGTAACCATCTGCCGATGAGACGTACCCCAAGCCCGAACGCAGGTGCCAGACCGACAACGAGTGGGGCCACATACCAGAAATAGCCGGCTACGTGCAAGAGCGTATAAGCCAGACCATAGATCGTCGCCCATCCGATCAAAAATAGCCAGCGCCAAGAGCGAAAACTCGCTATCAAGCCGAGACCGGCCAGTAGGAAGACCATCTGGTAAAAAGGCTGGGCAAGATGGTTACGCAACGTCACCCACAGTCGATCGCCAAAATCGTAGAAACCCGGAATGAGCGCCTGTTGTTGCTTGGCATAGAGCGTTACCGGCAATGGTGCACCGTATACAAGCCAGGCTAATCCTACGCCAACCATGATGATGCTGCTCCAGATCAATCCTGCCGACCACGGCCAGCGCCGCCAATCACGCCAGCTCTTGCCGGTTATCGTCAATAATAGGAGCGCTAACGGCCCGACGAGAATCCCATCGGGCCGCAACCAGACAAGCAATCCGGCAAACGTGCCGGTAAGCCACTGCTGACCACGTGCTCCCCAAACAAAAATCCATAGCGTCAACGCCATAGCTGGCAAAGTCTCACTACCGAGCGTTGTCAATGGTAAAGGAAAGAGCAGATATAGCAATGCTGCTGCTCCAGCAGTCAGCTCGTCATCCCATTCTTGACCCAACCGCCACAGTGCCAGTGCCCCAGCGGCGTGACTCAGACAGCCAATCAGGTTTGCTACCAGTGGAATCGGCCAGCCGAATAAGGCCACTGGGGTAAGGATCAGGCCGAACAGGGGGGCTGTTGTGCTGAGGGTCGCAACGCCGGGATTGTAGACAAAGCCGTTGCCACTTGCCAGGTTGATCGCGTAACGATACGTAATGTACGGGTCATCGTAACCGCGCTGCCGTAAGAACCAGAAGAGGATCAAACCGATAATAGTACTCAACGCCCATAAATGGCGGTCGATCATGACACTATTTATTCGTGAAATCCTTTCCCTAGTTGTGGTTCTTACTGCCAGCAACGGTAATGATCCTATCGTTTGTACAAACCTCTTGTTGCACATTGGGAATGAATGAATCCGTTCGAGAAACGTTATACTGAATATCGAGATTCAGCATACTGATCAACTGCTACACCACCTTTACTATACCACAGACTATCTGACAGGAATACGGTATCTGCAATTACAAAGCTACGTTCAAGAGTATTCATCACTGCTTTACTAATCTGAAATCGCGGTATGATGGAAAACATCTGGAGTAAACGGCAACTGCTCTCTTTCATCTACACTATCCTTCAGATAGCAAGCGATTTTGGTCACAATGAATGATGGTGATTCTTGTCAGACACATGAATACATCACTATGTACGATTACATACGTTCGGCACTAACCTTATTCGCGCAGCCCGTTCGATTATTTCGGACTTATCCACTGCACGCATTACGAGCGGACTTTTTCGCCGGAGTCACGGTCGGTCTGGTTTTATTACCCCAATCACTGGCGTTTGCTATTTTGGGTGGTCTACCACCAGTGGTTGGTTTGTACAGTGCAATGGTCGCCACGATGATCGGGGCATTGTGGGGATCCTCTACTCTGCTAAACAGTGGCCCAACTACAACTGGCGCTATTTTAACTCTATCGGTACTTTTGCCGATTGCACCGGTCGGCAGTTCCGAATTCGTTACGGCTGCCAGTTTAGTTGCGATAATGGCCGGAATAATCCGGCTCATTATGGGTATTGCCCGATTAGGTATGCTGGTGACCTTCATCTCAGATGCAGTTGCCGTTGGGTTTACAGCCGGATCAGGACTCTTAATTTTATTCAATCAGATCGGTCCTATTACACGCATTAGCATTCCTCCAGGTGCGAATATTCCTACAATCGTTGTTGAAACGCTGGCGAAATTCGAACAAGTACACTGGCCGTCTCTTATTATTGGTGGATTGACCATTATTATTATCTATACGATTCCTAAGTTTACCCGCACATTGCCAGCCTCTCTCTTGAGTATTGTCATCATGACATTCATTGTCTGGGTTTTCGACCTAGAACAGCAGGGTGTGCGTTTGATGGGTGAAGTGCCGGCAGGTTTTCCACCATTGGCGCAGTTACCATTTGATCTCCACTTGATTGGGCAGTTGGCCAATGGTGCACTTGCGCTGGCCATTATCGGTCTGGTTGAGGCAATTGCGATTGCCCGTGCGATTGCTGGCTACACCGGTCAACGAATTGACAGCAATCAGGAATTTGTCGGACAGGGATTAGCAAACATTGCATCTGGAATCTTTTCCGGCATGCCGTGTTCTGGCTCATTCAACCGCTCGGCGCTGGCGTATCAGGCAGGTGGCAAGACAGCGCTCACCGGTGTTATTTCAGGTATTACCGTTCTAATCGGGACCAGTCTGTTGAACGAGATTCTCGCCATCATTCCGCGTGCTGTGCTAGCGGGAACATTGATGGTTGCCGCGCTCGGTATGGTTGACCACAAAGCAATGGCGCGGGTCTGGCGTAGTTCACGTGGTGAGTCGGCCATTATGGTTACAACACTGGCATTAACGCTCACGCTGCCGTTGCAATTTGCAATTTTGATCGGGGTAGTCACCTCTCTGGGCTATTACCTGATCCGCACCGCTATGCCGCGCGTGGAAGCTGTCGTGCCCGACAGCGAGTTTCGCCACTGGGATACAGCGCACGGCAAGCCAATGTGTCCGCAATTGCTGGTAGTTGACCTGCAAGGCGACCTCTATTTTGGCGCGGTCAATCACGTGGAAGAACAGTTGTTGGGTCTGCTGGAACGGCAACAGAGCGTGCGCTATCTGCTCTTACGGATGCACAGCGTCAATCAGTGTGATGTGAGTGGGATCCGGGCGCTCGAAACCATTCGGCGCACACTGCGGGTGCGCGGCGGTGATCTCTACTTTGTGCGAGTACGGGCAAGTGTGATGCACCGGATGCAGATCAGCGGCTTTTACGAGCAGCTCGGCGCTGAACGCTTTCTCGACGAAGACAAGGCCATCGACTTTCTGTTTCATCGCGTGCTTGACCCGGCAGTCTGCATTTACGAGTGTGACCGGCGTGTATTCCGCGAGTGTCAGGAGTTGCCGAAGCAATTGTTACCTGCGCCAGTAGCCCTCCCCCTTCGCGACGGCAAGCCACCAGCACAGATTACGGCACGGGCGCTATGGGAACAACTGCACACAGCGCAGCCGCCACAGGTCATCGATGTGCGCGAACCGCGTGAATTCCAGCGCGGACATATTCCTGGTGCACAAAACATCCCCCTTGCGCAACTGCTCCACCAACGCGAGCACCTGCCCCCTGGCCCGCTGGTGCTGGTGTGCCGGAGTGGTCGGCGGAGCTTACGGGCCGCAGCACTGCTGGCCGGACGCACCCCACCGCCGCTGGTGCTGGAAGGTGGGATGCTGGCGTGGGAAGCGGCAAATCTGCTCGAAGCGGTTGAGGAGTTTTGACGGGTGCGATGCAGAAGAAGGGAGCCACTATGGAGATACTACCGACACAAAAGCTCGGCCCCAATACCGGTCTTGATCTGGTGCGAGCCACTGAAGCAGCCGCTATTGCAGCCGCCCGTCTGATGGGGCGCGGTGAAATTGAAGCTGCTGATCAGGCAGCCGCTACCGCAATGGCTGCTGCGCTGGCCAATCTTGAACTTGATGGTCGTCTAGTTATGGGTGAAGAAGTGCGAGCGATGGCTGCTACGCCCCTGTCGGGTGGAGCACGGGTTGGCACTGGTAACGGCCCACCTGCGGACTTAATCGTTGATCCGGTTGATGGACGGCGTCAGTTAGCTCAGGGACGTGCTGGGGCTGTCTCTTTTGCCGCTGTAACTAATCGAGGTGCATTGTGGGCGCCTTATCCGGCGGCTTACATGGAGAAGATCATTGTTGGTCCGCAGGTTGCTCCGTATCTAGTGCCGGAGTGTCTCGATGCACCGGCAGGCTGGACACTGGCCCTAGTCGCACGGGCAACCCGACGCTCAGTGCGTGATCTGGTCGTTTTCGTCCTTGATCGCCCACGGCACGCCCATCTGATTGACGAGATTCGAGCTGCCGGAGCACGGGTAATGCTGGCTGATGATGGTGACATCTACGGTGCGTTGCTGGCGGCGATCTCTGGTACAAATGTTGACATATTGATGGGAATTGGTGGCGCGCACGAAGGCGTACTGGCTGCATGTGCTGTCAAATCACTTGGTGGTGCAATGTTAGCCCGTCTCGCCCCGCAGAGCGAGGCCGAGCGTACAGCAATTACACGCGCCGGTCTAGACACAAAACGGATTCTGACCTGTGACGATATTGTCAGCAGTAACCAGATATTTTTCGTCGCTACCGGTATCACCGACAGCATCCTGCTTCGTGGTGTGCGGCTGGCCGGTGACCGGGCAGAAACGAACTCCCTAATCTTGCGCTGTGAAACGCGCACTCGCCGTATGATCTTTGCCGAGCATTTGCTTACCGGATGAGAGTTCAGGATTGTTTTGCAATGTTATACCACGTAGACAGTAGGGGCAGGTTCTGAGTACCTATCCGAATATCTTGTCGTCACGTCCACGACGTGATGAATCCCGTCGGTAGTTCCTCCATAATGGACGAATAGCCTGGCGCCAATAGCATTACGGGTAGGGGCACGACGCCGCTGTGCCTTCACCGGTGGGACCCACCCACCGCTGCATCGATAATGACCACACTGCCCAACCCGCATGTTCTGGAACGAGATATTCTGGATAGGCGCTAAACCGCTTCTTGCGGGTAAAAGACATTATCAGATTCGATATGATAGAAGCACATCTGACACGAATCTCATAATTCTGATGATTGTGGTACAATAAGCGCAAGGCTATGATCTTGACTTCGCTTTGTCTATTTTAAAACGCTATGGCGCTTTACCCTTAGCCATTATGAACTAGAAACTTTCCTGTTCCATATCTTAAAACCGATCTCGAACGAGGCCAAATGTTTTACTTCATTGCTTCTATCTTTCTTTCAGCTTTTCTCCTTTTTCAAATTCAGCCAATGATAGCACGCTACATCTTGCCCTGGTTTGGTGGTGTCCCAGCCGTATGGTCAACCGTGCAAATGTTTTTCCAGATTTTGTTAACTGCTGGTTATGCGTATGCCGACTGGGTTGGCAAACCGGGTTACAAACGTGAGCGCTGGCATATTTTCTTTTTGTGTCTCTCGGTCTGCGGAGTCTTGATATTAGGCTGGTTCTAGCGATCACCGATTACACCGGGCGCCGATTGGAAACCGGCGCCGGAGGCCATGCCCGTGTTAGAAATCATCAAGCTCCTCACGATTTCGGTTGGTTTACCATACTTCCTGTTAGCTTCAAATAGTCCATTGGTACAGGTATGGTTTCATCGCCTTTTTCCAACGCAAACGGCGTACCGTTTGTATGCTGTCTCGAATGTTGGCTCACTACTTGGATTAATCAGCTACCCACTGCTCGTTGAGCCACTATTCACGTTACCCGTGCAGGGATGGATGTGGTCAATCGGGTATCTTTGCTATGTTGGATTTGCTATTTGGGGAGCAATTCGAGCCTGGCGACATCAGTCATCAACAATTGTCCGCCCGGAAATCGTTGCATCTGGTTCATCGGCAACTATCCCGTGGCGTGATCTCCTGTTGTGGATTGGATTAGCTGCTACGGCTTCGTTGTTTCTGCTAGCAACAACTGCCCGTATCACTCAAGATGTAGCGGTTATCCCTTTCCTTTGGGTGTTACCTTTAACAATATATCTGCTCTCCTTTATTATAACTTTTGCTGGCGATCACTATTATAATCGAAATGCCTTTCTAGCGGTTTTTGTTCTTTCTTTCCTTGCGATTATCTGGGTAGTTATAGGGTTAGAAACAATATCGATAATCATTCAGATAACGGTCTATTCTTTATGTTTGTTTGCTGTTTGCATGATCTGCCATGGTGAGTTATACCGATTACGTCCTCAACAATCACAGTTGACGATATTCTATCTGCTGGTATCTGTTGGTGGGGCACTGGGAGGTGTTTTTGTTACCTTTGTGGCACCAGTTCTCTTCAGAGGCTATTGGGAATATCCGCTAGGATTAGTCTTAGCATGGTTAATGTTTTTCCTGGTTGCGTTTCGTCGTCCTGAGACCGGTCTGAAATGGCAGCGCCTGATTCTTTGGGGTGGTCTGATCTGTGCTGGGTTTCTGATGTATCTCTTCATTAGCATTGATATAGAAAGTTCGGTATTGTTGCAACGAAACTTCTACGCTTCGACCCGTATCAAAGTTCTTGAATCGGCCGATGATGCCTCGACCCGGCGGTATGTTCTCGTACACGGTATAACGGTGCACGGTTTCCAGTATGTTGCACCAGAGAAACGTAAGCTGCCAACGGCGTACTACAGCGAAACAAGCGGGCTTGGATTGTTGCTCAATAATCATCCTAAACGCGGAAATGGTCTTCGTGTGGGGGTGCTTGGATTAGGCATTGGTACGTTAGCCACATACGGCTTGCCAGGTGATGTGTACCGGTTTTATGAGATTAATCCGGATATTATTGACATCGCATCAGGAAAAGGTGGCTATTTTTCTTATCTCCATGATAGTAGTGCGACAATTGAACTTGTCTTGGGTGATGCACGGTTGTCATTGGAACGAGAGCTACAAGAAAATGGATCACAGGGTTACCATCTATTGGTTTTGGATGTATTTTCAAGTGATTCTATTCCTGTATACTTGCTGAATCGTGAATCATTTCTACTCTACCTTGATCATCTCACGGCTGATGGAATCCTCGCGGTACATATTTCTAATCGTCATCTCGACCTTGTGCCAGTTGTGTGGAAACTAGCCGATCATTTTTCGCTTTATCGCTTGCTTATCGATGATGAAGGGGATGGTGAACGAGCAGTACGTTCACGTTGGTTTCTCCTTTCGCGTGACGAGTCACTTTTATCAATTCCTGAATTGACCACTCGTGCTCGTAATATGGATGGATACACAACATCGTTACCGCTCTGGACTGACGACTACAGCAATCTGCTCCAGATCATGCGTTAAGCATGTGTCTGAACATTGTCTTTGACCTGCGAGCGCAGGCCAGAGGTCTGCGTTCTGACTCAACTCACGTGGATAGAACCCTATACATGTGGAAGGCATAATCTGGCCTTCGGCCCCTGTATGGTGAGAACCGCTCTCACTCAATTCTAGTGAGAAAAACTAGGTATGGTTTGCCGAACTTGATAAGCAGTGATCCATACCCATTCGTTCACCCAGCGATGTCCTGACATTACCGAATGGAGAAGTGACATCGATGGATGTGCCGCACTGCTGCACCTCTACGATTGTCGGAGTATGCTCTGGATGAAGGCTGACGCCGATGGGGATTCGTATGGTGTAATGCATGGTATCTTGTGCATATTTCATGGTAATGGAACCGTGATGAGAGTTTCTTAGATATTATTACAAAGCTTTGTAGGGCGGCATGTGACCAAAAAATCTTCCACAATGGAGGGATTATGCTTCGTTGGCAATCTCGGCTTGCTCTGCTAGCAGTCATATGCTCGCTGGTGCTCCCCAATTCAGCCAGTCTAGTTCAGGCAAGTGGTACTATCCGTTACGCTGCACCGACACCCTCTGGCAGCGGCAATTGTTCCAGTTGGGCGAACGCCTGCACCCTGCAAAAAGCTCTAAACGAAGCTGTAAGTGGCGACCAAATCTGGGTCAAACAAGGTGTTCATTATCCTGACATTCCGCCATACTACGCTGATAACGACCGCAACGCTACCTTCACGCTGAAGAACGGCGTTGCTATCTATGGTGGATTTGCCGGAACTCCTGGGACAGAAGGGAACTTTAGCGTTCGCGATTGGCAGAACAATCATACTATCCTCAGCGGTGATATTGACCAGAATGACAATCATGGCGGCAACTACATTATCGATTTGGGAGAAAACGTCATAGGCAATAATGCCTACCATGTCGTCACCGGAGTTACAGTGGACGATACGACTGTATTAGACGGTTTCATCATTTCTGCTGGGCAGGCAGATGATATTTCGCCGCCTAACGACAGAGGTGGTGGGATGTACAGTTACTATAGCGGACCAACGCTGAATAACATCACCTTTAGCGGCAACTCGGCTTACTTTTCAGGTGGCGGGATGTATAGCAGGAGCGGTGCTCCAACGTTGTTCAATGTCATATTTAGCGGCAACTCGACTACTTGGAATGGCGGTGGAATGGGAATCGAATATAGCGATCCGACTCTGACCAACGTCACCTTCATTGGCAATTCATCCGCAGATGGCGGTGGGATGAAAACTGCTTGGGGTAGTCCAACACTAACTAAAGTTACCTTCCGTGATAACATTGCTTCTAATAGTGGCGGTGGAATATCCAACCGGGGTACTGTTACATTAACCGAAGTCACCCTTATCGGCAATTCGTCCAACAACTTTGGCGGTGGGATGTCCAACTCAGGCATTTCAACATTGACCAACGTCACCTTCAGCAGTAACTCAGCTACTGGGGGTGGCGGGATGTACAACAGAAGAGGTGATCCGACGCTGACGAATGTCACTTTCTGGAGTAACTCGGCTGGGGACGGCGGCGGGATGTACAATGATGATAGCGACCCAAGGCTGATGAACGTTACTTTCTGTGGCAACAACTCGATTGGACTCGGCGGAGGAATCTTCAACTCCCAAAGTAGTCCAGAGTTAATGAATGTAACTTTCAGCGGCAACTCATCCTTCTTCGGTGCTGGAATATATAATTACAATATTAGCGCTCCAATACTAATCAATGTTACCTTTA
>Ga0308415_1000814_pt1 | contig 13841 bp, 9 predicted proteins | sample HotsprSampleOS55_FD_203465 | JGI IMG/M metagenome (GOLD analysis project Ga0308415, IMG submission 203465) | Hot spring phototrophic mat microbial communities from Octopus Spring, Yellowstone National Park, Wyoming, United States - 20090730_OS55 ... | reverse complement strand
TGGCCATCATGAAGGCCCGACCGGAAGTGCGGGCGGTAGTCCATTGCCACCCGCCTCATGCCACTGCCTTCGGGGTTGCCCGGGAACCCATCCCGCAGTGCATCCTTCCGGAAGTGGAAATTTTCCTGGGTAACGTGCCCATTGCTCCGTATCGCACGCCGGGAACTCAGGAATTCGCAGAGACAGTCTTACCGTTTGTCGATAAAACCAACGTTATCATCCTTGCCAACCATGGCACAGTAAGCTACGACGCTGACCTGGAACGAGCCTATTGGTGGACTGAGGTACTCGACGCCTATTGCCGGATACTTCTTTTGGCCCGGAGTTTAGGCCGTGTGACCTACTTTACCGAACCGGAAGAACGAGCCCTTCTGCAGCTCAAACAAAAACTTGGGTTCAAAGATCCCCGCCTAGAACTAGAAAATTGTGAGCTATGTGCTAACGACGTTTTCCGAGAAAGCTGGCGGGAATCGAAGGTAACCCCCGTAGCCTTTCCACCGCCGCTTTACCGAAGTGGTTCTAGTTGTAATCCTTTACAAAGCAATCCGACTACCCCCGGTGCCAGCGGCGGTAATGGTACCCCGACCGCAGGCCATGCCGTACCCGAAGCAACTCCCGGGGGCACAGGGGTTCTTTCTCCTCAACAACTGGAGAAACTAATCCAAGCCATCACCGACCGGGTAATGTCCCTCCTAGAAAGCCGGGCCGCCTGAACATCGGGAACGAGCTTGGGCGACCCGGTTTTGCCTTTCGAAAGCCCAATGCGGGTCTGCACACGGCTAATGCCGCAGCCACTGCAGGATTGTTGCCGCAAACGAAATCCCCCACTCACGCTTTTGCACGGGTAGCAACGGAGTGGACAACCGCGGTTGGTTACATCGGGCTTTCCGCCCCGGGCTGTCTTTAAGAGTCGCTGCCAGGGCATCATCCTAAACTTGCAGCCTCCGGCCACGAATCAGCCGAAATCGCTCGGGTTTGAGAAGCTGTTCCGCCACTACGTGGAATTGGGCTAGCGGGGCTGGTTCTTCGTTAGGGGTGACCTTCATCAGGGCCTCATAGATGTCGGCCAACCGTCGGCCTATTGCCTCGAAACCCAAACTTTCAAGCACGCACCGTTTATTTGCCGCGATCAAATCCGGATCCGGAGGGTTTTCCAACCAATCTTCTAACCACGAATTCTCCTGAAGCATTCGCCCACGAAAACTCTTATCTGCCAACACCTTTTCTAAAATTCGGGCTTGATCCCGTTCCTCCAGGTCGCCGAAGTCAATTGTCTCTCCGGATACCTTCTCATCAAGCTGCTCCCACCAAGATTTACAAGCGTTCACACCATAAGCATTAACGACCTCTCGGTAACAATCTCTCAAATATTCACGAAGCGAGGCAACCTCCAATGCCGAAGCTGGAACTTTCACTTCCCGATAGAGCCTTTGCAATCTTACACCCAACCGGCGGAAATCTTCGACCACTTCAGGCAAATCTCGGCCAACTAGTTCCTGGTCGTGAACCCATGCCTCCAAAAAACTCAATCCAAACCCCTCGGCCACGCTCGTGGTAAGGATCCGATCCGCAGCAGCTAAATGGGTGGCGAAATTGGCCTGGGAGTATAACGCCAAATCAAACCAAACGTTGTGCGAGAGATCTCGGGCAAGACTTTTCCAAAAATGATAGGCGGGAAGTTCCCCAGCCGAGGTAGCTGGCAAGGATATGCCAACGTGCATTTTGGGACCGCCGAGAACGGCAAGGAGGACCGCTTCCCCCACGTTCTTCCGCCGGATAGCTCGCACAGGATAAAGCCAGTAGCGGCTGCCGGCGTCCAGTCCGAGCAAGTCTTCTACCTTTTTCCGAGCCTCCGGTCTCGCCGGTAAACGGGCTACAGCCCCAATGGGGTTAGGGAGAAAGTGAATCCGCTCGGTAGGGACTCCGCTTTTGGCGAGGACGCTTGCGGCAGCACTTGTCAAAACTGCATAGTGAACGTGGACTGCCTGCGGGTAAAGCTTTCCTTGCCAAGCTACCGGGTCACTGCCCCACCTTACCATCCCAGCCGCCAAGTACCGGAAATTGTCCGGGCGAAAATCCTCAACAAAATCGTGAATTTGCAGCAGAATTCGCCAACCCCTACCCGCCAGACGGAAGATAACCTCAGGCAAAACTACGTTCTTACCAATTGAGTGATTGTGCACGTGGAGAATGGTTTCTGCCGGCAGAAACCCCGCCTCCCGAAGGGCTTCTTCAACCGCTGAAATGACCACCTCAGGGGTATATACTCCCTCTTGTTCGTAGTCGAGACAAGGAAGTGCCTTATAGGTGACCGCCAGAGACGGCAGTGAATCCCCGATATCCCAAGGCCACCCTTCGGCCCGTCCGCCATAAAGGATAAGCACCGGCAATCGGGAGTGCGGAGCGGCGGGTAGTAGCCCCAGGTCGCAGGCTCGTTGAAGACCCCTCAAATGACCTTCAAGGACTCGGGTGACCCCGCCCCGATTCAAGTGATAGTGAACAAATACTAACTTCATGAGCTCTTGTCCGCTTCCAAGGCCAGAACCTATCCCCGAACCGAAACGCTCCGAAAGCTCCTTCAAAGCTCAACTCCCGCAAAATCCGGGTACTTAGGCATCAAAGGCCGAAATTCCGCTCTCTTAAGGATAGGCTCTAAGCCGGCGGTATTCCCCCGTAAAACTTCTCCAGATAGGTGGGTACCTGGATCATTGGGGGCCGTTCAATCTCCCGAATCTCGAACTCTAGGGGCCGATAAGTTCCATCTTTTGCCTCAAACTGCCGCATAAGAACGGGCATCTCCTGCAAAAGCTTGAGCTTTTGCTCCCGCTCCAACCGCCAGAAGATCGTTTGAAGAATCCCGAAAGCCATCCGTCCGAGTGCCGTGGTGTCTTGGTTCCGATGGACTCGCTGATCAAGGTCCGTCTGGGCTAAAGCCCATAAGCCCAACTTCTGGTAAATATCGATGAGCATCGCGGTCTCCACTCCGTAGCCTATGGGGAAGGGAATCCGCTCCAGAATAGAACGTCGCCCGGCATACTCCCCGGACAACGGCTGCAGAACCCCGGTTAATTCTGGATAAAAGAGGCTAAAAAGAGGTCGGATTAAGATCTCCGTGACCCGCCCGCCTCCGGTGGGACGGACAACCCCAGAGTACACAATCGGCCGATCGTAAAACGCCTTCACAAAATGTACCTCCGGGTATTGTAACAGCGGCCCCACCAGGCCATAAACGAAGCGTGGGTGAATGTTCCCAATGTCGGCGTCGACGAAGACCAAAATATCTCCCTTCAATAAGTAGAGGGCCTTCCAAAGGTTTTCCCCCTTTCCCCGGTAAAAGCCCATCTCCGGGAGCACCTCTTCCGAGCGATATACCACAGCCCCAAAGCTGGCCGCAATCTCACAAGTGCGATCGGTGCTACCGGAGTCAATAACGGCAATTTCATCCACCAGTGGATACCGGTCCATCAACTCCGCTTTAATAATCACAATCTCTTTTCCGATGGTTTTTTCCTCATTGAGTGTTGGTAGACACAAGGAGACTGTTACCCCCTGCCGTTCCTTCTGCTCCACCAGCCACTTCAGATCCCAGAAATTAGAATGGTGAAAAGTGCGTTCAGCGAGCCACTGCTGGAGATTCATCGCATTTCCCCTCGTCGATGGCACGCAAAATCCCCAGTAACTGGGCAACGCCCACAAGCATTGGCTCGATAAGCACGTAGTCCGGCTGGCGAGGGTGGTTTTTCACTCCGTGGGTAATTCCGATTGTGATAGTGGGGATCCTACGAGCCACCAAGGCCGAAAGTTCTGATAGGCTATGGGTTTGGTCTGGCTCGATTCCGAGCTGTTGCATCACCTCCAGCGTTGCCTTCACCAAAGGATGGGAGAATGGTATTCCCCCGGACCGAGTAAGGAAGAAGCGGTCGAAAACAGCTTCGACATTATACCGGGCACCAAGCTCTGCCACGATATCGGCAATCTGACTACACACTTGTTCAATCATCTCATCAGAATGGCTGATAATCTCAAGGCCAAGCTCGGCCCGCTCCGGCTCGATGTCATAATACCGCCCAGCATGCATTTTCCCCAATTTAATCTTGGTGAACGGCTGTGTGGGCAAGGGAATACAAAGGATCTGATGGACGATGTGATTGAGCACCACGAGGGCACTTTCCACGGTATGAGAGCGAGCTCTCCCATTCGGAGGCCGAACCGTGCAGACAATATCTCCCCGCGCCGTGCCAATCGAAAATGAATTCAGCCGGCCCAACTGCATCCCTTCCAGGCAGATCCCGAAGTCGATCCGATCGCGAGAATGGTCAAGAAAAAAACGAATCCCCCCATGATTACCCCGGCCTAAACTGCGGGTAGATCCCACCAGAAGCAAATCGCTCTCCAACTCCCACCCCAAAAGTTCCAAAATTTCCGGCAGCAACCCAAGGACCGCCACTCCCACCGCATTATCCCCCACCCCTGGCCCTACCACGCGGTCGCGATCCACCGTAACCTGGTGATTTTCCGTTGCCGCAAAGATACTATCCAAGTGTGCCACGATAAGAATGGTCCGGCAGTGTGTCCGCCCCCGAAGTCGGCCGATGGCATTTCCCATCTCATCACTTCCCACCTCCGATAAGCCCGCTTCCAAAAAACGCTCCAGCAAGAAGCGAGCCCTTTGCCCTTCCTCACCACCAGGTGCAGGCATCTGCGTTATCGTGACAACATCGGCGATCAATCGCTCACGAAGCGGACGCAAAGCACCAGGAAGATTCCGCAACGCCCAGTCCACGGCAGCCGGACTATTCATCTGGGTGGCCTCCTTTCAAGTTGCCTGAAAAAGTTCCTCCGGTTGCCTCCCCCTAAAATGCCAATTTATTGGGCAGGCCAGTTTGATGAGTTTCGCCTGTGGTGCCCAACTTTAGAGCCCGACCCGGATGTTACTCTTTCAACCGTCCGTGCTCCTCCTTTAGACACCTCTCGACCACCGACCATGCCCAACATCGAAACCTGGTTAAGCGAAACCTTTGACGAAGGTCTCAGTCACGCCCTTGGCCAATCAAATTTCCTATAGCCTCCTTCCAGAAGGCTCATGGCAAGTTCTTGTCACCACCTCCCCCCTTCCGAGTAGACTATTCCCCGCAGTTAGGTCCCATTCGGAAACGGCGGCACCTATTCAAAGATTATTCATACTCCGCTTTCAGGGATCCCCCATAAAGTTCTGGCTTAGCCACCCATCTTTAGGGCATTGTTTGCATTTTCCGGAGCACACTTTTTGGCTAGTCCCTCCGAAGCGGACCAATACCCCCCAGGCCAAGGGGTATGGTCTGCAGCCCAGCCCTCAGCCACGTTCGGGAGCCAAGCTATTCGGAGATCCCGTGAACTTGGTTCACCGGAAAAACCGATCAAGAAGAACCGCGATAACAGTTCTCACCTTCCGTAGCCGCCCAACGCTCCTCCGGTTTCCTCCACCCCTGTAAGTACCCCTGTAAGTCGTCTCCTCTCCAAACACAGCCAACGGATAACCCAGGTTTGCTTCAAGCTAAGACAAGCAACGAAGAAAGTTTCGGCGCGCCAGAGTCGTGGGCCAATTAAAACGGCCGACCACCGAAACGCACACTAAAAAGACTCCGAGTGTTGTCGAGCACAGATGCTGCTTCAGCCTAAGCCCGAGCCGCTGGGATGAAGGAACCGCTTCAAATCCCCATCTCCTCTTCCCACGCCTCCAACGCCATTATAAGCTGGTACCGCTAACTTGCCCACTCTTTACCCTTCTGCAGTAGGTATTGATGCCCCATAGGATTTGCGCGCGAGGCGGTACTCAACTTTCTCCACAGATTTTCGCCGCCTGTAGGCTCCTCGTGACTTCTTTTGAGCAATTGGTCAAAATTTCCGACCCTCCAATGCCAGTCACCTGACGTCTAAGGTGCCACCAAACCCCCTGAAACCCCTTTGAGATAAATATGAGATAAATAGGGACAATAAGGGCCGCACTAATGTGCCCGCGGTTACCGAACGGAACTCAACGTAAATTACCCAACCGAAGTGCTAGGGTTTTACTCTTCCAGGGTGGGCGAGCAGTTGAAGGCTCAATTCGCAGGCATTCTTTGGTGGAAGGATTTCCCACCTTATAGGGGGCTCTCCAAGCTCAGGGGAGCCCATTTACCACCGCCCGGGGAGGTTACCATGAAAAGAACGTTCACAAATTTTGCGTCAAAGAATTGCATAAGTTGGGAGGCTGCCTTCCTCCTAATCTTAATTTCTCCGAAACTTACCATCTCTCCGAAATTTACCCGAGCTTGATCGCTCCGCATTACTGAGCAGAAAAGATGAATCTACACTAAAAATCTGATATTATTTAGGAGAAAGCACATCGTTAAAAAAGGGGGTACACATTTAGAGCTAGGTGTACGAAGGCGGGAATCTCGATGTGAATCGCTGCTTCCGGGAGTACACAAATGCCTTACCTGGCTCCGAGCGTCTCCGAAATTCCCACCGAGTTAACTCGCACTAGCACCGGAGGGAAACTCGTTCGGGGCCTTGCCAGAGAAGCTCCAGATATTTCGAACCTGTTAGCAGTCCCTACCGCAAGCCTTCCCCACAGAAAACCGCTCTCACCGGGCTAGCGGTGGCAGATCCAGAAATAGGTCATCGAAGGAAAGCAAACGGCAGGCTGTTAGACACCTACAGCACTTGTGGGACTTGTGGGATAACTCCGTGCTGCTACTCGAGAGTTGCTCCCCGAACAAACGTTCTTACGAGCCGTCGGGGATTAGCCTGATCCTAACTCTGGAGGCGATTAGCCTCTCATTCTAAACCTCGAGGTGCTTAGACTGATTCTAAACCTCGAGGTTCCTTAAATAATCCTAAATTTGAAGCTCGGCAAATAGCCTAAGTTCGAAGCTCGGCAAATAGCCTAGCCCCAACGGGGAATCAAAAGTCTGGTCCACTCAGGCCTGTACACCCAGTTCTGTGAACCGACAGCGAAGACTCTGGACCCGAATACACCGACATGGGTTCAGGACAGCTGGCTGCTATTTTGCCCGTGGAAAGGTTTTCCGGAAGGATGTTTCCCGCCCACCAAGTTGGATCGTGAACGCTGGTGGGCAGGGGCACCGACTCGGGAATTTCCACGCTGCCGGAGGCCCAGGCTTCCGCGATCTCTGTTAATCTCTGCAAAAGCTGCTCGATTTGCCCGCAATAATTCTCGATTTCGGACCGACCAAGACCCGGTGGAACAAAAATTGCGGGCCCCAGGATGCACCGAGCTCTACTCCAAGGCCGAGGAATAGCGAACCGATCCCAGCTTTTGACGCGATAAGGCCGGTCGTAGCCAACCCCTACGGGTACCACGGGCATCCCCGACCAAGAGGCTAAATAGATGACCCCGAGAGACATTTTTCGGCGAGGTCCTCGGGGTCCGTCCGGGGTAAAGGCAAAATGACAGTGCCTACCCCACCGCATTAGGCGGAGTGTAGCGGATGTGCCCCCACGATTGGTAGACCCCCGAAATGTTCGAAAGCCTAATCTTTCTGCGGCCTGAGCTAAAACTTCCGCATCGCGATGCCGGCTCACCAACAAACATATCGGAGCTCCGGCCCTCACGAAAAGCGGAAAAAGCAAATATTCGTGCCAAAAGAGATAAATTTTAGAACCATTGCAAGCGGGATGGAATGGATCTGCTGTGGGATCGTAATAGGCCATCCGGTAATGGAGAGTGTGCATCCAAAACCGGATCACATTGGCGGCCAACCAGCCGGCCTGGGAATGAAGCCAACTTTTTTTCCCCTCACCCATCCCTGGGTCCCTGTCTGTCCAATTAGGGGTTGAATGCCACCAGTCTTGAATTCTGCCGAACGGTACCAAAAAACGGAAACCTTTGTCTAAGTTCAGGGACCTCCCTGGGCGTTCGCCTCCTCTAAAGGGGCAGAGACATTACCCCCAGACCACGACGTGGCCAGAATTAAATTGGAGAGTGCCCATTACCAGTTTGTAGAAATTTTCGCCATCTTAGCCTTTTAGCTTTCAGTCGGCCGAATCCGGTTAGCTTTCAGTCGGCCTAATCCGGACTTGCCCGGTCCCCTCTTTGGGCAGGCTCCGGGTAACAAATCTCCCCGGCCACACCTGATACCCTTACTCCGCTTCGAGCCATTCGCCCCAAAATACCTCTTCGGCCGGGCCCGTAAGATATACCTCCGAATCTTCGGAATTCCACTCCAATTCCAAAATGCCTCCTAAGGCATGAACTTTAAGCCTTGGCTGGGTTCGACCTGTCAACACTCCTGCCACACACACTGCCGCCGCTCCGGTGCCACAGGCTAAGGTTTCCCCAGAACCCCGCTCCCACACCCGCATTTCAACCTCCTGCGGGGAGAGCACCCGCACGAATTCCACGTTTGTCCGCCGGGGGAAGACCTCGGCCCGCTCGATGGATGGCCCTAATCCGAGGACCCAATCGTCGAGAAGTTCTTCCACAAAGATCACCGCATGGGGATTTCCCATGGACACGCACGTCAGTTTCACCTCCATCCCCCCCACCTGATAGGGCAGTTCCACAACAGGGTCCTCCATCTTTCCCGAGGGGGCCCGCAAACTCGTAGGAATTTCGTCCGGCCGCAACCGAGGCACTCCCATCCCCACACGCACTCGGCGGATTCGGTCACCTTCCAGGAATAGTTGAAGGTTCTTAATGCCCGCCCCGGTTTCTATCGTCATTTCTAGCTTGCGCCAAATCCCGTGTTCATAAAGGTATTTGCCCACGCAACGGATCCCATTGCCACACATCTCGCCCTCGGACCCATCCGCATTGAACATCCACATTCGTGCGTCGGCAACCTTCGAAGGGCATATTAAGATGAGCCCATCGCTGCCGACACCAAAATGACGATCGGAAATTCGACGGGCCAAGGCAGCCGGATCCCTTGGAATCGGCTGGGCGAAACAATCTATGAACACGTAATCGTTCCCAGCTCCGTGCATTTTCGTAAATTTCATAGCCTTCCCTTTCAGCTAAATGGCCGTAGAGGAGGTCTCTTCGGATTATAAAGCCAAATTGGAGAACCCCACAACTTTTCCGCACCGCCCTTCAAAGAAAGCTTTGACTTTTCCTTAAGAATGAACCCGAGCTTCCCCGAAGGCAGGCAGCCTCCCATTTCGAAGCGTTCCAAGCCCCGAATTCCCCCTACCTCTAAGGCAATCGGAATTTTGCCGATTCCCGCCAGTATACTCCTGGGAAGGGTTTAGAAATCTTGAGGAATTCCACAATCCCCCTCACCCGGGCAATTCGGCGAACACATTCCTGCCGCAGGGGAGCTTCATAATGTGTTCACCGGATTGGAAACCCTCGAACTTGGAAAGCCTCAAATGTGGCTACCCGAATGGGTATTTAGGTTGTGGGCCGTTCGTCACCATCCTAGAATGGCAAAGGCATTCGAGGCCCAATCATAGAATGGCAATGGCACTCAAGACCCTTGATGGGCGTTTGCAGGGCCCCAATAGCTACCCCCAAAGGCACTGGTACCAGGGTCGCGGAAAGCCTTTTAATGCTCACGCCAGCACAAGAACATGCAAACGCTTGGTTAATGACGCACACGAATTGGGAAGTTGGGGGCCGAATCGCACGTTAATCAACCCCAGGCAGTTGATTCTATCGGAGAAAAAACTGGGCACTTTCAGGCCACTCCCACACGAAAGGACTTGGCAAACATGAAAGAGCACACCCGTCGGCATTTTCTCAAACGCACAGGGCAATTAGCCACCATGACCGCTGGGCTAACGGTGCTTCCTGACCCCCGATCCGCCAAAGGAACCCCGGCAGCCGACAAAATCCTCCTTGCCATCGTTGGGTTACGGGGTCGGGGAATCCATCTTGCCCATGGCTTTTTGGACCGATCCCAAAAGGATTGCGAAATTGCCTACTTGTGCGATGTGGATTCCCGCCAATTCACGAAGGCAAAAGAAATTGCCGATCGGCAAGGTCGGGAACCTCGCTGTGTACAGGATTTTCGGCGGGCTTTGGACGATCAAGCGGTAACGGCGGTCGTGTGTGCCACGCCGGATCACTGGCATGCCCTGACCACCATTTTGGCTTGCCAGGCCAGAAAGGATGTTTATGTAGAAAAGCCCATGACCCACAACTGTTGGGAGGGGCAGATGATTATCCAGGCTGCCCGAAAGTATGGATGTATCGTGCAGCACGGGACCCAAAACCGATCAGCCCCGTACAATATTGCAGCTGGAGAGTACATCCGATCAGGTAAACTAGGGCAGATTTACATGTGCAAGGTCTTCAATCAGAAGCTGTGGGCCAATCATCCTGTGCTTCCCGATAGCGAACCTCCCCCGGGATTTAACTGGGACATGTGGAACGGCCCGGCTCCTGAACATGCTTACAACCAAGGTTTTGTGAATTACTGGAACCACTTATGGCGGTACTCCGGAGGAGACATCGCCAATGATGCGAGCCATCAAATCGACCTGGCCCGATGGCTATGCGGGGTTGGCCACCCCAAGACTGTCTATTCCACCGGGGGTCGTTGGGCAAGTGAGGGGCTCGCGGAAACTCCGGACACGCAGGTGGCCGTTTGGGAATTCGACAAACTTTTAATGATTTTCGAACTTACCTTGTACACCCCCTATATGCTGAAGATCGATCCGGAAGTTCGCAACAGTGATCTCTTCCCCTACTGGCCGCAGACGGCAACCCGCATCGAAATATATGGCACTGAAGGTTTGATGATTGTCGGTCGACATGGCGGAGGCTGGCAAGTGTTCGACCGACCGAAAAGCCGCCAGCCCGTGGTAAAAGCCCAAATGTATGGGCGGTTTCCCGACCCAGAACACAAAGAGGATTTCATCCAAGCCATCCGCACCCGAAAACAGCCGAGCGCGCCCCCAGAGGAGGCCCATCTCAGTTGCTTGCTCATCCATTACGCCAACATCAGCTACCGCCTAGGAGGGGAAAAATTGTACATTGACCCGAAAACCGATTACATTATCGACAATCCGCGAGCTATGGAACTGTTCCGGCGAACCTATCGACCACCTTGGGAAATAAAGGAGCCGGTCTAATCCCCATGCGGACAATCACCTAGCCTGAAAAACTTGAGCTAAAACGGGTGCATTCAAGGATGAAGCACCTCCTTCAGGGCTTGGGTTCGGGAAAGTTTCTCGGTGGCACATCAAGGAAACCTTACCTGCGGAAACTGGGTCTCCGCGGCAATTGGTTAACTCCTGGGAGAATTCCCCGAAAGATCTCGAACTGGTCCAGCAATCGGAAGGAGTAGTTTTTCAGCGTAAGAAACAAATTCCCTTGCGTTAGCTTAAACGCTGTCTCCCAGATACCCGCAAAACATTGGGGTTGCCTTGGATCTGCACATACTCGCGGAGGACAAGGGCAACGCCAACCCGGCGAATTTGTGGAAAAAGCTAAACAGTTGCTTCCGACCAGGTTCCCAAATTCTCTAACAGTAGCCAAACTTTTTTGAGGACAGTTTGCCAACAGGATCGGTCTCACCATGGAAGAGGAAGTGCTAGTAGTACCAAGAGAAGTTTTTGTTCAGGTGGGATACTTTCAAGGCTTCTGCCGCGAGGTGGAGCGGTATCTTCCTGCATTTCTTAGTCCCGGAAACTGCTTTTTCTTACCTCGTGCTCAGGTCGAAAATGATCCCTCATACAAGCAGCTTATCCCGTATGTGTTGTTTCGTTATCGAAGCTACAGGGAAGGCGATATGCTGTTTCAATATATTCGCGGGCCAGGCCAGGGGGAAAAACGCCTTCATTCCAAACGGAGCGTTGGTGTGGGCGGACACATTTGCCGGAGGGACATGGCAGGCGAGAACCCCGAACAGATTTACCGCGAAGGGCTTCGACGGGAGCTATTCGAGGAGGTAGTGCTGAATACCTCTTGGACCGAAAAATGTGTGGGGCTAATCAACGACGACCTGACGGAAGTGGGTCGAGTCCATCTAGGTGTGGTTCATGTTTTTGAAGTCGATCGGCCGGAGGTGTACCCCAGCGAGCCGGACCTGTGGGAAGGTAGTTTTCGGCCTGTGGGGCAACTGCTTGCCGAACTGCCGACCTTCGAAACCTGGTCGCAAATTTGTCTCCTTGCCCTTTTTGCGGACACACCGTTGCATCAAGCTTCCGCCCAGCCGCGATAACGGCCTTCAAGCAAGATAACAGCCTTCAAAGGAATATATTGCAGGCCTCTAGCAGGCCCGTGGCATCCGGAACGTTAAGAAAGTCCCCGGATTCTTTCTCGCGGAAGCTTTGGGCTGCCTGGGTGCCCCACCAGCTCCGCCGGCCTTGGTGCCGACCGTTCAATAAGTGTGGAATCTCAAACGACGGACACCAGTTCAAGAAGTTCTCAAGGTGGATAACCTTTGACAAAAAGGGGTGATGCATGAGTCCAAGAGCTACCGTTTTCGCAGTGGTCCTTTTGGTGCTTCTGGTTCCAGAAAGCCATACCCGTGCCACAAGCAACCAAGAAGAGGAGCCTTCGGCGGCCAGGCATTCCTCCGTGCAGGATGTGGTGCTTGTCTTCAAAACTCATTTCGACATCGGTTACACCGATTTGGCCGCTAATGTGGTCCACCAATATCGTACAACGATGATCGACCAAGCTCTCACCGTAGTAGAGGCAAGCCGGCAACTTCCACCGGAACAGCAGTTTGCATGGACCATCCCGGGCTGGCCTATGTCGAAGATCTTGGAGGACTGGCCGGGCCAATCGTCACAGCGGAAAGCCCGAATCGAACAAGCATTCCGAGAAGGCCGGTTCGTAGTCCACGCCCTGCCTTTCACAACACACACCGACACACTGGATCTTGAAGACCTCGTGTGGGGGCTGGGCTATTCTTCGCGATTGTCTCGGCAATTCGGCTTACCACTGCCGGTAGACGCAAAGATGACCGACGTGCCGTGCCACAGCTGGGCCATCGTGACACTTCTGAAACACGCAGGAGTCGATTTCCTGCACCTTGGGTGTAATTCTGGCAGCAGCTCCCCGCGTGTGCCGAGCTTGTTCTTTTGGGAGGGTCCGGACGGCTCACGCCTGCTGACCATGTATTCGGAAGCCGGCTACGGCACAGGCCTGGAAATTCCGGCGAATTGGCCCTTCCGCACCTGGCTTGCCCTCATTCATACCGGGGATAACCATGGGCCACCCACGCCCGAGGAAGTCCACAAAACCCTCGACGAAGCAAAACGCAAATTCCCAGGAGCAAGAGTACGGATCGGTCGGCTTTCCGATTTTGCCGAGGCTATCCTCCGCGAAGAAACAGAAATCCCTGTGGTACGAGGCGATATGCCGGACACTTGGATTCACGGTCCGATGTCCGATCCTGTGGGATGTGGGCTTGGGCGTAAAGTTCGGCCGGCGATTGCCGCAGCTCATTTGCTGGATACCCTACTTCGCATCTGGAAAGTGGAACCACCCGACGCCCAGGCGGCCCTGGCCACAGCACGAGAAAATAGCTTGCTTTATGGGGAGCACACCTGGGGCGGGGCTTTATCGTGGATCACATCTCTTGCCCCCGGCAGAATTTCCTTTCCGTATGGGGAGGCATTTCAGCTAGACCTCGCCCGGGGCCGGTTTCAACGGTTGGAGGAATCTTGGAAGGAACACACATCCTACATCGAAGGGGCTCACATCCAAACGAGGGGAGTTTTGGAAACACACCTCCACCTGCTGGCTCAAGCCGTGAGAATCCCAGGCCCACGGATCGTCGTGTTCAATCCCTTACCGTGGAAGCGTGATGGTTTGGTATCGGTTGTGTGGAGGCACGGTGCCCTGCCGGCGGTGAGGCCAGCTGATGGTGGGCCTCCAGCACCCTGCACAGTGGAGGGGC
>Ga0308415_1000800_pt1 | contig 13935 bp, 18 predicted proteins | sample HotsprSampleOS55_FD_203465 | JGI IMG/M metagenome (GOLD analysis project Ga0308415, IMG submission 203465) | Hot spring phototrophic mat microbial communities from Octopus Spring, Yellowstone National Park, Wyoming, United States - 20090730_OS55 ... | reverse complement strand
ACCACGGATTCCTTGCAGAGACCCGCCCCGGCGGCCAGCGTGTCTCGCACGTGCAGTTCGAAGGAATCCTCCCGGCTGGTGACCGCGGCGATGCCGCCCTGGGCGTAGTTGGTATTGGACTCGGCCCGATCCTTTTTGGTGACGATGGCGACGCGTCCGTGCGGCGCCACTTTCAAGGCGAACATCAGTCCGGCGATGCCGCTGCCCAGGACCAGGTAATCGTAGCGTTCCATGAGGGACAGGGTGCGATGATGGTTCGAGCGGGTCGGAGGCCGAAGGAGGCACCGGGTCAGAGCTGTGCGTTGTCAATCAACCGTGTGCTTCCCACAAAAACGGCCAGCGCCATGTGCGTGCCCGGTTGGACCCGGCGCACCGGTTCCAGAGTCTCCGAGTCGAAAAATTCCACGTAATCCAGCCGGGCCCGCGGTTTGGCAGCCACCCAGCGGGCGACGGCCTGCTTGAGCCGGCCCGCCGGGACCGGCCCCTGCCGCACGCGCTGGCGGGCTTTCTCGATGGCCTGGAACAAAACGGTGGCTTCCGCACGTTCTTCCGGGCTCAGGTAAGCATTGCGGGAACTCAACGCCAAGCCGTCCGGTTCGCGCACGGTAGGAGCCACCACGATGCGCACCGGAAAGTTCAGGTTGTCGACCATCCGGCGGATCACCGCCGCTTGCTGCCAGTCCTTGGCTCCGAAGACGGCCACGTCCGGCAGCACCAGATGGAACAGCTTGGCCACAATGGTAGTGACCCCTCGGAAATGCCCGGGCCGGGCCGCCCCCTCCATGGACCGGGAGAGTTTTTCCTCCACCACGTAGGTGCTGTAGTGGCCCTGCCGGAGTCCTGGATACATGGCCTCGTCGCCCGGCGCGAACACCACATCCACACCGCTCTGTCGACAGAGTCGCAGGTCGCGCGGCAGGTCCCGCGGATAGCGCTCCAGGTCTTCCCCGGGCCCGAACTGCGTGGGATTGACATAGATGCTGACCACCACGCGCCCCCGCGGGCCCACGGCACGGCGGGCGACCCGAACCAGACTCAGGTGGCCCTCATGAAGGTAGCCCATGGTGGGCACAAAGCCGATGCGCAGGCCCTGGCGTTGCCAGCGACGCGCCAGCCGCTGCATCACATGGGGTTCTTGGATGACCCGCATGCCGGCCAGATTGCCTTTGAGAAGCCGCTTCCACAACGTCATTGTCGCCACCCCGGTCGAGGCGCCCGGCCGTAACGCCCGCAAGAATCCCATGGCGGCCGCAGCCGCCCAATGCCTCCGGGAGGAAGGACGCCTCCGGCTCAAGCGGACTCCGCGGCTTGGGACCGCCCAGGCCGCTGCCTCAGAGGATCACGAGGTTGTCCCGGTGCACCACTTCCACACCCCGCAACTGACGCGACCGAATCTCTTCGGCGCTGAACGAGGCCAACCCACGCGCAAACTCGGTGCCGTCCAGGTCGCAAATCCGCACGACCTCGCCCGCCTCGAAGTCACCCTCGCATCGGGCGATGCCCGGCGGCAGCAAACTCTTGCCCCGTTCCCGCAACGCGCTGCGGGCTCCATCGTCCACGTAAAGGGTGCCCTTGGGATGATGGAAGAAGGCAATCCAACGCTTGCGCCCCCGCAACCGGGTCGCACCAGGGACAAACAGCGTGCCTTCCGTCTCGCCGGCCAGAATCCGCTCCAGCACGTGTTTCTTGCGACCCGAGGCGATCACCATGGGGATACCGGACCGCATGGCGATCTTGGCCGCCTGAATTTTGGAGGCCATCCCGCCCACGGAGGTGGGGCTCTGGGTGCCGCGGGCCAACTTTTCCAACCCGGCATCGATGCGCTCGATCACCGGCAACGTCCGCGGGTGCGCCCGGCCGAAGTTCTCGATGACACCGTCCACCGTGGTCAAAATCACCAGCAGATCCGCCGGCAAAAGCACTGTGACCAAAGCAGACAGGCGGTCGTTGTCCCCAAACTTGATTTCCGTGTAAGAGACGGCGTCGTTTTCGTTGATGATGGGAACCACTCCGTGGCGCAGCAGGGTCACCAGCGTGTTGCGAGCGTTCAGATGCCGGTCGTGGTGTTCCAGGTCATCATGAGTCAGCAGTACCTGCGCCACGTGGAGGTTGTGGGCGGCAAAAAGCTTTTCGTACATCGCCATCAGCCGGGATTGTCCTACCGCAGCGCAGGCTTGAAGCTCGCTCAACTCGGTGGGCCGCCGCTCGTAGCCCAAGACACCCATGCCAGCACCCACAGCACCGCTGGTCACCAGCAACACCTCACGTCCTGCCTTGCGCTGGGCGGCCACCTGCGCCACCAACTGTTCCATCTGGGCCGGGTCAGGTTGCCGACGGCTGTCGGTCAAAACTCCCGTGCCCACCTTGACCACCAGACGCGAAACGTTCTTGAGTTGATCCCGTTGCACAGACTGCCAGAAAAGGTCAAACCGCCTCCGGACAAAAGTCCAAAGTGGAGTACGACGCCGCTGCGCGCCCTCTGGCTGCGGCCGGGCGGGTTCTCGAACAGCTGAGCTGGCCAGAAGTTCAGGCCCGGCGGCCGCCCGGAGCCCGGCCGCCGGCCGACAGCGCGGCGTGGCGACACAGATGGATCGGCGGGGCCTGGAGCCTTCGAGCGAAGCGGGCGGATCCGGCCCAAGTGTCCGGCGGCCACCCGGGTAGGTGCCGCATCCGGCCCAAGCTTCTCGGACGCTCCGGGTGCCGTCGTGGCCGTTTCCTTGGGCTTTTTACCCAGGGGCGAATCCAGCTCCCAGTTGTTTGGCGGCGGGTTCCCCGGACCTATTGGGCCCTCCACAGCCTTGGGAACCTGAAACGTGGGCGTCAGACTCGGAACGCACGCGTCGCCAGCCACGTGAAGGCTGCGCCCAAAGCCGCCAGCACGCTCAGCGGCTTCACCACGGCGGCCCAACCTGCGCCGAAGCTGATCAGTTGATGCAGCGCGTCCATGGCCCAGCCGGTGGGCAACGCGTGGGCCGCAGTGCGCAGCCAGGCCGGCGCAAGCTCCAATGGCCACCAGCACCCGTCCAGCGCCGCCATCAAAAGGCTGGCCAGGACACACAGGCCCACCACGCGGTCCTCGCTCGCCACCGTGCTGCCGGCCAGCACGCCCAGCGCGGCTGCCACCCAGGCAAACACCAGGAGTGTGACCAGCACCGCCGGCAGGTTCCCACCCAGCGGCACGGCAAACACCAACCGGCCAACGAGGAGCAAAAACGCGATCTGCACCGCTGCCAGCAGGAGCAACCCGCACAGTTTGCCCGCTACCTACTCGCCCCGGCGCAGCCCCTGCGCCCGGCAACGCCGCAACACCCCGTTGCGCCGCTCCGCTACCAGCGCCGCCCCGCCGAACACCGTCAGGTTCATCATCAGGTACATCACCAGTATGCCCGGTAGCGAGAAGCTGAAGCCGGTCGGGACCGGCTGGCGCCCGGCAAAACGCGCCTCCAGCCGCACCGGGTTTTCGCGGGCGCGCAGCGCCTCCCAGGCGGCGGCATTCGTCAGCGCCGCTTCACCCTGGGTGGTAATCAGTTCAATCAGGTGCGAGTTGAGGGCGACGATCGCGCGCACCAGCCGCAACTCGATCAGCGCCGCTTCGCCTGCGCCCGAGCCCTCGAGCTGGAAAAACTCCACCCGGACCGGCTCGTACCGCAGAACCCGTTCCGTAAAATCCGGTGGAATCCGCAACCCGCGGGCCGCGCCGCCTTGGGCGGGGTCTACCACCCGTATACCCTGGGCCCCCAGCTCCTCGAGCAATACCTGGCTCAGGCGGCCGGAGTCATGATTCTCGACCTGCACCGGCGGACGCGGGTTGCCCGGATCGCCGGGTCCGCGGTTGGCAAAGCCCATGAAATAGACAAAGGCCAGCGGCACGACAAACAGCCAGACCCAGGACAAGCGGGCGCGGAGGAACACCCGCAGGTCGTTGCGGCCGATGACCAGGGCCGAGTTCATTGCCTTTTAAATACGCTGCCCGCGCGCGAACTGCCGCCGGAACAACCACGCCGCCAGGCCCAGCAGCCCCACGCACACCGCCAGCACCACAAACGGCCACCACCAGGCGGCGGTCAACCCGGCGGCCGACGGAGCGTGGGCGGCGAGGGGCTCGAGGTTCATTTGACCAGGCGCGCGATTTCCTTGAAGGCCGGCGCCTCCGCGGTGCGGAGCATCTCGAACAGGGCCATTTCCACCCCCGTCCAACGCGCGCCGGCCTCGCGCATTCGCTCCAGACCCAGGCGGTGATTGGCCGCGGTGCGGGAGGCCGTGGCGTCGCCCACCACCCAGACCTCGTACCCGGCGTCGCGCAGGTCCAGCGCGGTTTGGTACACGCACACGTGCGCCTCGATGCCGGCCAGCAACACCTGGTGGCGGCCCGTGGCCTGGAGTTGCTGGCGAAACGCGGCGCTGCCCCAGGCGCTGAAACACAGCTTGGGAATCGGGCGCAGATCGCTCAGCAGACCGGCCACTTCGGGAATGGTGGGGCCCAGACCTTGCGGGTATTGCTCCAACCAGAGCACCGGCAGGCCCAGCGCCCCCGCGCCCCTGACCAGGCGCCGCAAATGGTCGAAGAGCGCCTCGCGCTCGTGCATGAGCGACGCCAGCTTGCCCTGCACGTCAATCAGCACGAGCACGGCCTGCTCGGGAGTGAGCCGCGGATTCGACATCGTGGTTGCGCGGCCCGTTACGTAGCGGGTACGCCCGGGTTTGTCGCGCTTTTTTCAGCGGCGCGGGCGCGGGCGGCAGGCCGGACCGACGGGCGGCGATTGGGGCCCGGCCAGGTGGTTTGCGGCCTTGCCAGCGCGGTGCGGGCGGGTAGTTTGTCAACCATGTCGTCGCCATCACTTGACGTTGCCAACTCCGACCGCATCGCCGCGCTGGGCCGGCGCGTGCTCGCGGGCGGGGAGATCACCCGCGCCGAGGCGCTCTGGCTCTTAAACCTGGAGTCCCGGGCGGACATCTTCGACCTCCTGAGCTGGGCCAACCGGGTGCGCGAGCATTTCAAGGGCAACCGGGTGCACCTCTGCTCGATCGTCAACGCCAAGGCCGGCGGTTGTTCCGAGGACTGCAAGTTCTGCGCGCAGTCCGCCTTTTACCAGACCCAGTCGCCGCGCTACGGCTTTGTGGACCCGGCCCCGGTGCGGCAGGCGGCGGCCGAGGCGCAGCGCAAAGGCGTGGTGGCGCTGGGGCTGGTGGCGGCGTGGCGGGGCTTGGAGGAAGGCCCGATGCTGGACGAGGTCTGCACGCGCTTCCGCGAGCTCAAGGCCGAGGGCCGGGTGCGCCCCGACGCCTCGCTGGGCCTCATCAAGAGCCAGCGCGTGGCCGACCGCCTGGCCGAGGCCGGGGTCGAGTGCTACAACCACAACCTCGAAACCTCGCGCCGGTTCTTCCCCCACCAGTGTTCGACCCACACCTACGAGGACCGCCTGCAGACCATCCACTACCTCAAGCGCGCCGGCATCAAGATTTGCTCCGGCGGCATCATCGGCCTGGGCGAAACCCGCGAGGACCGGGTGGACCTGATGTTCGCGCTCAAGGAGATCAACCCCGACTTCGTGCCGGTCAACTTCCTGAACCCCATCCCCGGCACCCCCTTCGCGCACCGGCCCACGGTGCCGCCCTTCGAAGCGCTGCAAACGCTGGCCGTTTTCCGTCTGGTGCTGCCGCGGCAGGAAATCATGGTGGCCGGCGGCCGCACCGTAACCCTGCGGGACCTGCAAAGCCTGGTCTTCATGGCCGGGGCCAGCGCGTTGATGGTGGGCAACTACCTCACCACCCTCAACCAGCCGGTCGAAAAGGACCTGCAAATGATCCGCGACCTGGGGCTGGACCCGGCCTGGAAGGGGGCGCCAGCGACGCCCGCCCCCGAGCCGGCGTTGGCGAACGCCTGAACCGCCCGGGCCGGCCGGACCTTTGGGGTTTGGCGTTTCGGCGGCCGGGCCAAATGTAACAATCCGGGGTTTGCCCCCGGCCGGGCCGGGCGGGTAGTTTGCCGCCGTTTCGTTGCCTACCCGTCACGACCATGAAACCGGAACGGCTGGCCCGGCGCTGGAAACGCCGCCATCAGCGGCTGCTGGACGCCCTGACCCGGCAACTGCGCGAAACCCGGGCGCGGGGCGACGCCGACGCGGTGCACGCCCTGCGCGTCACCCTGCGGCGCCTGCGGTTGTCCCTGCAACTGGGCAAGACGCTCTTTGACGAGGCGCAGCTCGGCCGCTGGCGGGACTGGGCCCGGCGCATCTCCCGCGCCACCAGCCCGGTGCGCGAGCTGGACATCGCCGGCGAATGGCTCACGGCCAATCGGGCCAACCCGGCGTTGATTCAGGAATGCCAGCGCTGGCGCGACCAGGCGTGGCGTCGGCACCGGCGGCAACTTCGCCCCCCGCCCCGGGGCCTGCTCGCCCAGGTGGGCAACCCGACCCTCAAGCCCGAGCAAGCCCGCCGCCTGGCCCGGCGATTCGAGAAATTGGAGGCGCGCTACCGGGAACACCTGCGCGCCCGGCAACCCCGCTTTTTCCAGCTCAGCGAGGAGGAGCGCCACGATTTCCGGCGCGCCGTGCGCTGGTGGCGTTACCTGCGGGAGCTGGTCCTGCCGCGTAAAAAGCTGAAGCGGGACGGGGTTTGCCGCCGCTTGTTGGCCGCGCAAGAGGCGCTGGGCGAAATGCAGAACCTGGCGCTGGTGCACTCGGCCCTCGAGCGGCTGACCCCCTCGCCCGAACGGGATGAACTGCACGCCCTCTTGACCCGCCAACAGCAGGTGCAGTTGGACTTGGCGCGTAAAAGCCTGCGCGAGCTGCGCGCCCTGTGGCGCTGAAGCCGGAAGGATTCGGGAAGCCCACGCGCCCACGCGGGCCGTGGGGCACGCATCTGGCGGGCTGCGGACGACGCCCCGCCGTCGGCTCGGCAACGCGGGGTTTTGAGCTTGGCGATGCGGCGCGCAGCAGACAGGCCGCCTTGCCTCAAGCCCTCGGTGGCAGGGCGCGGTCTCCGCAGCGCAGCGCCGCCTCACCACCGCCCAGCCGACTCCGGGTCTGCAAGCGGCGGCACCAACCGGTGCGTCCGGCGCGCGGTTTGGCAGGGCCGGGCTGCGCCCCGGCCGGGGACGGCGCCGACCCAGCAGCGCCATGCCGATGGCTCGCCGCCACAGACCGCTGGCCGTGCCATCCTTTGGCTGGACTGCATCGTGCCACTCAGGTTGCACCCGGCGGCGCGGCGTCCGGCCCGGCGTTCGCATCGCCCCCGCCCGTACGCGCCGCGTGCTCTTCGTCCAGCTCGCGCAATTGTTCCAAAATGTCCGCCAGTTTCCGCCCCGTGCCCGTCAGGTGATACTCCACCCGCAGCACCTTCCCTGGAAACGCCTGCCGCGTGATTAGCTCGTAGTCCACCAGCTTGCGCAACCGCTCCTGCAGCACCTTGGTCGAAATCCCCGGGATGAACCGCTCCAACTGTCCCGGCCGCCGGACCCCCCGCGCAATGGCCGCCAGCACCGCCGCCGACCACTTGCAGCCCACCACGTCCTCCAGCCGCCGGTAGCTTCGCCGCTCCGGCAGGCTCAGGTACCGCCGCGCGTTGACCCGCTTCATGCTCCCAGTTTGCCAGCCTTCCAGCGCCTTGTCAGCCGGCGACCGATGGGTGTCTTTGCCCACCCGCGTCGCCGCGACGTGGGGGATTGTCAGGTACGAACGGGGGTCAAACGGATGCACTGCGTTGCCTCCTGGCGCGTCAGAACGGGGTCTCGCAGCACCCTCCGAGCGCCGAAGCACTGACCTGCGGCGGGCGCGTAGCTACCGGGCGGGTGATGTGTCCCTTCCGCCTAGGCGCGTCCCTGCGCGGCTTGGGGGGGCCATGTCGCCGCCCCCTAGAAGCCTTTCCGGGTTCTGGGCATCCGTCGGGCCGGTGCGGCCCAGGATTTGCCGGGCCGCGTTTCCGTTAACCGTGTTCGTTCCCAACGGGTTAGGCTTGCCTGAGGCGGAGCGGGGACGCCCGTCCAGCGGGCGTCATCCGCCTTGCGTGAGGCATTCCTTGTCTGTCCTGTCGCAACCTGACGGGCCACGCTTGACTACGCACGAAGGGGGGGCTTGACCCGGTCCAAGGCGGCATCACAGCTATCATGCCTGTGAGAGTAAGGATTGGGGCGGCAAGGGGCTGACGACCGGCACCGCCCAACGGTATGCACTTAAGCCGCTGTGCGGAGCGAGCGGAGCACAGTCGGCCTGAAGCGCGGGTTAGCCAGCCGCTGCGGCTGCGGCGGCCTTTCCGCCATTGATACGATCATACTCCCAAATCGCCAGGTCAACTTCTTGGACAGGCCATCCCAACTCTTGTGCCAGATTCTGTATCCTTGGAAGGTATCGTTTGTAGTCCGAAACCGAAAACTGTTCTTTATCTTCACCAAACACTTGTCTCCAACCTCTGAAGTCAATCACCGCGTATCTCTCTGGAAATACAAGAGCCAGGATGGCCGATGCCACAGGAACACCTACTCCCCGAAGCGCGCCTAGTATCCCAAACCGCAACTCAATTTCGTAATCCTTGTCAGGATGTTCAATAGAAAGTGCAGCTCCTGTCACGACACGTATCACATCATCCGTATTTGCTTTGCGTCTATCGCGCTGTCTGCCGTACTGACCACGTAGTTTCCACTGGAGGACTCTGTCAAACTCATCCAGCGTCAAATACATTGGATGACGCTCCCGTTTCACCTGTGCAAAATGAGCTTTGAGATGCTCAGTGAGAGTGTAGTCGTCGCTGGAAGTCCTGTACGGCCTAAGTTGATCTGCTGTGATCATCTTTGCTAGTATTCAAGGTGTCCAAAAAAGCAGGCTAACGACCCAAGCTCAGCGACCCGGCGCACGAGGGCGTTCGATTGCAACCGCGACATGGCCGCGCTCCTCCGCCCCACGGCAAATTGCCGCCCCAGCCTTCCGGCTCGCGGACGACCCAAGCCGCTCCACTCGCAAAGTCCAGGGCGTTTGATTCATGCCTGGACGTCCGAACGCGCCTAACGCTCGCGTTCAGCGGCCGGCGCAGCCGGTCCGCTGCAACGCGTTGTTAGCCGCCTGTTGACCGTCAACCATTGCCACATCCGGCACCAGATCGGCGAAGTAGAACCCGTCGCGCTCCACGACCTCGCCCACCGCCGCGCGTAGTGGCTCGCGGAACATCGGCCCGGCCAGGACGCACGTGTGGAACTCACCGTTCTCGCCGCACGGATCGACGCCTTGTGGCAGTTCGTTGAGGAATGCGTGATCAAACTTGCGACCAGCAAACGACGGCGACAGTTTTTTCGGATCAACGCATGTTACGACCGCCTCGACGCCGGCGTCAATCATGCGCCGCGCAAGCAGTTCGGTCGGCTCGTGCCAGATCGGAAAGAGCGGTTCGAGACCAGAGCCTTCGAGCTGTTTGGTCCTGTAGGCGCGGATGTCCTCAAGGAAGAGGTCTCCGAAGGCGATATGCGTTGCGCCGCTCTTGACCCCATCTTTAATCGCGCCGCGCATGGCGCGTTCATACACTTCATTAGAGCACGGCCACGGGAGTGGGATGATGTGAAGCGGGAGACCGACTGCACGCGCCTGCGCCTCGACGATCGCGAGGCGAGTGGAGTGCATCGCAACTCGCCTGTGCGTGGTATTGACGGTCGTCAGAAGACCTACGACCTCGACGTCCGATTCCTCGCGGAGCACATGCAAGGTCCAGGCGCTATCCTTACCCGAACTCCAGGAGAGCAGCACGCGGCGCGTCATGATGTACCCCTTTCAGAAACGCCGGTGAATATGCCGACATCCGAGCCATTCACGCGCACAGGGCACGGCAGCCCATTGGGCAGCGGATGGATTTCGGGATGGAGCGTATGCGCCAGGATCTCCAGACTATCCACGAGCCGGGGGCCCGGGCGGCTGAAGTAGTGTGAGCCGTCTGTAACGTACACCCGACCGGATCGGACCGCAGGGAGGTCCTGCCAGCCGGGTACGAATTGCAATGCCGGCAGTTCGCTCAACGTCCGCTCGACGCTGAAGCCGCAGCAGGCGATGAACACCACCTCCGGCTGCCAGGCGAGCACTCCATCCCAGCGAAGCGTCCGCGACGGCCGCCCCTCTTGGCCAAGCCCCTCGATCCCTCCTGCCAATCGGACCAACTCCGGATTCCAGTGACCGCAGGAGAATGGCGGATCGAGCCATTCCAGCAACGCAACGCGCGGCCGATGTTTTAATCTGGCTGTGCGCGTCACGACGGCTGCAATGCGCGAGGAGAGCGCCTCGATGACTCCCTGTGCGCGCTGCTCCAAACCGAGTGCCGCCCCGACCTGACGAATAGCCGCGAGAACCTCGGAAAGTGTCTGCGGTTCCAGGTTGACCACTTGAGGACGTCCAGGAAGCATACATGCCGCGGCGCGGACCTCATCCTCTGCTACGGCACATACATCGCACAGCGCCTGGGTAACGATCAGGTCAGGCTGCAGCGCCTGGAGCACTGGCAGGTCGAGCGAATACAACGCCCCGCCCCTCTGCAATTGCTGGCGGACCAGGCGATCAATCTCGGCACTGGATGCCTCGGTCGGAATCAGTGTGCGTGTGACCTTCGGGAGTTGGCGGACGAACGGCGGATAATCGCACTCGTGGGTGACTCCCACCAGTTGTTCTTCGAGTCCCAGGGTGCAAATAATCTCTGTCGCACTGGGAAGCAACGAAACAATCCGCATCGGATAGTCCTATCTCGACATGGCGAGAGCTGGTTCGCGTAGCGCCGGGAAACTCTTTTCCGCCAACGCTAGGCCGCCGAAGAGCAAAGTCGCATATACGGCGTCGCCCAGCAGGGTGTTCTGGAAGAACGGAATGGCAGCCACGTAGCAGGCGACAAGCCCCTCCCACGTCTTGGGATAGAAAGAACCCAGCGCCCACACACCGAAGTTGGTCAGCACGAAGAACAGGACGGAGCTTGCCAGAGCGGCCCCCGCGATCGGAACGACCTTTCGGCGTCCGCGCAACAAGAATCCGAGGCACACGATCAGCGCAAAGCTGCCGTAGACAACAGGGACGAGTCGATGCAGGCCCAGGGACAGGTTGCCGGTCAGCAGGCCGATAGCCAGATCGCTCAGGAACATGGCCGCAAGCGGCACGACGAACGCCGCGAGCCGGGAGGCAAAGCAAGCGCCGCCGAAGAGGGCCATCGCCCCGATGGGTGTGAAGTTGGGCGGATGCGGAATCAGCCGAGAGGCAGCCGCCACCAGGACCATGCCCACGAGAACAAAGAATCGAAGTCGGTACATGTCTGCTTTCTCCTTTCGAGTGCGGCTGACGACCCAAGCTCAGCGACCCGGCGCACGAGGGCGTTCGATTGCAACCGCGACATGGCCGCGCCCTTCGGCCCCAAGGCAAATTGCCGCCCCGGCCTTCCGGCTCGCGGACGTCCTCGTCCCATCTTCGAACATAGCCGTCATGTTATAGTGTTTCCGTCCAATGCTAATGGCGCGACCGCCGGGCTTTGAACGCCTTTGCCGCCGCAGTTCAACGCGCATCTCTAAATGCATTTTTTCAAGCACCGGTTGCGCCCTCCCAACGAACACCATCTCTATTTTATCCCAGACTCCCAGCAGTTCTTCAATCGGCATGGGCAAAGGTGCCTTGCGATGCTCTCACGCCATTGGCCTTCACCCATTGGGTAGCCTTTTCATTGTCCGCCGTGCGCGAGCCCATTTTTAGTTCATGGCCAAGCTGAATCAGCCTCGAGCCAATGGCTTGACCCACCATGCCTGTTCCCAAGATTCCTATTCTCATTGCTTGCTCCTTTCTGCAAGTGTAGGTAGCCGCCTAACGCTCCGGTTCAGCCGCGTGAGGTTTGCGAGCGTCGGCCTCCAACCGGTTGTTAGGCAAGCATGTCACACTGAACTTATACGCCACGTCACTACGGGAAGTACTTGCCGTCCAAACAATGTTGTGCTGTCTATCGCAAATCCACCTTGAAAGAAATCTCAATCTCGCCGATAGCACCTGCTTCACGTCCCAAGGCTTCTACATTCCTTTCATTGACCACACGCGCCTCAATCCTCAGGACGAACCGCACCAGAAAATTCAGAAGCAGGCTTCGCAGAACGTTCTTGCATCTGGGACGACTCTTGCGGCGAGGCGTAAAACGCAAGCTTAGCGGTGATTTTCCCGTGATCCACCAATATATACGGCACGCCACGCCGATACACTTCTTTCACCGCTTCCAATCGCTCCTTAGCTATTTTCATCCTGAGGTGCTCTATGATCCGCCTCTCTCCCTCAGGGGTGATCCGTCCTTCTCGAACATCCTCCGGTTTGATCTCGTAGCCGATGAACCTCTCGATGAGCGGGGCTTCTTCCTTTCTTATTTCTAACACGGCGGACTTGTACTGAACACCAGCGCTTGTCCGCATTAGAGTCTCGATCCTCTCCGCCGGTGGAAACAATCGCCGGAACTCTGCAACCGCCTCCTCCTCGGGCACCAGATACTCCGCAAGCCGTTCCTCCGGCAGTGCGCGGAGCATCTCGATCTCTCTGCTGGTTGATTCCACCTGCTGGAGAAAAGCCGCTTGAATGCCTGTCTGAATGTCGGTGATGAGTTTGGCGACAAGCACTGAAACCGGGAAACCGCCCTCTTGAGGCAGGGGATTCCGCTGCGGCTCTGAAGAACCTGGTCCTGAAGGTCCTCCGGGCAAATGAGGAGCTCTGGGAGGAGGGGGGGAAGGACCTTCTTTGCCTGGTGGTTCGACAGGCATCGGTTTCTTCGGCATGGCTTATCCTCCGAGGGCTTGATAATCAGACTTGAATCGGATGAACACGCGCGCGTAGATGTCCACCTTGCTGCCCGAGACATCCCGGTCAATACTTGAGGTTGTGCGAACGCTCACGCTGCTGTAGTTTGCTGCAGCACTTACCTCCACCCACTTGCTGATTGCTTTTCCAGTTTGGACATTCGCTGTAGCAGCAAAAGCGCTTGTATTGAGTGAGGTGGCCGTTCTCTGAGCCAGGCTCTCACCGTAGGTGGTGAAGGTGAGCCTCGTCTCAATCTCTCCGTAGTCCACCACCAATCGGATGATGCCCATCCTGACCATCTCTTTGAGGAGCGTGTAGCGGTTCCCCGCGATGATCTGGCGAACCTTGTCGGTAATTGTGTTAACAGCGTTCTCGTCTAGGATAACGCTTCCCGAAGTTGGCATCGTAGCAGGGTAATTGACCTTGTCATGTATTTTTTGCAACTGGGCCCTCTCAGCATTCTTCGAAAGATCAAAGCTAACACCCACGCGCACCAGCGTGGCATCTTCCGGTTTCGGGTTTGCTGCGACCGATGCTGCCGGTCCGGGCAGGTTCTTGACCAGCCAGTCCCAGACCTCTTCGCCGCTCACGAGCTGCTTATTTTCTGCAACATACTCCTGAAGAGTCTTGGCTGTTGCAGCCACCAATTCGCTGTATGCCTCCATCTGGCGCAAAGTTGCCGCAAGGAGCGCATCGAAGACATCCTTCAGCAGCTTGGCGGTGAATTCGGGAAACCCGATCTCGCCAAGGCGCGTTGCTTCGGTCACTGCAGCGCTTGTTCCGTTTGGCATGGTTATACCTCCTTTTTTTGGTTTAACGGTTTAACTTATCTTTCCAACCTGCCGCTCCACGACCGCGGCAGCTCGTTATCAAACGACGCCCGGTTCCGAAGACGCCGGGAGGGGTGGCGGGCTGCCGCCCCCTGGAGTCCTTGACTAACCGGCAAGCCGCCCTCTTGAGGCGGGGGATTCCGCTGCGGCTCTGAAGAACTTGGTCCTGAAGGCCCTCCGGGCAAATGAGGAGCTCTGGGAGGAGGCGGGGAAGGACCTTCTTTGCCTGGTGGTTCGACAGGCATCGGTTTCTTCGGCATGGCTTATCCTCCGAGGGCTTGATAATCAGACTTGAATCGGATGAACACGCGCGCGTAGATGTCCACCTTGCT
>Ga0308415_1000790_pt1 | contig 13997 bp, 8 predicted proteins | sample HotsprSampleOS55_FD_203465 | JGI IMG/M metagenome (GOLD analysis project Ga0308415, IMG submission 203465) | Hot spring phototrophic mat microbial communities from Octopus Spring, Yellowstone National Park, Wyoming, United States - 20090730_OS55 ... | reverse complement strand
GGTGTGCGAATACCGACAAAGTAATTCGGAGTCACCCTTCCCAACTCATTCCCTAACACCACCATGAAGAGAGCCATCCCGATGCTGAGGAGACGTGGCACGCTGAACGACCAACCAACCGCTGCTCCTACCGTAATTATCTGTAGCGCCGCCAGAAACAGGACAAGGCTATTCATTATCAATGCGTAGGTGCGAGAAAAAGCAACATACCCCTGTCCACGTGGGTCGATCCGTGGCAAGAGTGGTGCCAACACTGCAATAATGGTCGCCCCTAGCGCTGGCGCCAGGGCAGCGATCCACGGGCTTCCATACCCATCCACCTCACCGGCTGCATTCCAATGAATAGGCGCCGGATCGGGAATGAGTGGCAGCATAGCAAAGCCAAACACCCACATCAGAACCACTACGACCATCATGAATCGTAGACTACGCATGCCCGTCCCCCTTTCGCTCGATGCCAATGCGCAACACTTCCATAAGACCGTGAAGCACCTCTTGTAAGACGGTAGCATTCACGCGGTATACAATCCGCTGCCCATGCCGCTCAGCCGTTACCAGATCGGCGGCTTTCAGCACGTTTAGATGGTGAGAGATGCTCGGCGCCGAGATCGCAAAGTGAGCCGCAATCTCACCGGCAGTCATATCACGATCTTGAAGCATCCGAATGATCGCCCGCCGTGTGGGATCCGAGAGCGCATAGAGTGTACGTGTGATTGCCTGTTCCATAGATATTTAGCCAAATTTCTAAATCTTCTCAACCTCAAGTATAGAGAGCTTTACCGTGCTTTGTCAAGATGGTTGTATACTATATGTAACCATGCTGTAACTACATCCACTACGCTAGAGGCAGAATTTCGAGCTTTAACGCGCCGTGATGGCGTGTCATCAAAGGAGATTGGCAATGACTCAGCCTCCGAATGGCTTTGATCCAAATGACCCAATCGGAACATGGCGGGCATGGCGCGATGCCACGCTGGAAGCATGGGCAAAGAGTATGACCGCGCTGGTCAACACCGAGACGTTCTCGCAGGCAATCGGTGCTCAGCTCGATGCCCTGCTGGCAGTATCAGGCCCAGTACAGCAGGCCGTGCAGCAGTACATGGAGCGATACCTGGCCCAGGCCCAGTTACCCTCGCGCAATGAGGTCGTGACCCTGGCTAGCCGGCTGACCAACATCGAGTTTCGCCTCGATGATATGCAGGCCCAACTCGATGAGTTGACAGACCTGGTACGCAAATTGGCTAGCGCCGAGACGCAGCCAGTCCCCGATCTCTCCGTGATCGGCGAGCGACTCCAGGTGATTGAAGAGCAATTAGCTTCCCTTTCGGCCGTTCGTGCTGCTAATCGGCCGCGTAAGGCAACGACCGCAGAAGAAAAAGAGTAGGAGTGTCTGATCATGACAAGTCCTGATGCCGCGCCAATCGATCTTGAGCGGATGACCGAGCAGTTGCTGAAAGAGATTGAGCGTACCACGAAAAGCAGCGATATGGCTGCCCGCCTGGCAACAAACCGCATTCGGGTTGCGGTCGGTCAAACGCCGAAAGAGCAGATCTGGGCGCTGAATAAAATGCGTCTCTACCACTATTATCCGCAGGTACCACCCGAACAACGCAAGCCGGTTCCTCTTTTGCTTGTCTTTGCCTTAATCAACCGACCGTACATCTTCGATCTGCGCCCGGGAAACAGCTTTGTCGAATACATGCTCCAGCATGGCTACGAGGTCTATCTCCTCGATTGGGGCACACCCGGTCCCGAGGATGCCCACTACGACTTTGAAGACTTTTCCCTGAAGTTCTTACCCCGCGCCGTCCGTGCTATGCAGCGCCACAGCGGCAAACGTGAATTCTCGATGCTTGGCTGGTGTATCGGCGCTACGATCGTTACGATCTACGCCGCAATGCGTCCTGATGACGGCTTGCGGAACCTGATTTTGCTCACCGCCCCGCTTGATTTCAGCGATAAAGAGGGTAGCACGTTTAGCCGCTGGCTCAATACCGAGTACTATAACGTCGATGAGCTGGTACGCCAGTTTGGCAACGTACCGGCAGCCATTATCGAATATGGCAATAAGATGTTGAAGCCGGTGGAGAACTACATCGGTACCTACCTCAAGCTATGGGATAATCTCGATAACCCGGCAGTGGTCGAGGCCTGGCTGGCCATGAATACATGGGTCACCGATAATGTCGATTTCCCGGGCGCTGCATTCCGTCAGTGGGTCATCGAGTTTTTCCGTGAAAACCGGCTGATGGAAAACAAGTTAATGATGGAAGGCCGTGTGGTTGATGTGTCAAACATTAAGGCGAATCTCCTGAATGTGATCGCCGACAAAGACCACATTGTGCCTAACTGTCAGTCGCGTTCGATTATGGATCGAGTCGGTAGCAAAGATAAGAAGCTGATCGAGTTGAAAGGTGGCCATATCGGGATTATGGTCGGTAGCGGCGCCAGCAAACGCGCCTGGCCGCAGATTGAAGCCTGGTTGAGCGAACGTAGCAACTGACATTCCCCTTTTCAATTTGCCGGTACAGCCGTGAGCATCGTCGATGTCCTCTCTTGAGACGATGCTTGGCTTTGTATCGTCTTATGTTCTGGTGAGCCGACAGATGGAAGTCGTCGGATCGGCTGTGTGTTGTTTGAGTAAAGGAGAAACCCATGCGACTCAGCGGAAAGGTAGCTTTGATCACCGGCGCCGGACAGGGAATCGGTCGGGCGACCGCGTTGCTTTTTGGTCAGCAGGGGGCAAAGGTTGCGGTCGCCGATATTAATGAGGAGGCAGCCACTAAAACAGCCAATGATATTGTGGCAGCCGGCGGCGACGCGAAAGCGTTCACCGTGAATGTCGGACAGGCGGCATCGGTTGAAGCTATGGTGAAAGCAGTTGTTGAATGGGCCGGTAAAATCGATGTCCTCATCAACAATGCCGGTATTACGCGCGACGCCCGCATGATCAAGATGACTGAAGAGCAGTTTGATGAGGTGATCAACGTCAATCTGAAGGGAGTCTGGCTCTGCACTAAGTACGTGGCGCCGATCATGATTGAGAACGGTGGTGGCTCAATCATTAATGCTGCGTCTATCGTAGCCTTCAACGGCAATTTTGGGCAGACCAATTATGTTGCATCAAAAGCCGGTGTGATCGGGATGACTAAGACGTGGGCACGCGAGTTCGGGCCGAGCGGGATTCGCGTAAATGCGGTTGCCCCCGGTTTTACCCAGACTGAGATGATTGCTCATGTACCTGAAAAGGTGCTTGATGAGTTCAAGAATCGCACACCGCTCCGTCGCCTGGGTACGGCTGAAGATATGGCCTACGCCTATCTCTTCCTTGCCTCTGATGAGTCTAGCTTCATTACCGGTGAAGTGTTACCGGTCGATGGTGGTCTCGATCTCTAGGAAGCCTCTGAGGAACGTGATCCTTAGATAGTCATTGTCGGGACGGGTGCCACACCCGCCCGTTTTGTGTAGGTCCGTACTTCCGCACTGCCCCCGAAATCGCTCCCGCCCTCTCCCGAAGAAGAGGGCGGGAGCGACAGAAAGGTGGGGAGCACCAGCCACTTAATGCACTACTTCCTCAGCAACCTCCTCTGTCGGGTTGCTTGCTTCCTCTGGTGAATTACGCGCCGTGCGTTGCAATGCTGCACCACCGGCCAGCGCTGCTGCACCCAACCCAGCCAGCCAGGCCAGCGGCGTTAAGGCACCACCGGTAGCAGGCAGTGTTGCCGGTGTTGGCACACTTGGCTGAGCCGGCGTTGTCGCTGGCGCAGCGCCAATCGCGATCCGGCCATCAACCACCGGATTGACCGGCGAGTTCGCAGCAATATACTCTTCCACCACATCAGACAGGATGAAGCCGGTATCGACCTGGTTACGTCCACGAGCGAAGACACTGTAGCCATCCCCACCGGTCAGCATAAAGTTATTCGTTACCACCACATAATCGGCGTTGGGATCAATAGCTGCCCCACCTACCGTGACACTGGTCACTCGACTACTTGCTGGTAGCGACGGATCGTAAGTGAAGCGCAAACCGGCCACCTGCGGGAATCGGCCAGCACCACTCTCAACCTGGCTCACGCCGTTGTTCAGTGCTTCAACAACCTGTGCGCCTGTGAGAGTAACCAATGCCAGCGTATTGCCGAAGGGCAATACTTCCAGTATCTGGCCGACGGTAATCGGCCCAGCCGGGATCGAAGCACGAATGCCACCACCGTTAGTAATTGCAATCGTTGCGCCTGCATTCCGCGCTTTTGCCAGCATGGCCTCGGCCACCAGATTACCCAGATTGGTCTCTCGCGAGCGGATATTGGCGCGACTGCCATCGAGGTCAACCGCAGTCGACCCGACGACCCGCGCACGGAGCTGGTCGATTGGCCCACGGAAAACAGCAATCCGGTTCTCGAAACCCTGATCGACAGGCAACGACGGGAGAACCTCAGTTGGATTACCCTGGAGGTCAATCACTGTACCAGCAGCATTGAAGGCAACCGTAATATCACCGAGCCAGCGTCCCCATTCCCAGTCCGTGACGACTACGACTGGTTTTCCATCTGGGCCTGCAATTAACTCAGGATACGGCGGGAAGTCTACCTTATTCATCGGCCGCATAGGCGTATGTGAGTGACCACCGATAATCATGCTCATACCACCGACTTCGCGAGCGATCTGGCGATCAACGTTGATGCCTACGTGGGTCAAGGCAATAATTGTGAATGCACCCTCTGCCTTTAAAGCCGCCACTTGCTGACGTGCAGCTTCAATGGCAGAGGTAAAGGTTATGCCCGAACCGGCATTTGAAAGTACCCCAGTATCTTCAGGCGTCAGACTAAAGATACCGATCTTCTTGCCGTCTTTCTCGATAATTGTGCGTGGCTTAATAAGCCCGGCAAGCGGATTTCCAGCCGCAACCGTGATATTAGCACTCAACACGGGAAATTTGGCCCGAGTAATAAAATCTGCTAATGCCTGTGGCCCCTTGTCAAATTCATGATTCCCGATCGCCATGGCCTCGTAACCCATCGCGTTGTAGAACTCGAGGTCGGCCATCCCGTTATACTGATTGAAGTAGAGCGTCCCCTGAAACACATCGCCAGCATCGACCAGTAAGGTTGGCAGCGCTGTCTCACGACGAATCTTGTCGATCAACGCCTTGCGGCGCGAGACTCCGCCATGAACCGGATTGTTGCCACTGAAGACCGGTTCAATCCGGGCGTGATGATCATTAGTGTGCAGAATGCGCATGCGGAAGACAGGATTCTCTTGCGCTAAAGCCAACCGAAAGCTACCATCGCTGTAGATCGACAGCAATGCACCCGCTCCTAACGCAATCGTCCCTTTGAGAAACCGCCGACGTGAGATCTTCTCCATAATGGTCTCATCTCCATTTCAATAAACGAGCGACCACAACCGTGACCTAACCGATAGCCAGGTCGGTCAAGCCGGACGTGCAAACCTCAAGGTGCAAGCCGATGTTGAACAAAAATGGGCATGCACATAGTACCGTAAATTGGCGATTCTTGCAAGTAATAAGACTATATTTTCTACTTTCCAAGAACACTTAATGTCTAATTAACAATACTTAACGAATTGTTATACCAAACCGATACCACTGCCGAATACCTGATACAACTGCTTTACTCGCCATCTGAATTTAAGAGTCTATCCGAAAAATCCCGCTTCGGGAAATGAAGTTCGTTAAACGTCACCGCCTTGCCAGATCGTGTGCCTCCAAAAGGATCAAATCCCACGATCTGAGAGCATGATCAAAAACTCGGACTTCTCATGAGGCTCGTACCGTGCATCTGCAACCATTGTGTTCGGGGGCCAACGTTCTGTTCTTCCATCCGCTGTCCGTTCCCTCTGCCAAGCAGGCGGTGCCGAGCGCTGCGGGCAGCCCTCACCCCCGGCCCCCCTCCCGCGCTGCGGGAGAGGCTGGTTGGTGGAATCGGTACCGTTGACAGACGCCGGCACAGAATCACCACTGCTATGCTCACCTTCCCCCTTCCTCTCCCCGTGGAGGAGAGGAAGGGGGCTAGGGGGAAGGTGAGGACCGCCAGGCGTGCACCGCAGCACAGGCCATGAAAACGTTAAACCCTTTTTCCATCGTGTAGCGGAGGAGCGGAGACGCATGCGTTGCCCGCCAGCGTTTCCTATTGTGTACCATTATCGAGCCTTATCAAAAGCCCAGGTTTTTGATCACGATCTGAGACCACATCTGGCCACCAGCAATAGGGGCACGGCGATACCGCGCCCCAACTCACCCCGAATCAGTGCAGCGACTGACATCATCAACACACCAACAAGGATCCGGCGAAGCAAGTTCATACACATATCTAACACAGCTCGGCTTGACGATCCAGATAACGCTCTCTACAATCAAAAATAACCTCTTTCGCGAAGCGTCGGTATCCTGCGCTTCAGCTTCTACATGACGCGGGGCAAATCTATGAAGGACTATTACCAGGTATTGGGAGTAAGTCGCAACGCCAGCGATGAAGAGATCAAGCAGGCCTACCGACGACTGGCCCGCAAATATCACCCTGACGTCAATCCAGGCGATCCAAAGGCCGAAGCGCGCTTCAAGGAGATCAACGAAGCCTATCAGGTGTTATCCGATAAAGAGCAGCGCGCCAAGTACGACCGCTTTGGCAGCGACTTTCGACGGTACGAACAAACCGGCTTCGGTGGCTTCAATTATGAGAGCGAGGATTTTGCCGATCTGTTTGAGACGTTGTTTGGTCAACGCCGAACCACCGGTAGCGGCTTTTCGGTCAAGCTCGACGGTCAGGATGTTGAACAGCCAGTTGAGCTGACCCTGGAAGAGGCGTACAACGGCACACAACGCACGTTGCAATTTTCTAACCCTAATGGCACACCGCGAACCATTACGGTCAAGATCCCCGCCGGGATCGATACCGGCAAGCGTGTACGTGTCCCCGGCGAAGGCGCCCCAGGCCTAAATGGCGGACGCCGCGGTGATCTGTATTTGGTGGTGACAGTAAAACCACACGACCGCTTTGAGCGCAAGGGGAATGATCTATACACGACTGTGCCGGTAAGTATGTACACCTTGCTGCTCGGCGGTCAAACAACAATTGCCCTGCTATCGGGCAAAACACTAACGTTGACCATCCCACCCCAAACACAGAATGGGCGAGTCTTCCGCATTTCTGGTCAGGGAATGCCTTTGATGCACAGTTCACACTTTGGTGATCTGTACGTGACTGTTAGTGCTATTTTACCAACCAACCTCTCACCACAGGCCCGCAAGCTGGTAGAGGAATTACAACGTCTTACCGGAATGTAGGAACCTCACAATACAATAGCTCGCAATCAGATCGGTTTGATCTCTGTTCATGCATTAACGTATTACGAAACAGTTGGTACTTTCGTACAAAATCACTTGACACACTTGCCCAAGATGCTGTAAAATATCGGATAATAATTCCACCACAACAGTGATGTTTGGCGCGATCCATCGAAATGATGATCACACCCAATGGCGTTGTGTGACACATTTCTAAGAGTATCCGAATCACATCATTAAGTAAATTAAGAACGGCTCTGTAGCCATTGTACTGTCACCGTGACACGGTGAACAGCATTATCTTACTCTGATGTAAAGAACGAGAGTGCGCTCACCCTTCTCCTCATAGTTGAGGAATGGTGAGCGCCTTTTACTGTATTTTGGGATTCGCTGTATTAGTAGAAACCAAGGAACGAGCAATGTACCTTCCTGCGCGAGACCCTGCCCAACTGTACGACCCGCGCTTCGAGCACGATGCATGCGGTGTTGGTTTTGTTGCCCGCGTCAATGGTCGGGACAGCCACGATATTCTTGAGCTGGCACTCACTGCCTTGAGCCGGCTTGAACATCGCGGAGCCGTAGCCGACGATGCCCGCACCGGTGATGGTGCTGGAGTCCTAACCCAGCTTCCATACCGTTTGCTGCGTCGAGAGTTAGCCGCAGTTGGGTTATCTGCGCTCGATACCGATCTCGCGCTGGGGATGCTTTTCCTCCCCGCCGATCCCGACCAGTGTACCAAGGCCTGTTCGCTTGTCGAACAGGCATTAGCAGCGTATCACCTACCATTGCTTCGCTGGCGTGACGTACCAATTGATCCCGAAGTACTTGGTGAACGCGCCCGCCGAGCCATGCCAACGATCCGCCAGATTATCGTTGGTCGGCCACAAGGACTCGATGACCAGGCCTTTGAACGCACCATCTTTCTGGCCCGGAAGATGATGGAACGGCTTTTCCGCCAAGCCAGCTTACCGGCATACATTCCGTCGTTCTCATCACGTACCGTTGTATACAAAGGTCTGCTTCTCGGCTCGCACTTGGCCGACTTTTATATCGATCTGCGCGATCCTGATTTTACGACCGCCATTGCCGTCTATCATCAGCGCTACAGCACCAACACCTTTCCAACCTGGGAGCGGGCACAACCGTTCCGTATGCTGGCCCATAACGGTGAGATTAATACATTGCAGGGCAACGTCAATTGGATGCGTGCCCGCGAACAAGCCATTACCCTCCCAGATGATTTCTTACCCAGCGGTGCGCCATCGATGAGTGAACTGCTGCCGGTTATCGACGAGAATGGTTCCGACTCGGCTATGCTAGATAACACGCTCGAATTACTGGTGATGGCCGGGCGAGATATTCGGCATGCAACGGCTATGCTGGTGCCCGAAGCCTGGGAAAAGGTACCCGACATCGAGCCGACGCTGCGGGCATTCTATCAGTATCACTCTTGTCTGATCGAACCGTGGGACGGCCCAGCTGCCCTGGCATTTTCCGACGGGATTATTGTCGGCACCGCCCTTGACCGTAACGGTTTGCGTCCAGCCCGCTACATCGTCACCGATGATGGATTGGTTGTCTCAGGTTCAGAGGTCGGCGCTGTGCCTATCGCAGAAACCCGCATTGTCTGTAAAGGCAAACTCGGCCCTGGACAGATGTTGGCGGTTGATACCAGGGTAGGAAAGATTTACACCGATAGCGAAGTCAAGGCCCTGCTGGCGCGACGTCGCCCTTACGCCGAATGGCTCAAAGAGCATTTGTGTTATCTACCTGCAAATCTTCCCACTTTGGCTGAGAACGAAGAGGATTTGCAACCATTGCAGATGGCGTTTGGCTATACATCTGAAGAGCTGAACGTGATTCTCAAGCCAATGGGAATGACCGGTCACGAACCGGTTGGCTCGATGGGTGATGACACGCCGATACCACCACTCTCGCAATTAGAATTGGGACGACCACTCTTCCACTTTTTCAAGCAGCGTTTCGCGGAAGTAACTAATCCTCCCATCGATCCACTCCGGGAAGAGTTGGTTATGTCGTTGAGTGTAGGTATTGGTCGTCGCCGCTCAATTCTGCTCGAAACGCCAGAACACGCTCACCTGTTACAACTTATATCTCCAATCCTGACAGATGCGCAGTTGGCGGCAATCCGCACCCATAGCGATCCGTTGCTGCGCTCGGAAACAATCAGTCTCCTCTTCCCCGCTCAGCACATCAATGCAGAAAGCCTGTTGCAGGCTCTTGATCGGGTGTGCGCCGAGGCTGCGACTGCTGTTCAAAATGGGGCGGCAATTATCATTCTGAGCGACCGCGGGCTTGACGCTGATCATGCGGGGTTACCGATTCTGTTGGCAACCGGCGCTGTTCACCACCATCTGATCCGTACTGGCTTACGCTCGCGAGTCAGTTTGCTGGTTGAAACCGGTGAAGCCCGTGAAGTACATCACATAGCGACCCTGATCGGCTACGGCGCTGAGGCGATCAATCCCTACCTGGCACTGCTCAGTGTGCGTCGGATTGCCCTCGAACGGGATGCAGTACGGCAGCGGGCCGAACATGGTATCGGTCATTATGCCGATGAGCCACGCACCTCTGCACTCGCCGAAGAGGCCGAGCACCACTACATTCACGCCCTGGAAAAGGGCCTGCTCAAGATTATGTCGAAGATGGGTATTTCAACCCTCGACAGTTATTGTGGTGCTCAGATCTTCGAGGCGTTAGGGTTGGCTCATGATGTCATTGAACGATGCTTCACCGGTACACCATCTCGTATGGGTGGCATTTCATTCAACCGTATTGCTCGTGATTTGGCCGTCCGCCACGCCCGCGCATTCCAGACCGGTCGGGTGAGTCTGCCGCATCCCGGCTTCTATAAATTCAAGAAGGATGGCGAATACCACGCCTTTAGTCCAGCCGTGGTTCACGCGCTTCACAAGGCGGTGCGCAACCCACATGCGCTCAATGGTGATAGCACCGGCCCATCGCTGAGTAGTGAAGGCTACGCCACGTACCGGGCTTATGCCGATCTGGTCAATAACCGGCCCCCTACCGAACCGCGTGACCTGCTAGAGTTTGTACCGGCCGGCCCACCGGTGCCGATTGACGAAGTGGAACCTATAGAGTCGATTGTGAAGCGGTTTTCGACGGCGGCGATGAGCCATGGCTCGACCAGCTCTGAAGCCCACGAGACGTTGTCAATCGCGATGAACCGCCTGGGTGCGATGGCAAACAGCGGTGAAGGTGGTGAAGCGCCAGAACGATACCACGATGAACGTAATTCGCGTATTAAGCAGGTTGCGTCTGGTCGTTTCGGGGTGACACCGGCTTATCTGGCCAGTGCCAGTGAGTTGCAGATCAAAATGGCTCAGGGCGCCAAGCCAGGTGAAGGTGGTCAGTTGCCCGGCCATAAAGTAAATGAAGAGATTGCCCGGATTCGCCATACAGTACCCGGCGTGGCGCTGATTAGCCCACCGCCCCACCATGACATCTATAGCATCGAAGACCTGGCACAACTGATCTATGACCTCAAGCAGGTCAATCCTAACGCTCGCGTTTCGGTCAAGCTAGTAGCGACGTCCGGCGTCGGTACCATCGCTGCCGGCGTAGCTAAAGGATATGCCGATACCATTCTGATCAGTGGTCACGCCGGGGGTACCGGCGCATCGCCGTTGAGTAGCATTAAGAATGCCGGTATCCCATGGGAATTGGGCCTGGCCGAAACCCAACAGACACTTATAATGAATGGTCTCCGTGAGCGAGTACGGCTCCGTGCAGATGGTGGGCTGAAGACAGGGCGGGATGTGGTGATTGCCGCCCTGCTCGGCGCCGATGAGTTTTCGTTTGGTACGGCAGCACTGGTGGCCGAAGGCTGCATTATGGCCCGTGCCTGTCACAACAACACCTGCCCGGTTGGCATTGCTACTCAGCGCAGCGATCTACGGGCGAAATTCCCCGGCAAACCAGAGATGGTCATGGCCTTCTTCCGCTATCTGGCCCAAGAGGTACGCGAGATCCTGGCTAGCCTTGGCCTGCGATCAATCGATGAGGCTGTTGGTCGTACTGATCTACTACGCCAGCGCCGTACCGGTATCGAAGCGGCCGATATGCTCGATATGACACCAGTTCTCGGCGCAGCAGCGTTCGTTGGAAAAGGCCCAATTCGCCATGGCGGAAAGCCCAATGCACTACCATCTGAGCGAAGTCTGAACGATCAGATAATGATCGACGCTGCCAACGCACTAGCGGCAGGTGGCCCTGTACGACTGCGCTATACGATTAACAATTGTGACCGCTCGGTCGGGGCACGTCTGGCAGGTGCCATCGGGCAACTCTACGGTGATAAGGGATTACCACCCGACACCGTTACCATCACGTTCCATGGCCATGCCGGGCAGAGTTTTGGAGCATTTAACGCTGCGGGCGTCTCACTCCATCTTATCGGTGATGCGAACGACTATGTAGGCAAGGGCATGGCTGGTGGATTGATCACCATCGCACCATCGCCTGAAGCACAGTACGTCTGGCACGAGAACGTGATTGCCGGGAATACTCTGCTCTACGGCGCAACCGGTGGCGAACTCTATGCCGCTGGTCGGGTAGGAGAGCGCTTTGCCGTGCGCAATTCCGGGGCAACGGCCGTGGTCGAAGGAGTTGGCGACCACGGCTGCGAGTATATGACCGGCGGTGTCGTTGTTGTGCTCGGCCCAACCGGACGCAACTTCGGCGCCGGTATGACCGGGGGCATAGCCTATGTGCTCGATGAAGCAGGTACGTTTGCCCAGCGCTACAATCCACAACTGGTCGAGCTTCGACCGCTCAGCGACCGGGATGAAAAACGGGTCCGTGAGTTGATCCGCCGCCATGTTGCTCTGACAAAAAGCCCACGCGGTAGTGAAATTCTGGCCCGCTGGGATCACTACCGTACCTGTTTCCTGATGGTTAAACCACGCGATGCGGTAGCACAAATCGAGGCTGCTGCCGAGGGTACCGAAGAGCCAGCAGCTGCCCGTGCAGCATAATACACCATCACCGATAGACGGGACAGAAAAGCTGTCCCGTCTATCAGCTTTTTATCAGCTTACAAGACCGGCAGATTATGGTAAGATAGAGCGCTGCGTCATGATGCGCAGTCACAATTGTGTGGAAAGAACAGAAGAGGGAGAAGAGCCGCGTATGCTCTGGATAAGCCTGATTGCTCTCATGCTACTTATTGCAGCCTCGCCAGGTATTATGCTCTACATCGAACATCGCCGGTCAGTCGCCAATCATCGTGATCCGGCACGAGACTCTCACCCCTATCATCATGACATTACCTCACCGTAAATAGTTGCACTGGGAACCAGGTATGTCATTGTTGATGGTTAAACAGGCAGACAGACTTGCGCATGATTGAACATCCACCAGCATCAGAGCGTGCGTCACGAACGAGCCGACAACGTTTGCGCCGCAAGCAGCGTTGGACGGACGTCGGTATGTTTTTGATCGATCAGATGCTCATCTTTGCCGGTTTCGGCATAGCATACCTGCTGCGCTATCAGGTAAGCTGGCCGGTGCCATTTGATCGGATTATCGCCGAAGTTGCTACTGAGAACCTGGTTCCCTTCAGTGCGTTTCTACCGATTGTCTTCATTCTTCAGGCCCTCCTGAGTTTACGCTTTATCGGCAGCGGATTTTATCGTCCCAGCCGTCGCATGACCCTGCTCGACGAGACCACTGCCATCGCCGGGAGTGTGATTACAATGATCGCACTGCTGATGGTGGTGGTCTTTCTGTACCGGCCTTTCTTCTACTCTCGCTTAATCTTTGCGTTTGCTGCCATCACCATCATCGGCTTGTTGTTGAGCTGGCGTCTGTTGCTCATTGGCATCCGTCACTGGTTTTGGTCTCGTGGTCTTGGCCGTGAACGAGTACTGGTGGTAGGGGGCACTGGTCTCGGTCAGTTGGTCATGCAATCACTGACTGCTTCACCGGGTATCGGTTATACGCTTGTTGGCTATCTAAGCGATCAGCCAATTATTGCCGGTAATCGAGCACGTGTCTTTCAATACCTCGGTGATCTCGACGATTTTGAAACCGTCGTCCTCCAACAGGACATTCAACATGTCATCATTGCCCTACCATTTTGGGAATACGAACGATTACCCGAATTGGCCGCCCGCTGCCAGCAACTCGACGTTGAATATCAGATAGCCCCCGACATATACCAGCTCAGCTTCGACCGCGTTGACATTATGCACTTGAGCGGTATCCCCCTGCTCCAACCAAAAGCGGTTCAACTTCAAGGCCTGAACCTGGCTCTGAAACGAATGTTCGATCTCTCGGTCGTGTTGATCAGTTTACCGATCACGATTCCGCTGGCAATTGTTATTACGCTTCTCATCTGGTTCGACTCAGGACGTCCAATTATCTTTCGCCAGCAACGGGTTGGCAAAAACGGGAAACTCTTCACCTGCTACAAGTTTCGCACCATGGTGCCTGATGCTGAACAACGGCGCAAGGAATTGCTTCACTACAATGAAGCTGATGGCCCCTTGTTCAAGATACGCGCCGATCCACGGGTAACGCGGATCGGGCGCTGGCTACGGCGCACCAGCCTTGATGAACTACCGCAACTGTATAATGTACTCCGCGGTGATATGAGTCTGATCGGCCCACGACCTGCATTACCGGAGGAGGTGGCTCGCTACGAACC
>Ga0308415_1000788_pt1 | contig 14026 bp, 11 predicted proteins | sample HotsprSampleOS55_FD_203465 | JGI IMG/M metagenome (GOLD analysis project Ga0308415, IMG submission 203465) | Hot spring phototrophic mat microbial communities from Octopus Spring, Yellowstone National Park, Wyoming, United States - 20090730_OS55 ... | reverse complement strand
TCCATAGCCGTCTGAAAAGAGATACAGGCGCATATCTTCTTCTATAGGCAGGGTCTTATCCGAAAAGTTATACCCGACTGGCGTGTACCCTCCGATGCTGGCGCGTTCGCCTTTGGCTTCGTAAAAGCCCTCTCTCGTGATCCACCACAGGGGGAGACCGGCCCCAGCCCAGCGCAAATTAGGCTCTGTCTTCTGCACTTCCAAGATGATCATATCGGCTCCATCGCGAATCTTTTCCGTATCAAAGATGAGGCATACCTGCTGATGTAAGAAAGTCAAGAGCTTCGCGGGAGTGGGCTCCTCCAAGTTAGCCAACGCCTGATGGAGAAAGCTCAGCATCAGCATGACCATCATAGCACCCGGCACCCCATGACCCGTACAGTCTCCCACAGCTAAAAAGTAACTACGCGACGTCTCCGCTACCCAGTAAAAATCCCCACTGACTATATCCCGAGGTAAATACAAGAGAAAGCTTTCCGGAAATAGGTTTTTCAGGGTGGATACGGGTGGAATAGCACCAAACTGGAGTCTGCGGGCATAACTAATACTATCCAGAAGCTGGCGATTTTTCTCCTCAATCATTCGGGTCAGCCGCAGGCGCTCTCGTATGTCCCGGATATATAAAATGATGGCAGGGGCTTTACCCACCTGGGTGATGCGAGTACTGATTTCTACGGGAATGGGGGCTTTTTCGGTTTTATGGCGTAGGGAAAGCTCAGTAGATACCGCTCCGCCTTTTTCCCAGGCGTCCGCTATCAGCTCTGCACTGCGCAGAACCTGATCGGGCATACATAAATCCGCAAAGCTACGGCCCACCACTTCCTCCCGAGTATATCCTAAGAGCCCCGCTAAGGCTCCATTCGCATAAAGCACCGTCCCCTGCGCCGCATGTACCGCCAGCACTACATCATTCGCCCCCTCCACCAAGTCCGCATAAGGTACCTCCTCTACGGACTTCCGCCCTAACAAACCCTCTATCAAACCCATAGCACCAAAATAATATTTTGATGTCCAGACCCCCCGCCTCTACCTCCCCAGAAGTCCATAAGGAAGTTCAGCATCAGGTAAATATAACACATTTCCTCCACCGATGGTTTTAGGCACATACCATTAGGTACTTTAGCAGGGCGACATCGGGTCCTCTCGCAGGACTCCTTCTCCATAAAGATCAACTGCCATCATACATAACGCAAAAGTGCCTCTCATCCGCCGATTCATGAGCATTTATGTAGCTAATATGCGACACGTGCTCAAAAAAGCCCAACTCTTTATCAGGTTTGTAGCAAAGCTCTCAAGGCTCTTGCTATTTAGGGCTCCCTTGGGGGAAGCTAACCGCAACGCTGTCGGAGCCAAACTAGAATAAAGCACATGCGAGGATTAGTTCATAGTGAGAAAGGGCTATTAGGTGCGGCGTGAAACCTGAGAAACCTCATAATCGGGCGGCAAGGTAACCAAATGAAGCGTACGCGTGGGGAAAGCAAAGTCGGTTTGGGGAGCATACCGCCGCACTGTGCGTAAAATGAGCGTATTGAGGATATTTTGAACCTGAAATAGGGTTATAGGCTGGCCCGTCTCCGGATAGATATAAGCAGGGTCAAAGTACGCAATAAGGCTTAGTTCTATGGCTGAGTCCAAGTAGTTGGTAAAAAGCACCTGGGGCCGCGCGGGCTCAGAGAGGATAAAAGGCAGGGCTTGTACCTCCGTGAGGAGGTCCTTTTGAAGGCTCTCCAGGACTGAGGTGGGTGTGCTGTAGAGAAGGCCAACTCGTATCCAGACCCGCCGACGTTGAACACGGGAGAGATTCGTAACAAGGGAATCCACGAGCTTTTTATTTGGGACTACCAGCAAAAGGCCATCAAAGGTTCGGATTTGGGTGGAGCGCAGGCCCACTTTTTCTACGGTGCCCATGGTGCCGCTTTCCAGCTGGATAACCTCCCCAATCTGAAAAGGTCGGTCCGTAAAAATCACCATCGCCCCAATAAAGTGCTGGAGCGTCTCCTGAGCCGCCAGCGCAACCGCCAAACCCCCTAACCCCAAACCCGTAAAAAGAGCCCCGACATTGAGCCGAAGCGTGTGCTGCAAAATCAAAAGAATCACAATCAAAAACAGCACAATACGCGCCACGCTAAAAAGCGGATGAATGAGCTGAGACTTGTATGTTTCGCCGCTCTCATTGAAGCGGTGCTGAAGAATAGTCTCAAATACCGCTAAGAGTCGACTCCCAATCAAGCCCCCCGCCAGCAGCGCTAAACCCTCAAAAACCCGCTGAATAATCTCCTGAGAAATGGGAGGCAAGTGCAGAAAACGAACAATACGAGCACTCGTATAAAAAGTCGCAATAGCCAGTAGAAATATCCAGGCGGGTTGCATGAGTGTCTCCAGCTCTTGGAGGGTAATATGCGCTTGCTGCCGGAAAGCAAAGAAATAAAGTAGCCGAGAAAAGCCCTTAGCTATCAGCCTGCGCAAAAAGAATATCCCAACCAAAAGGGCGCCGGCTATGCTCCACCGCAAAATGGATAGACCATACCACTCCTGCTCTAACCACGCCCACCAGCTCATGGCCCTAACCCGTTACAATCGTCCCGACCGCTTCTCCTAAGACGATACGATAGAGGGCTCCCCGCTCCAAAATATTGAAAACAATGACAGGCAGGCGATTCTCTTGGGAAAGCGTAAAAGCCGTAAGGTCCATCACCGCTAACCGCCTATCCAGAGCTTCTTGATAGGTAATGTGGGGAAGTTTTTGGGCGGTTTCGTCCTTGGCGGGATCAGCTGTATAAATGCCATCTACTTTGGTAGCTTTGAGCAGAACATCCGCGCCAATCTCAATAGCCCGTAAAGTAGCTGCGGTGTCCGTAGTAAAGAAGGGATTCCCCGTGCCCGCCGCAAAAATCACTACCCGCCCCTTCTCCAAGTGCCGGATCGCCCGCCGCCGAATAAACGGCTCACATACCCGGGCCATTTCAATAGCCGATTGGACCCGAGTAGGAACGCCCACCTGCTCCAGCGCATTCTGAAGAGCTAAGGCATTAATCACCGTAGCCAGCATCCCCATGTAGTCGGCCTGCACCCGGTCTAAGCCTTGTTCGCTCCCCTCAATCCCCCGAAAAAGATTCCCACCTCCAATCACCACCGCCACCTGCACACCCAACTGAGCCACCGACCGAATCTCCTCCGCATAATACCGCAGCCGCTGCGCCTCTATCCCAAATCCCCGCTCTCCCGCCAGCGCCTCCCCACTCATCTTAAGAAGAATGCGCCGATACTTCATTTCCCGCCTACCTGAAAGCGCAAAAATCCACTCACCTCCAAGGTCGGGGAAATGCTCTTTAAGTATTGCCCAACCGTCTTTTGAGAATCTTTGAAGTACTCCTGCTCTAAAAGTACCGCTTCCTTGAAGAACTTTTCCAGCTTGCCAATGGCAATTTTTTCCAGCAGATGTTCGGGTTTGCCTTCGGCGCGGGCCTGCTCCCGGGCAATCTCCTTTTCTTTCTCCAAGATGTCCGCAGGAACCGTATTTCGGCTCACGCTAATAGGGCGCAGCGCCGCCACTTGCATGGCAATATTCTGACCCACTTCATACAAGGTCTCTTCGGAAAGGCTTGCCACCCCTTTCAGCGCCACCAGCACCCCGATTCGCCCCCCTAAGTGAATATAAGCCGTGACATATTCCCCTTCCAAACGCCCCCAGTCGCCAACCTCAATCTTTTCGCCAATACGCGTAGTTAGCTCCGCTAACTTGTCAGAAAAGGAGCTTCCGTTGATCTTGATGTTAGCCAGTTCGTCTTTGGAGTGAATATTTTGGGCCAGGGCTGCTTCTACCAGGGCTTTTCCAAAAGCCTGAAAGTCTGCATTGCGAGCCACGAAGTCCGTTTCACAGGCCAGAAGCAAGAGGTGCCCAACGGTCTTTTGCGTGGCAGCAAAGACAGCCCCCTCCTTAGCTGTGCGCTCTTGGCGGGCAGCCGCCATCTTATGGCCTTTCTTACGAAGAATTTCTATGGCTTTCTCAAAGTCGCCGCTGGACTCTTCTAAGGCTTTCTTGCAATCCATGATACCCGCGCCCGTAGTCTCCCGCAGGCGCTTAACAGCTTCGGCTGTAACACTCATCGGCACAAAGATAGGCATTTCACGAGAATGCAGACGGACCCTTATGCCGTACCTTTATGCCGCATGTATTACGCAGATAAAATCCCCATCTTAGAGGACTTGTGGGGAAAGCCCGTAGAACTGTATGAGAATAAGCTGATTGTAGATTCGCATGTGTACCCGATTATGGGTGATGTGATCATTCTCTTGGAACCTTCTGAGTATCCGCCCTCCCTTCGGAAGGATAAAAACATGGCAGAGCTAAGCCCAAGCCCCCCCAACCTTTCCGGCTCCATAGCCAAGGACATCCAGTTCACCTTTGGCGCAGAGTGGCAGAGATTTTCTGAAATTTTACCCGAGCACCAGCAGGAATTTGAGGCTTACTTTGATGTGGTAGACCTGCCTTCTCTGAGGGGTAAGCGGTTTTGCGACTTAGGGTGTGGCATCGGCAGGTGGAGTTATTTCGTAAAGGATATTTGCCGAGAACTGATTCTAATAGATTTTTCAGAATCCATCTTCGTAGCAAGGAAAAACCTACAAGATGCCAAACATGCATTATTCTTTATGGGCGACATTATGCGCCTACCTTTCAGGCAAGACTTTGCAGATTTTGCGATCTGTCTGGGCGTCTTACACCATCTGCCCATCAATGCATTAGATGCCGCTCGTCATATTAGCACTTATGCACCCGAGCATCTTATTTATCTCTATTATGCTTTGGACAATAAGCCGGTGTATTTTCGGTGGCTTTTAGGGGGGGTGACTCTTTTACGCAAAGGGCTTTCTCACATTCGGTCGCCTTTACTGCGAGAAAGCTTAAGCTGGCTCCTTATGATAACCTTATACTTGCCGTGGATTGGGTTAGGCCATCTCGTGCGCCCCTTGGGCTGGGCCTCCAAAATACCCCTCTACGAAAATTACGCTGGCAAAACTCTGAAACGAATCCAGCAAGATGTGTACGATAGATTTTTTACTCGCATTGAGCAGCGTTTTAGCCGAAAAGAAATAAACACCCTCTCGGATACCTACTCAGAGATACGATTTTCAGAACGCCCCCCCTACTGGCACTTTTACTGCAAAAGATAATGGGGCTCCTTCGCCGATCTGTCTTTTATTAGGTATTGGGGGAGAGGATAGCTAAGCAGGCAGGCTAACTTCCTATAACTATCCAGCGAAGGGTCGTAGGGGTAGCATAGGGTCCTTGTATCCGGATGAGATAGGTGCCTTTGGGAAGTTCCGGCAGCTGAAGGCAGGATTCTTGGGTCAGGATACACCATAGCGTGCGCCCCAGGGGGTCTAAAACCTGCACTTCCATAGGCCCTGCGAGATGCCCCAGGAAATAAATATAGCTGGCTCCCGCTGACGGGTTAGGCGCCAAAAGCACCTGCATTGGAGGAGTTGAAAACCCCGTTGTGATCACATCATAAACAAACCCATCCGAATAGGTGGGAGGGCTTAGGAGGTTAGCGCCATTGCGGGCCCGAATGCCAATGTAGTAGCGCGTCCCTTGCTGAAACGTTCCCAAAGAAAGCCTTTCTGCTAAAAAGCTGGTCTGAGCCGTAGAGGTCCAGCTAATCACATTAGAGTCGCCTACAGCTGTGCTGAGGGCATACTGATATTCTGTGACGCCGGAGTGAGGATCCGTAGCGGCCCCCCAGCTTCCCAAAAGAAGGGTATCTTGGTAGAGGGTATCCTGATCCTGCAAGAAGTCGCTTCCATCATACACATACGGCGGTGGCACAGGGGGAGTCCAGTCTACCCGAACATCCCGAGCTGGAGTACTGGAAAGATTACCCGCCGAGTCTTGAACGATACTCCGAATCCGCCCCACATAATGCGTAGGATGGTCCGACTGCCGCTGAATATCATGATTATTATTAGGCCCACCCGAATCGTAACACTGCCATTAATAGGCCTGGAACGATAAACTTTGAAGTTATTGTACTCTGCCCGGGCATTACCTGTGCGTAGAGAAATGTAGGAGCCGGATTGGATGGGGGCGGGGTCTTTCCAGCTGAGCACGAGCTGGTTATTGACATAGATGCGATGGTCGCCCGTGCTACGGTCATAACTCCACTTGAAGTCGTACCAGACGCCATCTTGGAAGGGGTAGGTAACCTGAGCTACCGGCCCACTCCCCCAAGAGTTATTGACGACTTTGTAGAGCTGGACTTTTTGGCCCTGCAAACGAAAGAAGACGAAGTAGGAGTTGCCCCGGTCGGAGAGGGTAGGATCATCCGCAAAGATATGTAGGCCCATGCGGCAGTTATTGGAGGTATCTCGGACGAAACGGCCTGCCCAGTGATAGAGAGAGCGGTTAGAAAGGTCTTGGCGAAGGTAGGCATAAAGATTGGTGTTAGAGATGGACTCATCGGTTTGGCGGAGGACGGGGTCGCCATTGCCCGGATCAAAGATGAGCCAGGTGCCGACATGCGAAGTCCATTCCGGGTGGAGGGCCGGCCCCACGAAATTATCGCTGAAAAACCCTCGCTCCGCATTCGCCCGCCAATCCCCAGCGCTGTCGTACATAACAAGGTAAAAGGCTTTTTCTACGCCGACATTGTCGTTATCGGTGAAAGCGAGGGAAAAGTTTTGTGTAACCCAGTCGGGGGCGGGCCCTATGGCGGTGGTGGGAGGGATGTTGTCGGAAGTACCCGCGTTGATATTAGCGGTGTAGCTTAGCTGCCAGCCTGCCATTGGATTAGAGCAGTCGGTGCGCAGCTCCAAAAGGACCTTGCCCCCCGTAGAGGTAATCGGGTTGGGCAAACTTGTGCCCGTCAGACGCCTCAGCAGCGGCGCCGTCGTCGTATCTCCATCGTAAATATAAAGATAATCTCCGCCTTTCGTAGAAGCTGAGAAGTTATTTTCCAGACTGAACTGCTGAAAAGTCAAGGTAATCGCCGTGGCTCCCGGAGGGGCAATTTTGATAAAGTAGCGCTGGTTATTGCTATAATCTCCTGATGGTCCTCCCGGATCATAAACTGTACCCGAGGCGGCAGTAAGGGTCTGCTGGATAGTATAGGTAGGGCCTGCCACAAGCTGATAATAGCGGTTCCAGTCCCAATAGGGGCCGACATCGGTGTGGGTTTGATTAGGGTACTGCTGGTGGGCCTTTATACGAACGAGGCAGGCGGAGGTGGAACCCGTACAGGCATCACCAAACCAAGTAGAATTGCGCGGGATGCTGCGACGTTGGCAGATGTTGCGAACTAAGGCCGCCGAAGCATGATACATGGCGGTGGTGTACCAGCTGGGATTATTGATGTACCCTTCGTGTTCTATGCCGATGGTGTAGGGGTTTTCCGTGCCGACATGCCAGGCTTTGTCCGCTTCCCGAACCATTTGAGTGATTTGCCCATCCGAAGAGCGAATTACATAATGCGCTGAGACCTGCGCACTGCAGTTTTTGAACCGGGAGATACATCCTGCGTAAGTGCCCTGGACGGTATGGAGGGTTACATGGGTGATGGAAGTGCCATTTCGGGAGCTGTAGTTACAACTGGGGGCAGGGTCCCAGATCGCCCCCGAATAATCGGCATTATTCGTGCGCTGGAAGGGGGTGCCGTCTACGGTTTGCACTTCTTCACCGACGATGCGGACGGGAGAAAAGGCCAGAAGGGAATAATTTTTACCGAAAAGCTCCTGTAAGCTAATTTCCCATTTAGGGAAGTGGTACTGAGCGGCAGCCTCAGGGTCCGTCAAAAAGCGAAAAGTCTCAAAGAGTTCGCTCTGAAGTGCAAAGTCATTTACGGGGTCTTCGGGAAGGGGCAGGTAGCTTATCGCTATGAGGAAGTTCTTTACGGATTCGGGGGATTTAGGGGGGAGACGTTTCTCTTGGCAATAAGTTTCATAGGCGCGGGCGAAGGCTTCGGCTTGGAGAGCGGGGTTGGTTTTGAGCTCAGAGATGGGGAGGCCGGTTTTTTCCGCGATGAGGAGGAGATTTTCTCGGAAGTAGCCCCGGCCGTCTTCTATCCAGCCGAAGAGGCCCCACCCTTGGGGGATGCCCACACAGGAGGGCTCGGCAGGGATTAGCGGCGAGCAACGACTTTCTCGCCAGGCGACCGCTTCCAGCAGGCCCTTAGGCACCTGAGGGTGCCGAGCATAGACATCAGCCATAAGGTTCTGATAGGAGTTAGGAGGATACTTGGCGGCCTGCCCTAACAAAAAGCTGGTCCCAAGCAAGAGGGATAGCCAGCCTTTGCGCGTGAGGCAAAGATACACATGGGAGTTCATAAGAGGAAAATGCAAGCCGACTGGAAGTAACGAGGGGCACAAAGAGATTTGTTACATTTGCCTGCATGGACGGGATGATAGCGACACAGGTGGGCTCATTTTCCTTGGAGCTTCCGGAGAGTGTGCGGCACATTCAGGAGATTGTGCGGCAGTTTGCGCAGGAGCGGCTGGCCCCCGTAGTTCGGGAGCTGGATGAAACGCAGCGGTTTCCCATAGAGCTATTTCGGGAGGCGGGGCAGTTGGGGCTTTTAGGCATATTCGTGCCGCAGGAGTATGGAGGGGCAGGGCTGGGATATTATGAGTATGCGGCGGCTATTATGGAGCTGGGTAAGGTAGATGGGGGCTTTGCGCTCTCCGTGGCTGCGCATAATTCCTTAGCGGTGGGGCATATTTACTACTTTGGGAGCGAAGCGCAAAAGCAGAAATACCTTCCTAAGCTCACTTCGGGGGAATGGATTGGCGCTTGGGCCCTTACGGAACCTAATACGGGCTCCGATGCCTCCAATATGGATACCGTAGCCGTGCGAGAGGGTGAGGGCTGGCGGATCACAGGACAAAAGAACTTCATTACGCATGGGATTTCGGGAGATGTGTATGTGGTGATGGCTCGCACGGGGGAACGCCGAGCCCATCGTAACGCCACGGCATTCATTATTGAGAAGGGGACGCCAGGCCTTATCCCAGGTAAGAAAGAAGACAAATTGGGGATGCGTTCCAGTGAGACGAGCTGGGTGGGACTGGATGGGGTGTGGGTGTCGGATGCCCAGCGTATAGGCGAGGTAGGAGAAGGGTTTCATCAGGCGATGAAGGTTTTGGAGGGGGGGCGGATTTCTATTGGGGCGCTGGCGTTAGGGATTGCCCGGGGAGCTTATGAAGCGGCCCTCTCCTATGCCCAACAGCGCACCCAGTTCGGAAAACCCCTTATAGAACACCAAGCTATTGCCTTCAAGCTGGCCGACATGGCCATGGAAATCGCCGCCGCTGAAATGCTACTCTTCCAAGCCGCCTACAAGAAAAACACCGGAGAGCCCGTCAATCTGTATAGCTCCATGGCTAAGTACTATGCCAGCGAAATCGGCGTCAAAATCTGCAACGATGCCGTGCAAATCTTCGGCGGCTATGGCTACATCAAAGATTACCCCGTAGAAAAGTACTACCGCGACATCAAGCTCTGTACCATTGGGGAAGGCACCTCCGAAATCCAGCAGCTCGTCATCGCTCGGGAAATCCTGCGTTAGACTCTAAAAAAGGCTAAAATAACCCATGCGCTTGGGTAAAACAGCGGATAGGCCTCTAAGCTACCTTTATGCGATGCTCTCTGGAAGGGTGATAGCTCTTCTGCTTTCTTTTGCAGGAGCTCAAGGTTTGAAATACACTACCGATATTGAGGCGGCTTTCAGAGAGGCGCAAAAAACCCGAAAACCTCTTTGGGTCATGGTAGCGGCCACTTGGTGCGGCCCCTGTCGCTGGACCGAAGCCCAAGTCCTCAGTAGGCCGTGGTTGGATAGTCTGATTCGCCCTCATTTCGTTCCCCTCAAAATCTACGCTGCCAGCGGAGAAAATAACACCCCTGGCAGCGAGGCTTTGGCCAAACGATATCAGGTAAGGGCCTTTCCCACCTTTCTTTTTCTCTATCCGAATGGAGAGCTTTTTTATCGGATGGAGGGGGCTCCCATGGGGAAGGACGGCGATGCTCCCGAAGTATACCAAAAATGGCAAGATATCGTAAAAGCGGCTTTGAGCTACCAGGCTGAGCTTCCCCGCCTCCAAAAGAAGTTTGAGAAAGGGGATCGCACGCCCGAGCTTGTCCGGCGATACTTTCTTTGGGCGCTTTCGGCAGGGGACTCCGTTACCCTCCATGAAACCTGGGAAGCCTACCTTCAGGCTTTTCCCTCTCCCCGCATGGCTTGGCTATACGAACCTCAGGCCTACAAGTACCTGCAAGCAGCCGCCTTACGTCTCCCCGCAGCCCAAACCTACGCCCTCCACATCGCCGACACCCTCCAAAACCTCCTGCCCTCCAAAACCTGGACCGAAATCTACGAGCCCCTCATAGAAACCTATCTCGTTCAGTACCTCCAAAGCGAAATCACCCAACTCAAAGCTCAGTCTTCTCCCGACCCCCTCCTCCAAGCCGCCGAAAATACCCTGCACTACGCCAGAACCCTTCAAGAGCGTTTTCCTTTTGCAGAACCTCTGGCATTGGAACAAATCTCCGACCTCCTCCTACAAAGCGAAAAAGATAACCATCATACCCAAGGCTTTCTATATGCCTCCCAATACGTAGCCCTTATAAAGTCCATCGGCCCTCCCGATGCAGAAGAGCGGGAAAAGTTAGCCAATAGCCTAAACAACATGGCCTGGCACATCTATGAGCATCTCAACGATCCAGTGGCTCTTTGGGCCGCCATCGCCTGGACCAAAGACGCCCTCTCCTACAAGCCCGATGCCTGGTACATCTGGGATACCCTCGGCGCCCTCTACTATAAGCTCAAACGCAAAAAAGAAGCCATCACAGCCCTCTCCAAAGCCATAGAAATCGCCAAATCCCAAAAAATACCCGAAAAGCAGTATCAAGAAACCGAGGAAATTCTGCAAAAAGCTCAGGAGTTAGAGTAAGGCCCTTCCCCACCACCACTCGCGCTCGCCCACCGCTATCTCGTTTAGTTTATTTTGTTTTGTAAGCGTGGACGGGCGAATCTACGAGCTTTTAGAAAAGGTTTTAGCCGAGGAGTTTCTCTCCGTGGAAGAAGGCGTTTATCTCTATGAGCGGGCTCCTATGCCCCTCCTCATGGAAGCGGCTCATCTCCTCCGTCTCAAACTCAAAGCCGACACCCCTCATATCGTCACCTGGCAAATAGACCGAAATGTCAATACCACGAACATCTGCGTAGCCAACTGTAAGTTTTGCAATTTTTTCCGTCCGCCAGGTCACCCCGAAGGTTACATTACGGATGATGAGACCTATAAGCGAAAGATTGAAGAGACTCTGGCTCTGGGGGGAGACCAACTGCTTTTGCAAGGCGGTCACCACCCAGACCTCGGCATCGCCTATTATGAAGAGCTATTTCGCAAACTCAAAAGCTGGTATCCTCACCTACGGCTGCACGCCCTTAGCCCCTCAGAGATTGTGCACATCTGTGAAAAAGACGGGCTAACCTATGAAGAAGCCCTATTACGACTCCGAGCGGCGGGGATGGATTCCCTTCCGGGCGCAGGCGCCGAGATCCTCGTAGATCGCGTGCGCAAGATCATTTCCGCTGGGAAATGTACCGCAGACGAGTGGCTGGAAGTGATGCGCACCGCCCACCGCCTCAAAATCCCCACCAGCGCTACGATGATGTTCGGACATGTAGAAACGATTGAGGAACGTTTTATTCATTTGGAGAGGATTCGTGCGCTTCAAGCGGAGAAGCCGGCTGATAGCTTAGGTTTTACGGCGTTTATTTTATGGCCTTTTCAGGACGAGGGGACGAAGCTCAAGCGAGTGCGGGGCGTCCGCAATCAGGTAACCGCCGTAGAGTATGTGCGCATGCTGGCCCTCTCCCGACTGATGCTGCCCAATATTCCCAATACTCAAGTTTCTTGGCTGACGGTAGGGCCTGAGGTTGCGCAGGTGTGTCTGCATGCAGGCGCCAATGACATGGGGTCTATCATGATTGAGGAGAATGTCGTGTCGGCGGCGGGGGCGCGCTATCGGTTTTCGGCGGCGGAAATACAGCGGGTGATTCGGGAGGCGGGGTTTGAACCGCGGCTACGAGACCAGCTGTATAACTTCCGAGAACTGCCAACAGGGGTAAGCTAAGAAAACAGCTATGCCCAAATCCCCCCTACCTTTGCCCTATGCCTAAGCATCCCGGCCTTTCCGAACCCTGGAACCTCCGAACCTCCACCCTCCGTCCAACCATCGCCGACCTCTATGCGAATCCTCCCTTAAACCAACCCCTCACTATAAGCGGCTGGATACGCACTCGCCGCTCCACCAAAGCTGTCAGCTTCGCCGAAATCACCGACGGCTCCACCCTCCGCTCCCTCCAAGTCGTACTCCCCCACGACAAAATCCCCCGCGACCGCATAGAAACCGACCTCCACACCGGCGCCAGCCTTACCGTTACCGGCCGACTCATCCCCACCCCAGACCGCCCACAACCCTTTGAACTCCAAGCCGAATCCTACACCCTCCATGGCCATGCCAACCCCGACACCTACCCCCTCCAGAAAAAAGCCCATTCCCTGGAATTCCTCCGAGAAATCGCCCACCTCCGCGTACGCACCCGCACCTGCCAGGCTGTCTTCCGAATCCGCCATGGCGTCTCTATCGCCATCCATCAATTTTTTCACGAACGCGGCTTTATCTATGTGCATACGCCTATTTTGACGCCCTCGGACTGCGAAGGCGCCGGACAGCTCTTCCAAGTGATTACCACCGAAGATTCTGATCCTCATGCTTTCTTTGGCCGCCCCGCCTACCTCACCGTCAGCGGCCAATTAGAAGCCGAAATCCTTACCATGGGCCTCGGACGCGTCTATACTTTCGGCCCTACCTTCCGAGCCGAACCTTCCCATACCCCTCGCCATCTGGCCGAATTCTGGATGATAGAACCCGAAATGGCCTTCTTTGACCTCAACGACACCATGGACCTCGCCGAAGACCTCCTCAAAAACCTCATCCGTTACCTCCTGCGCCACCATACCGAAGAGCTATCCTTCCTCACAGAGCGATATGACCCCGACCTCTTGGCCCGCTTAGAAAGCACCAAAGAAAGTGCCTTCCTCCGCATCTCCTACACCGAAGCCATAGACATCCTCCAAAAAAGCGGCCGAGAATTCACCTATCCCCCCATCTGGGGCACCGATCTTCAAGCCGAACACGAACGTTACTTAGTGGAAACCTACGCCCAGCGCCCCGTCATCGTCTATAACTACCCCCGAGACATCAAAGCCTTCTACATGCGCCAAAATGACGATGGCAAGACTGTAGCCTCTTTTGATGTCCTTTTTCCCGGAATCGGGGAAATCATCGGCGGCTCGCAGCGGGAAGAGCGCCTGGACCGCCTAGAAAGCGAAATGCAGCGCCGAGGCATGAACCTCGCCGCTTACCAAGCATACTTAGACACTCGGCGCTTCGGAACCGTACCCCACAGCGGCTTTGGACTGGGACTGGAGCGATTCCTCCTCTTCGCCACGGGGCTGACCAACGTACGCGATGTAATTCCCTTCTTCCGGGCCGCCGGCCAAATGGCATAGCTTATGTGGGAGCGCGGCTTTGCCACCATCGGCCTCTTGATTATGTCCAATATCTTTATGACCCTTGCCTGGTACGGGCATTTACGCGCCCAACCCGCTCAACATCTGAGCCTGAAAGCTGGCTCATGGTAGTGCTGGGAAGCTGGGGCCTGGCGTTTTTTGAGTATATACTCCAGGTACCCGCTAATCGGATTGGGTATAAGGGATTAGGCGGCCCCTTCTCTCTGGTCGCCCTCAAATTCATTCAGGAGGCCATAGCGCTGGTGGTCTTTGTGCTGGTAGCCAAAGTGCTTTTTCGGGGAGGGACATTAGAACTGCGACATTATTTAGCGCTACTTTTGGTGCTGGTAGCAGTGTGGTTAGCCGCTTAGAGAGCCTGTGGGCTAAGGTCTACTGCTTTGTCGGAGGGCATTCTGGTTGGTGATCACGATCTCGGCATCCAGGGAATTTACATTGCCGT
>Ga0308415_1000778_pt1 | contig 14096 bp, 9 predicted proteins | sample HotsprSampleOS55_FD_203465 | JGI IMG/M metagenome (GOLD analysis project Ga0308415, IMG submission 203465) | Hot spring phototrophic mat microbial communities from Octopus Spring, Yellowstone National Park, Wyoming, United States - 20090730_OS55 ... | reverse complement strand
AATCCGCAGGCCCCTTGCGAACTCGAAGGTAACCGGCGGTTCAGCACCCTGCCGACTGGAAGTCGGCGATACAGCAGGTTGGAAACCTGCGCTACCGTAGCGCAGGCTGGCAGCCTGCTGTGTCGCGAATTGGCAATCCGCGAACCGTCCGCACTCAGCCCCGCCCTGCCGACTGCCCGTCGGCGAAACAGCAGATTCCCAATCTGCGCTACCGCCCCGGCTCGTAGCGCAGACTTCCAGTCTGCCGTAGCGCGGATTTCCAATCCGCAGGCCCCGCGCACACTCGAAGGTAACCGGCGGTTCAACACCCTGCCGACTGGAAGTCGGCGATTGGCTCGCTTGCGCCCGCTCGCTCGGCCCTCTGGGCCTTGCTTTCGCTGCGCTCGATAATCCCTTGCGCCGCATCCCAAGCGGCGCAAGGGATTGCCGGAGCGAATCGTCGGCAAGGCCCACAGGACCGAGCGAGCGGCAAGCGTTTTTGCATTCGAGGCGCTTGACGGATTTGTAATAGCTTCTAAATTTTTATCATTGGAAATAGTTTAGTTCTGCACCTATGGTGGCTAAGAATTGTTTGGACACGATGGCCGGGGGCGCACTGGCTCTGGCACTGTGGGCCTGCTTTCCTTCACCTCTCAACGGTCAAAATCATGATCCGGTCGCGTTGCAACTGCGGCCGGCGACCACGCACGATGCCTCGGAAGCGCACCTAGACCGCTACCGGCTTTCGACCTCCCCGAATCTGAAGCCGGGGGCCATTTACACGCTGGAAACCATCTCCCGGCTTGGCGAGGGGCTGCCGTGGACGGTCGTCGAGCCGATTCAAGCCCGGTCCAATTCGCTGTCTTACGAGCTGCTGACCCCGCGGGCCAGCAACGCCTTTTACCGGCTGCGGCTGCCGGCCCCGGCGTTGTTCCGGGTCGAGCCGGCGGTGGTCGGGCCGGCCGGTGGGGCGGAGCTCTACGTGGTGGGGCAGGAGCTGGGGCCGAACGGTCAGGTGCGCGTGGGTGGCGCGACGGTTCCGGTGGAAGTTGTGACCACGGGCACGGTCTATCGTTGCGTCGCGCCCCCGCTGGCGGAGGGGGTCTATGACGTGGAGTGGGTGGAGAACGGGCAGGTGGTGGCGCGCCGGGCCGGGGCGTTGAGCGTCGGGCCGTTGCCTGGCGGGGTGGCCCAGCGGCTCTTTGAACCACCCGCCGAGCCGCCCGCCAGCCCAACCACGCGCGAAAGGGCCTTTGAATGGCACCTCCAGCGAAAGCACCTTGGCCCTGTGAAGTATGAAGACATCACCTTTTCAGCGCCCCGATACTCCAGAGGACGGATTAGAGAAGCGGACGGCGGACCTGCCCCTGCCGTGGCGGAGGACGTAGTCAATGAACATCGCGTCAAAGCGGAGATGTATTGCGAGGACATCTGGTTTGATTTGCCCCCGGGAGCCATGACTGTGGGCTTGGTCGGAGGGGTGATTCCCGGTGCAGGGATTGTGAGCGCCCGGAGCGGTGGCGGGACCATCATGAGCGAGCGGTGTGGAATCTTTTCCGCCACGGCCGAATTGCAGCTTCAGGAAACCGACCTGGTCGTGCCGGGGGTGGGGTTGGACTTTGCCTTCGTCCGCACTTACCGCTCGCGTACCGGCTCCACCACGCCAATGGGCCACGGCTGGGACCATTCCTACAACCTGTCCATCGAAGCCGTGGGCGAAGATATCGCCGTGCGCGATGGCACGGGCCGGCGCGACGTGTTCCGTCTCCAGGCCGACGGCACCTACGCCGCCGACGAGTTCTTCTGCGTGGGCCGCTGGGACACCAACAGCGGCAATTTCATCCTCGAGTTCCCGGACACTGGCACCTGGGAGTTCTACCATTTCGGCGTGCGGCCTGCCGGGGGTAAGATTGCCCGCATCACCGACCGCAACGGCAACGCCATGCAGTTCAACTATGACCTGCAGGCCCGGTTGACGGAGGTGGTGGACACCCTGGGCCGCTCCTACGTCTTCGAATACACCCCGGACGGCTTCCTGCGCTCGTTGACGGACTTCACCGGGCGGCGGTGGGTTTACACCTACCACAGCGACCGCAGCGCCGAGGGCGGCCCGGGCGACCTGGCCAGTGTGACCACCCCGCCCGTGACCGGCACGCCGCACGGCAACGATTTCCCGGAGGGCAAAACCACCCGCTACGCCTACACCAAGGGCCTGGCCGACGAGCGCCTCAACCACAACCTCACCCGCATCATCGACCCCAAAGGCCAGACCCGTTTGCAGGTCGTTTATCACACCAACAGCGACCCCGCCTCGATTGAGTTCGACACCGTGGCGTCGCTGCTGCGCGGCATTGAGAAAAAGGACATCCGCCGCGGCATGGTGATCGCCCGGCCGGACAACCGCTTCGCCGTGGTGCGCACCATTGTCCGCGACGGCGCGGGCAACGTGACCGAGTATTTCTGCGATTCCCGCAACCGGGTCGTCACCCTGCGCGAGTTCACCGGTCGCTCGAATGTGCAACAGCCGGTCACCGAGACGGAGAACCGCCCCACCGGTAAGCTTCGCCCCGACGACCCGGACTGGTTCGAGACCGCCTGCGATTGGAACAACGACTCGCTTTGCACCGCGGTGACCACCCCGGCCGGCGACCGGTTCGAGTTCCTCTACGAGCGCGATTTCAATCCCGCCGCCTCGCCGCGCAAGAAAGGCGACCTGCGCGTCGCTCGCGAAATCCCCGTCGCGGTTGGCGACCTGGACGGCGACGGTCTGGCGGACGATTTGACCGAGAGCGTTTGGCGTTACGAATACGACGCCCGCTTTGGCAGCCCGCCGGAATGGCTCCGCGGCGGCGCCTCCTTCGGCGTGATTCCCGTGGTTCAAGCCCACACCATCAAGACCAAGAACGCCGCGGGAGGGTTTCGCCTAAGCCGGCCAGTCCAGGCCCATACCATCAAGACCAAGAACGCCGCGGGCGGTTTTCGCCTGGCGCCAGCAGTTCAAGCCCACACCATCAAGACCAAGAACGCCGCGGGCGGTTTTCGCGTCTCCAGCACGGGCTGGCTCGTCTGTGATGATGCGGGCGATTTTGTCACCCGCCTGACCACGCCCCTCGGTGACGTCACCACCGCCACCTACGACGAGCGCGGCAACCTGCGGCAGACCCGGACCAAGGAGCGCAAGAACGGGACCATCGTTGTCTCCAACTATGATTACACAGAGCATGGCCGCCTGAGCGCCATCACCCATCCCGCCGACGGCGAAGGCCGCCGCCGGGTGGACCGGTTCACCTACTACACCAACGGACCGATGGCCGGTTACCTCGCCTCGGTCCGCGTTGACGATGGCGGGCTGAACCTCACCACCACCTTCGAATACGACACCCGGGGCAATGTCACACGGATGGTGGACCCGCGCGGCCAGGACACCCTCTACACTTGGAATGCGCTGGACCAACTCGTCGCCAAGCAAACCCAGGGCGCGACCTTCGGCGAGCGCATCACCACCCGCTACACCTACGACGCCAACGACAACCTCGTGCAGGTGGACCGGGAAAACCGCGGCCCGGACGGTGCGCTCGACGCCACCAACCCGTGGTGGACCAGCTTCGCCCAGTTCGACGCGCTCGACCGCCCCATGCTCCTGGCGCACGAAGTCATGCACGTTGTCCAGCAGGGCACGGTCTTCCTCACCAACCGGATCTCTTGGGGCGCCAACGACAACCTTATCCGCCTCGAAGGCCCGCGCGCCGTCAGCGGCGAGGACCCGAACCAGCAGACCGTCTTCACCTACGACGAACGCGACCTCCTGTTCACGTCCGTCGAGGCCCCCGGCACCGGCCTGGCCGCGACCAACCGCTGGGATTACGACCGCAACGGCCAGGTCCGTCGCGTTAGCAAGATCGAGCCTCTGACCATCAAAGAGAAGGTCGTGGAAAATGCGGCCGGTTTGCGGCGGCGCGAGACCGACCCGATGGGCAACGTGACGTTGTTCGACTACGACCGGAATCGCAACCTGATCCGCGCCAGGTTCTACGGCGAAACCAACGACGTGCCCGGCAGCGCCGGCAATCGGCTGCTGTCCGACATCCGTTACGAATACGATTCGCTCGACCGCCTGGTCCGCGTGCGCGAGGCGTTCTTCGACGTCTTCACCGGCGCGCCCCTTGGCGACGGCGAAGCCACGACCACCTTCACCTGGGCGCCCAACGGCCAGCTCCTGAGCGCAACGGACGACCACGGCAACACCACCGCTTACGCCTACGACTCGGCCGGACGGCTGACGCGCATCACAGATGCGGCCACCAACCGGCTGGAATTCACCTACGACGCCAACGGCAACGTCACGCAGGTCCGGCAGATTGACCGCTCCGACCTCGGCGGTCCCGAGCAGGTGTTCCTGCGGAATTTCGCCTACGACGCCCGTGACCGCTGCGTGGCCGATTGGGACAACGTGGGCAACACCAACCGTTACGCCTACGACTCGCGCGACCTGCTGGTGCGCGTCACCGACCCCCGCGGCAATGATGCCTGCTACCAATACGACGGGCTGGGGCGGCTGGTCCGGTCCTCCGCTTACACTGGCTCGTGCAATGGCGGGCGGCTCTTGAGATCCTTGTCATGGGCGTATGACATCGCCCGGCTGGTTGCCTTCACCGACGGCAACAGCAACGTCACCCGCTACGCCTACGACGCGCGCGACCGCTGCGTGGCCGTGACCAACGCCGACCTCACCGTCTGGCAGTTCACTTGGGATGCGTTTGACAACCTGGTGCAGGTCCGCGACGCCAACGGCACCGTTGTGACCTCGACCTACGACCTGCTCAACCGCTGCGTCCGCAAGGACATCACGCCCGGCCCCGGCGTCGCGCCCACCACAACCTTCGAGACCTTCGCCTACGACGGCCGCTCCCGGCTGGTGCTGGCCAGCAACGACGTGTCGCGGGCTGGCTTCGGCTGGAATTCCCTGTCGCAGCCCATGAACGCCAGCCAGGATGAGTTTGCCTGCTCCGCTCAGCATGACGCCTTGGGCAACCCCCTGTCCCTCACGCTGCCCTCCGGCCGGACGCTGATCACCACCTACGACCGGCTCAACCGACCCACCTCCCTGAGCCTGCAAGCCGGCGGACAGGTCACGCAACTGGCCACACTGGCTTACGAAGGACCGGGTCGCTTGGGCCTCATCGCCCGTGGCAACGGCATCAACACCCGTGTGAATTGGAATGGCACGATGCAGCCGCCCAATCCGCCCGGCGACTTCGGCTGGCAACAAATCCTGCGCATCAACCACGCCCGCGCCCAGGGCGGCGCGGTAGTGGACCAGCGCGGCTACGCCTACGACCGCAACCAGAACAAAACCACCCGGGCCCAACTGGTGCCCTTCGTGCAGGGCGGTCCGCTGCTCACAAACCAATGGGACACCGACGCGCTGGACCGGCTGGTGCAGAGCGTCCGCACGACCGGCGGCGCCCAGTCCTTCCGCCAATACAAGCTCGACCCCAACGGCAACCGCCAGATCGTCATCGAGAATGGCTTGGCTCAGACCTACGTGATGGACAACACCTTGCCCGAGCCGGCCGACTTCCAGATGAACCAGTACACCGCCAGCCCCTTCGGCGAGTATGGGTATGACCCCAACGGCAACCGTATCCGCTGGACCGGCCCGGCCGGCGAATTCCTCTACACCTACGACTACGCCGACCGGCTCGTCGCCGTCGAGCGCATAGAGGGCGGCGTGGCCACGCCCGTGGTCAACTATACCTACGACGCCTTGGGCCGGCGCATCACCCGCACCGTCCATCAACCCCCGCCGCTGGCACCCGTCACCACCCGCTACATCCACGACCCCGACACCGGCGAAGTGGTTGAAGAATGGGAGAATGGCGCGCTGCGCACCACCCACGTTTCCACACGCAGAAAGGGCGCCAATGAAGCTGCGGCCATCGGTGCTTTGTGGACCGCCGCCACGGGCAAGGCCATCAGCACACTTGCGAATATGCCAGGCGGCGCGGCCGCCTCCGCTGGCTACGCCGCCACGGGCAAGGCCATCATCCCGGCGAGTGGGCAGGTCTTCTATGTGCTCTGCGACGACCTGGGCAACGCTCTGGCCCTGACCGATGCGAGCGGGGCCGTGCTGGAACGTTACGACTACGACGACTTCGGCCAGCCGGCCTTCCTCGACGCCAATGGCGATCCCCTCTTGGACGGCAGCGGCGTTCCTATGAACCGTTCCCAAGCCGGGTTGGACTACCTCTTCGGCGGGATGTTCTGGGAACCGGACCTTGGGCTTTATCTGGATGCAGGCAGCCTCGCTTTCGACCCCCAGGTGGCCATGCCGCTGGCCAAAGAGGGTATGCCCAACCGCATCTCGATGAACGTGAGCGTGCCCAAGCAAACCCAGGGCGCGACCTTCGGCGAGCGCGTCAAAACCGCAGGCAGCCTCGCCTTCGACCCGCAGGTCGCCGCGACGCTGGCCCACCAGAAAGAAAACAAAGACAAAGGTAAAGATAAACCCAAACCCAAACCCAAACCCAAAGAACAAGAATTCAAAGGGCACGTAACTCTTTTGAAGTAAGGGATGGCTGCCTCGCTCGGCGCACGCTTCACATGCGGCGGCGGAAGCCGGCGACAACGTGGGTCTGCTGCTGCGCGGGGCCGGATCGGGTGTCCCCGGCGCTGGCCCCCGCATCCCGCTGTAGAAAAAAGTCCTGAACTACATCTGGGACAACATCTGGGATCCGTGGGAGCCCACCGGAGGACACGACAACAACCAATACGCCGGCGTGGACCGATAGAGAGATTCTTATCTGCCTGGGGCCTTGGTGTGAGTCATACGTTTGCGAACGCGTGGCTCGGTCGCAATGCACCTCGATCTCGCGCGGGCGTATGCGATGAGTCATGCCTTGCGCACGCCTTTCCTCACTCCCGATCCCGGCGCTCCGCGCAACGGGGGCGGCGCTGCGGGGATGCTTGCCGCAGCCGCCGAAGTTCACCGGCAGGGCAAACCCTGAACCAACATGCTGTCGCTCCATTCACTTCCCCTGATACCCGCGACACGCCAGCCCACTCCCGGACATGAAACGCTTGAGCACCTTCTGCCGCATCGCTCTCGGGGCTCTGGTTTTGACTGGCGACAGTTTCGCCGCCAACCTCCAGGCCGCCACCAACGCCCCGTTCGTGGGCCGCATCACCGCCACGCTCGCCCAAGGCGACCAATCCCTGCCGCTGCTCTTCACCGTGGGCACCAACGCCGTGCGGGTCGAAATCACCGACCCCAGCCGCCCGCACCCGGTCAACATTCGCGACCGGCATTCGGAGGCGCTGACGCTGGTCTTCCCGCACAATCGCAGCTTTGTGCGGCTGGCGTCGGCCACGCCGCCGCCTGCGCAACCGGGTCCTGCCGGGTTGCCGTCGTTGGCCCAGCCGGTGTCAGCGGCTCCGGGCTTGCCGCCCGGGCCGCCGTCGCCGCCGCCGTTCATCGGCCCGACGAATCTGCCCGGTGTACCGCCGGTTTCGTTGCCCACGCCGCCGGGCGCGCCTGCTGGTTTGCCCCCGGGCATCGGGCCGCAACCCGGAGCCGCTCCGGGCATGGCCGCCGGGCCGGGCATGGCGGCCATGCCCATGATGCCCATGATGCCGCCGATGATGGAGCAGCCGCCGGAACTCAAAGCCACCGGCCTGAAGACCAATCTGCTGGGCTACCTCTGCGAGCAATTCGAACTGAGCCAGCACGGACGGAAGCTGGAGATTTGGGCCACCGATCGGCTGTTGCCGTTTCCGGGGTATCTGCGCCAGCAACCGCCCCGGTTCGGGCCGCGGATGATCGAGGAGCAATGGGCCGAACTGTTGCGGGCCAGGAAACTGTTCCCGATGCGGGTGAGCCTGGAGGGTCGGGTGCTCTTTGCCGTGAGCGCCGTCACGCCGGAGCCGCTCAAGGGCGACGAGCCAGCGCTTTTCCAGCCCCCGGCCGATTATCACGAACTGCAACCGTTACCGTTTTGAAGCGCCCAACCCAGAACAACAAACCCGAAACCACCAACCAACAACCGAAACCAAAACCATGAAAACCAAACTGAACCATCAGCTCGTCGCAGCCGTCGGGCTGCTGTTCACCCTCAACCTGCAACCCTCAACCCTGCTGGCCCAGGGCAGCCTCACGCCGCCCGGGCCGCCGGCCCCGACGATGAAGACCTTGCAACAGGTCGAGCCGCGCGTGCCGATCTCCTCGGCACCGTTCACCATCAGCCAGCCCGGGTCGTATTACCTGACGACGAACCTGACCGTCAGCGGTGGCAACGCCATCACCATTGCCACCAACGGCGTGACGCTGGACCTGAACGGGTTCACCATTGCCTCTACCGCCCCCAGCGCCACGGGCTACGGCATCTACATCAACAGCGGCCTGCGGGACATTGCGATTCAAAACGGACACATTCAAGGCGGCGTGACCAACAACGGCAGCGGCGTCTTCAGCGGCCCGGGCTTCGGCTATGGGATTTACTATTCCGGTTCAGCGCCCCAGAACGTGCGGGTGAGCGGCGTCTCGGTCTCGGGCTGCCTATACGACGGGATTTCCGTGGGCGGTGGCGCGAGCACGACCGTGGAAAACTGCGTGGTGCGGACGGTGGGCGGTGTTGGGATTGCCGCCAGCATAATCCGGGGCTGCGTGGCCCTGGACTGCGGCAGCACGGCCATTGGCGGCAACGAACTGTCGGACAGTCGCGGCGAGTCGGTCGGTATCGGCTACGGGGTTCTCGCCACCACCGCCCACAACTGCTACGGCAAAAGCCACAGCGGCACCGGGCTTTCCGCCTACACCGCCCAGAACTCCTATGGCTACAGCAACGCCGGCACCGGGCTTTACGCCTCTGGCACGGCCATTGGGTGCTACGGCGAGAGCATCAGCGGCACCGGGCTTTACGCCTTTGGCACGGCTATTGGGTGCTACGGCGTCAGCAGCAGCGGCCCGCGCGGGCTTTTTGCCCTGAACGCGAACACCTGTACGGGCTATCGCTCCGGCGGCCGGGCCATTGAGGCCGCCATCGCCAACGGCTGCTGGGCCGCCCTTGGCACCAACCTCATCACCTACAAATACAACATGCCCTGAGCCAAAAACCTGCAACCTGAAACCTTCAGCCTGAACCGGCCTATGAAAACTCAATTCAACCTCGCAGCCCTCGCCCCGTCTGGTAGCGCAGACTTCCAGTCTGCTGTATCGCGGATTTCCAATCCGCAGACCACGCACAAGCACGAACGCCACGGGGATCTCAACGCCCGGCCGGCTGGAAGCCGGCGATACAGCAGGTTGGAAACCTGCGCTACAGTTTGGCGCTCGGTCCTCCTTGGATGGGTCTTGCTGCTGTTCACCCTCAACCTGCAACCCTCAACCCTGCTGGCCTAGGGCAGCCTCGCGCCGCCCGGGCCGCCGGCGCCGACGATGAAGACCTTGCAACAGGTCGAGCCGCGCGAGCCGATCTCCTCGGCGCCGTTCATCATCAAACAGCCCGGCTCGTATTACCTGACAACGAACCTGACCGTCAGCGGTGGGGATGCCATCACCATTACCACCAACGACGTGACGCTGGACCTGAACGGGTTCACGATCAGGTCCACGGCCAATCCGGCGTCGGGCACCGGGATATTGCTCAGCGGTAGGCTGCGCAACATCACGATCCAGAACGGATTCATCCGGGGCGGGGTGACCAATAACGGCAGGGGCTTCTTCAGCGGTCCGGGCTTCGCTTACGGGATTCGCGATGAAGAAGGTGCTTCTGTCGGTGTGGCGCAGAACGTGCGGGTGAGCGGCGTGTCGGTGACCAGCTGCCGGTACGGAATATGGCTTACCGATTTAACGGACACGCTGGTAGAAAACTGTATGGTGCGTACAATTGAGGAAGAAGGGATTTGGGCTAAGGTGATCCGAGGCTGCGTGGCCTCGGACTGCGGCGGCGTAGCCATTAAGGGCCGCCAAGTGTCCGACAGTCGTGGCCAGTCGGTCGGCAGCGCCGTCTACGCCAACGGGATTCACGCCGGCACCGCCGTGAACTGCTACGGCCAGAGCAGCAGCGCCCACGGGCTTACCGCCCTCGTCGCCCAGAACTGCTACGGCTCCAGCAACAGCCGCAGCGGGCTTGACGCCGGCGCCGCCCAGAACTGCTACGGCGAGAGCACCAGCGGCACCGGGCTTTTCGCCGACACCGCCCTGAACTGCTACGGCGTCAGCTACAGCGGCACCGGGCTTTTCGCCCGGAACGCCCTGAACTGCTACGGCGAGAGCACCAGCGGTCCGCGCGCACTGTTGGCTACGAACGCGGCCTTCTGCGTCGGTTATCGTCCCGGCGGGCGGGCCATCGAGGCCACCATCGCCAACGGCTGCTGGGCCCTCGCCGGCACCAACCTCATCACCTACAAATACAACATGCCCTGAGCCAAAAATCTGCAACCTGAAACCTGCAACCTGAAACCTTCAACCTGAATCGGCCTATGAAAACCCAATTCAACCTCGCAGCCCTCGCCCCGTCTGGTAGCGCAGACTTCCAGTCTGCCGTTTCGCGGATTTCCAATCCGCAGACCCCGCGCACACTCGAAGGCGACTGGCAGTTCAACACCCTGCCGACTGGAAGTCGGCGATACAGCAGGTTGGAAACCTGCGCTACGGCTCGCGCTACGTCGTGGCACTCGGTCCTGCTCGGCTTGGCGTTGCTCCTGTTCGCGCCCGGCGCGCTCCGTGCCGCCACCACCATCACCGAGACCAATTACCTGGCCTACGGCGCCAACATCGGCTGGGTCAACGCCCGGGGCGATGTAGCCAACGGCGCGGTCATCGGCGAATACATCTGCACCGGTTACCTCTGGGCGGCCAACGTGGGCTGGATTCGGCTGGGCAGCGGCACGCCCGCCAACGGCATCCACTACCAGAACAACTCGGCCACCGACTGGGGCGTCAACCACGACGGGCTGGGCAACCTGCGCGGGTATGCCTGGGGCGCGAACATCGGCTGGATCGCCTTCGAGACCAACGGCGCGCCGAAGGTGGATCTGTGGACGGGTAAGCTCAGCGGCTCGGTCTGGAGCGCCAACTGCGGCTGGATCAGCTTGAGCAACGCGGTGGCGCACGTGCAAACGGCCAGCATTGCGCCGGGGGCCGACAGCGACGGGGACGGGATTCCGGATGCGTGGGAGCTGCAGAACTTTGGCAATCTGACGACGGCCAACGCCACCAGCGACTTTGACGGCGACGGGATGTCAGATCGGGACGAATACCTGGCCGACACCAATCCGAAGGACGCGAGCAGCAACCTGCGGATCACGTATTTCAGTCGGGGCACGCCGACGCCCACCTACAACGTGCTGCAATGGACGGCGCGGCCGACGCGCTTTTACGCGGTCGACTATCGGTCGGCGCTGACGCCGCCGGGCGCTTGGACGAACCTGGTGACCTTCCCGACGCTTGGAGCGAGCAGCGTCGGCTTTGACGATTTTGGCAGCCAGCAATTCTACCGGGTGCGGGCGTTTCGTCCGTTGATGCCCTGAAATTGCCAACGATGACCCCGGCTCAACCAATGCCAACGTGGATGCGGTTTCTTCCCGCGGCCAGCCTCATTGGGGCTGCAGCGGTCGCCGCTTGCGGCGCGTCATTGCGGTTTTATGGGCATGGGGTTTCCGCGCCGGACTTGGACCGCGTCAAGATTCCGCTGCAAACCAATCGCCCGGTGAATGTCGGCGGCAGTTTCACCATCGAGTTCTGGCTGAAGGCGGCGGCTTCCAACAACCTCGGCACCGTCACCACCGGCAATGACGGCTGGATCACTGGCAACATCATCCTCGACCGCGACGTGTATGGCCCGGGCGACTACGGGGACTGGGGCATTTCGCTTGGCAACGGGCGGATCGCCTTCGGCGTCAACAACGGCACCACCGGCCAGACCATCGTGGGCACGACCGTGGTGGCGGATTCAGTCTGGCATCACATCGCCGTCACCCGCGACGCCACAACCGGCCAGCTCCGCCTGTTCGTGGACGGCGTCCTCGATGCCGAGGGCGCCGGGCCGCTGGGCGATCTGAGGTATCGCGACGGACGCGCCACGGCCTGGACCAACTCCGACCCGTACCTGGTGCTGGGCGCCGAAAAGCACGACGCCGGGCCCGAGTATCCCAGCTACAACGGCTGGCTGGACGAGCTGCGGATTTCCACCGTCATCCGCTACACCAACTCGTTCACGCGCCCCACGGCTCCCTTTGCCCCGGATTCCAACACGGCCGCGCTCTATCACTTCGACGAGGGGAGCGGCGACGTGATCGGCGATTCGGCGTTTGGCCATGCCAGTCCGGGCCTCCGGCGCTTTGGCGGAACGGGCACGCCCGGCCCGGCGTGGTCGGAGGAGACCCCGTTTGAGATGCCGATACCCGTGCTGACCCTTGCGCCTGCCGCACCCGGCCAAGTGACGATTTCATGGACGCCGGCCACCGGCACCAACTGGGTCCTGCAGGAGCGACTGAGCCTGAGCAGCGGCGCGTGGTCAAACTCGCCCAGCGGCTGGACCAATCCCGTCACTGTCCCGGCCACGCTGCCGGCGAAGTTTTACCGCTTGGTCAAACCCTGAACCCGCAGGCGGCTTGTCCGAACCGAACCGCAAACCACAACCACACAACCTCAAACTCCAAACGCACATGAAAACATCCCTCAAGATGACCCTCGGGGCCGTCCTGTGGACGGCCATGTTTCTGCAACCCTCAACCCTGCTGGCCCAGGGCAGCCTCACGCCGCCGGGCGCACCCGCGCCGACGATGAAGACGCTGGCGCAGGTCGAGCCGCGCGTGCCGATCTCCTCGGCGCCGTTCACCATCACCCAGCCCGGCTCGTATTACCTGACGACCAACCTGACCGTCAGCGGTGGGGATGCCATCACCATTGCCACCAACGGCGTGACGCTGGACCTGAACGGGTTCACCATTGCCTCCACCGCTCCCAGCGCCACGGGCTACGGCATCTACATCAACAGCGGCCTGCGGAACATTGCGATTCAAAACGGGCACATTCAAGGCGGTGTGACCAACAACGGCAGCGGCGTCTTCAGCGGCCCGGGTTTCGGGTATGGGATTTACTATTCCGGTTCAGAGCCCCAGAACGTGCGGGTGAGCGGCATCTCGGTCTCGGGCTGCCAATACCACGGGATTTACGTGGACATTGTCGCGAGCACGACCGTGGAGAACTGCGTGGTGCGGACGGTGGGCAGTTATGGGATTTTCGCCAACACGATCCGGGGCTGCGTGGCCTTGGACTGCGGCGACACGGCCATTGCTGGCCAACAAGTGTCCGACAGCCGTGGCCAGTCGGTCGGCAGCGGCATCGAGCTTTACGCCTACACCGCCCAGAACTGCTACGGTATCAGCAGCAACAGCTACGGGCTTTACGCCGACAGTACGGCCATTGGCTGCTACGGCCAAAGCAGCAGCGGCTTTGGGCTTCGCGCCACCACCGCCCAGAACTGCTACGGCTCCAGCAGCAGCGGCACTGGGCTTTACGCCGGTAGTACGGCCCTTGGCTGCTACGGCCAAAGCAGCAGCGGTACCGGGCTTCAGGCCCGAACCGCCCAGAATTGCCACGGCTACAGCAGCGGCAGCGGCGACGGGCTTTACGCCGAGACCGCCCTGAACTGCTACGGCTCCAGCAGCAGCGGCACCGGGCTTTACGCCTCCATCGCCCAGAACTGCTACGGCTCCAGCAGCAGCGGCCCGCGCGCGCTTTCTGCTCAGAACGCGAACACCTGCGTCGGTTATCGTCCCGGCGGGCGGGCCATCGAAGCCACCATCGCCAACGGCTGCTGGGCCACCGAGGGCACCAACCTCATCACCCACAAATACAACATGCCCTGAGCCAAAAACCTGCGACTTGAAACCTGTCACCTGAAACCTTCAACCTGAACCGGCTATGAAAACCCAATTCAACCTCGCAGCCCTCGCCCCGTCTGGTAGCGCAGACTTCCAGTCTGCCGTTTCGCGGATTTCCAATCCGCAGACCCCGCACAAGCACGAACGCCACGGGGATCTCAACGCCCGGCCGGCTGGAAGCCGGCGATACAGCAGGTTGGAAACCTGCGCTACAGTTTGGCGCTCGGTCC